>Ga0190275_10002091_pt1 | contig 14468 bp, 16 predicted proteins | sample Popmic550T_FD_133745 | JGI IMG/M metagenome (GOLD analysis project Ga0190275, IMG submission 133745) | Populus adjacent soil microbial communities from riparian zone of Yellowstone River, Montana, USA - 550 T | ecosystem: Environmental > Terrestrial > Soil > Riparian zone > Trees stand | place... | reverse complement strand
GCGCAGGGCAGCAAGCTGATCGTCGACCACCGGCCCAGCCCTGTTTGGTGCTGATTCAGCTTTCCGGGAGGGCTTCGAGTAGGGCGCAGGTTCGGGAGTGGCGGGGGAGGTTGCAGGTGGCTAGCAGGGTGGTGAGGGAGTCGTGCATGCGTTGGAGGTCTTGGATTCGGTGGGTTAGGTCGGTTAGGCGGTGCTCGGCCAGGGAACGCGCGGCGTCGCAGTCGGCTGGGCCGCCGGTATTGAGGTGGAGTAGTTCTTCGACCTCGTTGAGGGTGAAGCCGAGTTGCTGGGCTCGTTTGATGAAGCGGAGCAGGTCGACTGTCGTTGGTGGGTAGTCGCGGTAGCCGCCTGGGGTGCGGGGTGGGTCGGTGAGCAGGCCGCGGCGTTCGTAGTACCGCAGCGTTTCGGTGTTCACCCCGGCCTGGGCGGCGAGATCGCTGGTGCGCATGGTTCCATCGTGAACCCTGGACCCAACTACAGGGTCAAGTTTTGGTTGAGGGAATGTGGTTACTTCCGGGGCATGGAGGTCAGCGAGCGGTTCCAGTGGGAAGGGCGCCAGATTGCCTGGGGGCGGAGTGGCACCGGGCCGCCGGTGGTGATGTGTCATGGGACGCCGTTCTCGTCGCGGGTCTGGCGGCCCTTTGCTGAGGCGTTGAGCAGCGACTTCACCGTGTATTTGTGGGACATGCCCGGCTATGGCCGATCATCGAAGGACGCGGGGCATGCGGTTGACTTCGGGGCCCAGGCTGATGCGCTCGAAGCGCTGCTAGGGCACTGGGAGCTCGATCGGCCACACGTCGTCGCTCACGACTTCGGTGGCGCCGTGTCGCTGCGGGCCTTGCTGGTCAACGAGGTCGCGTACGCATCCCTGATGCTCGTCGACGTGGTGGCCATCCCGCCGAGCGGTTCACCGTTCTTCCAGTTCGTGCACGACCATCCCGACGTACTCGGCCAGCTGCCCGGCTACATCCACGCCGCGATCCTGCGGACCTACATCCAGGGCGCGAGCCACCGCGGTCTGCGCGACAACGACCTGGCGGACTTGATCGAACCCTGGATCGGCGACGAGGGACAGCCGGCCTTCTACCGGCAGATCGCCCAGTACGACGAACGCTTCCTGCGGGAGAACGAGGAGCGTCTCGCTCGCATCACCACGCCGGTCAGGATCCTCTGGGGGACCGAGGATTCCTGGATCCCCACCGGGCTGGCCCACAAACTCACCGGCCTCATCCCCGGCGCCTCACTGCGACTGATCGAGGATGCAGGCCATCTCATGCAGTACGACGCCCCGGTCCCGCTCGCCGATGAGCTCCGCCGCTGGCTGACTGAGGTTGCCGCTCAAGAGGTGCGGTCGTAGGTCATCGCCAGTTCGCCCATGGTGCCTGTTTCCTGGTGGGTGAGGGTCCACTTCGTCGAGGGGAGGCCGTCCTCGAAGAGGCGTTGGCCGCCGCCGGCGATCTCGGGGAGGACCAGGAGGTACAGGCGGTCAAGGAGGTCCGCGGCGAGAAGGTCCTTGATGATGGTGGCGCTGTTGTTGATGAGGATGTCGCCCTCGCCGGTCGTCTTGAGCTCGGCGACCACGTCGGCGGCAGGTGCGTTCATGATGCGGGTGCGTTCCCAGGGGGCCTCGGTCAGTGTCGAGGAGAGAACCACCTTCTCCGTATCGACCAGCCACTTGGCATAACCGCGGTCGCGGGAGTCGGCGCTCTCGTCGTCGGCGACGGACGGCCAGTACCCGAGGAAGCCCTCGGCATTGACGCGGCCGAGCAGCGCCGTCGTCGCGTTCTCCCACATGCGGGACATGTGATCTCGCGCGACGTCGGTGGCCACGTACGGCGCGAAGGCGGCGAAGTCCTGCGGCCCTTCGGGACCGTTGTAGCGCCCGTCGAGTGTGAGGGCAATGTTCGCAGTCACCTTGCGGTTGGTCATGTCAGTCAAACCTTTCCATGGATGCGCCGACGACGTCGGCAAGGTTGTCCAGTACTGGGCCCCAGCCGGTCTCAATCCCGGCGATGTACGGCAGGGCCTCGATGGTCGAATCGGTGATGCGCAGGTCGACCCGCAGTTGGGTGCCGCCCGGTGTCTCGCTGAGCGACAGTTCGTAGTGGCTGACGAAGGACACCGCCCCCGCCGCGTCCAGCAGCGAAAGGTCGAACACGAGGTGCTCGGGTTCCGTCGCGGCATAGACCTGCCCTTCGGAGCGGTACCGCCCTTCGGCATCGCGATACTCGAGTACTGCGCGTCCGCCTGCCCGCGGCTCGAGAGCGCACTCGGTGATCGTCATTGACTGCGGTGCCCACCAAGACGCCAGCAGGTCGGGATCGACCCAGTGCTGCCAGACGATGGCCGGTGGCGCCGCAAGTACGCGCTCGAACGAGAAGGTCCGCCCGTCCGCCCAGCGCTCCCGATCGGCGAGCGCGGACTCGGTGTCGATGGAGGCCTGGTACTGCGCGATGACATCGCGCTCGCCCTTGTGTGCCTCGGTGCTCTCAACGAGCTCCCGCAGCCGGTCGGCCAGTGTTGCCAACGGCGCCGGCTCGATCGCGTAGACGCGACGTTGCCCGAGCGGGAAGACGATGACGAGCCCAGCACGAGCGAGAGTCTGGAGGTGCTTGGTGGTCTGCGGCTGCCGCAAGCCGGTCAGCTCGGCCAGCTCGCCGACCGAGCGGGGACGCTCGGAGAGGAGTTCCACGATGCGCCACCGGGCTGTGTCGCCCAGAGCTGCTGCGATCCGTTCCATGACTTAAGTATTCACACAAAAGAATATTCTTGTCAATGAATATGTTGTAGTTGACGCCCTGCAGTGTCTTCGGCACTCTGTGTGCGGGACGCCTCGGATCCGCACCGCCCAGCCGGATCGGGGTGAGACTCCGGAGGTACCTGCGATGGTTCTTCGTACAGTCCGCTTGCTAGTCGCAACCGTTCTCGCGCTGGCGAGCGCAGCGGGGACAGCGGGGACAGCGCAAGCTGCTGAACCACCCACCTGGCCGGTCTTCCTCGTGAGCGTTCCGAACGGCCGGGTCGCCGATCTGGATGGCGGTGCCGTCAGCGACGGCCGCGAGATCCAGGAATGGACCGCGAACGGCTCGGTTGCTCAGCAATGGCTGGTGCAACGGGACGGCGATCACCACAAGATCCGGCTCGAAACCAACAAGGCCTGGTGCCTCGCCCGCGAGCAGAACAAAGCCGTACTCCGCGGCTGCACGAGCAGCTCGTCATCTTGGGACATCGACGATCTGGGCGGGCGCTTCCGGATCAAGGACCCATCCGGCGGCTACCTCCAAGTCGCCACCACCACGCCCTCGACCGGCCGCGAACTGGTGACGAGCCCAAACGCCGGCGCCGGAGCCGAGTGGTACCTCAACGGCCTCGACGTACCCCGTCGCCAGCTCCCTGCGGATCCGCGCCTCGACCAGGTCAGCTTCCTCACCGCACACAACGCGATGGCCAACACTGACGAAGGCTTCTGGGGCCGATTCCCCAACCAGTCGTACCGATTGCGTGATCAGCTCACTCAGGGCGTGCGCGGTCTGCAGCTCGATGCCCACTCGTACAACGGAGACGTGCGGATGTGCCACGGCAGCTGCTGGGGCAACGAGCGCACGCTGACCGCCGGACTGCAGGACGTGGTCAACTTCCTCAACGCCAACCGCGATGCCGTCGTCACCTTGTTCATCGAGGACTACACCAGCGTCGATGAACTCCGTACGTCCGTTGCCCGAGTCAACGGATTCGCCGAGCGTGTCTTCAATCCGGCCGAGGCAGGAGTCCGGCAGAACGGCTGGCCGCGGATCTCCGAGCTGGTCGCCCAGAACCGTCGCCTGCTGGTCTTCTCGCAACGCTCCGGCCGCGACTCGTACGGCGTGATGTTCGACCGCGACTGGACCGCCGAGAACTACTGGTCCCTCGGGTCTGGCGGCGGTGACATCCACTGCTACAGCCGCTGGGACGAAGTACCGCTGGCGAAAGAGGAGCCGGGCTTTCGCCGCCTGCACGTGATGAACCACTACCGCAATGTCCCCTCCGAAGGCTCCGCCGCTACCGACAACGGCAGCAAACTCACCGAGCGGGTACGCCGAGTCTGCGGTCCCGTCGCGGGTCGCAAGCCCAACTACGTGGCGCTGGACTTCTACCAGAAGCCCGAAGGCGGCGCGGTCCGCTCACTCCTCGCCGATCTCAACACGTATTGGTAAAACCCGGACGGCGATCGTCCGCATAGCTGGTTATCGTGCCGAGTATGGCTATTGGCAAATACCCGAGTGTTGTCCTCGACTGTCCCGATCCCGGCGCGCTGGCCACGTTCTACGGCGCGGTGCTGGATTGGAAGGTCGAGAGTTCCGACGACTGGGCCGAGATCCGGTCGGAGAACGGCTGCATCTGCTTCCAGCAGGTGGAGAGCTATCGTCCGCCCGTTTGGCCGGGACAGGAGGTGCCGCAGCAGTTCCATCTCGACATCATGGTCGAGGATCTCGATGCCGGTGAGGCGGCGATCCTGGAGTTGGGCGCGACCAAGCCCGAGCACCAGCCCGGTACTACGTTCCGGGTGTTCCTCGACCCGGCCGGGCATCCGTTCTGCCTGTGCGTGGACTGATCAGAGCATCCGGGTCTCGGCAGCGGGGAGATTCGACCACCAGTGGTTGTAGCGGGAGTACGCGGTCGGCTCCCGGTCGGCCAGGAAGGCAGCAAGCAACCCCGCCTCGGCACTGAGGGCTTTCCAGGTCTTCGCAGTCAGCGGGCGGAAGGCTGCAGCCTCGATGCCGTCGGGAGTCGAGCGCCAGAGCCCGGCGACCTGCCCATCGACCAGCAGCGTGGGGAGCAAGTCGCCGTTGACACGGGTGACAACAGTCTTGTACTCCGCCGGAACGATGCGCGACCGGTCGTCATAAGCGAGCAGAGCGCTGTCCCACATCGCCATCAATCGCGGCGGAGCGGGCGTGTCCGCAGCCGGACGAAGCCCAGCCGGTACGTCGTACAGCATCGACCCGTCGGGCCCTTCCAGCACCACCAGCTTCTCGCTGAGGGCCGAGATCGCGGCCTTGACGTGACCGCGCTGGATCCGCGCGAACTGCGCCACATCGGCCAACGACGCCGGCCCGAATCCCTCGAGGTACCGCCAGACCAGCGTTTCCCGCGCCGCGGCGGCCAGCTCATCGGAGTACTGCGCCGGCGCCGTCGACGCGACGAAGAGCGGGCGTTGACCGAAGGACCACGGCCCGCCAGTGGGAGAGTGGCACACCGGCGCGAAGCTGCGGATGAGCCACCAGACCTCCTTGCCCGGCAGCCCGTGGTGCGAGTTGAACCACTCCTCGACCTCTGCATTGCTGCGCGGCTCGGCGACGAATTCGAGCAGCTCCGGCAAGAGGGCATGAGCTTGCTGACGAGTGAGACCACGGTCGGTGAAGTACTTCTCGGCGAGCGACGGCTGCATCGCGACGTGGAACGGCAAGTGATCGTCGCGGTGGACTGCGTGCAGGGTGAACCGCATCAGCGTCGCCTTCACCAATTGCCGCTCGGTGAAGGCGGTGTCGAGCTCGGCAGCGTCGAAATCGACCAGCCGGTTCCACAGCGCGACGTACGGCGATGCCGCGTGCTGCGCCTGCATCGCGACGATCCGCCGAGTGGCCTCACCCACGCTCAGCGTTTCCCGGGCGAGCAGCAGCTGCCGCGCGAGTGTCGCCCGGTTGAGCTCCTTGGCGCTGACCTTCGTGACCATTGAGCGATCTTGTCAGACCGGAGGCAGGTCGGCAGCCAGTTTGAGCAGGCGATCCAGTACTGCCCCGCCTGATGCCCGGCCGCCGTCGTGCTCCCACTCGTTGGTGACCCAGACCGAGATGTTGCCGATCCGCGCAGCCGTCTCCAGGGACAGCCCGGCGTCGACGTACATGTCGTCATGCCAGACGGCCGCCGCCACCGGTACACGGTTGGCCTGCAGTCGCGGTACGTCGTACAGGGGAGTCCAATCGGTAGCAGCGGCGAGCAACTCGGCTGCCTCCTTGAACGGTCGCAGGAGGCCGTGCTCCTCGAGCATCCAGGGGTAGATCATCTCGCCGGTGAACAGCAGTGGCGACTCATCGGGGCCGAACTCGACCGGTCGCAGCCGCTCGGCGGACCAGTTGGTTGGTCGGTCGTCCTGCGCGTAGATCGCCTCGTGCAGGACGGTGTAGATCGGCCCCGGGCCGTACGGCGTCGCATTCATCACGCCGTAGAGGAACCTGGCCGCCAGCTCCTCACCGTCCCAGGCCTCGTCGATCAGCCAGTGCAGTGTCTCGGCATAGTCACCCATGCCGAGTGTCTGGCCCAGCTGCTGGAAGCGGCGGACGGTCAGTGGGTCGCCGTCGGGCAGCCGTACGTCGTTGTCGCGCAGGTGATCCGCGATCCGGCGCACCTTGTCGATGTCCTCGGGATAGCGCTGGTAGAACGCATCCACCTTGGCGCGCACTCGCGGATACGTGCGGCCGTAGACGTCGTCGGCCGTCGAGTCGAGTCCCGGCAGCCCGCCCATGATCAGGCAGGTCCGGAGCCCTTCAGGTGCCAGCGACAGGTAGGTCAGCGTGATGAAGCCGCCATAGCTGGTACCGAGCGTCGTCCACGGCTTGCCGGAGCTGAGCTGCTCGCGGATGAGCTCCAGGTCCCGCACGATCGAGTCGGCCCGGAAGTGATGCAGGTACGCCGCCAAGTCCGCCGGCGCGAGTCGGGCGGCAGTACGCGCAGTCACGGCAGTACTGCGACCTGTGCCGCGCTGGTCGAGCAGCAGCAGCCGGTAATCCTTGGTGGCGCGGCCGATCCAGCCGCTGTCCGCCATAGGTCGAGGTGAAGCGTTACCCGGACCGCCCTGCAGGTAGACGAGCCAGGGGAGGTCAGCATCGACCTTGGTGGCGGCGACGACTTCGCGGGCCATGACCTCGATCGTCGGCCCGTCCGGCAGCGAGTGATCGAGCGGGACGGTGAACACATGGTCGGTGACAACAAGTCCAGGAAGTCTCGGCACCAACTCATTGTCCACAGTCCAAGGTCAAGCGAGCCGAACGAGAGCTACCGTAGGGCAGGTGCGAGTAGCTACCTGGAATGTGAACTCGGTGAAGCAGCGGATGCCACGGTTGCTGGGGTGGCTGGACGAGCGGGAGCCCGACGTCGTCTGCTTGCAGGAGACCAAGCTGGCCGACGACGCGTTCACGAAACTGCTGGGCGACGAGCTATCCAGTCGCGGCTACGAGACCGCCCTGTCCGGCGAGGTGCAGTGGAACGGTGTCGCCCTGCTCTCCAAGGTCGGCCTGGAAGACGTCGTCACCGGAGTCGCGGGGGCGCCCGGGTTCCCTCATCCGGAGGCGCGAGCCGTCGCCGCGACATGCGGCGGAATCCGGATTCACTCGCTGTACGTGCCGAACGGCCGCGTGCCGGACTCGGACCACTACCTCTACAAGCTGGCCTGGCTTGCCGCACTGAAAGAGGTTGTCGCGGCGGGACCGGCCGAGCAGATCGTCTGCGGTGACATGAACATCGCGCCGACCGACGCCGACGTTTTCGACCCCGCGGCGTACGTCGGGTCGACGCATGTGACCGCGCCGGAGCGTCAGGCGCTGGCCGGCCTGATGTCGACCGGGTTGCACGACGTCGTCCGCGATCGCTGGCCGACCGAGCGGGTGTTCAGCTACTGGGACTACCGCGCCGGGATGTTCCACCAGGACCTCGGCATGCGGATCGACCTGATGCTCGCGTCCGACCCGGTGGCCGAGCGGGTGAAGGCAGCCTGGATCGATCGGAAGGCGCGCAAGGGCACCGGCCCGAGCGACCACGCGCCGGTGATCATCGACCTGGACACCGCGCCGGACGGCGACATCGGCCCGGTCGTACCGCCGCCATCAGCACCACGCGGCGCGAAGAAGAAGTCCACCAAGCTTCCGCAGAACCGCTGAATGAACAGCCTCCGCCTAGTCGTCACGGGCGCACTCCTCCTAGCGATGGCCGGCTGTGCCGAGGACAAGGCCGCGCCGCCGCCCACGCCCGTCGCGTGGACGAAGGTCGAGTTGCCGGCCGAGCCCGTCGTACTGACCGGGCATGGCGACGAGTTGCTGATCGGGTTGCGTGATCGTGGCGCGAAGGTGGTGCCCAGACTCCTGCTGCAGCAGGCGAATGGGAGCCGGCGGGAAGTCAAGGTCGAAGCCAAGAGCCCGTACGCGCTGGAGGCGACCTGGCACTCGATCGCGTACGACGGTCAGCGACTGCTAGCCCTGGGTGGCGCATCGGGTGGTGCTCATTCCAACACGCGCTGGACCGTCTGGACCGGCTCTGCGAAGGCGCTGACGGAGTACCCGCAGGAGTTCAACACCTTTGGCGGGCAGACGGCGGGAGCCCTGTTCTCCGCGGTCATCACGCCGGCCGGTCAGGCCTTGGCCGGCTCGTGGGGTAGTGCGCAGACTGGTCTGGACGGCGCGATCTGGTTGCCGCAGGGAACCGACAAGTGGGTGCGGCAGCCGTCGGCGAAGACAGTGCTGGAGAGCGTCCCGTCGCTGCTGCTCAGCCCCAACTACGGCACCGCGGCCGGCGAAGGCATCCTGCTGACCGGCTCGCAGGTCCGGCTCGGTCCGAACCTGGTCCAGCAGGAAGCAGCAGCCTGGCGATCGACCAGCGTCAACCAGGGATGGAGCCGGATCGCGCTTCCGGAGCTGGGCGGCCGCAGTCAGGGCAACACAGCAACTTGTACAACGGCGACCGCCTGCACGATCTCCGGCTTCGTGGACAACAAGCTCGCGATCTGGCAGATCGACGGTACGCAGGGCAAGCGGCTGCAGAACGTGCCGGCGATCCCGGTCGGCGACAAGGACAAGCTGCCGCCGCCGATCGACGACAACGGCCACCTCTACCAACTTATTGCTGAAGGCAACAAGATCAAGGTGGTCAGCGGTCACGACAACAGCTGGACAGTGCAGGAGTCGACCGGGCCCGAAGGCGTGGTGAAGGACGCCGCGCTGGTCGGCAAGACCCTCTACCTGCTGGCCGGTCCCGCCGACAAGCCGGCCGTGCTGTGGAAGACCACCCTCAGCTGAGCAGCCCTCGCACGTACGCCGCTTGACCGGCGTGCTCGAGGTCGTCGCCCAGCACGCTGATCAGCCGCACGCCAAGTGTCACCGGCGGATCCCAGTTGGTGTCGACGACCCGGTCGAGGTCGTCGTCGGTCAGACCCTTCAGGTACTCCAGGCTGCGGGCGTGCACGGCGTCGTAGTACCCGAGTAGTTGCTCGGCGGACAGCTGCACTGAGGCGACGTCGTCGGAGCTGTGCCCGTAGCCAGTGTCGGCGGGGTCGAACGGGACCCCGAGTCGCTCGTGCCAGCCGTCGGCTGTGTACACCTGCTCATACCCACCCGCGTTGGCTAGGTGATCGTCCTGGATCCGGGTGAGGTGCCATATCATCCACGCGATCGAGTTGCCGGTCTGCCCTGGCTGGGTGGCCAGTACCTTGTCGTCGAGGCCGTCGACGGCCTCCCGCACCACCTCCTGGATCCGGCCGAATGCGTCGAGCAGCAGTTCACTGGTGTTCATCAAAAATCCCCTTCATCCCGTGGACGCAGCCAGGCTACTTCCCGCCCCGGACAGTTCCCGCCGTCTAGTGTGGTCACCGGCATTCGTTCTCGAGCGAGGGAGCAGTCGTGGAATACCGCACTCTGGGCAGCAGCGGCACCGTCGTTTCCACCTACGCGCTGGGCACGATGACGTTCGGCAACGAGACCGACGAGGCCGGCTCGCACGAGCAGCTCTACCGGTACGTCGAGGCAGGCGGCAACTTCGTCGACACGGCCGACGTCTACACGACCGGCGCGTCGGAGAACATCATCGGCAGCTGGCTGGCCAAGTCGGGCGCGCGCGACAGCGTCGTACTGGCCACCAAGGGCCGGTTCCCGATGGGCGAGCTGCCCAACGATGTCGGTACGTCGCGGCGGCATCTGCGCAAGGCTCTCGACGCGTCACTGACCCGCCTCGGGGTGGATCACGTCGACCTGTACCAGCTCCACGCCTGGGACCCCATCACGCCGCTGCAGGAGAGTCTGAGCTTCCTGGAGGACGCAGTACGAGCCGGGAAGATCCTGTACGGCGGTGTCTCGAACTTCACCGGATGGCAACTGCAGAAGGCGTGCGACCTGATCGACCGGCGTGGCTGGTCGCCACTGGTCACGCTGCAGCCGCAGTACAACCTGCTGGTGCGGGAGATCGAGTGGGAGATCATCCCGGCCGCACAGGAGAACGGGCTCGGCCTGCTGCCGTGGTCACCGCTGGGTGGTGGCTGGCTGACCGGCAAGTACTCCTTCGACGAGGAGCCGACCGGCGCGACCCGGTTGGGTGAGGATCCCCACCGTGGTGTCGAGTCCTGGCATCGGCGCAGCCAGAACCAGCGCGTCCGCGACGTCGTCGAAGCGGTCCGCGCGATCGCCGAAGCCCGCGGCATCTCGATGGCCCAGATCGCTCTCGCCTGGCTCGTCGACCGCCCGGCCATCACGTCGGTGATTCTCGGCGCCAGAACCACCGCGCAACTCGACGACAACCTCGCCGCGGCAGGCCTGCACCTCACGCCTGAAGAGACCGAGCGGCTCGACCGAGCCAGCGACCCGGGCGCGGCCGACTACCCGTACGGCGGCCCCGGTACCACCCAACGCGACCGCCCGATCGAAGGCGGCCGCGGCTAGTCAGGGGGCTAGTCAGGCAGGACGCCGGACCACACCACACCGAGTGCCAGACAGGCCAGGGTGAGGACGCCGAAGAAGCCGACCCAGAGGATCGCCGGTACGCCGGTGAGCCGCCGCAGCTGATCTGCGTCAGAGCTACGCCCGCCGCCATGCCGACGGGACTGCTGCAACTCCAGCACCGCGCGGGGAGCGGCCAGGAGCAGGAACCAGGTGAGCAGCTGCGCGAAGCCGGACTGCACCTGCTCCGAGCCCCACCAGGAAACGGCGAACACCAGCGCGCCGAAGGCCACAACCGACCAGAGACCGAACAGGTTGCGGATCTGGAGTAGCAGAAGCAGCAGCGCAAGGAGCAGCCCCCAGAGCAGGGCAACGGCGTACCCACGGCCCAGAACGAACGCTGCGCCCAGTCCGAAGAGCGCGGGTCCGGGGTAGCCGGCCAGCAGTACGGCGATCATGCCGGCGCCGGTTGGTTTGCCGCGGGAAACAGTCACCCCGGACGTGTCCGAGTGCAGCCGGATGCCGGCGAGCTGACGGCCGACCAGCAACGCGATCAGGCCGTGGGCGCCTTCGTGCGCGATGGTGACGACCTGCCGCGTCTGCCGCCAGATCGGTCGCCACGCGATGAGGAGCAACGCGACGACCGCAGTACCGATCACCACTGTCACCGAAGGATCCGGCTGCGCGGTCGTGATGTTGTCCCAAACCTCACCCATCAGCCCATCCTTGCAGGGTGGTGGTCAGGCGTCGGCGCTGGTGTCACCGAAGGCCGCGGCCAGAGCCATCCTGAGCAGCCCGGGCAGGTCGGACCGGCCATCGTCCTCGGCCCAGCGCACCACGGCAGTGTGTAGCGCGGCCAGACAGGCGCCGGCGGCCGCTTCGGCCTGGAACAACTTGTCGGGGTCGTTCGCGTCGTAGCCGAGAGCGCCGACGATGGCTCGCTGCAGGACGTAGCTGTTGTCCAGGTGCCTGGCGCGCAAGGCCGGCGTCGAGATCATCAGCTTGAGCCGGGCCAGCAGGAACTGACCGCGCGGTGTCAGCTCCTTTCCGCGGCCGCCTTTGGTCTCCGCCGCGGCCCCGTCGATGAGCGCGCCACCGATCCGGCGGACCAGCGGCAACTCGGCCGGCGAGGCCGCGATCCGCTCGGCGATGTCCGGAGCGTGCTGGTCGACGAGGACGAGGTCCTCCTTGGTGGGGAAGTGCCGGTAGACGGTCATCGCGGACACCCCCGCCGCCTCGGCGACGTCCGCCACGGTCGTGGCCTCATAGCCGCGCTCGACAAAAAGCCGGACCGCCTGCTCCTGGATCAAGCGTTGCGTCTCGAGTCGTCGGTGTTCCCGCAGCTGCCCGGCCATGTGATAGACACTACCATCGTGGTAGTCACTAACACTTTGGTAGTCGCTAACAGAGGAGTCGGAATGACGGAATTGACCGGCAAGGCCGCGCTGGTGACCGGAGCATCACGAGGAATCGGGCAGGCGATCGCGACCCGCCTGGCGGCGAAGGGAGCCGAAGTCTTCGTGCACTTCGGTACGGACCAGGACGGCGCAGCCGCGACGGTCAAGGAGATCGAGTGGGCCGGCGGGACCGCGCACACCGTCCGGGCGGAGCTTGGCGGCGACGACGACGTGGAGACGCTCTTCACGGGAGTCGAGTCGATCCTGGCCGGGCGGCCGCTCGACATCGTCGTCAACAATGCGGCGGCCGCACCGGCAGGCCCGCTCGGTACCACGACGCGGGCGGAGTTCGACCGCCTCTTCGCGGTGAACGTGCGAGCGCCGTACTTCATCATCCAGCGTGCCTTGGCGCTGCTGCCCGAGGGCGGCCGCATCATCACGCTCTCGTCCGTGGCGACCCGGATGGCGAACCCGGCCCAGACCTCCTTCGCGATGACCAAGGGAGCGATCGAGACGATGACTCTGACGCTGGCGAACCAGCTTGGAGTCCGGGGAATCACGGTGAACGCGGTCGCCCCCGGCGCCACTCGCTCAGCCACCAACGGAGCAAGCTTCGACGTACCGGGCCTGGTCGCTCAGATCACCGCCGGGACAGCGCTCGACCGGCTGGGCGAGGCAGGCGACGTCGCCGACGTTGTCGCCTTCCTCGCCTCCGACGAAGCCCGCTGGATCACCGGCCAGGTCATCGATGCCAGCGGAGGCCTGTTCCTAGGACCTCGTTAGCTCCAAGGAATGTGGACGGTGACCCGCTCGCGCAATTGCTCGCTGAGCAGCCAGAGCTCGTTGGTGGCCGGCCAGTATGAGAGGTTCTCCGTGTTCTTCGGCGCCTTCGTCCACACGCTGGTCGATACTCCGCCAGTACCTCGGTGCAGACAGCTCGGATAGTCCACTCCGTCGCCGATGTTGTCCGCGTATTCCGGGCAGACCCCCGCCACCACGAACTTCCCGGCGTACGACACCGCGCCCTGCATTCCCCAGACCGGTGAGTTGAAGGCCTCGCTGGCCTGTACGACTCCGGAACCGTTCAGCATCGGAAGGCCGGTCGCCTTGTCCATGGGCCAGCGGACGATCCGCCCACCGCCGCGCTGGGTGTGTTCCGCGGCCACGAACGATCCGGTACCTGAGTGATCGAGTCCGAGACTCGCAAAGCACGGCTTCACGCCCGTCGTGTTGCCACAACCACCGCCCGCATACCAGTACGCACCGGTCTGCGGCAGCGCGAAGCCGTGCCACAAGGCGTGATACTTGCCATCGGCACCTAATCCGACTTCGCCGGTGCTGGTGTCGGTCCGCCAGATGTGCCGCAGGTCGAAGGTCCGCAGTACCGACCCGCCCGTCGCGACGACGAGGGTGTTGCCCGACCAGTAAAGGCCGTGCCCATGGCCGGCGATTGCCGCGAAGTTGCCCGCGCTGGTCGGCTCGACGAGCAGCACATGGCGGTACTTGTAGGTGGTCAGGTCCAGGAACGACACCCGGATCGCGCTGTCGTTGCCGTTGTGCCAGGTGGCCGCCGCGACCCGGCGTGCGCCACCGCCGGGCTGGGCGTCGCCGGATCCAGTGAAGCCCTGCGGGATCCAGACGTTCAGGTCATCGTCCTCACCGTCCTGCCAGCAGAACCCCTTCGGGTTGAGAGACGCCGTCAGGTACGTCGGATGGCACAGGTTGCGCCCAGTCCGGTTCGAGGCCGCGAGTACTTCGGTGACGCCGACCGGCGCGAGTCCTGGCTTCTGCTCCAGAGCCGCGATCCGGGCGCCGTACGTCGCGAACGTGTCGCCCGCGACAAGCTGGAACCCGGACGCGTCGATCCGGGGAAAGGTAGCGGCTGCCTCAGCCAGCGCCGGCGCAGTACAGACGCCGGTCACCACCGCGATGGTCAACACCAAGCGTCTGATCCTCATGTCGTCGATGGTTGTCGACCGGGCAGCCGTTGGCCACGAGGACAACGAGGCGTTGACATCGCCCGGGCCCCGCCGCACGGTGGAATGACCGCGGCTCAGGGGAGGGGCCGCCCGTTGGGGGGAAGTCATGTCGCGTACCCGTAAAGCCGCCGCCACACAGCAAGCCGCGGTCGTCCCGCTGCCGCAGTTCCTCGCCTCAGCAGGATCGCTGACCCTCGGCCAGCGCAAGCTGCTCGTCGACCAGGCGCTGTTGCTGCTCGAGCAGAACTACGTGCACCTGCCGCTCAAGGTGGCGATGCATGCCGTCAATCCCTTGCAGCGCTTGCGGGTGATGCGCGCCAGGATGGAACGCCAGAGCGCCGAGACGATGGAGGCCGAGTGGATCTTCCACCGGCAGATGTCGAGCATCTCCCACTCGGTCCGCGATCTGCACACCAACT
>Ga0190275_10002090_pt1 | contig 14471 bp, 10 predicted proteins | sample Popmic550T_FD_133745 | JGI IMG/M metagenome (GOLD analysis project Ga0190275, IMG submission 133745) | Populus adjacent soil microbial communities from riparian zone of Yellowstone River, Montana, USA - 550 T | ecosystem: Environmental > Terrestrial > Soil > Riparian zone > Trees stand | place... | reverse complement strand
GCCGAAGACCGCGGCGTAGATCACGTAGGCGCCGAACTTGATCCGCTCCAGGGTGGTCCCCCAGACGATCGCCAGCGAGACCGCGCAGAAGGCGAGCCCGAAGAGCATCAGCATCGCGTCCGAGCCAGCCACGCTGAACGCTTCTTCGCCCTGGCCGACCACCTGATCGAAGTGGAAGAAGAAGCCGCTGGTCCCGAAGAAGTCGTTGCCGCCGCCTTCGGCGACTCCGTAGCCAACCGCCCACCAGGCGATCGTCACGATCGCGAGGTTGACGAAGATCTTGGCAACCCCGGTACCGACGTTCTTCTGCCTCGAGAAGCCGATCTCCAGGAACATGAATCCGGCCTGCATGAGGAACACCAGCACGGTGGCGACAGCGACCCAGACCATGTCCAGCTCGACGGACTTTTCGGCGACGGTTTCCGCCACCGATGCCGCTGAGGCCACACCTGGCATCACCAGCGCGGCAGTTGCCGTCAACACGGCGGCAATGCCAATCTTCTTTCTCATCAAAACATCCTCCTAGCCCACCGAAGCAGGCTCCGGCGGTCGCGGGTTTGGCGATTCGCAGCCACCGTAAGTTCGCCCCGCGGAATCTCGTTTAGACGGCTGGACGAAATCCGGTGGGGTGGTTTCTCCCGAGTGGAGAGGCACGCGGGAGGGCGACGCCCAGGGCAAACCCGACCGCTGCACTCGGATTGCTTTAGGGTCGCCTAACCGAAAGGACTTAGGGAGCCCTCAGTAGGCTCCCCTAACGCAGGAGGCAACCGATTTTCATGAAGCGCAGAGCAAACTTCGCGGTACTGGCACTGGCCCTCGTCGGAGCCCTGATCGCCGGTTGCGGCAGCAGCGACGAGGAGACGACCGCGAGCGGCGGCGAGGCCGGCGCGGCGGAACTGCAGCCAGTCAAGCGGTACCTCACCGACCACTCGGCCGACCTGGTCGAGCAGGTGGGCCTGCTCAAGGCCAATGCCGACGAGTACTACGACCTGGCGAAATCGGTCGACTTCGACTACCAGCGACTGCTGCGGGAGCATGGCGACGAAGTCGAGCGGCTGCTGAGCGAGTCCAAGGACGTCTTCGTCGTCGCCAACCCCGCCTACGAGCAGATGGAGGGAATCGTCGCCGGAGTGCCGCGGCTTGCCCATTACGACGTCGACATCGACGCCGGCTCCGACGCTTCGACGCCCGAAGATGCGGTCTCCTTCAGCCTCACCACCCCGGACGGCCAGCAGCTCGAGCAGCCGGGCAACCTCTTCTTCCTCACCGAGACCGCTCTTTACGGGACCAACCCGAACCTCCAGGCCAAGGGCGCGAAGCCGGATGTCGACGGCGACGGCAAGGTCGAGTTCGGCGAGGGCCTGCCGGACGCGAACATCTATAAGGCGACGCTCGACGAGTTCGACCGGCAGGCGCAGAGCCTCGACGCCGACGCCCAGGAATTCGAACCGACCCCGTCCGACGCCCTGACCTCGATCGTGGTCATGACGCCGACGATGAGCGAGTACTTCGAAGCTTGGAAGAACTCGCGCTTCATCGCCGGCGAAGGCGCCGAGGAACAGGGCTTCGTCGCCACCTCGCGCCTCTCCGACATCGCCGACATCCTCGGCGGCATCCTCGTCACCTACGACGGCATGGAACCGATGATCGCCGCCGAGAACCCGCAGCAGGCGAAGCAGACGAAGAAGGAGCTGGAGAGCCTCGTCGCCTTCGCCTCCGACCTGCGCGACCGCGAGGCCGGTGGCGAGCAGTTCAGCGCCAAGCAGGCCGATGCTCTCGGCGCTCAGGCCCAGGCTCAGGCCGAGGCGATCGCCGGTCAGGTCACCCAGGCCGCGAAACAGCTCGAAGTCGAACTGCAGGAAGGCTGAGAGGGGGCGGTCCAGACGAGCTCGGCCCTGCACCGCCTCCCCGCAGTACCCAGGACCGCTGTCGCCGGCCTCATTGCGGCAGCGGTCCTTTTCTGCGCGCTCGCGACGGCCGCCGCCGCCCCGGCGCAGCCGCCCTGGCAGGCGGCGGACGAGATCCGCGCCGAGCTCTCCGAGGCCCAGACCCAGCTGCTCTTCGGGGAACGCGACCCGCGGCCGGTCGAGCGGGCGACGGCGGCGTTGTCGGGACCGCTGCGCCAGGGGTTGGCGGCGGACGCTCCCAGCGAGCTGAGGGAAGTCGAAGCGGCGCTGGCCGATGCCCGGCATGCCGTTGGCGAACGGAGCGAAGTCGCGCTGGCGGCCGCGCGCGGCCGGCTCGTCGCCACGATCAGGCGCGGCGCGATGGCGGTGGCGGTGGCCTCTGCCCGCCGGGACGAACCGGCACGCGCCCGAGCCTGGCTGCAGATCCGCGACTTCCGCAAGGCGACCCGGTTCACCCGCCCGGGGGTCGACGGCACGGTCGCGATCCAGCAGCTAGCCGCCGGCGAGGCGAGCGCGCACGAGGCCGTCCTGCAGATCGAAAAAGACCTGCTCGACACCTTCCAGGCCCGCCTCGTCAGCAATCTCGACGAAGCCGCGCAGGCGGCCGAACGGGGCTTCGACGGCCGCTTCGCCGAAACCGCGGCGATCGTCCGCGGCTACTGGCTGGCGATCGCTCCGGAGTACGGCGAGCAGCGCGGCAGCGCTGAGCGCCGCGCCACCGACCGCGATTTCGCCCGCCTCGCCGCCGCCGGCGCTGCCGCCGACCAGGCCCGCTTCGAGGCGGCGCGCGAGCGGGTCGAAGCGGACCTCTCCGGCTTCACCGCGGCGCCGCTGACGCCCGACGAGGAGGTCAACCGGGCCAGCCAGCTCGAACGCTTCCTCGACCTGGTCCCGAAGGAGTACGAGAAAGGCGTCAGCGACGGGCGCGTCACGATTCCCTTCGAGGTGCAGGAGGCGGTTGCCTTCATGGACGGGGTCGAAGCCGCCTTCGCCGATCTCGAGCCGGCCCTGCTCGAGCGCGACAACGCGGCGGTGGAGAGGATCCAGGCCGAGTTCGCCGAGCTGCGCGCGGTCGTCGACGACGCCCAGCAGGGTCGCGCCGTGGCCCCCGAGGAGGAGGTCGAGGACGTCGCCGCTCGGGCCAACGAGGAGATCGAGCGGATCTCCCCCGAGGAGTGGAGCGAAGGCAGCGACGAAGCCGACTACGAACTGATCGCGGTCTCGCTCGACCAGCTCGAAGCCGCCGCCGGGGCCGGCCAATACCCCGCGGCCGAGCAGGCACGGCTCGCCGCCTACGGCTTCCTCGAGTTCGGGCCCGAGCTGAAGCTGCGCGCCTTCGACCCCCAGCTGGCCTTGGAGCTGGAGGGATTGATCTGGTACGGCGCCGACGGCGACAAGGGCCTCGCCAACCTGGTCGCCGACCGGGCGCCGCTGAGCGAGATCCGCGAGACCAGGCTCGACCTCGACGAAAAGCTCGCCGACGCCCGGGCCCTGACCGGCGACGGCGCCAGCGCGATGACGACGATCACCAACTCGGCCCTGATCGTCTTCCGCGAGGGCCTGGAGGCGATCCTCATCATCGCCGCGATCACCGCCAGCATGATCGGCCCGCGGGCGCCGCTGCGGCGGCCGATCTACCGCGGCGCCCTGCTCGCGATCCCAGCCAGCATGCTGCTCTTCGCGCTGGCCATCCTCCTGCTCGACTCGCTCTCCAGATACGGGGAGAAGCTGGAGGCGGTGGTCGGCGTCGTCGCGATCGCGGTGCTGCTCCTGGTCATGAACTGGTTCTTCCACCGCGTCTACTGGACCGAGTGGATCAAGGGCCATCGCGACCGCGGCAAGGTGCTGACCGGGGCGGCGCTGGCAGCCGGGGCCGGAGCGGCGACCGTGGCCGGGCTCTACACGCTCGGCTTCACCAGCGTCTTCCGCGAGGGCTTCGAGACCGTCCTCTTCCTGCAGGCACTGCAGCTCAGCTCCGGCACCGGCGTCGTCCTCGCCGGCGTCTCGCTGGGCCTGGTCCTGACCGCCGTCGTCGGCGCCATCACCTTCTCGCTCGAGCGCAAGCTCCCTTATAAGAGGATGCTGGTCGTGACCGGGGTCCTGATCGCCCTGGTCCTGGTCGTCCTCGTCGGCAACACGGCGCGGACGATGCAGGGGGTCGGCTGGCTCTCGATCCACCCGATCGAAATCGAAATCCCCCTCTGGATGGGAACCTGGCTCGGGATCTACCCGACCGTGGAGACGCTGTCGGCCCAGCTGCTCGCCTTCGTCTTCGTGATCGGCAGCTACTTCGCGGCCGAGTGGATGCGCAAGCGCGATCTGCGCCGGGCGATCGCCGCCCACGAGGCATCCCTGGCCGAGGCGCCGGCCGAGCCGGCCGCGGTGGCCAGCGGCAACGGGGGCAACGGCGCCGCGGGCGCAATAGGGTCGGCCGACGATGCCGTCCCGCCTGCGCCCGACCGCCTCACTCGCCGCTGACGCGATCCTCGTCGGCGACCCCGGGCGGGCGCTGATGCTGGCTCAGGCACTGCTGGCGCAGCCGAAGATGAGCAACCACGCGCGCGGCCTCTGGGGCTACACCGGCCTCACCCCGGCCGGCCACGAGCTGACGCTGCAGTCGACCGGCATGGGCGGCCCCAGCGCCGCCCTCGTCCTCGCCGACCTGGCCGAGCTCGGGGTGCGGCGGGCGGTCCGGGTCGGAACCTGCACGGCGCTCGCCGGCAACCTGGCTCCCGGGCAGCTGCTGGCGATCGAGGAGGCACACGCCTGGAGTGGCGACGGGGCGGGCGCGGCGCGGCGGCCCGATTCGGAGCTGGCAGCCTCGCTGCGACGCGAGCTCGGCGAGGAGGGACGCGGCGCCACCGTCGCCAGCCTCGACACCCTGCACTCCGGCGGTGCGCCGGCACCGGTCGCAGCCGGCGATGCGGCCGACATGCAGACGGCCGCGCTCTTCGGTCGCGGCGGCGAGCTGGGAGTGGCGCTGGCGGCGGTCCTCATCGTCGCCGAGAGCGCCAGCGGGGAGAAGCTCGGCGACGAGGCCCAGGAGCGGGCCGCGAAACATGCCGGAGCCGCCGCCGCAGCCTCACTCTCAACCTCAAGTTGAGGCTTAGTCTTTCTCTTTCTTCGCGGGTTTCTTCGCCGCTTGACGCCGCATCGCCCCGACTTCCCGGCTGAGATCGTCGATCTGCTCCTCGACGTCCTCGAGCCGCTGGGAAAACGAACGCAGGCGGCGCTCCAGACGCTCCAGATCGGTGGCCGAGGAGAGATTGAGGGCGCCCATCGCCGCGTGCTGGGCCTCGATCGCCTTCTCGCGGGCGCCGAAAGCAGCTGAAATCGCGTTGTGGAGGGTGGGATTGTCGATCAGGGCCTGGGCCAGCTCCCCGATCGCCTGCTCGCTACGTGCCCGCAAACCGTCCTGCTCATCTTGCTCGAAGCTCACTGCGCCCGCCTTTCGCCGTTCGTTGACAGCAGCTTAGCCAGCGCATCCGGCTGAGTTGAAACTCTGCTGACTGCAGGGATAGTGCGTTTCTTGATTAAGTTGATGAGGAATGAAAGCAATGTTGATTAAGGCCTTGTTGGGTGGCCGCTGCGACCGTTGCGTCCTTCCGGGCGAACAAGTAGCTTGGGCCTCGCCTGTCGCGCGGGGAGGATGCGGGTTCGGAAACGCGATCCGTGGCAGCGGGTACAGAGGCGCACTGGGATGAGAGCCAAGATCGCATTTATCGTCGTACTCGCCAGCTTTCTGGCGCTGTCAGCCCATGGCGTGGGAATGGCCGGGGCCGACTCCTTGACCGAGAGCGAGCCGACCGAGCCGTCCGCCGCGACCACCACGACCGCGGTCCCGTCGCTCCAGGCCCCCGCCTGCGCCAACGGGCTCGACGATGACGGCGACGGCCTCACCGACCTCACCGATCCCGACTGCCTCTCTCCCACCGGCACCAGCGAGGCGCCCGTCGCTCCTCCCAGCACCGCCACTCCCGCGACTCCGCTGCCCGCGCCGGTTGCTCCCGAGGCCCCCGCCCCGACTTCTGAGACCGGCACTAACGGCGTCGAGCAGGGCAGCACCATCGACGGCAGCAATGCCGGCGGGGCCGGCGGCAACGGCGTCATCCGCAACGAGAGCCTCGGCGACGCCAGCGGCGGCAACGGCTCCGGGGGCGGCGTCAGCGCTCCACGCGGAACCGGCGGCGACCAGCCGCTGGCCGAGACCGCCGACGGCGGCTCCCAGTTCTCCGCCGGTGGCACCCCGACCGCGGCCAACCCGACGATGACGATCGCGCCCTTCGGCCCGGCCCCGATCGGCGTCCCCAACTTCGTCATCGACTCCTTCGAGATCCCGCCCTTCCTGCTGCCGATCTACCAGGCCTGCGGCACCGAATACGGGATCCCCTGGGAGGTGCTGGCCTCGATCAACAAAATCGAGACCGGCTTCGGCACCAACCTCAACGTCTCCAGCGCCGGCGCCCTCGGCTGGATGCAGTTCCTGCCCTCGAGCTGGGAGGCCTTCGGCGTCGACGCCAACGGCGACGGGCGCAAAGACCCCTACAACCCGGTCGACGCGATCTGCGCCGCCGCCAACTACCTCGAGCTCGCCGGTGGCAGCGAGAACCTCTACGACGCGATCTTCGCCTATAACCACGCCGACTGGTACGTGCAGGAGGTGCTGCTCTACGCCCGCGCCTACGGCAAGCTGCCCTCCGACCTGGTCGGCTCGCTGACCGGCCTGACCGAGGGAGCCCACTTCCCGATCGCCGCCGACGCCCGCTACGCCGACGACATCTCGGCCCGGGCGGCGGTCAAGAGCTCGACCCCCGGCAGCCGTGACTCCTACGGCAACGCCGCCGAAATCATCTCCTCCTCCCCCACCCGGCGCGGGATCAACATCTTCTCCGGCGAGGGCGCGCCGGTGGTCGCCGTCAACGACGGCGTCGTCCGCAAGCTCGGCCGCTCGCCGAAGCTGGGCCGCTACATAGTCCTCGAGGACACTTACGGCAACCGCTACACCTACGCCGAGCTGGGCAATATCGTCCGCGAGCATCGCCTGGTGGTGATGCCGACCGGCAAGGAGAAACGGCTCCCGGTCGAAAGCGAGAACCTGCGGCCCCGCCTGCACGCGCTGCCCAGCCGTGAGGATGGCGCCGAGGCGCAGGCGCGCGTGACCGAGAGCGCCCGGCCCGCCGACGGCTCGCTGCGGGTCGGCTCGAAAGTGATCGCCGGCACCGTTCTCGCCCGCGTCGCCGCCGCCGAGAACGGGGTCGACTCCCACATCAACTTCTCGATCCGGCCGGCCGGTCGTGGCGCTCCGCGGATCGACCCGAAGCCGATCCTCGACGGCTGGAAGCTGCTGGAGGCGACCGCCATCTACCGGGCCAAGGGCAAGAACCCGTTTGCCGCCCGCCTCAGCGGCGCCGGCGTCCTGCTGCTCTCCAAGGAGGCGCTGCAGAAGCGGGTCCTAGCCGACCCCAGCCTCTCGATCTACACCTGCGGCCGTGAAGACATCGCCGGCGGCCAGATCGACCGCCGCGTCCTGGCGATGCTCTCCTACCTGAGCGAGAAGGGCTTCGACATGACCGTGACCTCGCTCAAATGCGGCCACGGCTTCCTCACCGCCTCCGGCAACGTCTCCGAGCACAGCAGCGGCGACGCCATCGACATCCCCGTCATCAACGGGATTCCGGTCACCGGCAACCAGGGCCCCGGCTCGGTGACCGAAGAGCTGATCCGCGAGATCCTGCAGCTACAGGGCACGATGCACCCACATCAGGTGATCTCGCTGCAGGACCTGCCCGGCCCGACCAGCATCGCCATGGCCGACCACTACGACCACGTCCACGTCGGCTACCACGCGCTTGAAAGCCCCCTCGACGCCCAGTACTCGGCCCTGCTGAAGCCAGACCAGTGGCAGCGCCTGATCGGCCGCCTCGGCCAGATCGAGAACCCCGACGTGCCGATCGAGCCTTCGAAGTACTCGCTGCCGGACAAGAAGAACGCCGGCAACGGCGGCAGCGGCGCTGAGTAGATTCTTCGAGGGGTAGGCGAGAGAGGGGTGGTGACCCCCTCCCGTGAATTCAGTCGCGTCCGCTGAAGCGGACGGCTCCGCAAGATGCTGCCCGCCTATGGCGGGCAGGAATCAGATTGCATATCGCGCGCGTTCGCGCACATTCACGGGAGGGGGTCACTACCCCTCTCCCTCAATGCCTCGCGTTTTCAGCTATTCATCCAACGCGCGTCTGGGCTGAGAGTTGAAGCTCTTGTAGAGCTCCCGTCCTTCGATCGTTCTGACGCGGGTGTTGCAGGAGGGCCGGTCACCCCTCTGGGCGAATGTGCGCGAAGCGCGCGACATGCAATCTGTCTATTGCCCGCCATAGGCGGGCAGCATCTTGCGGAGCCGTCCGCTTCAGCGGACGCGACTGAATTCGCCCAGAGGGGTGACCGGCCCTCCCCCACGCCAGCCCCAGCCCCTCCCCCCCACGCTGGACCAGACCGGTCCGCACGCCACCGCCCCGACCGGGAGAATCACGGCCTTGGCCAAGCTGCTCGGATTCGCGCAGTTCGACTTCGCCGGCTCGTTGCCGCTGGCGGACGGTCGCTATCTCGCCCGTGGCGAAGGGAGTGAGAGCGTGCTCGTCCTGCAGACGCTGGGGGCGCCGCCGCCGGCGTCGAAGCGGCGGCGGCGGCCACGCCAGGCGGAGTCAGGGGCCGTGCCCTCCTCCCTGCCGCTTGCGCGGGCGACCGCGGTCCGGGCCCACCATCCTTTCGCCAGCGAGGAGGAGGCGATGCGCTGGCTCGATGCGGCGACCGCCGCCGAGGACAGCGCCGACGCCCTGGTCGCCGAGGGGATCGTCCTCGTCAACCGCGCCCTCTACGCCCATGCCGTGGCAGCGGCCGATCCGCAGGGACGCGAGCTGACGCCCGAGCGGGCAGTCGCGGTCCGGATCGGCTTCGGCAGCGGCGAGGAGCTCGCTGACAGCCGCTGCATCGCCGCCTACGAGGTCGACGTCTGGGCCAAGGGCGCCTCGCGCCGGCGCCAACGCGAAGAGGATTTGAGCCCACAGGAACGGGTGGCGGCGATCCTCGGCGGCCGCGAGGGCATCGACGCCTGCGAGCCGCTGCTGCTGCGAGCGCGGGCCGATCTCGATGCTGGCCGGCCCCGCGAGGCGGCGCTGCAACTGCGGGTGGGACTGGAGGCGCTGCTGGTCGAGCTGAGGGGAGCCCTTGCGGATGGGGACCACGAGCGCGACCTGGGCAGCCTGAACGAGCGCCGGGCCGAGGCCGGCGAGGTGGCGAATACCGCGCTGGGAGGCGATCTCGGGGAGCAGCAGGCACAGCAGGTCCGCGAGCTGCTCGAGATCTGCGAGCGGGTGCTGCGGCGCCGGCGCATCCTGCGCGGCTAGCCAGAGTCTCACCCTCAGGTCTAGGGTTAGATTAGCTCAGAGGGCGAGCCGGTGGGCGACCACATCGTCCAGCAGAGACTCCGCCAGGTGATGGGCTTCCTCCAGCGCGACGCCCTCGATCGAGGGGACTCCGATCACGGTCAGGCCGGCGGCCCGGGCCGCGGCGACACCGGTCGGCGAGTCCTCCAGCGCGACCACCGCCGGGCCAGGCTCGACGCCGAGGCGCCGGCAGGCCTCGAGGTAGGGGTCCGGTGCGGGCTTGGGGGAGGCAACTTCGTGGGCGCTGAGGACGACATCGAAGTGATTCTCGAAGCCGACCAGCTCCAGCGAGCGCTGGACGAAGGCCAGCGGCGAGTTGGAGACGAGGCCGATCGGCGTCCCCCGCCGGCGCAGGCTGCCGAGCAGGTCGAGCGCCCCGATCATCGCCTCCACCCCGTGCTCGAGCTCGGCCACGACGAGAGCGTTCAGCTCCTCGATCAGCTCCTCCGCCTGCCCCGGTTCCTGCAGCCGCCGTTCCAGGACCCGGCCGGCGATCGCCGCCGAGGTCCCGACCAGCTCGCGCTTGTCGGCGGGGGTGAAGGCGGCGCCGCGGCGCTCGAAGAGATCGTGCTCGGCCCGGGTCCAAACCGACTCGGTGTCCAGCAGCAGGCCGTCGTTGTCGAAGAGAACCGCGTCGGGGGCGGCGACGGCTTCCATGCTCGCCATCATCGCGGAACCCGCTGCGGCAGGGCCGGGTGGCCGGCGGTCCCTACTGGTCGAGGGCGACCAGCACCGCGCCCAGCTCCGCGACCACCTCGCCGCTCAGCTTCAGCTCGGCGTCGCCGTCGTAGGGGGTCTCGCCCTTGGTCACGATCGCCAGGCGCCCACCGTTCTCGAGGGTGAGCTGGGGCAGCCCCGCCACCGGGTGGACGGCGAGCGAGGAGCCGACGCAGATCATCAGCTCGGCCCGCTGGGCCAGGCTGTGGGCGAGCGCCATCGCGCCCTCCGGCAGCAGCTCGCCGAAGAGGACGACATCGGGTTTGACCGCGCCCGCGCAGCCGGAGCAAATGGCGATGCCGTCGGCGTCGAACAGGGCCTCGACCTCGTCGATCTCGAAGACGGTGGCGCAGCCGGTGCAGGAGGAGGTAGCGATCGAGCCGTGCACCTCGATCACGTTGCGGGAACCACCGGCGCGGTGCAGGCGGTCGATGTTCTGGGTGATCACGCCCTCGATCAGACCCCGCCGCTCCAGCTCGGCGAGCGCCTCGTGGGCCGGGTTGGGGCGTTTGTCGCCGAGCGACTGGAAGCGCGGCCGGTAATAGGACCAGAAGCGGGCGGGATCGCGTTCGAAGACGTCTATATGGGCGACCTCCATCGGGTCGACGTTCGCCCACAGCCCCGTCTCCGGCGTGCGGAAGTCCGGGATCCCCGATGGCACCGAGACCCCCGCCCCGGTCAGCACCACCGTGCACCCCGACTCGCGGATCAGCTCCGCGAGGGCCGACGGGCCTGAAACGTCCGTCATCTGGACGTCTTCGGCCCGTCGGCTTGCTGGCTGGCTACCTGCCGCTCCATTTCGGGGTGCGCTTGGCGAGGAAGGCGGCGATGCCCTCCTTGGCGTCCTCGCTGCCGAAGGCGGTGGCGAAGCCCTGCTTCTCGGCCTCGATGCCCTCGTCGAGATCGCCCTGGTCGGAGACGGTCTTGATCTGCTCGACCGCGAGCGGGGCCTGGGCGGCCAGCTTGCGGCCCCACATCAGCGCCGCCTCGAACAGCTCGTGGTCGGGGACGACGCGGTTGACGAGGCCCAGTTCGAGCGCCTCCTCGGAGAGGATGGCGTCGCCGACCAGGTTCATCTCCAGCGCTTTGTTCGGGCCGACCAAGCGCGCCAGGCGCTGGGTGCCGCCGAAGCCGGGGATGATCCCCAGCTTGATCTCCGGCTGACCGAAGACGGCCGCCTCGGCGCCGATCCGCACGTCGCAGGCCATCGCCAGCTCGCAACCACCGCCGAAGGCGATCGAGTTGACGGCGGCGATCGTCGCCACCCGGGAGCTGCCGAACTCGCGCAGCAGCGCGTGGCCGCTGTCGATCAGCTCCTTGCCGGACCCCTCATCCATCTCGGTGAAGGCCTTGATGTCGGCGCCGGCCGAGAAGACGACCGGGACCGCGGAGGCGATCACCATCGCGCCGATCCCGTCGTCGGCCTTGACCTTCTCCCAGACCGTGCCGAGGTCGCGGATCACGTTCGGGGAGACGGCGTTCATCGGCAGGTTGGCGAGCCAGGCGATCGCGACGCCGTCGCGGGTCTCCAGCTTCACCGTCTCCGCCTGCTCGCCCTCATCGGGCTGCGGGTAGGGGTAGAAGCCCTGGCCGGAGCCGAGGCCGAGCCGGCCCTGGGCGACCAGGCGCTTGAGGGTGACCGGCGGCGCGAAGCGCTCGCCGTGCTTCTCCTCCAGCTGCTCGAGCTGCTCGAGGACCTTGTCGAGGCCTTCGACGTCGGCTTTCCAGAACGGCGGCAGCAGGCCGCGGCGCGGGTCGAGGCCGGCGCCGGTCATCATCCCGAGGTCGATGTCGCGGACCGAGCAGACTCCCTCCTCGAGCAGCTGACAGGACTCGATCAGGGCGCGGCCGGTGAACATCGCCACCAGCTCCTCCGCGTCCGGGGCGGCGTCGCCCGGGATCGTCTGCTCGCCGTCCTTGAAGAAGCCCTCGCCGCCGCTCTTGGCGCCGAGCTTGCCTTCGCCGACCAGCTGCTTGAGGCCCTGGTGGACGTAGAAGGTCTCGCCGTAGGACTGGTTGAGGTGCTCGGCGACGTGGAGAACGGTGTCGAGGCCAAGCAGGTCGGTGAGGAAGAACGGGCCCATCGGGGCCACCTTCGCCTCGGCGATCGCCTGGTCGATCTGGGCCAGCGAGAGCCCGTGCTCCTCCTGGGCGCGCCAGATCTCGCCGATCGTCGCCATCAGGATCTTGTTGACGACGAAGCCGGGGACCTCACCGCAGACGATCGGCTGCTTCTTGATCGCCTGGGCGAAGTTGTAGGCGGCGGTGGCGGTTTCCTGCGAGGTCTCTTCGCCGACGATCACCTCGACCAGCGGCATTACCGAGGCCGGGTAGAAGAAGTGGAAGCCGACGACCTTGTCGGCCCGCAGGGTCGATTCCCCGATCTCCGTGATCGAGAGCGAGGAGGTGTTGGAGGAGAGGATCGCGTGGCCGGGAGTGGCCGCGTCGATCTCGCGGAAGACCGCCTGCTTGATCGCCATCTTCTCCGGCACGGCCTCGATCACGAAGTCGACGTCGCCGAACTCGTCATAGCTGGTGGTGCCGGTGATCAGCCCCATCACCTCGGCCAGGCGGGCATCGGCCTGCTCCTGGGTCAGCTTCTCCTTCTTGACCAGGCGGGCGAGCTGGCCCTCGGTCACGGAACGAGCCTTCTCGACAGCGGCATCGACGAACTTCTGGTCGATGTCCTTGACGACGACTGGGATGTCGGCGGCGGCGATCGCCTGGGCGATCTCGCCACCCATCGTGCCGCCGCCGACGACGGCGGCCTTGGAAACGAACATTCGGGTGAGTCCTCCGATTTTGGCTTTGGGACGCGGCGGAAGCCGCCGGCGCAGGCTATCCGTTCGCAAGATTGTCGAGTTGTCCCACCTATGGGTGGGTCAACTCATCGCTTCACAGCCAGGCGAGCAGCGGTTGCTGCAGGGCTAAAGCTCGGCGGTCGCGGCGCCGATAGACGCTTTTCATGCGCCTTTCCGGCAAAGCCTCCGCTCTCTGTCTGCTAGTCGCGGTCGGCAGCCTGTTCGCGCTCTCCGGCGCCCCTGCCGCAGCCCAGATTCCAGCGGCGAAGCTGCTGCCCGGCGGACGGGCGGTGGCCCCTCCCTCCGCCCCACCCGCGGTGAAGGCGATGATCGAAGCGGCCAACCGCATCCACAGCCGGCCCTACCGCTGGGGCGGCGGCCACCGCGACTGGAACTCGCGCGGCTATGACTGCTCGGGCTCGGTCAGCTACGTGCTGCACGCAGCCGGCCTGCTCGAATCGCCGCTCGACTCGACCGGCTTCATGCGCTGGGGCGGCGGCGGCGCCGGCAGCTGGGTGCGGATCTACGCCAACCGCGAGCACGTCTTCGCGGTCATCGCCGGCCTCCGCTGGGACACCTCCTACAGCGAAGACGGCGACCGCAGCGGCCCCGGCTGGAGCGAGCAGATGCGCCCGACCGGGGGCTTCCGGCTGCGTCATCCGCTTGGGCTCGAACGGGCCGTGCCGCTCTCGACATAAGGGACAAGCGGCGGCGAGCAACGCTGTACGCAGGTACAAAGGCGTCCTCGTCCCCCTCCGGTTAGGCTCTTTTGGCTCTTAATAAGGGAGTTAGACCGGTAACCGATCGCGCCCGGACCGGGCGCGCGCCAAGTGAGGGACTACCAAAGCGATGACTCGTATCCGCCAGCAGAACGTGACCGCAGCGCAGTGGAGCTCCAACGGGGAGGCCCTCGGCGCCGTCGACCTGACCCTGCCCGAGAACGAAGCCTTCGGCGCCAACGTCTTCTCCGTCGAGGTGCAGCGCGAGAGGCTGCCCAAGGACGCCTTCGAGAAGTTGCAGGCGACCCTGGCCGGCGGCGAGGCACTCGACCCCAGCCTCGCCGACGCCGTCGCCGAGGCGATGAAGGACTGGGCGCTGGAGCACGGCGCCACCCACTACACCCACATGTTCCAGCCGCTGACCGGCTCGACCGCGGAGAAGCACGACTCCTTCTTCGAGCCCTCGGGCGACGGCAAGATGCTCGCCGGGTTCACCGGTAAGGAGCTGATCCAGGGCGAGCCCGACGCCTCCTCCTTCCCCACCGGCGGCCTGCGCGCCACCTTCGAGGCCCGCGGCTACACCGCCTGGGACCCGACCAGCCCCGCTTTCATCCTCGAGAACCCGAACGGGGCCCTGCTCTGCATCCCGACCGCGTTCGCTTCCTGGACCGGCGAGGCGCTCGACGCCAAGATCCCGCTGCTGCGCTCGATGGACGCGCTCTCGCGCTCGGCGATCAAGGCCCTGCGCCTGCTCGGTGACGAGCAGAGCCAGCGCGTCTTCACCACGGTCGGGCCCGAGCAGGAGTACTTCCTGATCGACGAGCAGTACTTCTTCGAGCGGCCCGACCTGCTCAGCACCGGCCGCACCCTCTTCGGCGCCAAGCCGCCGAAGGG
>Ga0190275_10002089_pt1 | contig 14476 bp, 11 predicted proteins | sample Popmic550T_FD_133745 | JGI IMG/M metagenome (GOLD analysis project Ga0190275, IMG submission 133745) | Populus adjacent soil microbial communities from riparian zone of Yellowstone River, Montana, USA - 550 T | ecosystem: Environmental > Terrestrial > Soil > Riparian zone > Trees stand | place... | reverse complement strand
AGGCGGCCTTCGCGGCCACCGAGCGGCCCTTCGCGGAAGAGATGGCCTCGCGGGCCTCCCAGGTCCTCGAGAGCTACGCGGCCGAGTGGAAGCGGCAGAGCACCGCGGTGTGCGAGGCCGCACGCGTGCAGCCCGAGGAGCTGGTGGCGCGACAGGTGGTGTGCCTGGAGCGGCGGCGCAAGGACATGCGGGCGACGGTGGAGCTGCTGGCCGCTGCGGATGCGGCGCTGGTGGAGAAGGCCCTGGACGCCGCGCACGCGCTGCCCCTGTTGCAGGAGTGCGAGGACGTGGAGTCGCTCGCCGAGCAGCAGCGGCTCCCCACCAATCGCACCGTGCGCGCCGACATCGAGCGGCTCGAGGGGCAGCTCGCCGAGGTGAGGGCGCGGGTGGACGCCGGCCGCTACCCGGCCGCCCTGGAGGCTGCACGGCAGATCGAAGCGCAGGTCCTGTCCACCGGCTACCTGCCGCTCATCGCCGAGCTGCGCTTTCACGTGGGCTGGAGCCATGAGCAGTTCGGCGACTCGCCCGAGGCGTCCCGGGTGCTCTCCCTGGCCGTCTATGACGCCGAGGCTGGGCGTGCAGACCGGCTGAAGGCCGCCATCCTCAACAAGCTGCTCTTCGTGGAGGACGGGCAGGATCACTTCGCGCAAGCCGAGGGCTGGGGAGGGCTGGCGGAGGCGACGATCCAGCGCATTGGAGGCGATCCGATGCTGGAGGCCGACGTCCTGGTGAACCGGGCCAACCTGGCCATCTCCCAGAAGCGCTTTCCGGATGCGCGCACGCTGCTGGATCAGGCTCGGGCGATCCATCAGCGGACGCTGGCGCCGGGCCACCCGAAGCACGCACGGACCACCTTCCTGCTGGGGCGGGTGCTGCAGAGCATGGGCGAGCACGCGCGGGCGGTGGAGACGCTGGAGGAGGCGCTGAAGCAGACGGAGGCCTCGGTGGGCGCCTTGCACCCGGACATGGCGCGGCGCCATGGCACGCTCTCGTGGGCCCTGCGCAACCAGAAGGAGTACGGGCGGGCGCTGGAGCATGCGCGAGCGACGGCGGAGATCCGCAAGGCCACGCTCGGCCCCCAGAGCCTCCCGTTTGCCGAGGGCCTGGACGAGGTGGGCATGTGCCTGCTGGGGCTCGGGCGCCATGAGGAGGCGCTGAAGGTCTACGAAGAAGCCCTGGCGACCAAGCGTCAGATCCTGCCCGCCGATGCCGAGCAGCTCCAGTACACCTATGACGGTGTGGGGCAGGCCCTGCTGGGGCTGGGGCGGACACGCGAGGGGCTCGAGGCGCTGCGGCGGGCCGTCTCCATCACCCTGGCCCCGGCCGCCGAGCGGGCGGAGTCAGGCTTCGTCCTGGCCCGGGCGCTCTGGAGCGCTGGCAACCTCGTGGAGGCCCGAAGAGAGGCGGCCCAGGCTCGCGAGCGCTTCACCCAGGCTGGGCTGACGGAGCGCGCGGCCGCGGTGGACTCCTGGCTGGCCTCTTTGGCTGCCACCCGTCCCTGAGCGTGGTAGCGTCCCCTCCGTGTCGGAGTCGCACAAAGAAGAGGAAGGGCAGCAAGATCCCACAGCAAGCTTGCACGTGGCCAGAGCCGGCCGGGTGCGGATGAAGCTGCTGGTGCTGTCCGGTGCCGAGGCCGGGCGCAGCCTCTCGCTCGAGAGCCGAGAGTACCTGGTGGGCAAGGCCCCCACGTGCGATGTCGTCTTGAGCGACAAGGCCATCTCGCGCCAGCACCTGAAGCTGGAGGTTCGCGACGAGTCCGTGCGGGCCATCGACCTGGACTCTCGCAACGGCTCCTTCTACGAGGGGCTGCGCTTCTCCCAGATGGAGCTGCGCCCTGGGAGCGTCATCAAGGTGGGGACCACCGAGCTCAAGCTGGTGCCCGAGGACACCCGGGACCGCTCGCTGCTGCTCTCCTCGCGCGATCACTTTGGAGCCCTGGTGGGCGCCAGCCGCAAGATGCGCGAGATCTTCACCCTGCTGGAGCGCATGGCCTCTGGCGGCGCGGACGTCCTCATCCAGGGCGAGACGGGCACGGGCAAGGATCTATGCGCCGAGGCGCTCCACCAGGAGAGCCCTCGGAAAGACGGGCCCTTCGTCATCGTGGATCTGGCGGGCGTGCCCTCCTCGCTCGTCGAGTCGGAGCTGTTCGGCCATGTGAAGGGGGCCTTCACCGGCGCCCAGGGAGACCGGGCCGGGGCTTTCGAGCGGGCCAACGGGGGCACCATCTTCCTGGATGAGGTGGGCGAGCTGCCGCTGGAGCTTCAGCCGAGGCTGCTGCGGGTGATGGAGCGCCGCCAGGTGAAGCGGGTGGGCGCCAACGACTACCGCATCGTGAGCGTGCGGGTGATCGCGGCCACCCACGTGAACCTGGAGGACGCTGTCCAGGCCGGGAAGTTCCGCAGGGACTTGTTCCACCGGCTCGCGGTGCTGCGCGTCACCCTGCCCCCGCTGCGGGAGCGGCCGGAGGACATTCCCCTCCTCATCGACTCCATGTTGCAACAGGGGGGCCGCCCCCCCAGTGCCTTGTCGGACCAGACGCGGGCGCTGCTGGCCCAGTACCCGTGGCCCGGCAACGTGCGCGAGCTGCGCAACGTGGTGGAGCAGGTGGTGAGCATGGGGGAGGAGGCCCTGCCGGACATGGAGCCCCACCCCAGCGAGGGGGGTGGCTCCGGGAAGCCGGATCTCGACCTGCCCTTCAAGGAAGCCAAGGAGAAGCTCATCGAGGGCTTCGAGCGCGACTACCTCTCAGGCCTGATCGAGCGCTGCGAGGGCAACATCTCCCGGGCCTCCCGGGAGGCCGGCATCGACCGGGTCTACCTCCGGAAGCTGCTGCGCAAGCACGGGCTGGATCAGCGGACCACTCCCGGCAGCGCAGGTGATGACCCCAGTCATCAGGACTGAGGGCCCCCCGAGGGATGTTCCGGCCCCTTCTCCAGAGGGCCCGGCCCTGCTGCACCGGGCTGATGACTGCATTCATCAGATGATGGGTGGCGTCATCCTGCCCCGCGCGCTCGCAGCCCTTGTAAGCCCTTGAGAATCCATGCGCCGGCCCCGCTCCAGCTCCCTCACCGCCCTGGCATGCCCCTTGCCAATGTCCCCTGCAAGCCCTGACAGTCAGGGAAGATACCAAGCCGCAACTTTTCGCAGCCCTGCCCCGATAATTCTCTACCCGCAGTGCGCCCTATCCCCAGGAGAGCACCGTGAGCGTCTCGATCCCATCCAGCATCCTCAGGGCCTTCCAGAACCGGCAGGAGTCCTCCACGCCCGTGGGGCCGCAGAGCGCCCCTGGAGCGGTTCCGGCGCAGGCGCCCGTCTCCTCCCCTTCCAGCGGCCCGCGCGCGTTCTCCACCGATGGCTTCGAGCAGGCGTCCACGCAGCAGCAGGAGTGGGCCGCGAAGTTCGCGGCGGGCGCCGGGCTGCCACCGCTGGGCTCCTCGGCGGTGATCCAGCAGACCCAGGACAACAACTGCGGCGCCGCGGCGGCGCTCATGGCGGCAGGCCCCAAGGGCAGGTCGGCGGGAGTGTCGGACGCGCAGCGGATGGCGCAGCTCGAGTCGACGTTCACCGAGGGCAAGGGCACCACGCCGGAGCAGCTCTCCAAGATGCTGGCGCACGAGGGCGTGTCGGTGAAGCAGGCCGCCTTCAAGTTCGATCAGCACACGGTGGATCAGGCCCTGAGCAAGGGCGGCAAGCTCATGGTCATGGTGGACTCCAACCAGATCGCCCCTGGCGCGGACAAGCAGGCGGACGGTCGCCCGCACTGGGTGGTCATCGACGGCAAGGACGCCCAGGGCAACTACTCGGTGAAGGATCCGGGCACCGGCTCCAGCTATGGGGTGGACTTCAACCAGCTCAATAGCGCCGTGGACAACGGGTGGTGGAAGCACAACGGCGGCGGCACGCTCATCGTCGAGAACGCGCCGGCCGGCATGTCCGAGGCGGCGCTGGCCGACGCGAACTCGAAGCAGATCGTCCCGCTCGCGGACACCGAGGGTGGCGGCTCCAAGGCGGAGAAGTCCTTCGGCCGCGAGTCCTCCTAAGGCTGGGGGAACACCTGGGCTTCATGTGCACCCCGCGCTCGCATCAGCAGCGGCGGCAGTCCAGCGCTCGCTTTCACACTGAGCACTGGACTTGGCGCATCCTGCCCCCATGGACTTCCCCGCCCCACTGCCCAGATCCGACCTGGCCGAGCGCGCCTTTGATCGCGCCTCTGGCGCCCCGTTGGTTCCGGGCAACACCGTCCGCGTCCTCCTCGACGCCCAGGAGAACTATCCCGCGTGGCTCGAAGCGATCCGCTCGGCGCAGCGCTCCATTCTCTTTGAGAACTACATCATCGAGGAGGACGAGGTCGGCCTCGCCTTCGCGGAGTAGCTCGCCGGGCGCGCGCGCGCCGGAGTGAAGGTTCGCTTGATCCGGGACTGGCTGGGCTCACGCGCAGGCGCTTCACGTCGGCTCTGGAGCACGCTGGAGGAAGCAGGCGTTCAGCTGCGCGTCTTCAATCCTCCCAGCCTGGCGAGCCCCCTGGGCTGGGTCAGCCGCGATCATCGCAAGATGGTTGCGGTGGACGGGCGCGTCGGCTTCGTCAGCGGCCTCTGCGTCAGCAAGCGTTGGCTGGGCGACCCGGAGCGCCGCATCGCCCCCTGGCGCGACACCGGGGTGGAGCTTCATGGGCCGGCCGTCGCCTGGATCGAACGGGCGTTCAAGGAGGTCTGGGACCTCACGGGAGCGCCCCTTCCCGCCGAGGAGCTCTCGGTTCCCCATACCGTCGCGCGCGCCGGAGCTGTCTCCGTGCGCATCGTCGCGGGCCAGCCCACCTCCTCCGGTCTGTTCCGGCTGGACCAGATGATCGCCGCCGCGGCCCAGCGCACCCTGTGGCTCACCGATGCATACTTCGTCGGCTTCGTCCCCTACGTCCAGGCACTCCGGGTCGCCGCGAGGGATGGGGTCGATATCCGGCTCCTCGTCCCTTCCACCACGGACCTTCCCCTCATCAGTGCCTTGTCGCGCTCCGGCTATCGGCCGCTGCTGGAGGCTGGGGTGCGCGTCTTCGAGTGGAACGGCTCGATGCTCCATGCGAAGACCGCGGTCGCTGATGGCCGCTGGGCCCGCGTTGGGTCCTCGAACCTCAACCTGGCGAGCTTCGTCGGCAACTACGAGCTGGACGTGGCGATCGAGGACCCAACGATCGCCCGGACACTGGAAGACGTCTACCTGCGAGACTTGGCGAACAGCACCGAGATCACCCTGAGCGGCCATCGACGCGTCCAGCCCCTCGCTCCGAGAGACAAGTCGACGCCCAAGGGCTCAGGCCGGCCGCCCGTCGGCGCGGTCCGATTCGTCACCGCTGTCAGCGCGGCGGCGGCCTCCGGCACTCGAGCGCTCGGCGCGGTGGAGCGCGGAATCGAGCTGGCGGTGGCCGGGGGCCTGCTCGTCCTGGCCACGGTGGGCTTCCTGTGGCCGGCAGCACTCGCGTACCCCCTCGCGGTGCTGGGGGTGTGGCTCGCCATCACGCTGATGGTGCGTGAGCACAGGCACTCCAGGCAACGCAAGATCGACGAGAAGGCTTCCCCCCCAGGGCAAGCTCCGCGTGCCGCGGAGAGCGGCTCGACCGCCGCCCGAGAAGCAAACCCAGACTGAACGCCTGGAATCCCCGTGCCGCACAAAACCCTGCCAGCGGGGGAGGCCTCCGTCAGACGAAGAGCAGCTCGACGACCTGGAGCCGCAGCAGCTGGCGCGTGAACTCCTGCACCCGCTCCACCTCCGTCTGCCCCAGCCGCCTGCGGAGGGCGCTCTTCCAGTCCGTGCAGGCGCGCAGGAGGAGCTTGCGCACCTGACGGTTGGTGAGCCGCGGGTTGAGGTTGCGCAAGTGGGCGACGAGCGCCCCAAGCTGGGACACGCTCTGGCCAGCCACCATGAGCTGGGTGGCCGACCCTTCCTCGGGAGTCAGCCCCACCGCCACGAGCAGCGGGTTCACCAGCAGCGAGCGGGTGAACTCCAGCTCGTGCCTGATTCCCACCTTGGCCAGCTCGGCCACCATGGGGCCAGTGTCGTGACCGGGCACGATGGGCAGCACGTTCGCCGTCTCGCAGGCCTGGAGCACCGCCTCGTACTTCCGCCGGGACTCACGGCCGGCAGCACTGGCCTGGAAGGCCACAAAGGCCTGGCGCACCTCGGCCATCAGCGCCCGCAGCAGCGAGGCGTCGTCCACTGCCGGAGAGAGGCCCAGCGCCTGGGCCATGCGTGCCCGGCGCTCGGGGACAGTGCTCGGCTCCTCCCACACTTCATAGGTGATGGAGCTCTCGCTGAGCACCACGGACAGGTTGACCGCTCCCAGGCGGCCCGGGTTCTTCAGGAACTGGGTCAGCCGACCATGGACATCCTCCATGCCTCCGAGGAGCCGCTGCTGCAGCGCATCACGAAACCTCGCGCGGAGTTCCAAGGCTTGATTCTCTGCGCCCGAGCCCTCACCGCCCTCTGCCTGCCGCTGTACCCGTGCGACGCCCATGATGGATTCTCCTGAGTTGGCTCAGACAGGTGCGTTCCTGCCCGTCGAAAAGCGGACCTGCGCCCGGCTCATGACGTGCTCGACCGCCATGAGGTGCCACGCCATCTGGTCGATGCGCGCCTGGTGCTGCGGCTCGGCGCGCAGGGACGCAGCGACCTCCTCCAGCGTCAGCCCAGCGGCGGTGGCCTCCTCCTGGAGGAGCTTCTCCACCCGCTCCGGGGTGAGCGTGAGCCCGTCCCGCTGGCAGATGGCCCCCAGCGCCAGACCGAGCCGCAGCCGCTGCTCGACCTCGCTCCGGCTCGCCTCGTCCTGGAGCCAGGCGCGAAGCGACTCCTGCTGCTCCTGCTCGGTGAACTCCAGCTCGCGGACGGCGCGGCCCTCGCTGGCGCTCCAGCGCTGGCGGAGCTCCTGATCGATGAGCTCGGAGGGGATCCGCACCTGGGTGCGAGAGGCCACCTCGTCCAGAACCCGCTGCCGGGCCTGGAGCACCAGCACCTGCACGTGCTCCTCCCGCAGCTCCTGAACGACGCGGCGCGTGGCCTCCTCCAGCGTCGCACCGCGGCCGAAGGCCTGGAGGAACGCCGGGTTCTCCAGGTCCGGGTACTTCACCTCGCGCACGGCCTGGATGTGGACCAGGAAGCGGGCGGGAGCACCGCGCAGCGCCGGGACGGGGTACGCCTCGGGCAGGGTGAGCTCCACCACCAGTCCCTCGTTGGGCGAGCGGCCCACGAGCGCCTCGTACAAGCCGGGCAGCAACGGCTCGGGCTCCACGGGAAGCCAGGCATCCTTGCGGACGCTGAAGGGGATGAGCTGGCCGTTGGAGTAGCCGGCGATGCTGAGCAGCACCTCGTCCCTCCAGGCGATCCGCTCCGTGGGGTAGCGGTAGCGCTCGGTGGCGTGAGCGCGCGCCAGCTCGAGGAAGCGCTGCTGGACCTGCTCGGCGGTGAAGGCGTCGGGGGCAGGGAGGGTGACGGACAGCCCCTCCAGCGAGGGCGCCTTCACCTCGGGCAGTTCCAGTTGCTGGCCCAGCTCGGTCACATTGATGAAGTCCATGGCGGGTTCCTCCAGGAGGGTGGGTCAGCCAAGCGCTAGAAGATGCTCTTGATCTTGTCGCCGAGGCTCTTGAAGCCGTCCTTGATCTTCCCGGCGTTCTCGATCGCCAGGCCGGTGACGGAGGAGACCGCCGAGATGCCCGCGCCCACCTGGGAGACGATGGGGATGTTGGTGGCGGCGGCGATGGAGCCAGCGGCGGTGATGCTCGACGTCACCTTGGAGGCGATGCTCGCCTTGGGATCGCTGAGGGTGCGGGCAGCGATCGCGGTGTCCACGCCCGCCATGGCGATGTTGAGGCCCGGAGCGAAGCGGCCCGCCAGCCTCGCCGCAGTCCCCGCCCCCTTGGCGCCCACCTTGAGGGCAGCCTCCGCGCCCTTCGCGGCGTCGATGGCGCCATCCGCCACCTTGGCGCCCTTGGCCGCAGCCTGGGCGGCATCACCCGCCGTGGACGCCACCCCCGCGGCCTTCTGGCCCGCCTTGGCGACGCTGTTCTCGAGCTTGCCAGCCGCGTTCCCGAACCCCGCATCGCGGAGCTTGTCGGCGACCGTCATCTTGGTGGTGTTGGTGATGTTGCTCCAGGCGCCCTGCCCCTTGGCGATCGACGCCAGCACGTCGACGTTGCGCAGCGGCTTGCCGTTGTGCACGGCCTCGGCGGCCGCGTTGGCGATGGCGCCGGCCAGCTTGCCCTGGTTGCCCACCGCCGCGGTGGCGGCCTTGCCGATCTTGTTGAACGCCAGCGTGGACTCGATGGCGGCGGCCGTATCGAGCGCGCCCTTGGTGACGCCCAGGACGCCCCGGCCCAGCCCGAGCGCATGCTGAGCGATGGCCTGACCTCCCTCGTTGTTCTTGATCGCGTCCGCGAGGCCCTGGCCGTTGGACACGACGCTCGCGGCGCCGCCCGCCAGCCCCGCGCCGGCCTTCAGCCTGCCCAGCGGACCGGTGCCGGAGGCCCGGGCGTCAGCGGTCGCCTGATTGACGGCCCCTCCATGCCAGCCCTTCGCGGGGGAGCCCGCCTTGCTGAAGCTGTCCGCCACCTTCGAGGGGGGGCTCGAGGCCCCGGTGTTCGCCGCAGCCCCCTGAGTCGAGGCCGGCTTCGAAGCCGGAGTCGTCGCGGCAGGAGCGGTGTTGCTCCTGGTCAGCTCGGGCTTGGGGCTGGTAGCAGGCAGGGGCGCGCTGTTGGAGCGGTTCAGCCGGGCAGAGGGGTTGTTGGCGGCGATCGTCGTCATGGCGGCATCCTCGGAGTGGGGCTCTCTGTGGGGTGAGAGCGGGGTGGGTGACGGGCACGAGACAGAGCATGAGGTGTGCCAACGTCCACGTCGTCCGACAGCCCCCGCCATGTGCGGCCCGGTTCCGAGGGAGAAGCCGGGGCACACGCGTCCCCCAGTGCGCGCGGTGCCGCAGACGAACCGGCGCAGTGGGACTCCCGTCATCAGCGACGAGCCCCGATGCCGTGGGACTCCAGTCATCAGCTGATGGGCCGAGTCACCAGGGGCCGGTGAAGTGCCTTACCCGTTCCTCGACAGCGCCGAGCTAGCCCAGCAGGCCCAGCAGCTGGCCCAGCTTCGCGCGCAGATCCTTGCGCTGGACGATGGCGTCGATCATCCCGTGCTCCAGGAGGAACTCGGAGCGCTGGAAGCCCTCGGGGAGCTTCTGGCGGATGGTCTGCTCGATCACCCGCGGGCCCGCGAAGCCGATGAGGGCCTTGGGCTCGGCGAGGATGATGTCCCCCAGCCACGCGAACGAGGCCGCCACGCCGCCCGTCGTTGGGTGGAGCAGCACGGAGACGTAGGGCTTGTTGCCGGTGCGGAAGCGGGCAATCGCCGCCGACGTCTTGGCCATCTGCATGAGGGAGAAGATGCCCTCCTGCATGCGCGCGCCGCCCGAGGCCGAGAACAGCAGCGCCGAGCACTTCAGCTCGTACGCGCGCTCGAAGACACGCGTCACCTTCTCGCCCACCACCGAGCCCATGGAGCCGCCCATGAACTCGAACACGAAGCAGCCCACGGAGACCTGGTGGCCCTCGATGCGGCCTACGCCGGAGATGAACGCATCATTCTCCCCCAGGCTCTTGCGCGTGGACTTCAGCCGATCCTTGTACTTCTTGGTGTCCGCGAACCCGAGCGGGTCCTGCGGCTCCAGCTCCTTGTCGAACTCCTCGAAGCTGTCCGGATCCAGCAGGCCCGCCAGCCGGAACCGGGCGCTCCACGGGTGGTGGTGCTCGCAGTGCGGACACACCATCCAGTTCTTCTCCAGCTCCTGCCGGTAGATGATCTCGTCACAGCTCTCGCACTTGGCCCACAGGCCCTGCATGCGCGAGGGCTGCTCCTCCTGCGAGGGCTCCTGGCGAGTGGAAATACGGGGCTTCTTGGAGAACCATGCCATGGGAGGCGCGGGGTTAGTCTGGCCCGGGGCGTCCGTCAACCCCTGCGAGACGACGCAGCCCGTCAGAACTCGAAGGTGTCCCCGAGCTCGAGGACCCCCACCGGCAGTCCAGCCACCTCTCGCTTGAGCTGGCTCACGAAGGCCGGCTTGAGGTGGTACAGGAGCACCTCGGCGCCATTGCGCTCGAACTTGGAGAGCTCGGTCTGGAGCGTGCGGGGCGTGAGGTGCCCGGACAGATCCGCCAGCTCCTGGAGCGCGTTGGGGAAGCTCGTCTCCACCAGCAGCGCCTTCAGGTTCTTCACCTTGTTGAGCGTCCGCCACAGCTTGTCCGTGGGGCCGGTGTCGCCGCTCATGGCCAGGGAGGACTGGCCGTGGGTGATCACGAAGCCGCAGGACTCCACCGGGTGGCTCACGGGGATGGACTGCACGTGGTAGCGGCCCACCTGGAAGGCGCTCCCGGCGCGGAACGTCTTGATGCGCAGCACCGGATCCTTGCGCGTGGGGATGCGGGTGAAGTCCGGCCAGAGGGAGTTGTTGAACATGTAGTCGCGCAGCGCCTTGGCGCACTCACGCGACGCGTGGATGGTGACGGGCCCTTCCCGCCGGCCGATCACCAGATCCGCCAGCAGCGGCAGATCCTTCACATGGTCGAAGTGGCTGTGGCCGACGAGGATGTCGTCCACCTTACAGAGCTGATCGAGCGTGAGCGTGCTCGTGAGCGCCCCCGCATCCAGCGCGAGGACCTCATCCACGAGGAAGCATGTGGTCCGGCACGAAGGCAGCTCGCCGCCGTGACAGCCGAGGACTTTCAGCTTCACACTAGAGGTCTCCGAACTTCCACTTCATCTCCAGGTACTGGAGGAAGTCGTGCAGCCTGGCCGTGTCATACACGGTCAGTCTGTCACCACTGCGCTCGATGAGCCCAGCCCTCTCCAGGCGGTCCAGCATGTTGCGGATGGCAGGCTCGCCTACACCAATGAGCCGGGGGAGCTCGCGGACGGGGAAGTCCACCTCGATGCCCTCTTCCATGGGCCGGCCGCGCGTCTGGCAGACCTGGAGCACCTGGTGGACCACGCGGCTGGCCGGGTCGGACAAGAGCAGGTTCTCGATCTGGGAGTCCGCCTCGGAGAGGCGCTCGGCCAGCTTCTTGATCATCCGCACGGCGATCTCGGCGTTGCCGCGGATCATCGCCTCGAACGTCTTCGGGTCGATGACCAGGAGCTTGGCGTCCTCCATGACCGTGGCCGTGGCGTTCCTCGGCTTGTTGGAGATGATGGCCATCTCCCCGAAGAACTCGCCCGGCCCCAGCATGGCGAGCACCTTCTCCACGTCCCGTACCTTCTTGGAGATGGAGATCTTCCCGGACTGAAGGACGAACATGTCCTTGCCCGGCTCCCCTTCCTGAAAGAGGACCGTGCCCTTGGGGAACTCTTTGCCGAAACGTTGAAAGAGGGTTTCCTCGGCGCCCATCTGGATTCTGAGTCAAGCAGCCCCCACCCCCGGGGTCAAATTTAGATGGGGGTTCCCGAAGAAGCAGCCGTGCGCCTACTTCGTGGTCGCGGTGAACACCCCGTCCCATTCTGGCCCGGGGCGATTCCACTTGAGGGTGTTGATCTCCTCCAGGTAGCGCAGGGTGGGCCCATCCTCGGGCCAGAGGGCGATGACCCGGCGGAACTGGCTCTCGGCGGCGGAGAACTCCCGGGCCAGGAAGCCTGCCACCCCGGCCTCGAAGGCCTGGATGGCCTCGGCGTCCAGTCCGGTGGGGGCCCCCATGGCGCGCAGCTCATAGATGTCCGTGGGCTCGCGCTTTCCCTTGACTCGGACGACGCCGAGGCGCCGGGCGGTGACGTGGCCACGCGTCTGGGTGTAGGTGGCGGCGGAGATGAGGATGCGGGTGTCGTAGGCCTTGTTGAGGCCCTCCAGGCGTGAGGCCAGGTTCACCGCGTCGCCCATGACCGTGTAGTTGAAGCGGTTCTCCGTGCCCATGTGGCCTACGTTCATCAGCCCGCTGCTGATGCCCACACCGATGTCCACCTCGGGCAGGCCGACGGCGCGCCAGCGGGCCCGCAGGGCCGTCAGCTTCTCCAGGAAGCCCAGGGCGGCGGCGCAGGCGCGCACGGCGTGATCCGGCTGATCCACGGGGGCGCCCCAGAAGGCCATGATCGCGTCGCCGATGTACTTGTCGAGCGTGCCCCCGTTGGCGAAGACGACATCCGTCATGGGGGTGAGGTACTGGTTGATGAAGCTGACGAGCTGCTCGGGCGTCATGCGCTCGGAGAGCGTGGTGAAGCCGCGGATGTCGGAGAAGAGGACGGTGAGCTCCTTGCGCTCGCCGCCGAGCTTGAGCTTCTCCGGGTGGGCGAGCACCTGCTCCATCACGCTGGCGTCCAGGTAGTGCTGGAACGTCTCGCGCAGGCGGGCCTTCTCCACGTGCAGCTGGGTCTTCTCGGCATCCACGGAGAAGTAGCCCAGGAAGATGACGCCGAAGGCCGAGGTGACGAGGCTGACCAGCGGCATCACGGTGGCCACCTGGACGCCGCGGGTGAAGAGGACCTGGTCCACGACGATCCAGGCTGTCACGAGCAGCGCCACGGCCCCCAGCTTCCAGGCGAAGCGGACCCGGGGCAGCAGGCGGGCCAGCAGCAGGGCGGTGCCTAGCATGAAGAGCAGCTCCAGCGGCTGGGCCTCCTGGGGCCGGAGGAGGAAGTCCTGGGAGAGGATGTTGGAGAGCGCGGCGGCGTGGATGTAGACGCCGGACTCGAGCTCATTGAAGGGGGTGACCCGCTGGTCGAAGTTGCCCACCAGCGTCACGCCGACGAGCACGGCCTTCCCACGCACCGAGGAGGGAGGGAAGGTGCCGTCCACCACGTCCGCCATGCTCAGGGTGACGAAGCTGCTGGCCGGCCCCGGGTAGTTGACGAGCATGAAGGGCTCGTCGTGCGGCAGGGGCACGCGCAGCGGCAGCAGCTTCCCATCCGGGCGGCGCAGGCGGGCGCCGATGATCTGATTCTCAGAGGGATCAATCACTGCCTCCACCTTGGAGCCCAGGTACGCCGCCGCGGTCTGCAGCTCCAGTGAGGCGACGAGCCCGCGTGGACTCTCGAGCAGCGCGAACGGCGGCATGCGGCGCCAGGTGCCATCGGGATCCGCATCGGAGCTGAAGAACCCCAGGTGTTGGCTCGCCTCGGTGAACAGGGACAGTGGGAGCTGCGCGGACTCCATGCGCCAGCTTCGCAGCGTGGCGAGGTCCACCTTGTCATTGAGCGAGGACGAAGCGATCTCGCCCGGGAAGTCGCGGATGACGTGGGGCTCGAGCAGCCGCTTCCACTCCTCGGCCTTGCTGGAGAACTCCTCCCGATCCTTGGCCGGGTAGACGATGATGCCCTGGACGACCTGCGGGAAGCGGTTGAGGGACGCGGCCAGGATGGCGTCCGTGTTGACGGCGGCGCGCCGGCTCAGCTCCTCGCGGTAGTCGGCCAGGGCAGCGGCGCTCTCTGGAGTCGCCTGCGCGAGGGATCGATCCAGCTCCTCGAGCGCGCCCGCGTAGGCCTGGGCCCGCCGATCCACCACTTCGTCGGCAAAGATCATATCCAGCCCCACGGCCGCCGCCTCCGCCTCGCGCAGCCGATCGATGGCGCGAGCCAGGAGGTCTCTCGGCCAGGGCCAGAGCCCGTAGCGCTGAGCGCTCTTCTCGTCCACAGCGACGACGACCACGTCCGCGTGGGCCGGACGCGGGCCTCGGCTGGCGAACTGGAGATCGGTGGCGCGGCCCTCGGCGACCTGGACGACCCGGACGAGCAGCGGGACGGACTTGCCCTCGCCCTGGGTTCCGATGACGGGGGAGTCATCCACCCACACGTGCAGGGCGCAGAAGAGAACCGCCAGCCCGAGGGCCAGCGCCTCGAAGCGGTGGCGAGAGAGAAATGTCTTCATCCGGAAGTGGGGCGTCATGGTAGCCGCAAACGCGACACCTGCGCTCTACCAGCCGAGACAAGGCCGGGGGCTTGCCGGTAGAAGTCCGCCCGTGACGACCTACAAGCAGTCCGGAGTGGACATCGAGGCGGGAGACGCCTTCGTCGAGCGAATCAAGCCCTATGCGGCCCGCACGGTCCGGCCCGAGGTGGTGGCTGGAGTGGGTGGCTTCGGCGGCCTGTTCGCCCTACCGCCGGGCAAGTACCGCGAGCCGGTGCTGGTGGCGGGCACGGACGGGGTGGGCACGAAGCTGAAGGTGGCCTTCCTGGCGGGGCGGCATGGCACGGTGGGCATTGATCTGGTGGCCATGTCGGTGAACGACATCCTCACCTGTGGCGCCGAGCCCCTCTTCTTCCTGGACTACTTCGCCACCTCGCGGCTGGAGGTGGACGCGGCGGCCGAGGTGGTGAGGGGCATCGCCCTGGGTTGCGAGCAGGCCGGCTGCACGCTGCTGGGCGGCGAGACGGCGGAGATGCCGGGCTTCTACTCGCGGGGGGAGTACGATCTGGCCGGCTTCTGCGTGGGCGTGGTGGAGCGCTCGGAGCTCATCGACGGGCGGACGGT
>Ga0190275_10002088_pt1 | contig 14479 bp, 16 predicted proteins | sample Popmic550T_FD_133745 | JGI IMG/M metagenome (GOLD analysis project Ga0190275, IMG submission 133745) | Populus adjacent soil microbial communities from riparian zone of Yellowstone River, Montana, USA - 550 T | ecosystem: Environmental > Terrestrial > Soil > Riparian zone > Trees stand | place... | reverse complement strand
CGGTCACTGATGAACAGGTTGTCCCCGTCGAACCCGGCGGCCGACAGTCCGTCCAGCTCGGCAACGAGCGCCGGCGGGTTGATGACCACGCCATTGCCCAGCAGGTTCCGCGTCCCCGGATGGAAGATGCCCGACGGGATCAGGTGGAGCTTGAAGTGGCCGTGCGGGTTGACCACGGTGTGGCCGGCGTTGTTGCCGCCGCCGTAGCGGATGACGAGGTCCGCCTCATCAGCCAGGTAGTCGACGACCCGGCCCTTGCCCTCGTCGCCCCACTGGGCACCGACCACCGCGATGACGGACATGGCGGGACGACGGTGACCTCGGTGCGGAACGGGCGGTCATGGTAGCGCAGCGGGTCAGCCGGATCCCCTCAGCCAGAGCCACTCGCGGAGCGTCAGGCCGGACGTCCGAACCTCGGCCGCAAGTGGCTTGCCGAGGTACCGGTAGTGCCATGGCTCGTAGTCGTAGCAGACCCGCGCGAAGCTGTTGCGCGGATAGCTGAGGACGAAGCCATATCGCCAGGCGTTGGTCGCCATCCAGCCACCGGCCGGCGTCGCGGCCCAGTCGGCGTACTCCCACGGTGGGCGGCCGCCGAGGCTCGTGAAGTCGAACGTGGTGCCCAGCTGGTGCTCCGAGTGACCGGGCCGGGCGCTGGTGCGCAATGCCTGCTGGTAGCCGCCCACGCTCACCCAGTGATTGAAGGTCACCTGCTGCGTCGCGTAGCTGCGGAAGGCGCTCGCGACCTGGATCGGCCGGCCCGCCGCGCGCGCGGCATCGGTCATGGCCTTCAGGTCGGCCACCACGTGGGCGCGGGTGGTATGCCCGGCGTTCAGCCCGGCCTTCGAGGTATCGACGAGGTCGCCGGGCACATAGTCGGAGCCGACCATCAGGATCGTGTCGACCAGCGTGCGCTGCCAGTCGCCGTAGCCCCGGAACCGGGTGAGCACGTCCTTGTAGGCACAGGCCGGCAGCGGCGCCAGGTCGCCGACGGCGACGCGCAGGTCGAAGGTCACGCGCTCGTTCATGGCGGCCATGCCGCCCAGCAACGCCAGGCGTCCGGGCCGCAGCCGGGCCGCTTCCTTCCTGATGGCGGTGGGGACCGATGCGCTGCCGGGCACCAGCATCAGGGCGGCGCCGGTCCGGGCGGCCGCGGGGATCGCGACGAGCGCGTCTGGGAACGACTGGCCGGTGGCCACGTACAGTGCCGACACTCCGGCGGGGAAGGACGCGGCGCTGACGGCGACGGCGGTCGCGAATCGGTCCGCGCCGGCGATCCGGGTCACCGTCCCGCTGGTGGCGAGGCCTCGGAGCTGAGCGACGACCCCGTCGCCGATGGCACTCGTCCCGCCGAGCACGATGATCCGAGACGGAGCCAGCCGTTTCAGCTCGGCCACCGTTGGCGCGGGGAGCGCACCCGGGCGCGCGAGCAGCACCGGGCTTCCCGACCTGGCAGCCGCGGCGCCACCCACGAGCGCGTCTGGGAACGCGAGTCCCGTCGCCACGTACGCGGTCGCCACCCCCGGCGTGAAGGTCGCCCGGCTCACGGCGGCGGCGGTGCCGTATCGATCCGCGCCACCCAGGCGGCTGACGCCGCCGCCGGCCTGGTACGCGCCCAACGCCGATGCCACGCCATCGGAGATCACGCCCGACCCGCCGAGCACGACGATCCGGCCCGGTCGCAGCCGCGTCAGCTCGCTCTTCGTGGAACCCGGGATCTCGGTGCGCGTCACGAGAAGGATGGGAGCGCCGGCGCGCGCGGCGGCCGGCCCACCGGCCAGGGCATCCGGGAAGTTCGAGCCGGTGGCGACGAAGACGGCCGCCACGCCCGGCGCGAAGTGGTTGGCGGACACGATCGCTGCCGTCGCGAAGCGATCGGCACCGCCGAAGCGCTCGACCGTCATCCCGGCCGCGGTCGCCGGAGCCGCCGGTGCGACGACGACCGCGGCCACCGCGGTCGTGAGGACGAGGAGGATTCGGGTCAGGCGTGACGTGGTTCGGTGCAAGCTCGAGCTCGGTGCGTGCGGGTCAGCGGTGCCATTCTGGAGCCTCACGCACGAGGCAGGATCGCCCGAACGTCCTGGGCCGGGCACGGCAAACGGCGCCGCGTGAGCGCGGCGCCGTCATCGGTCAGTCGTGGCTCAGGTGCGAGCGCGGACCTTGTCGAAGCAGTTGCTGCAGTAGACCGGTCGATCGTTGCGCGGGAGGAACGGCACGAGCGCCTGTCCGCCGCACTCGGCGCAGACCGCCGCATGCATCTCCCGCTGACCTCCGTTGCTTCCGCCGTTCTCGAGCCCGAGCGCCCGGTTCTGCTTGGCGATCGCCCGGCAGCTCTGGCAGCGCTGTGGCTCGTTCACGAGCCCCTTGCTGGCGTAGAACTCCTGCTCGCCCGCGGAAAACACGAAGTCCATGCCGCAGTCGCGACAGCGGATGGTCTTGTCGGCGTACACCCTTCCCAATGCCTCCTGTTTCGCACGCCCGGTCCCACATTGGACGGTCGCGGTCTGTGAAGAGCCGTGATCTGCGTGCGAAGCTGGGCGCGGATCCACTGAACTCGGGTCAGACGCTCTGGACCGGTCGTTATTGGCGCGGAGTGTACACCCCGATTTCAAGCCTTTTCGACAGGCGACCGCTTGTCCGCTTCCCGGGTCAGTAGGCGGCGATCTCCTCTCGGGCAGCGACGGTGTAGAAGCGCGTGGTCGCCTTTCGGAACTGCAGCGGCACCTCGCCGATGGGGCCGTTGCGGTGCTTCGCGACCTTGGCCTTCACGAGCTCGACCTCGGCGTCGGGATTCTGCTCGCCGTCGCGGTACAGGAAGATGACCACGTCGCTGTCCTGCTCGATGCTGCCCGACTCGCGGAGGTCCGACAGTCGAGGCTCCGCGCTTCCGCGCTGCTCCACGCCCCGGGACAGCTGCGAGAGAGCCACGACCGGGACCTTCAGCTCACGGGCCAGCTGCTTCAGGCCGCGGCTGATCTCGCTGACCTCCTGGACCCGGTTGTTGTCCTTGTTGGGAGTCGACGACTGCATGAGCTGCAGGTAGTCGACGATGATGAGGTCCAGCCCGCGCTGCTCCGCCTCGAGCCGTCGGGCCTTGGTGCGCAGCTCCATGACCGACAGCGCCGCGGAGTCGTCGATCCACATCGGTGCCGTGGCCATGTCGTTCATGACCATGGCGATCTTCGACCAGTCGGTCTCGTCCACGAAGCCGGTCTGCAGCGGCCGCGGATTGATGCCGGTCTCGGACGAGAGCAGGCGGAGCGCCAGCTGCTCCTTGCTCATCTCGAGGCTGAAGACGGCAACCTTCTTGTTCTCGCGCACCGCCGCGTGCTGTGCGATGTTCAGCGCCATCGAGGTCTTGCCGACCGATGGACGGGCCGCCAGGATGATCAGGTCCGACGGCTGCAGCCCGCCGAGCAGCGCGTCGAGATGGGAGAGGCCGGTCGGCACTCCGAGGATCTGGCCGCGGTGCTCGTGCAGGTACTCGAGGCGGTCGTACGCCTGGCCGAGGAGGATCGAGAGCGCCTCGAAGCCGCCGTCCGTCCGCCGCTGGCTGATCTCGAACAGGATCGACTCGGCGCGATCGATCGCCACCTCGGCGTCGTTGGCCTCCTCGTAGCCGACCGCGGCGATCTTTCCCGCGGCGCCGATGAGGTTCCGCAGAACCGCCTTGCGCTCGACGATGCGGCCGTAGTGCTCGACATGCACCGCCGTCGGCACCGAGTTCATGAGCGTCGTCAGGTAGCCGGGCCCACCGATCTCCTCGAGGCGATCCCGGCGCCGCAGCTCGTCTCCCAGGGTGACGAGGTCGATCGGCTCACGCTGGCCATGGAGGCTGAGCATCGCCTCGTAGATGTCGGCGTGCTGCGCGCGGTAGAAGTCGGCCGGCTTGAGGAAGTCGCCGACCTTGAGCATCGCATCGGCATCGATGAGGATCGAGCCGAGGACGCTCTGCTCGGCCTCGACGGCCTGTGGGGCCAGCTTGTCGATGCTCATCGGCGTGACCTAGCGGCTCTCATTCATGGCCGATGCAGAGCACGGCAAGGCTGGCTCCTTCAATGGGACGAGCGGGCGGAGCGCCCGGCCGGTCCGGGTGGAGGTGGACCGTCGAGCACCGGGCGCAGATGCCATGCTGGCCCTCTCTCCCGCCGTCATCAATCGGCTTATCAACGAACCCTGTCCACATCCGGAGGCCCGGAATGTGGATAGCCCGGCCGCCGAGCGTATCGCTCGCGGCTTACCACCGGATTAGCGCGCCGGCTCGCGACAGCTCAGGTGTCGGATTCGGGTCGGTCGGCGAAGGGGCTCCAATCGGACGGCGGCGCGATGCGCTCCGCGGCGACGTTCCAGGCATCCCACTGCTCGATCACCAGCCCGTCGGCGTCGTAGCGCAGGACCGAGGTGCCGGCCAGGGACGCGTCGGCGTCGTCCTCGCGCAGGGCGGCCCACCAGGAGATCGAGGCGCGATCGCCGTCCACGATCGGCTCGGAGACCCAGACCCGCGGCGACTCCTCTTCGGCGAAGGCCTGCGCCACGTACTCGCGGACCCCGTCGTGCCCGCGGTAGGCCTCGCGGAACGGCTGCGTGGAGAACGTGGCGTCCGCCGCGTACAGCGCGACGATCGGCTCGACGTCCAGCGCCTCCCAGGATTCGGTCCAGGTGCGTGCCCAGCGGGCTGCGGCGGCGCGGACGTCCGTCATGCGCGGCTCGTTATGCGCCGTCGGCGACGACGCTCACGGTGACGGTGGTCTCGACGCCCGGCATCAGGCGGACCTCGACGCGGTAGTCGCCGAGCGCCTTGATCGGCTCGCGCAGGTGGAGTGCGTGGCGGTCCAGCTCGATGCCCGCCTTGTTGATGTGGTCCGCGATCTGGTGCGAGGTGACGGCGCCGAACAGGCGACCGCGCTCGCCGGCCTTGACCGGGATCTCGAGCTTCAGCTCGCGCAGCTGCTCGGCGAGGGCCTCGGCATCGGCGCGCACCGCTCGGTCGCGCTCCTCGCGCTGGTCCCTGTGCCGCTCCCAGTTGGCGACCGCGCCCTTGTCGGCGATGACCGCGCGGTTGGTGGGGAACAGGAAGTTGCGGGCGTACCCGTCCTTGACGTCCTTCAGGTCGCCCTCGCGACCCAGGCCCTTCACGTCCTGCCGGAGGATGACCTTCATTCGAGCTCCTTCGTCGCTGTGGTCGTCGCCCGGCCGCGTCGCCAGGACGCGAGGGCGCGCTTGAGTTCGTCGGGATCGCGGACCTTGCCGTACCGGTCGAGCAGCTCCGGCAGGTTGTCCCGGATGCGATCGAAGCGGGGGCCGAGCAGGCCTCGCAGCTTCTCGAGGTCTCGATCGAGGTCGGCGGTGCCGTTCTTGGCCCGAGTCGTATGCTCCGCGCGCACCTCGGGTGGCGCATTCTGGATGAACAGGTCCAGCACCAGGAGCAGGATGGTGAGGTCGTCGGCCTGCCCCAGGATCGGTATGGCGTCGGGGATCAGGTCGACCGGGAACACGACGTAGGCGAGCGCCGCGACCAGCATGCCCTTCAGGCCGATCGGGGTGCGGGGGTCCCGCACGATGCCCCAGACGACGCGAGCGTACGTCGGCAGCTTGATGACGAGACGGCCCATGCGCAAATAGCGGGACGTCGAGGACAGGTTCACTGAGCGGCTCCAGCCAGCGGTGGTGGGGCGGCGATGATAGCAGGAAGCGGCGGTCGGGCCGGATTGACATTAGAACATGCGTTCTGCTAGCCTGCGTGGACGAATGCAGCGCTGCCCAAGGCGCGGAGGAGACTCTTGACCAGGCACGACCAGGAACGGCGACAGCGAATTCTCGACTGCATCGCGCAGACGGTCGAGGAGCGCGGGTATCCCCCTTCGGTCCGAGAGATCGCGGATGCGGTCGGCCTGGCCTCCACCAGCGCGGTCCATCATCACCTCATCGCCCTCGAGCGGGACGGGCTGCTCGAGCGCGGCGGCAAACACTCGCGTGCGCTGCGGCTGATCGGCCGACCCAGCGCACCGGCGGAGGCGAGCAAGGTCACGCCATTCCGGATGCCGGTCGAGCGCGACACGCTGGCCCTCCCGGTCATGGGCGAGATCGCCGCCGGCCAGCCCATCGAGGCCTACGAGGATTCGGCGGAGACGCTCGAAGTCCCGGCGTCGATGGAGGCACGGCCCGACTCATACGTCCTGCGCGTCCGCGGCAAGAGCATGATCGATGCGCTCATCGACGACGGTGACTTCGTCATCGTCCAGCCGCAGGCGACTGCGCGGGATGGCGACATCGTCGTCGCCCTGCTCGAGGACAACGGCGTCACCCTCAAGCGCTACTTCCGCGAGGAGGATCGGATTCGGCTGCAGCCGGCCAACGCCGAGATGGAGCCGATCTACGCGACCGACGTCCAGATCCAGGGCAAGGTCGTCGGCGTCATCCGCCGCCTCTCCTAGGGATCGCCCATGGCGCCGTCGGCGCCGCTGACGACGCGCGACCTGAACCGCGCGACGCTCGCACGCCAGGGCCTCCTCGAGCCGATCCGCGGGCCAGCGGCCGATGCCGTGCGCCGAGTCGGCTCCCTGCAGGCGCAACACCCCGAGTGGCCGCCCATCGCCCTCGCATCACGCGCCGGCTCGTCGCGAACGGCCAACCTGGCCCGCGCCCTGACGGACCGGCGTGTGGTCCGCAGCTCCCTCATGCGCCTCACCATCCACGTGGTCCACGCCGAAGACCTGTGGCCGATGTTCACCGTCGTCCAGCCCCTGCGCCTCAACCAGTGGCGGCTGCTGCTGAAGTCCGATCCGATCGACTCCGCGCTCGGGAAGCGGATGAAGGCGGCCCACGCGGCGGCGATCGCCGCGCTCCGGGACGGGCCAAGGTCATCACTGGAGCTCGACCGGCTCATGGCTGCCGAGGTCGGGCCGGCCGCCACCCGGACGACGCGCCGTGCCTGGCGCCAGCCGCAGAGCCAGATCGTGGTCCGTGCGGCGTGGCGGCACTTCGCCGCGTTCGTGCCGCTCGTCCACGTCCCGTGGGAGGGCGAGGGCTACGGCCGCTCGCAGTACCTGCTGGCCGAGGACTGGATCGGCTCCGACGGTGTCGCTCGGGACGAGGCAGCCGCGCGCATCCATCTCGCGCGCCGGTATTTCGCCGCCTTCGGGCCGGCCTCGGTCGAGGACCTGGTTGCGTACGTCGGGCGCGGCAAGGGCGGCATCGGCATCTGGCGCGACGCCGTCACGGGGCTGGGCGAGGAGCTGGAGGAGCTGCGGGCCGACGATCGGCGAACGCTGTACGACATCGCCGACAGCCCGCGTCCCGGCGGCGACGTGCCGGCGTCACCGCGGCTGCTGGCCCGCTGGGACAGCCTGCTTCTCTCGCACGCAACGAAACACCGGCAGCGCGTGATCGCCGACGAGCATCGAGCTGCCGTCTTCACGAAGAACGCGGATGTCCTGCCCACCTTCCTCATCGACGGTTTCGTCGCGGGCACCTGGGAGCTGAGCCGGGATGACGGCGGGGCCTCCATCCAGCTCCGGCCGTTCGGTCGCCTCGCTCGGGCCGACAAGACCGCCCTTCAGGCCGAGGCGGATCGGGTCCTCGGGCTCGTTGCACCGAAGGCGAAGCGGTCGGTCCGGATCGGGGGCTGATGGCGATGGCGACGCGACGCGCGATCATCCATGCCGATCTCGATGCCTTCTACGCCAGCGTCGAGGTGCTCGACGATCCAACCCTGCGCGGCAAGCCGGTGATCGTTGGCGGAGGGCCGGATCTCCGCGGCGTGGTGATGGCCGCCTCGTACGAGGCGCGCGAGTTCGGCGTCCAGTCGGCGATGCCGCTGCGAACGGCCGGCCGCCTCTGCCCGAACGGGGTGTACCTGCCCGGCCGCCCGGATCGCTACCGGGAGCTGTCGGAGCAGGTGATGGGCATCTTCGCCTCGTACACGCCGCTGGTCGAGCCGATCAGCCTGGACGAAGCGTTCCTCGACGTGTCGGGCAGCGCCGCCGTCTTCGGGGACGGCGAGACGATCGGACGGGCCATCAAGCGTCGCGTGCTCGACGAGGCCGGGCTCGTCGTCTCGGTGGGCGTGGCGAGCAACAAGCTGTGCGCCAAGGTCGCATCCGACCTGCGGAAGCCCGATGCCCTGGTGGTGGTTCCACCCCACGGCGAGGCGGAGTTCCTCGCGCCACTGCCGATCCGGCGGCTGTGGGGGGTCGGTCCGCAGGCGCAGGCCGCGCTCGCGGAGTACGGAGTGACGACCATCGGCCAGCTGGCGGCGCTCCCGCAGGCCACGCTCCGTCGGCGTTTCGGCCGGCATGGAGACGACCTGGCATCCCGCGCCCGGGGCGTGGATCGGTCGGAGGTTCAGCCATTCCACGCGCCGAAGAGCATCGGCCACGAGCACACGTTCGGCACCGATACCCGCGATCGGGGCCGGGTGGAGGCCACGCTGCTCGACCTTGCCGAGTCGGTCGGCAGCCGCCTGCGCCGCCACGACCTGGCGGCTCGGACGCTCCAGCTCAAGCTCCGCTATGAGGGATTCGAGACGCTGACCCGCCAGGCGCCACTCCCCCATCCGACCAGGGAGACGACGCCGTTGTACGACACCGCCGTCAGCCTCCTCCGCACGACCCTCGTCGAGGGCCGCGCCGTGCGCCTCATCGGACTGACGGCGATCGCGCTGACCGATGCGCAACAGCTGACGCTGTTCGACGCCGCCGACCGGACCGATCGGCTCACGCACTCGATCGACGTCGTGCGCGAGCGGTTCGGCGAGCGCGCCATCACCCGGGCCCGACTGCTGAAGGAACGCCCGATGCGCCGCTTCGACTTCGGAGAACGCCCCCAGGCACCTCCAGCCGATACGGAGGACGAGAGGGCTTGACGAATCGAACGTCTGTTCGATATGATGCCCTCCTGAACCGAACGCCTGTTCGAGTGCCCGGGCAGGACGCACGACTGAAGGAGCATCGCACGACCATGGCACTCGTCCAGATCCAGCCCGTCGAGGCCCACGTTCGGTGGGATCGCGCGGCACACCGACCAACCGAGATCTCCTGGGAAGGGCACCGCGTTCGGGTCACGCGGCTCGACGCCGTCCGCGACGAGCGGTCCGCCTACCCTGCCGACCGCGGGCCGCGGGTCACGTTCCTGCTCGGCACCGATGACGGCGGCCGTGCCTCGGTGACGTTCGACGGGCGCAGGCGCCGCTGGTTCCTGGAGGCCGTCGAGCAGGCGGCCTGAGCAACTGCCCATCGCGACCCTACAATCGGCCCGGTACATCCGGGCCGATTCGCGTGTCCGGACCCCAAGCCTGGGACACGCCATGACCCAACGCCTCAACGATCTCGCCGTTTCGGACCTCGTCGCACGGCTCGCGACCGCCGACCCGATCCCCGGTGGCGGCAGCGCTTCCGCGCTGGCCGGAGCGATGGCGGCTGCGCTGGTCGAGATGGTCGTCGCGCTGACCGCGGGCAGGCCCGCGGCGGCGGACCACGAGCCGATGCTCGCGGAGATCGGCGCCACGGCCGGCACGCTGCGGGACGAGCTGCTCCGCCTTGCCCAGGTCGATGCGGAGGCCTATGCCGCCGTCGTCGCCGCGCGGCGGCTGCCGAAGGACACCGACGCCGAGCGGGCCGAGCGCCGGGAGCGAATCACCGCCTCCGTCCGCGAGGCGACGCGGGCGCCGCTGGAGATCGTGCGACGGTCCGGCGAGACGTTCGCCCTGGCCGAGTCGCTGGCTCCGATCGGCAATCGCAACGCGGTGAGCGACGTGGGAGTTGCCGGTCTGCTTGCGGCCGCCGCGCTGCGTGGGGCCGCGATGAACGTCGAGATCAATCTGCCCTCGCTTCCGGAGGACGACGGCCTGCGGCACGAGGCGCGAGCGGAGCTCGAGTCGCATCTCGCCGAGCTCGATCGGCGCGAGCGGGCACTGGCCACCTCAGTGGGCGACCGTATCGGATGAGCGCCCGCCTGCTCGACGGGCGCGATCTCGCGTCACACCTCCGTCGCGAACTGCTGCATCGCGTCGAGCGGCTGAGTGACCCGGAATCCGGCCGCTCCCCGGCGCTGGCCATCCTGCGCGATCGCTCGAGCGAGCCGGCCGCGGTCTACGCCGCGAGCCTGGAGCGCGCGGCGCGCGCCATCGGCGTCGAGACGCGGCTGCTGGAGGGCTCACATGCCGACGAGCTCGAGGCGGAGCTGGACCAGCTGAACGAGGACGAGGACGTCGCCGGCATCGTGATCGCCCAGCCGTTCGCCGATGCCCGGGCCGGGAGGCGGCTGGTCGAGCGCATCGACCCGACGCGCGACGTGGACGGTGCCACGCCCACCAACGCCGGACGGCTGGCTCGCGGGGAGCCGGCGTTCGTGCCGGCGACCGCCCTGGCCGTCATCGCGATGCTGGAGTCCGCGGAGGTGGAGATCGCGGGACGTCGCGCGGTGATCGTCGGGCGCTCGGCGGTGGTCGGCCGCCCGGTCGCGTCGCTGCTGCTGGCCCGTGACGCAACCGTGGTGATCTGCCATCGGTCCACCCGCAACCTGGCGCGCGAGACGCGGCGCGCCGAGGTGCTCGTCGCCGCTGCCGGCGTGCCCGGCCTCATCCGACCGGAGATGGTGAACCGCTCGGCGGTGATCATCGACTGCGGCATCAATGCCGTCGACGGTCGGATCGTCGGCGACGTCGACTTCGACCGTGTGTCGCCGGTGGTTCGCGCCATCTCGCCCGTCCCGGGTGGGGTGGGACCGGTCACGCCGATGATGGTCCTGCGCCAGACGGTCGAATCGGCCGAGCGGCGCGCCGCCGCCGGCTGATGGTGGTGTCGGCCATCCGACAGGCGTAAGGTCTGAAGCGTGCTTCGCGTGGAAGCTGCCCGGGACGAGGATCGCCGCAGCGAAGCGCCCGTCTACGGGCCGGCGGGCACCACGGGTTGTGCGACACCGGACGACATCGACGCAACCCACTCCGGCCCCAGTGGAGCAGCGTCGCGCGGGCGACCGCCGCGGCGCACGGCAGGAGGTCGATTGATGACCGATCAGGATCTGGTCATCGAGCTGGAGCCCGATGACACCCAGGGACACGCCGCGTTGCGCGTGACCGACGACGACGGCTGGCTGAAGGAGCGACTCGGTCGCGATCCAGCCGGCACGCGCGTCACCATCAAGGCCAGCGACGACGACGACGTCGAGGGCCACGCAGCACGCACCTCGGTGACGCTGCGCGCGTTCGAGGGCGACGACGACACCGAAGGGCACGCCATCGCGGTGCATTTCCCGTCGCGCGAGGAGGCCGACGCCTTCCGCCGCCGCCTGCTGGTGACCGGCGCGCTGGCCGGCACGATCGCCATCGGCGCGGTCGCGGGCATCGGCCTGGCGAACATGCCGACCGAGGCACCGGCCGAGGCCGCGGCCGCCGGCGCTGCCGCTGGAGCCGGGATGGACTGGACGCAGGCCGAGCGGCAGGATGCCGCCATCACGAGTGCCGGCTCTGCTGCCGGCATGGACTGGAGCCAGGTCGAGCGCCCCGGCACCGCAACCGGCGGCGATGCCGCCGCGGACCTCGGGTCCGACAAGCGCGGGCCGACCCCGCGCTGAACCGTCTCGTGGACCGCTGTCGTCGGGCCTGGCTTCGGCCGGGCCCGACGCGCGTTCAGGAGCCGACGACGTCCGGTGCGACCATCTCGTCCATCGGGACCGAACCGTCGATGAACCCCAGCCGCTGCATGGTGGCGTAGCCGGCCTCCCACAGCTCGAGGTCGATCGCCCCGTTCGCGAAGCCGTCGCCCTCCCACAGCTCGACGGTGGCGTCCAGCACCGCCCGCGCCACGTCCGGATCCTCCGCGATCGTCGAGACGGCCTCCTCCGCGGCTGCGAAGCCGATGTCCGGGTCGGCGATCACCTCGGCCTGCGCGGCCGCCACCGCTTGGACAAACGCGCGCACCAGGTCCGGGTCGCCAGCCAGCAGCTCTTCTCCCACGATCATCCCCGGCCCGGGCAGCGGCGCGACATCATCGACCGTCAGCAGGCCCGCCTCGTTCCCGCGCGCCTCGTACCGCAACGGCTCGTTGTTGCGGAAGCCGGTGATCAGCTCCACGTCCCCGTTGGACAGCCCATCGACCTGGTTGAACTGCGGATACTCGCGGATCGTCACGTCGGCGGCGGTCAGCCCGCCGGCCTCGAGCAGCGCCAGCAGGGCGTGCCATGACGAGCCGAACATCCCGGGCGTTCCGATCGTCAGGCCCGCCAGGTCGGAAGGATCAGTCGGCACGTCCGCGGCGTCACCGATCAGCGCCACCGGGAACGACTGGTACAGGGTGGAGACGTAGCGAATCGGGATGCCCGCGGTGCGCGCGATCATCACGTCGGTGGCATCGGCCACGCCGAACTCGGCCTGCCCGTCGGCCACCAGCCGCTGGACGTCGGGCGCAGGCTCGTGCCGGATCTCGACCTCGAGCCCGGCATCGGCGAAATGGCCTTCCTGCTGCGCCACGTAGAACGGCGCGAACTGGACGTCCGGTTGGTAGCCGAGCAGGAGGGTCACCGCGCGGAGCTCGTCCGGAGAAGGTGACTTGCCCACTCCCGGCGCGCACGAGGTCAGGGTCAGGAGGATGAAGGTGGCGAGAAGCGGTCGGAGCGGACGCATCGGTTTTCCTTTCAGCGGCTGACGAGCCGGCGCTCGACGAGCACGACCAGGCCGTAGAAGGCCAGGCCGATGAGCGCCAACGTGACGAGGGCGACGAACATCAGGGGCGTGTCGAACAGCCCCTGGTTGGCGATGTTGATCAGGACGCCGAGGCCGACGCTGGCGCCGGCCCATTCGGCAACGACGGCGCCGATGACGGCGAGCGTGACGCCGACCCGCAGCCCGCCGAACAGGACCGGCAGCGCGGAGGGGATCTCGAGCAGGCGGGTCCGCTGCCCGTCACGCGCCCCGAGCGAACGAAGCAGCTCGTCCAGCAGCGGATCGGTCGAGCGGATGCCGACCATGGTGGCGATCGCGATCGGGAAGAAGACGATGAGCGCGCAGATCACGACCCGGGCCAGCAGCCCGCCACCGAACCAGATGTCCAGCAACGGCGCAAGCGCCAGGATCGGGATTGCCTGGGCGGCGACGATGTACGGCGACAGGACGCGCTCGACGAGCACGGATTTTCCGAGCGCGATTCCGGTCAGGACCGCCGTGGTGGCCCCGACGATGAATCCGAGGACCACCTCGAGCAGCGTCACGGCGGTGTGCTCCCACAGGAGGCCGGAGCCGATGGCACGCCAGGCACGCTCGGCCACCACCTCCGGCGCGGGGAGGATGAACTCGGGGTAGCCGCCGACCACGGTGGCGACCTTCCAGGCGGCGAGGAAGGCGGCCAGGCTGACGATGGCGGCACCGATGCGCCTCACGACGCTCCCTCCGACTCGGCCCACGGCCGCAGCTCGGCGGCGTTCGTGGCGGCCAGCACGTCGCGCACCTCGGTGGCCAGCATCGCGGCGCGGGGATCGGCGGCCAGCTCCACCGGCCGCGGCCGCGGGAGATCCACGTCCACCACCCGGGCGACACGCCCGGGACGCGGGGTCATGACCACCACCTGGTCGGCGAGGCCGATCGCCTCCGAAACGCTGTGGGTGACCAGGATCACCGTGCGCCGGCGCTCCTGCCACAGCGCCTGGAGCTCTCGGTCGAAGGTCTCGCGGGTCAACGCGTCGAGCGCGCTGAACGGCTCGTCGAGGAGCAGGACCGACGGCTCGCCGATCAGCGCGCGCGCCAGCGCGGCGCGCTGGGCCATGCCGCCGGACAGCTCACGCGGGCGCAGGTTCGCGGCGCTGGCCAGCCCGACGCGCTCGAGCGCATCGGCGGCACGCGCTCGACGCTCGGCCCGCTCGACACCGGCGACCTCCAGCGGCAGGGCCACGTTCTCGAGCGTCGATCGCCACGGAACGAGCCGGGGCTGCTGGAACGCCAGGCTGACCCGTCCGTCACCGGCCACGGGCGCGGCGCCGCCGACGAGGACCGCTCCGGACGTCGGCGCCAGGAGGCCGGCGACGAGCCGCAGCAGCGTCGACTTGCCACAGCCGTTCGGGCCGATGAGGACCGTGAACGAACCGGCCGGCACCTGGATCGTGAAGTCCTCGAGGGCGGTGACTTCGCCGCGCGGCCCGACGAAGCGCATCGCGACGCCGTCCAGCGAGGCGTCGACTGCGGTCGGGAGTGGCGGCGTGACGGTCATGGCGCTCCGATGTCGGTGACGGCGTCGGGGCATGACCGGGAATCGACCGTGGCGCGACTCCGCCGCGGCGCGGCGCGGTACGGAGACGCGATCGGATCGCGTCGCGGTCGTCTTCTCCCTTCCGGACTGTGACCGTCGGCCCTGTCTGCCCCGGCGGTGCGCCGGAGGTCAGGTCGGCCGCATCGGCAGCGATGCCGACGCGGTTCGCGGGCTGGCTCGCGCTGCGAGCCGACCGCCGGTGGGGACTTTCACCCCGCCCCGAAGACGATGGATGGTTCGATTGCCGG
>Ga0190275_10002087_pt1 | contig 14480 bp, 11 predicted proteins | sample Popmic550T_FD_133745 | JGI IMG/M metagenome (GOLD analysis project Ga0190275, IMG submission 133745) | Populus adjacent soil microbial communities from riparian zone of Yellowstone River, Montana, USA - 550 T | ecosystem: Environmental > Terrestrial > Soil > Riparian zone > Trees stand | place... | reverse complement strand
CGGTGCCGAGCTCGACCCGGGCGATGGAGTGCGCGCGGAGGTGGGCCAGCAGCAGCGGCTCGACGTCGTCCTGCGCGATGCACGCGGGCTCGACGGGGCTGAGCACACGGCTCTGCTCGCGGCTCGGGTAGCCGACCGGCAGGGACGAGCCGGCGGCGGCCTCGGCCATCGTCGCGGCCAGAAGCATCGACGAGTCGACGTCGGCGCTGTGCTCGCGCACCCGCTCCTCGAGCCCCCACGCCCGCATCAGCTCCATCGAGCGCAGGCTGAGGACGGTGGCGCGGGGGTGCGAGGAGAGGATCGTGCGGCGCTCGGCCAGCATCACGGGGACGTCGCGGCGCGCCAGCTCGATCGCGGCGGCGAGGCCGGCCGGCCCGGCGCCGGCCACCAGTACGGGGATGTCTTCTATGTCGGTCGCGTGGTGCATGGACGCCATCGTGCGGGCGCCGGCGCCGCCGCGCCTGAGCAACGGCTACTCAAGTCGCGCGGCTTGGCCCGGGCCCGGCGGTCGATCAGACTCGGCGCATGCGATGGCCGCTCGTCGGGCGCGAAGCCGAGCTGCGGGTCGTCGCCGAGGCGCTGGCGGACGGCTCGGCGGGCGGGGTCGTGATCGCCGGGCCGGCCGGGGTCGGCAAGACCCGGCTGGCGGAGGAGGCCTCGGAGGTCGCGGCCGGCCGGGGCCGCACGGTGGCGTGGGTGCGGGCGACGCGCTCGGCGGCGTCGATCCCGTTGGGGGCGTTCGCCCCGCTGCTGCCGGCCACGGGGGCCGGCCCGCCGGAGGGCGCGGACCTCCTCGCCCGGGCCCGCCACGCGCTGGCCGGGCGCACGGCCGGGGAGCGCCTCGTGCTGTGCGTCGACGACGGGCACCTCCTCGACGACGCGTCGGCCGCGCTCCTGCACCAGCTCGTGGCCGCCGGCGAGACCTTCGCGGTGGTGACGGTGCGCCGGGACGCGCCCGCGCCGGACGCGCTGCGGACGTTGTGGAAGGACGACCTGTGCGCGGTCGTGGAGCCGGCGGCGCTGTCGCGCGACGAGGCCGATGCCCTCCTCGCCGCCGGGCTGGGCGGCCCGGTCGACGGCCGCACGGTCAACGCGATGTGGGAGCTGACGCGCGGCAGCCCGCTGTACCTGCGCGAGCTGGCGCGTCATGGCGCCGGCCGCGGCCTCCTCGCCGAGGACGGCGGCGTGTGGCGCTGGCGCGGAACGGTCGCGGCGGGCACCCGCCTGGCGGAGCTCGTCGACCTGCGCGTCGACGACGTCGGACCGGCCGCGCGGGCCCTGCTGGAGCTCGTGGCGGCCGGCGGCCCGCTGGAGCTCGGGCTGCTGGCGCCGGACGCGTCCGCCGCGCTCGAGGAGCTGGAGCTCGGCGAGCTCGTCGAGCGCCGCACGGACGGGCGGCGGCGGTTCGCCGATGTCGCCCATCCGCTCCACGGCGACGCGGTGCGCGCGCGGCTCACGCCCACCCGCCTCGAGGCCATCCACGCGCAGCTCGCGGCCGCCGTCGAGGCGCGCGGCGCGCGCCGCGCGGGCGACCTGCTGCGGATCGCGACGTGGCGCCTCGAGTCTGGGGGCGGGGACGGCCCGCTGTTCGCCCGCGCGGCCGAACGGGCGCTGGCGGCGGCGGACCCGGCGCTGGCCGTGCGCCTCGCGCGCGCGGCGGTGCAGGCCGGTGCCGGCTTCGGCGCGGAGCTGGCGCTCGGGCGGGCGCTCGCCGCCGCCGGCCGCGGCGAAGAGGCCGAGGACGTGCTCGCCGGGCCGGCGACCCGGGCCGGCGACGACCGCGAGCGGGCCGCCGTCGCCGTGGCGAGGGCCCGGAACCTGTTCTGGGCCCTGGACCGCGCCGGCGACGCCGTCGCCATGCTGCAGGACGCCGAGCGGGTCGTGTCGGACGCGGACCTCCGCCACGAGCTGGCGGCGCAGCGGGTGCGCCTCACCGCCGCGCGCGGCCACCCGGAGGCGACCCTGGACGCGGCCCGGCCGCTGCTCGGCGACGGCGCCGTCCACGAGGGGGCGCGGCTGATCGCCGCCGTGGGGGCGGTCGAGGCGCTGTTCTCGGCGGGGAGGTGCGAGGAGGCGGTCGCGCTGGCCGGGACGTGGCTGCCGGCCGCCGGGCGGCGCCGCGAGGAGCTGCCCTATGCCGAGCCCGTGCTCCTCGGCATGCGCGCGGTGGCGCTGCGGCTCGCCGGCCGCCCGCGCGAGGCGACGGCGCTGTCCGAGCAGGCCTACGAGGCGGTGCTCGCGCGGCGGTCGGCGGCAGCCGCCGCGGTCGAGGCGAACATGCTCGGCCTGACCTGGCTCGCGCGCGGCCGGGTCCGGACCGCGCTGCGCTTCTGCCGCGAGAGCGCCGCGCTCCTGCGCGACGACGACGGCACGGGGATGCTGGCGTTCGCCCTCGCGGGGATCGGCCAGGCCGCGGCGCAGGCGGGCGACGCCGACGCCGCGCGCGCGGCGGTCGCGGAGATGGACCGCACCCCGCTCGGCCACAAGGGCTTCGCGATCGAGCTCGGGCTCGCGCGGGCGTGGACCGCCGCCGCGGGCGGTGAGCTCACGCGGGCGCGCGGGCTGGCCCGCGACGCCGCCGCGCTCGCGCGCTCGCGTGGCCAGCACGCCTACGCGGCGCGCGCGCTGCACGACCTCGCCCGGCTCGGCGACCCGGCCGCCGCCGCGCCTGCGCTGGCGGAGCTCGCCGGCCGGGTCGACGGCCCGTTCGCCGCGTGCGCGTCCGACCACGCGGCCGCGCTGGCCGCCGGCGACGGGGCCGCCCTGCTCGCGGTCGCCGAGCGCTTCGCGGACGAGGACGCGCTGCTCGTGGCCGCCGAGGCGGCGGACGCGGCGGCCGCCGCCCACCGCGACACCGGGCGGCAGGCGAGCGCCCGCGCCGCCGCCGCGCGAGCCGGGCTCTGGCTGACCGAGTGCGAGGGCGCCCGCCCGCCGACCCTGTTCGCCGCGCCGCGAGCCGCCGGCCTGACGCCGCGCGAGCGCGAGATCGCCCTGCTCGCCGCCGCCGGGTCCAGCAGCCGCGAGATCGCCGACCGGCTCGTGGTCTCCGTGCGCACCGTCGACAACCACCTCCAGAACGCGTACCGCAAGCTCGGCGTGACGCGCCGCCAGGACCTCCCGCGCGTGCTGACGTAGTCCGCCCGGCTACGCCTCCAGCACCTCGTGGGCGAAGCGCACCGCGAGGGCGCCGTCGCCGACCGCCCCGGCGACGCGCTTCGTCGCCCCGGCGCGGACGTCGCCCGCGGCGAACACACCGGGCCACACCGTCTCGAGCACGTGCGGCCGGCGGTCGCTCACCGGCCAGCGGTTGGGGCCCCCGCAGTCCGCGGCGCCGGCGCCGCAGCGGATGTAGCCCGCCTCGTCGAGGTCGAGCATGAGGTGCACCGCCTCGGTGCACGGCTCGGCGCCGATCATCACGAAGACGGCGGAGACGGGGACTCGCTCGACCTCGCCGTCCCCGCGGTCGCGCAGGTCCGCGTGCTCGAGGCGGCCGTCGCCGTCGACGGCGCTGACCTCCGTGCGGGTCATGACCTCGATGTTGGGTCGCGCCGTGATGCGCTCGAGCAGGTAGCGCGACATCGTCGCGGCCAGGCTCTCGCCGCGGACGACCACGCGGACGCTGCGTGCCGTGCGCGAGAGGTGCACGGCCGCCTGGCCGGCCGAGTTTCCGCCGCCCACGACGATCACGTCCTCGTCGCGGCAGCGCTCGGCGTCGCTGGCCATCGCGGCGTAGTACACGCCGGCGCCCGCGAACCGCTCGGCGTTGTCGGCCGCGAGCGTACGCCAGCGCGCGCCGGTGGCCACCACGACCGTGCGGGCGAGCGCGTGCTGGCCGTCGTCGAGGTCGACGCGGACGAGGCCCTCGTCGCCGCGCGCGAGCTCGACCGCGCGGTGGAAGCTCGACAGCACCGCGTCGAAGCGGCGCGCCTGCAGCGTGGCCTTGCGCGTCAGGTCGCTGCCGGGGATCCCGGTGGGGAATCCGAGGTAGTTCTCGATCCGCGTGCTGGTGCCGGCCTGGCCGCCCGGCGCCCAGGCCTCGGCCACGAGCGTGCGCAGCCCCTCGGAGCCGCCGTACACGGCCGCCGCGAGCCCGGCGGGCCCGCCCCCGAGCACGACGAGGTCGAACCGCTCGCCGTCGATCTCCGCGCGCAGCCCGAGGTCGCGCGCAACCTGGGCGGCCGACGGATTGCGCATCACGGTGGTGTTGCGCACGAGGATCGGCGTCTCCTCGCGCGGGATCTGCAGCCAGTCGAGCATCATCGCGCTGTCCGGATCGGTGTCGACGTCGTACCAGCGGACCGGGATGAGGTTGCGCTGCAGGAGGTCGCGCACCTCGAACGCCCGCCGCGACCCCCGCGCCGCGATCAGCCGCGCCACGCCGTAGCCGTTCTGCTCGTGCCACTCGCGCCGCGCCAGCATCGCGCGCAGGATGACCTCGGCCATCTCGGGCCACGACGCGAGCATCGAGCGCAGCGCCGGGCGGTCGAAGGAGATCACGTCGGTCGCCTCCTCGGCGACGCACTCGGCGATGGCCTGCTCGCCGGTGAAGGTCGCGATGTCGCCGAGGAAGGTCCCGGCGTCCGCCTCGGCGACCCACACGTCCTTGCCCGGCTTGCGGTCCAGCACCTTCACCCGCCCCCGCTCGATGACGAGGAACGGCGCGTCGCGCTGCCCCTGCGAGTACAGCGTCTCCCCGGCCGCGAACGACTGGCGCGTGCCGCCCATCAGGAGCAGCTTGTCCAGCTTCGCCGCGGACATCCGCGGAAACATCACGTCGTCGCCGAGGTCGGGGAAGCTCTCGGCGCGGACCTGCCTGATCGTCGGTTCCTCGATCGCCATGGCCAAGGGGTAGCAGAATGCGACCGCGCGGTGGGGGCGCGGCCGCCTTCAGTCCGTGATCATGCGGCGATGACCCGCCTCCCACTTACGGGCGGCTGCAACTGCGGGGCGGTGCGGTACGAGGTGTCCGCGCCGCTCGTGGCCGCGAGTTACTGCCATTGCCGCCGCTGCCAGCGCAGGAGCGGCGCGGCCGCGTCGCCGAACGCCCATCCCGCTCCGGGCACCTTCCGCGTGGTCGCGGGCCAGGACCGCCTGCGCGTCTGGAAGCCCGAGGACGGCGGGGAGAAGTGGTTCTGCGGCGACTGCGGCTCGTCCCTCTTCGGGCGCAATCCGAGCCATGCCGATCCGGTCGGGATCCGCATGGGCACCTTCGACGAGGACCCCGGGATCCGCCCGAGCGTCCGTCAGTTCGCGAGCTCCGCGGCGCCGTGGGAGCCGATCCCGGACGACGGGCTGCCACGACATCCCGAGAGCCGGCACATGATCGGCTGATCGCCCGCGGTCAGGGCGTGCCGGAGCGGGCCGCGGCGCCGGCGGCCGCAAGCGCGGCCTCGGCCTCGCGCACGAGGCGCTCGACGATGGTGGCGGCGGGCTCGACCTCGCGGATCAGCCCGACGGTCTGGCCCGCGAACGGCACGAGCTCGTGCGCGCGCCCCTCGGCCACCGACTCGCGCAGCCGCGCCGCCGCGGCCTCGCGCGCGGCCGGGTCGAACTCCGTGATGAACGGCGTGCGCAACGCGCGCGGGAGCGTCAGGTAGCCGCCGGTGCCGGCGGGCGGGAAGACCTGCGGGGCGAAGCGCACCTTGACGGCGTCCTCCGAGCGCGCCTCGACGATCGCCTGCTGATAGGCCTCGGGCACGCCTGCCTCGGTCGCGGCCACGAAGCGCGTGCCGATGTTCACCCCCTGGGCGCCGAGTGCCAGCGCGGCCGCAAGCCCGCGGCCGTCGGCGATCCCGCCGGCCGCCAGGACCGGTACCGGACCCGCCACGTCGACCACCTGCGGCACGAGGGTCATCGTGCTCACCTCGGCGCCGAAGCCGCCGGCCTCGCCGCCCTGGGCGATCAGGATGTCCGCGCCCTGCTCGATCGCGGTGGAGGCCTGCTCGGGGCTGTGCACCTGCGCCATCAGCAGCGCGCCGGCGTCGTGGGCGCGGGTGACCAGGCCGCCGGGCTCGCCGATCGCGATCGAGATCACGCGCGGGCGCGCCTCGAGCGCGAGCGCGACGGCCACCGGATCGAACGGCCGGCGGGTCACGTTGATCGCGAAGGGCCGGTCGGTCAGCTCGCGGACCCGGGCGATCGACTGCCGAAGCGCCTCGGGCTCGACGAGCGCGGTGCCGAGCGTCCCGAGGCCGCCGGCGTTCGAGACCGCCGCGGGCAGCTCCGGTCGCGACCACGGGCCCAGCGACGCCTGGACGACCGGCACCTCGATGCCCAGCAGATCGCAGAGCGCGGTTCGCATGTGAGCTCCGGCCGAGTATCCCCGATCGGCCGGGTCGCCACGCAAGGCTCGCGGTCAGTCGTCGCCCTGCGGCCGGCGGCGGTCGCGCTTGACCTGCGAGCGGCGGCGCTTGGCGTCCGCGCGGCGGCGCCGCGCGGCCTGGGTCGGCGCCGTCGGCCTCCGGGGCCGGCGGACCTCGAGGGCATGGTCGAGACGCGCCGCCAGCCGCTCGAGCGCCAGCTCCCGGTTGCGGTGCTGGGAGCGCGTGTCCTGCGCGGAGGCGACCACGCGCGGGCCCAGCCGGGACATCACGCGGGCGCGCTGCGTCTCGTCGAGGGCGCTGGAGGCCCCGACGTCGAAGACCGCCTCGACGCGGGAGGCGGTCACGTTGGCGTGCTGGCCGCCCGGCCCCGAGGAGCGGCTGGTGCGCAGCTCGATCTCCGAAAGGGGGATGGACACCCCGTGGCGAACGGGTAGGTGGTCGGTCACGGCCTGACAGGATCCCCTGCGGCACAACTTCGCGTGCTCCCGGTGGTTAGAGTCGCCGGGGGACGGAGCAGCGACAACCGGGAGCGCACACCGTGGAAGCCTCCACACTCCAAGCACCGCCGAGCCTGGGACGCGTCTCCCTCTCCGTCTCGCTGCTCCGGCTGCGCTCGGACGAGCAGCTCGTGGCGCTGTTCCGAGCGGGCAACGACGACGCGTTCGGCGTCATCCACGACCGCTACCGCCAGCGGCTGTTCGCCTACGTGCGCCAGATGCTCTCGGTCGCCTCGCGCCAGGACGCTGAGGACGTGCTCCAGGACGTCTACGTCCGCGCCTTCGGCGCGCTGCGGGCCGACCGGCGCGACGTCAACCTGCGCGCCTGGCTCTACCGCGTCGCCCACAACCGCTGCATCGATTACCTGCGCCGCCCGGCGCCGCCGGATCGCGAGATCTTCGAGGTCTCCCGCAAGCCGCTTCACGACCCGATCGAGGAGGCCCAGCGGCGCGACGACCTCAAGCGCCTGGTCGCCGACGTCGGCCGGCTGCCCGAGCAGCAGCGGTCCGCCCTGCTGATGCGCGAGCTCGACGGCATGTCCTATGCGGACCTCGCCGCGGCGCTCGACGTCACCGTGCCCGCCGTCAAGTCGCTCCTGGTGCGCGCGCGGGTCGGGCTCGTCGAGGCCGCCGAGGCGCGCGACACGGACTGCGACGTCATCCGCGGCGAGCTGCTCGACGCCTACGACCGCGGCGTGAAGGCCTCGGGCCGCGCCCGCCGGCACATGCGCGAGTGCGGCGGCTGCCGCGAGTACCGCACGGCCCTGCGCGGGATGCAGCGCTCGTTCGCCGCGCTCTCCCCGGTCGCCGCCGCGGGACCGCTGGCGCTGGCCGCCAAGGTGCTGGGGCTCGGCGGGGCCGGCGGCGGCGCGGCCGCCGGGGGTGGCGCCGTGGCCGGCTCGGGCGGCGCGCTCGCAGGCGGCGCGGCGGCCGCGGGCGGTGGGGTCGCCTCCGCCACCGCGTGCAAGGTCGCGGCCGTCGTGTGCGGCGCGGCGCTCGCCGGCGGCGCCGTCGAGGTCAACAAGCTGACGCACGACCAGCGCCCGGCGCGCACCCAGGAGAAGGCCGCCGTGGCGCCCGCGTCGCCGCCGCCGGCCACGCCCGCCGTCCAGGCGCACCCCGTCGCGAAGCCGCTCGCCGCGCCGGGGGGCGGGGCTCCCATCCCCGCGCACGACGCCGCCGAGCGTGCGCGCGAGCGCCGGCAGGAGAGCGCCCGCGCGCGGGCCCGGACGAGGCGCGAGGACAAGAAGGTCGCCCAGGCGCCGGCCGCGGTCACCGACCCGGCGTCGGACGACCCGGCGGCGGTGCCGCCCGCGCCCGCCGACACGGCGCCCGGGAGCGGCGCTCCCACGCGCGAGCCGGACACGGGCGGCACCGCCGCCCCGCCGGAGTCCTCGTGGATCCCCTCCGGCCCGTCGGGCACCGCGGATCCGGTGCCGGCGACGCCGTCCCCGCAGGTCCCGGAGGACCTCGGCGCGGGCGCGCAGACGCAGCAGGCCCCGGCCGTGCCGGACGACGCCGCCCCGCCCGCCGGGTCGGCCACCGGCGGCGGCACGGGCGGGACAGCCGCGCCCTGACGCCGCGCTAGTCTCGCCCGCATCGACCGCTATCTCGAGACCCTCGATCACGACGAGCTGCTCGTGCGCCGCGGGCGGCGCTCCGGTCTGTTCAGCATCGTCGCGGTCCACTCCACGGTGCGCGGGCCCGCCCTGGGCGGCTGTCGGATGTGGCCCTACCAGGACTCGCGGGCCGGCGTGCGCGACGCGCTGCGGCTGTCGCGCGCGATGACCTTCAAGTCGGCCGTCGCCGGCCTCCCGCTGGGCGGCGGCAAGGGCGTGATCATGCTGCGACCCGGCGAGCGGGCGCTGCCGCCCGAGCGCCGCCGGGCCGCGCTGCTCGACTTCGGCGAGACCGTCGACGTCCTCGGCGGGCGCTACATCACCGCGGAGGACGTCGGCACGTCCTCGGCGGACATGACCGTGATCGCCGAGGCCACCCCGCACGTCAGCGGGCTCGCGCTCGACCGCGGGGGCTCCGGCGACCCGGGGGGCTGGACCGCGCTCGGCGTCGAGACCGCCGTGCGCGTGGCGTGCGAGCGTGTCTTCGGCGCCGAGGACCTGGCCGGCCGCACGGTCTCCATCGTGGGTCTGGGGCAGGTCGGCGGTCGCCTCGCGCGCACGCTCGCCCAGGCGGGCGCCGGGCTCACGGTGTCCGACGTCGACCCCGACAAGCGGGCGCTGGCGAGCGAGCTGGGCGCGACCTGGACCGACCCGTGGACCGCGCTCACCGCCGAGGTCGACGTCGTCTCCCCGTGCGCCCTGGGCAGCGTGCTCGACCACGAGACCGTGCCCGAGCTCCGCTGCCGCATCGTCGCGGGGGCGGCCAACAACCAGCTGGCCGACGACTCGATCGCCGAGCTGCTCGCCTCGCGGGAGATCCTGTGGGCCCCGGACTTCGTCGCCAACGCGGGCGGGATCATCAACATCTCGGTCGAGCTCGAGCCCGAGGGGTACTCCCCGGACCGCGCCGAGACCCGCGTGCGGGCCATCGGCGACACGCTGCGGACGATCTTCGACAACGCCACGGCGGGCGACCTGACGCCGCTCACCGCCGCCCTGGAGCTCGCCCGCCGCCGCCTGGCCGAGGCCGACGTCGCCGCGCCCGCGACCTAAAGCCCGGTCTTCCGGGCGATCCGCCGCATGATCGTGCGGTTCGTGCCGGCGACCAGGTCGTCGACGCGGCGCCAGCGGCGGCCGGCGTCCATGCCGCGGATGTCGTCGGTGCACTGCATGAGCCCGAGGTTGATCTGCAGCGAGCGGTCGGTGGGGACGTAGCGGTCGCTCCACGCGTGCCACGCGGCCCCGACGATGTGGCGGAACCCGGCGAACTGGTCGATCTGGCTGCGGTAGCGCTGCCCGCGCTGGAGCTGGTCATCGACGCCGTCGCCGCTCGGCACGAAGGCCGGCGCGCCGCCCCGGTTCGACCAGCCGTCGATCCGTGCCCGCAGCCCGAACTCGCTCATCAGCACCGGGAGGCCCGACTCGCGCTGGACCTTGTGGACGCCGTCGGTGAACCACGGGCGCGCGAAGGTCGGGGCGCCGGTGTACGCGTTCAGCGCCACGACGTCAAAGCCGGCCTGCCCGTCGCGGCCCAGGAGGTCGAGGGGGCTGAAGCGGACGTCGGCGAAGTCGTCGCCGATCGGCACCGAGGGCGGGTCCGCCCAGCGATCCGGGTCGCCGCCCGAGGGCCCCGACCAGAAGCGGTAGCTGCGGCGCGTGGCGATGGCCAGGCGCGGCGAGGCGACGAGGTGGTTCGGGTCCGCCGCGCGGATGCGGGTCGTCAGCGCCCGCACCCACTCGGCGAGCAGGCGGTCGTGCACGAAGCGCTGCAGGTCGGCGCGGCACGCGGCGCCGCAGTCGTGGACGTGCGGGACCGGATGCGGCCGCTCCTCGACGATCGCCGCGAAGTCCGGGTAGTCGCTGCCCCACGCGGCGTTGAGCGCCCCGATCGTGCCGTGGCGCTCGCGCAGGAAGGCGGCGAGCGCGTGCCGGGCGCACAGCGGCCGGTCGACGCCCGAGCCCGACGGCACGTCGGACCACACCCAGCGGCGGAAGTCCCGCACCCCGGGCGGGCCGTGCCCGGCGACGTCGAAGATCCCGTTCTCGTTGGCGGCGAACCACATCTGCAGCCCGGGGTCGTCGCGCCGCGGCGCCACCTCGCGCTCGACGAGCGCGTCGAGGTCCGCGAGGAACGCCGGGTTGAACGGATCGCCGAGCATCTGGCCCGCGAAGCCGCCGAGCAAGACGGTGCCGTCCTCGTCCCTGAGCGCCCGGTCCGGCCCGCCCGCCGCCGGCCCGAGCACGACCGCATACGGCGCGCCGGCGCCGCCCTGCCCGGGCGGGCGGATCATGTACGAGTCGCCGCCGGAGTCGTCGAAGTCGTTGCTCTGGCTGAAGGCCCCGACCGAGTTGAACCAATAGGCGTCGCGCACGGTGAGGCCCTCGGACTCGCCGTCGGACAGGCGCGCCCACTCGACCCGCGCGGCGGTGGTGGGGTCGTGGCGGCGGATGTAGCCCCCGATCCGGTTGCAGCGCGGGACCCCGTCGCGGTGGGTGTCGCGCATGACGGTGTTGACCGCAAGCCAGTACGTGCGCCTGTCGTCCGTGTCGATGAGCCACGTCCGCTCGGAGTCCGCGGGCCGCTCGAGGCGCCAGAAGCCCGTTGCCGCCTCGACGGCCGGCCGGCCAGGGCTTCCCGGGGACGCCTCCATCGGACCTCTGCGCCGAGCGTAGCCCCGCGGGACGCTCAGGCCATGTCCGAAGGCAGACGTCGCTCCTCGCGCAGCTTCTCCAGGTGGGCGGCGAGCGTCACGGCCGCCGCGCCGCGCAACCCGGCGGGCGCGTCGTCCCACACCGTGTCGAGGAGGTCGTCGGTGTCGCGCAGGCCGCCGGCGAGCGCGTCCAGGAGGCGGCGCTCGCGGTCGAGGCGGTGAGCGACGTAGTCGTCGAGCTTGGCGGCCGGGTCCCACACCGGGTCGCCGTGCCCGGGGCAGATCACCTCGAGCGGCAGCGCGCGCAGGCGCCGCAGCGCCGCGAGGTAGCCGGCGAGCGAGCCCTCCACGAACACGCTGCCATCGCCGAGCACCGCGTCGCCGGTGAGGCACGCGGGCCCGGCGAGGAACGCCAGGTGGTCGGGGGCGTGCCCGGGCGTCGCCAGGGCGCGCAACGGGCCGAACGCGTCGCCGTCGGCCAGGCGCACGTCGGCCGGGAGGCGCATCGCCGCCACCGGCGGGTCGCCGAGCCGGGCGCGCAGCCCCGGCACCCCGCCCACGTGGTCGGCGTGGTCGTGGGTGACCGCGATCCCGCCCGCGCCGCCGCGCGCCTCGACGGCCGCGGCGACCGCGTCGAGGTGCGGCGCGAGGTCCGGGCCCGGGTCGACCACCCACGCGGGGTCGCGGCCGACCACCCAGGTGTTGGTGCCGGTGAGCGTGAAGGGGCCGGGATTCTGGGCGCGGACGAGCGCGATCCCGAGATCCTCGAGGCTCGCGGTCACCTCGGCGCGAGGCGGTAGACCGGCCCGTCGATGGAGGTCACGTAGACGCGGCCGCGCGCGTCCTCGCCGAAGGAGGAGACCGAGGGCACCGCCAGGCGGGTCTTGTGGACGTCGCGCGCGCGGCCGGGCGACAGCCGGGCCGACCAGATGCGCGACCGGCAGATGTCGCCGAACACGTAGCGGCCGGCCAGGCCGGGGAGCCGCGGGTCGCGGACCACCACGCCGCTCGTGATCGAGCACCAGCCGTCCTTGTGGAGGCGGGTGATGACGGGGCGAACCGCGCCGGGCGCGGACTCGCCCGGCGCGTAGCGCTTGTTCCCCTCGAACACGCGCCAGCCGAAGTTGGCGCCTCTCCCGCGCCCGCGGCGGACGAAGTCGATCTCCTCGACCTCCTCCTGGCCGACGTCGCCGATCGAGAGGTCGCCGGTGCGCCGGTCGAAGGAGAAGCGCCACGGGTTGCGCAGTCCGTAGGCGTAGATCTCGCCGCGGGCGCCCTGGCGGCGGACGAACGGGTTGGACGCGGGCACGCTGTAGGGCCGGCCGCCCTTCGGGCGCGGGTCGATCCGCAGGATCTTGCCGAGCAGCGTGTTCAGGCTCTGGCCGTTCCCGCGCCGGCCGTGCTGGTCGCCTCCCCCGCCGCCGTCGCCCACCCCGATGTAGAGCAGGTCGTCGGGACCGAAGAGGAGCAGGCCGCCGTTGTGGTTGGCCACCGGGTGCGGCTGCACGAGGACCGTGCGGGCGGTGGCGGGATCGACGCCCTCGGGGCTCGACGCGCGGTACTCGACCACGTTGATGTCGCCATTGGGGCCGGTGAAGTCGACGTAGAGGCGGCCGGTCCGCGCGTAGTCGGGCGCGAAGGCCAGCGACAGCAGGCCCCGCTCGCCGCCGGCGGAGATCTGCGAGGAGATGTCGAGGAAGGGCTGCTCGAGTCGCTTTCCGTTCTTGACGATCCAGATCCGCCCGGCCTGCTCGACGACGAAGACGCGGCTCGCGTCGCCAGGCGGGGACGTGACGTAGAGCGGCGACGCGAAGTCGCCGAGCTTGACGAGCCGCACCCCGCGTGCGGCCTGAGCGCCGGCGGCGGGTGCGCCGTCGCCCGCGCCGCCCTCCTTGGCCTGCGCGCGGTCGGCGCCGTCGGACGCCCCGCAGCCGCCCACCCCGAGCGCCAGCAGCGCCGCCAGGGAAGCGGCGCGGAGCACGTGTCGGGCGCGCGGCATCCGCGGAGCATTGCAGGCCCCGGAGCCCGGCACGGAGGGTTCCCTGAACCCAGGTTCAGGGATCTCCCTGATGGTGCGCGACCCCCGGACGCGGCGACCGTTCCGGTCATGCCCTCTGCCGTCCTTCATCACCCCCGCTTCGACGCCGCCTCCCCCACGCGGCGTCCCGAGCGGCGCGCCACCCACCGCCGCCCGGCACCGCCGGCCCGCGAGCTCGACCGCGAGGCCCTCTACGCCCACCACGACCGCCTCTACCGGGCGGCCCGCTCGCTGACGTCCTCGCGCGAGGACGCCGAGGACCTCGTCCAGGAGACCTACGTGCTGGTGCTCCGGCGGCCGCGCAAGCTCCATGGCGACTCCGAGCTCGGCTACCTCCTGCGCGCTCTGCGCAATACGTGGATCAGCCGCCACCGCGCCGCCGGCCGCCGCGCGATCACCGTCAGCTTCCCCGAGGAGTTCGACGTCGAGGATCCGATGGCCGGCCGCCGGCCCGAGCCCGCCGCCGAGGCGCGCGAGGTGTTCGCGGCCGTGTCCGCCCAGCCCCAGCACCACCGCGACGTGCTCCTGGCCGTCGACGTCGTCGGCCTGTCCTACAAGGAGACCGCGAGCGCGCTGGACGTGCCGGTCGGCACCGTGATGAGCCGGCTCTACCGGGCGCGCGACGGCGTCGCCCGAACGCTGGGCATGGCGGCCTGACGCGGTCGAAACCTTCACCCGGCGTTTAGGTCCGGCTTGGGGTCCGCTAAGGCTCGGATGATGCTCTGTGCGGGCGTTCAGCGGCGTGTTCGGTTGACGACATCCCACCTCCCCGGGAGCCGCTGAACGTCCATACCGAGGCGGTCCGCGACGCCCCCAGTCCCCTGCGGCGGTTCCCCTGCCTGCCGTTCCCCGGGGCGTCGCGGCAGCCTCGTCCGCCCGAGTGCCCTAGCCTGGGGGGGTACGCCTCGACGCGATGCCCCCCTCCATGAGCCCCATAGAGCACTCACCAGACATCGAGAAGCCCCAAGAGCAGTCTTCCCCCGACGCGGATCCGGCCGCGTCGTCGAACGACGCGCCGCCCGCCGCCGCGCCGTCCGAGGACGCGCCGGCCGCCGCCGACCAGCCCGCGCCCACGGCCCAGCAGCCGGCCCCCGAGCCGGAGCAGCCGGCCGCGCCGCCTGAGCCCCCGGCCGACGCGCCGCCGCCCCCGAGCGACGTGCCCGCCGCGGCGACGGCGACGGCGCCGCCCGCGGCCGAGCAGCCCCCGGCCGGCGCGGACCAGGCCGCCGCGGAGGCGCCCGCACCCGAGGGCGACCAGCCCGCGGCCGAGCAGCCCGCCGCCCAGGGCGACCAGCCCGCGGCCGAGCAGCCCGCCGCCCAGGGCGACCAGCCCGCGGCCGAGCAGCCCGCCG
>Ga0190275_10002086_pt1 | contig 14481 bp, 11 predicted proteins | sample Popmic550T_FD_133745 | JGI IMG/M metagenome (GOLD analysis project Ga0190275, IMG submission 133745) | Populus adjacent soil microbial communities from riparian zone of Yellowstone River, Montana, USA - 550 T | ecosystem: Environmental > Terrestrial > Soil > Riparian zone > Trees stand | place... | reverse complement strand
CTGCCGGACCGGCTGCGGCCGGTGCGGCGCCCGCCGAAGAGGTCGAGGAGCAGACGGCATTCGACGTCGTGCTCGAGGCCGCCGGCGACAAGAAGATCCAGGTCATCAAGGTCGTCCGTGAGCTCACCGCTCTCGGCCTCGTCGAGGCAAAGGCCGTCGTCGACGGCGCTCCCAAGGCCGTGCTCGAGGGCGCGACCAAGGAGGCCGCTGACAAGGCGAAGGCTGCTCTCGAAGAGGCCGGCGCTACGGTCACCCTGAAGTAGTCACTTCTCTGCGAGAGCCCCGGATGCTGCATCCGGGGCTTTCGTCATGCCTCGGCCGTTCAGCCGCCGGTGCGGCGTCGCTCGTCCGCCATGACCGCTGAGAACCGCGGATGGACGGCGGCGGTCGAACTGCGCACCACGAGCTGCGCCTGGAGGCGCACCACGGACTTCGGCCGCTGGGGATCGTCGAGATGGCCGAGGAGCAGCTCGACCGCGACCCGCCCCTGTTCGCGGGGGGTCTGCCTGAGGGTCGTGAGGGAGAACATCTCGGCGAACTCGTGATCATCGACGCCGATCACGCTCAGGTCTCCCGGCACCTGCACGCCGAGGCGTCGCGCCGCGATGATGGCGCCGATCGCCACCTCGTCGCAGGTGCCCACGATGGCTGTCGGGCGACCCCTCACGTCACCGAGGGCATCGACCGCCGCCGCATAGCCCCCCGGCAGCGTGACGTCCGACCGGATGTGCTGGATGTTCTCGGCCAGATCCGCGCCGTTCATGGCCGTGAGGTAGCCGTCGAGCCGTCTGCGGTCGACCTGTGCCCAGTGCGACCCGGTGCTACCACCGAGGAAGGCGATCTCGCGGTGGCCGAGAGCGACCAGATGCTCGGTCGCTCGCCGGGCCGCGTAGTCGTCGTCGACTTCGACCACGGTCGTGGCATCGCCCGATCCCACCACGCTGACGACGGGCCTGCCGATCTTCAGCAGGCGCTCCAGCTCGTTGTGGTCGGGCTCGAGCCCGACGGCGATGAGGCCGTCGAAGCGTTTCCGGGCGATGAAGTCGTCGAAGATCTTGTGCCGCGCCGCCGTCCCCGGCTTCGCGTCGTAGAGCGTGAGATCGAGCCCGTGGTTCAAGAGCTCCTGTTGGATGCCCTCCAGCACTTCGGCGAAGAACCAGCGGTTCACGTAGGGCATGACCACCCCGATGTTCTGCGTGCGCCCGGTCACCAGACTGGCCGCATTGGGGGAGGGGACGTAGCCCAGCGAATCGGCGACCTCCGCGACGCGCGCCCGCGTCCGCTCCGACACGTACCCGCTGCCGCTCAGAGCCCTGCTCGCCGTCGACTTCGAGACGCCCGCGAGGCGTGCCACGTCCGCGATGCCGGTCATCGATGCTCCTTCGCGCCCGCCCGCTGAAGTCTCGCCCGAGTCGAAATGCAGCCGAGAACAGGAGTTTGTGGAAACGATTCCACACACGGGCCCCTCCGGGCCCTCCTCACGCGGGATGAGCCTAGCGCTCACTGCCCGGTGTCCGAGAAGGGTCTCCGGTCGAGGGTTACCGAGTTGTGACAACGGAAGATTGTGCGCCGTGCGCGTTGTCGCCTACGTTGTTGATGGAATCGGTTCCCGACCCATTCACGTGGATAGGACTACGGGTTCGTGAAGTGCGCACCGCACTAATGAGGAGGCAGAAAATGAATGGAATGCGTTCACCCGCGCATCGCCGCGGCATCATGGCACTGGGCATCGCCGCGATCGCCACGCTGACGCTGGCCGGCTGCGCCGAGGGCGGCGAGGACGAAGGAGACTCCGGGACGGTCGAGGGCGAGACCGTCAGCATCTCCGGCGGCATCACCGGCATCGAGGCCGAGAACATGCAGAAGTCGTTCGAGGCGTTCACCGAAGACACCGGCATCATCGTCGAGTACACCGGAGACAAGGGCTTCGAGGGCAACATCGTCACGAAGGTCCAGGGCGGGGACGCGCCTGACATCGCGATCGTGCCGCAGCCGGGACTCCTGCGCACCCTCGTCGGCACCGGCGAGGTCATCGCCGCGCCGGACAGCGTCGTGGCCAACGTCGACGAGAACTGGTCGCCCGACTGGAAGGCATACGGCACCGTAGACGACGTCTTCTACGCGGCGCCCATGCTCGCCAACATCAAGGGCTACGTGTGGTACTCGCCCGCGTCGTTCGAAGAGTGGGGCGTCGAAGTTCCCACGACGTGGGACGAGCTGCTCGAACTGACCGCGACCATCCAGGAGACCACCGGTGGCCCCGTGTGGTGCGCGGGCTTCGAGTCAGAGGCCGCCTCGGGCTGGCCGGGCACTGACTGGATCGAGGACCTCGTCCTGCGTCAGTCAGGTCCTGAGGTCTACGACGAGTGGGTCGCGGGCGACGTCGCGTTCACCGATCCCGAGATCGCAGACGCCTTCGACGCCGTCGGCGAGATCCTCCTCAACCCGGAGTACGTCAACGCCGGATTCGGTGACGTGCGGAGCATCAACGCGACGGCGTTCGCTGCCGTTGCGGCCCCGGTGGCCAACGGCACGTGCCCCCTCACGCACCAGGCATCGTTCCTTTCGGCGAACTTCCTCGACGTGGAGACGGCCGAAGGTGCTGTGCCGACGGTCGCTCCGGACGGCGACGTCTACGCCTTCGTGCTTCCCGGCTTCGAAGAGGGCGCTGCGACGATCGAGGTCGGCGGCGAGTTCGTCACCGCGTTCTCGGAGGACGCCGCCACGGTGGCCGTGCTGGAATACATGTCCACTCCGGAATGGGCCGACGCCCGCGTCGAGCTCGGAGGAAACATCTCCGCGAACCTCAACGCCGACCCGAGCCTCGCATCGAGCGAGTTCCTCACCGAGGCGATGACGCTGCTCCAGGACCCCAACACGACCGTCCGCTTCGACGCATCCGATTTGATGCCGTCGACCGTCGGCGCCGGTTCGTTCTGGAAGGGAATGGTCAGCTGGATCGACGGCGAAGACACCGCCACGGTGCTGAGCGAGATCCAGGCAGGCTACGAGAACTAGGTTGCAACGGCTGCAGCGGGGTCACCGAATCGGTGGCCCCGCTGCATCCGGACTGAAGACCTCGGGTCGTGCCACACATCCTGAGGCGTGAGGCATCCGAGAGTCCAGCGACGCACTCGAAAGGGGATCATGTCTGAAACCAAGGTGGAGACCGGCAGGAAGCCGGCTTCCGACACCACAGAAATGGACGCCGCCGCGCGTCACGAGCGAGATGCGAAGCGGCACAGGGTCACGATGATCGTCGTCTCCATCGGGTTCATCCTCGTGGCGGCGCTGTTCCTGTTCATGATCACCCGGCCGCAGGTCGAGGACCCGCGACCGGTATCGCTCGGCGTCTCCTTCAACAGCTTCTTCCGCTGGCTCGGCGGTCTCGGCCCCCTGGTGCAGATCCCTGTCGTGCTGATCGTGTTCGCGGCCGTGGTCGGGCTGATCCTCCTCCTCATCGAGTACGCGCCGCGAGCCGGCCGAGGGTATTTCTGGCTGCGTGTGGCCGCGTGCTTCCTTCTTCCCCTGCTGGCCTTCATGCTTCTTCGCCCGTATCAGGGCGCGGTGATCTATGTGATTCCGATCGCGATCATCCTCGGGGCCTTGCTCTTCTACGCCGATCTGCGTGCTCGTCAGGGTGCGGGGTATCTCTTCCAACTCGTCATCTTCAGCGCGCCGGCGCTGATCCTCCTCCTCATCGGCCTCATCTACCCGGCCCTGGCGACGATCGTCCAGTCCTTCTTCGACAAGACCGGCGAGAACTTCGTCGGACTCGAGAACTACATCTGGACATTCACGAACCCCGAAGGCTTCTGGTCGGTGATCAACACGATCATCTGGGTGCTCGTCGCCCCGACATTCGCCACCGTGATCGGCCTCGCGTATGCCGTCTTCATCGACAAGGCCCGCGGCGAGAAGGTCCTGAAGATCCTCATCTTCATGCCCTTCGCGATCTCCTTCGTCGGCGCCGGCATCATCTGGAAGCTGATGTACGACTCCCGGCAGGGAGAGCAGATCGGAATCTTCAACGCGATCGTCGTCGCCTTCGGTGGCGACCCCGTGACATGGCTGGCCGTCGAGCCGCTCTTCAACACCCTCTGCCTGCTGCTGGTGTTCATCTGGACTCAGACCGGCCTGGCGATGGTCATCCTCTCGGCTGCGGTGAAAGCCGTTCCGGCCGAGCAGCTGGAGGCGGCGGAGCTGGACGGAACCAACGCGTGGCAACGATTCCTCAACGTCACGCTTCCCGGCATCCGGTCATCCATCGTGGTCGTGGTGACCACCGTCGCCATCGGTGCTCTCAAGATCTACGACGTCGTCGCGGTCATGACCGGCGGCCGGAACAACTCGACTGTGCTCGCCTTCGAGATGGTCAACCAGCAGCAGCGATTCCAGAGCTACGGTCACTCCGCCGCGCTGGCGGTCGTGCTGTTCCTCTTCGTCGTTCCGCTCATCGTCTTCAACGTCATTCAGATCCGGAAGCAGAGGGAGATCCGATGACCATCGGAACCGTGCCCATCGAGCCCCTCGCCGACGCGCGCACCGCTCGGCAGGTCGCCCGCGAAACCCGCAAGCACGAGAAGCTGGCGCAGAAGCGCCTCACCTCCCGTGGCGCCACGATCGCGGCGATCGCGATCGCGTTCTTCTGGACGATCCCCACATTCGGCCTCCTGGTCACGTCGTTCCGGCCCCCCGCCGACACCCAGACCACGGGGTGGTGGACGGTCTTCACGAATCCCGACTTCACCCTCGGCAACTACTCCGCGGCGCTGACCGCCGGAGACACGACACTGACGCTGGCGGAGTCCTTCCTCAACTCCCTGGCGATCACCATTCCGGTCGTGGCGTTCTCGCTGGCCGTCGCGTCCCTGCTCGCGTACGCGTTCGCGTGGATCGACTTCAAGTTCAAGAACCTTCTGTTCGTCGGAGTGTTCGCCCTGCAGATCGTGCCGCTGCAGATGGCGCTGGTTCCGCTGCTCAGCCTGTTCTCCCGCGGGCTGACGATCAACGACGTCATGATCTTCCCGGGCCTGGACCTGCGTGAGATCGACCACAGCTTCGCAACGGTGTGGATCGCACACACGATCTTCTCCCTGCCGCTGGCGGTCTTCCTGCTGCACAACTTCATCTCGGAGATCCCGAGCGAGGTCATCGAGGCGGCGAGAGTCGACGGGGCAGGTCACGGTCAGATCTTCTTCCGGATGATCCTGCCCCTGGCCGCGCCCGCGCTCGCGTCGTTCGCCGTCCTCGAGTTCATCTGGGTGTGGAACGACCTACTCGTGGCGACGATATTCGCGCCATCGTCGTCTCTGCCGATGACCCAGTCATTGGCATCGCTCTCGGGCACGTGGGGCAATCAGTGGTTCCTGCAGGCGGCGGGCACGTTCCTGTCGATCCTGATGCCGCTCATCGTCTTCTTCGCCCTGCAGCGCTTCTTCGTCCGCGGACTGCTCGCCGGCGCGACGAAGGGCTGAGTGACGGGTGGGCGGTCACCCACCGCCCACCCGTTCACCCGAATGAATCAATGGATGCCGGGACCGATGTCGACCGCCTGAGTGCGGACGTGGACCCGGCGCGGGGCCTCACGCAGAGTCAGGTCGCCGAGCGGATCGCGGGCGGGGCCGCCAACGCCTTCACCGCGGACACGAGCCGCAGCGTCTGGAACATCGTCAGCGCCAACGTCTTCACCCTGTTCAACGCCATCGTGGGCGCGTGCTTCCTCGTCCTCCTGCTGCTGGGGCGCTGGCAGGATGCTCTGTTCGGACTGGCGGCGTTCGCGAATGCGATCATCGGGTGCGTCCAGGAGTTCCGTGCGAAGGCGAAGCTGGATCGTCTGGCGCTGCTGAACGCACCGCGGGCGCGGGTGCGGCGCGACAGCGTCGAGCTCGAGATCGCACCGGCGGAGGTCGTGCTCGACGACATCCTGATCCTGCGTGCCGGCGACCAGGTTCCCGCCGACGCTGTGGTCGTGCGCGGACGGGCCCTCCAGATCGACGAATCGATGCTCACCGGCGAGTCGGATGCCGTGGACAAGAGTCACGGCGACGAGGCTCTGTCAGGCTCGGTCGTGGTCGCCGGGGAGGGTGATGCGCGGGTCACGCGCGTCGGGGCCGACTCCTACGCGAACAAGTTCGCGGACGAGGCGAAGCGGTTCTCGATGGTCTCCTCTGAGTTGCGGACGTCGATCGACCGCGTGCTGACGTGGGTGGGCTGGGGGATCGGACCGATCGGGCTGCTCGTGCTCAATGCGCAGATGATGGTAGCCGGCGGGTGGGTCGACGCATGGGAGAGCGGCACGTGGGTGCAGGCGGTCGTCAACACCATCGCGTCGCTGACCGCGATGATCCCGCTGGGGCTCGTGCTCATCACCTCAATCGCATTCGCGGTGGGCGCTGCCAAGCTCGCCGGCCGTCAGGTGCTCGTGAACGAGCTGCCGGCAGTCGAGGGCCTGGCCCGCATCGACGTGATCTGCCTCGACAAGACCGGCACCCTCACCGGAGGCGACATCGCCTTCGACGGGGCCCATCCTCTCGCCGTCACGGCATCCGGGTGGGAGAGGACGCTGGCATGGTACGGAGCCGCGCCCGACGCGAACGCGACCGCGCGCTGCCTGCGCGAGCCGTACCCGGTCGCCGAACCACTCGACCCCCACGCCTACATCCCGTTCTCATCCGCGCGCAAGTGGAGCGCCGTCTCCTTCGCCGGCGGCGTCGGAACGTGGGTGCTCGGCGCTCCGGAGATGGTCTTCGGAGACGCGGCATCCGACTCCTCGGGCGAACTGGGTCGCAGCGTCACCGCGCTGGCGTCGACCGGGCGGCGCACACTCGTGCTCGGGCACTCCGCGACGGCGTTGACGGGTGCCGATGTCGAGGCCGAGCGACTCCCGGAGGGCGTGGAGCCCATGATCGTGCTGACGTTCCGCGAGCAGGTGCGCCCCGATGCCGCGCACACCCTGGCGTACTTCGCGAGCCAAGGCGTCGGCATCCGGATCATCTCGGGTGACAACCCGCGCACCGTGGCAGCGATCGCACGCGAGGTGGGCATCGATGTCGCGGACGGGTACGACGCCAGAAGACTGCCCGAGGATGACGCCGAGCTCGGTGACATCCTCGAAGCGCACACCGTCTTCGGTCGCGTGACACCCGAGCAGAAGAAGCGGATGGTCGTGGCGCTCCAGGCCCGGGGGCACACCGTCGCGATGACCGGTGACGGAGTCAACGACGCTCTGGCGATCAAGACGGCCGACATCGGCATCGCGATGAACTCGGGCGCCGCCGCGACGAAGGCGGTGGCTCGGCTCGTCCTGCTGGACGGGCAGTTCTCACATCTCCCCGACGTAGTCGCGGAGGGACGCCAGGTGATCGCGAACGTCGAGCGGGTCTCGATGCTCTTCCTCACCAAGACGGCATACGCGACGGGGCTCGCGATCCTCTTCGGCATCCTCGTGCTCGAGTTCCCATTCCTGCCCAGGCAGCTGTCGATCACCGACGGGCTGACGATCGGCATCCCGGCGTTCTTCCTCGCGCTGATGCCGAACACGCAACGCTACGTGCCCGGCTTCCTGAAACGCTCCTTGAGCTTCGCGATCCCCGCCGGCGCGATCATCGCCGGCGCGTTGACCCTCTACACGCTCGCCGCGATGTCGCTCGGCGTGGATGAGGCTCAGCTGCGCACCGGCTCGACGATCATCCTGGCCATCGTCGGCATCTGGGTGCTGACCGTCCTGTCTCGTCCCATCGACCGCTTCAAGGCACTGGTCATCGGATCGATGTTCGTGGCCCTGGTCGCCATCTTCACGATCCCGCTCTCGACCGAGTTCTTCCAGCTGGTGGATCCGGGTGAGGAATGCGCCCAGCTCGTGGCGGTCGTGACCGTGTCGACGATCGGTGCGATCGAGGTCGTCCGGTTCTTCCACCGGCGCTATGTCGCCAGGGCCCTCGCCGCGGCGGCACCGCGGAGCATGGTGGCCGACCCGGCACCCGATCAGGCGGTCGCGACGCCGGAGAATTGATCCGGCGGATCCCTGCGGAAATACCGCGACCCGGGAGGTGTCCACACGGCGACGGCGATGAAGGCGTATGCGGCCATCTCGGCGATCGAGGTCCAGTCCCAGGTATCGGCCGACACGATCGTGACGATGTGCAGGACGAACTGCACCGCGAGGTAGAGCGTGAGAATGAACCGCGCCAGGCGCCTTCCGCGCGCGACGCCTGACGCCACGGCGATCGTGAGCAGGCCGAAGAGGATGATCCCGGCGCCCAGGAGCGACACGGGCAGAACCTCCGCCACGGCGACCCGGTACCGGCTGAGCAGAACAAGGATGCCGATCGCGACGCTCGCGAATCCGCTCAGGTAGACCAGCACCACCGCGATGCGCACCAGGACCGGCTGGTGGGCGGGAGGGGCAGGCGGGGCGCTCACCCGTTCACTGTAGCGATCGGCCGTGTGCTTCCGGTGAGGTCAGGCGCCGCAGGCGAGTCGCTCCTGCATGCTCTGCATCGCGGCGATCTCCGCGGTCTGACCCGCGCGGATGCTCTCCGCGACGCTCAGGACGCGGGGTTCGGAACCGAGTTCGATGACCGCTTCAGCCATGGGCACGGCGCCTTCGTGGTGCCGGATCATGAGCTCCAGGAAGAGACAGTCCGCTGTCTGGCCCGTGGCGTCCGCCAGAGCGCGCAGCTCGGCATCCGTCGCCATTCCCATCGCGTCACGGGCCTCGTCGTCGGTCAGCTCGGCCCCCGGCTCGGCACCGCCATGGGCGTGGCCGGCCTCGGATGCCGACATCCACGCCATCGCCGGACCTCCGGCTTGCGGGAGCCCCCACTGCACGAGCCAGTCGAACATCTCACCGCGCTGGCCGGCCTGACCCGTGGAGATGTCGTACGAGAGCACGCGGAGTTCCTCGTCGTCCGTCTTGCGGTAGATCTCCATCGCCATGGCGATGGCCTGCGCATGGTGCACCTGCATGTCGCGGGAGAAGCCTGCCTCGGCGGAATCAGCCGACGGAACCGCCGCAGCGGCGCCGAACGTCGAGAAGCGTCCGATCGCAAAGGCGAGTCCGCCGATCGCGATGCAGGCCAGCACGATGAGCACCCAGCGCCGCGGCGCCGCGGCGGCGGGCGGTTCGTCGGACATGGGGCTTACTGCCTGCCGGGAGCGTCGGGCGCGCCGGAGCAGGATGCATTCGGCTCGGGCGCGTTCTGGTTGCGCCAGTAGGCGGCGAGGAACTCCGAGACGCGTGCGTCGTCAGCCGAGTCGAGCTTCAGCTGCGCGTTCCACGCGCTCATCACGATCGGCGAATCCAGTCCCTCGTAGGGGGAGAGGACGATGTAGGAGGACGGCAGCCGGCTCTTCAGCGACGCGAGTTCATCGCCGGTGACGGCAGAGGCGTCGTACGTGACCCAGACGGCGCCGTGCTCGAGCGAGTGCACTGCGTTGATGTCGGGCACCGGCTGGTCGTAGATGCCGCAGTTCAGCCACACGGCGTTGTGGTCGCCGCCTGCGGGCGGGGTCTGCGCGTAATCGACGTCGCCCTCGACGTGGGTCGCCGTGTTCTCGAACGTCTCGACGCCCTGGATCGACGAACCGTCGCCGTCGCCGGGCTGGAGCGTCGGCGCGGCGGGCGGGGCGAAGACGATCGACGCCACGATCGCTGCGATGACGCCGATGGCGACCACCACGCCGACCGTCCACCACACGAGCTTGCTGCGCCGGCGCTTCGCGAGCTGCTTCTGGTACTCGACGAGCTTCTCTTGGCGCTTCTGCTCGCGCTGCTGCTTGACGGTCTGGGCGATCTGCGCCTGCGTGGCGGGATTGCCGCTCGCCTTCTTGACGGTCGGGTTCTTGGCGGTCGGGCGCGGGGGTGTCGGGGTCATGTGTGTGATCTCGGCTCGGGGCGCCCGTTCGGGAGGGCTGCGGGAAGGTACCGCCATCCTATTCGAGCGCATGAGAGTCGGCCTGGGAAGGCGCCCACAGCGGTGCCGGGGATGCCGCGACCCGCGCACCGGGAGCACAGGAGAGCGTCCGGTATCATGGAGTGTCGAATCGATTCGGGACTGTTCGACGATCCCCCTTGCGCCTGAGCCGGAAGACCGGCGTGGACGCCTCCCGCCTCGCCGCCGAAACGAAGATCCTGTGCTCGATACCGCGTCCATTCCCACTCACAAGCCCGTCCCGGGGTCCACGTCGCCGGCGACCGCGCCGAACCCGCCAGCGGCGTCTCCGCGACCGCCCGCCATCACGACGGGCGCCATCCGCACCCTCGGCAGCAACCCCGCGACCGCGCCCATCATGCTGCACCCCGGCGATGCGATCCCGCACCGCCGCCGGGTGCTGTACATCGTGCTCCTCGGGGCGCTCACGGCTCTCGGGCCGTTCACGATCGACCTGTACCTGCCCGCCTTCCCCGTGCTCGAGACCGACTTCCGCACGACGGCGGCGGTGATTCAGCTGACGCTGACGGGAACGATGGTCGGCTTCGCGCTCGGTCAGCTCATCGTCGGCCCGCTCAGCGACAAGGTCGGCCGCCGCGTACCGCTCCTGGCCGTGACCGCGCTGCACGTCGTGGCCAGCGTGGCGGCAGCGCTCGCGCCCACGATCGAACTCCTGATGGTCGCCCGCGTCGGCATGGGAATGGGCGCCGCCGCCGGAGGCGTGGTGGCCATGGCCATCGTGCGCGACCTGTTCGGCGGCAAGCGCCTGGTCGTCATGCTCTCGCGGCTCGCTCTCGTCTCGGGCGTCGCACCGGTCGCCGCTCCGCTGATCGGCTCCGCGCTGCTCGCGGTCATGCCGTGGCGCGGGATCTTCGTCGTGCTCGCGATCTACGGTGCCCTGATGCTGGTGTGCACGATCTTCGTGATCCCCGAGACGCTGCCCAAGGCGCGACGCAGTGACAAGGGCAGCACCACCGTGCTGCAGCGCTACCGGAGCGTGCTCAGCGACCGCGTCTTCATCGGAACGCTCGTGATCGGCGCGATGACCTTCAGCGGCATGTTCTCCTACCTCTCCGCGTCCTCATTCCTGTTCCAGCAGTCGTTCGGCTTCAACGCGCAGCAGTATGGACTGCTCTTCGCCGCAAACTCGCTCGGCGTCGTGGTCGGTGTGCAGTTCGCCTCGCGCCTGGCCGCACGCTACGGCCCCCAGTGGGTGATGGCGTTCTCGACCGCCGTCCTCGTCGTCGCGGCGTTCGCGATCATCGCGTTCGACCAGCTCGGTTTCGGCCTGTGGGGCACGGTCATCCCGCTCTTCGTCTTCATGACGGCGTGCGGCTTCACCTTCCCCTGCGTGCAGGTGCTCGCTCTCGACCGGCACGGCAAGGCGGCAGGCACGGCCGCGTCGCTGATCGGCGCCACGAACTTCGGCATCGCCGGAATCATCTCGCCGGTCGTCGGGTGGATCTCGCGCGACGCGGGCATCACCGCGACGACGATGGCTGCCGTCATGGCGGGCTGCGCCGTCATCGGCGTGCTGGCGCTGTGGCTCATCGTGCGACCGCGCGCCGTTGCCATGCTCACGCCTTAGCGCGATTCGCGCCGTGGCAGGCAGAATGGGACGATGACGACGGTAGACAGAGCGCGCGCGGCCAACCTTTCCAGGCCGGTGCTGTTCACGGTGGGAGCGATTCTGGTGCTCGCGGCCTGCGGGCTGGGCGCGCTCATCTTCTACCGACAAGATCCCTTCGCCATCGACGAGGCGTGGAACACCCTGCTGTTCGACAGCGACATCCCGCTTCTGCTCGGCTTCTCGCAGGTGATGAACTTCCTGGGCGCCGGGTGGTTCAGCATCCTCGTGGTGCCGATCACCGTCGCGCTCGTCCTCATCCTGCTGAAGCGCCCGTGGTCAGCGGCGTTCTTCCTCGTCGCGCAGGCCGCATCGGCCGGCGCTGTGCAGGTGCTCAAGCATCTGTTCGGTCGTGCCCGGCCCGAGGAGATCATCGTCATCTCGGATTTCGGCTCATACCCGTCCGGGCATGTGGCGAACGCGGCGACCCTCGCGACCGTCGCCTTCATCCTGTTCCCTCGGCTCGTCGTGGGCATCGTCGGCGCCGTCTACATCGTGCTCATGGCCATCAGTCGCACGGCGGTGCATGCGCACTGGCTGACCGACACGATCGGGGGGGCGCTGATCGGGGTCGGGGTCGTGCTGATCGTCGCCGGGATATTCGCGCCGCTGCTGGTGCGTGAGCGACCGGGGGCACGCGCCTCGCTCCGGCCGGAGAGCACAGCCCCTCAGTAGGCTGAGCGCATGAGTGCGCCCGAGACGTCCGATCCCGCCGTCGTCGCAGCCGAAGCGGAGCTCGCACGGCTGCGGGCGGAAGCCGAGGCGGCGGAAGCGCATCTGAAGGCGGCTCAGGCCAGGGCCGCGCTCGCCGCCGCCCAGGCGGAGGCCGCCAGAGCCCGGCTTGCCGGGCCCGCGGCACCGCCCCTCGCCGACCCTTCGACGAGCTCAGGGACCGATTCGGCCGTCGCGCCCGCGGCGCCGCCGGACGTCGACCCTTCGACAAGCTCAGGGACCGATTCGGCCGTCGCGCCCGCAGCTTCGGTCGCTGAGCCCCCACGTTCGGTCGCTGAGCCTGTCGAAGCGTCGAAGCCCGCCCCCGATGGTCCGCTGAACGCGGACCAGGTGCAGGCCGTGATCGCGGGGTACACCTTCGCCGCCGACACACTCGACCTCGGCGCTCTGATGAACGGCGATGCCGTTCCCCAGGCCCAGATCCGCATTCCGCTGGGCATGATGAACCGCCACGGTCTCGTCGCAGGGGCGACCGGCACCGGCAAGACCCGCACCCTGCAAGGCCTCGCCGAGCAGCTCGCCGCGAAGGGCGTCCCCGTTTTCGCCGCCGACATCAAGGGCGACCTCTCCGGGGTGGCCACTCCCGGCGAGCCGAGTGAGAAGCTGCTCGCACGCACGCAGGCGATCGGCCAGGACTGGGCGCCCGCGGCATCCGTCACGGAGTACTTCGCACTCGGTGGCATCGGCAAGGGCGTGCCGGTACGCGCGACCGTCTCGGCGTTCGGACCGCTGCTGCTGAGCAAGGTGCTCGGGCTCAACGCGACGCAGGAGTCGAGCCTGGGGCTCGTCTTCCACTACGCCGACGCTAACGGACTGGCCCTGGTCGACCTCTCCGACCTCCGCGCCGTGCTGACCTATCTCACCAGCGACGACGGAAAGGCCGAGCTCAAGAACCTCGGAGGTCTGTCCGCAGCGACCGCCGGAGTCATCCTGCGCGAGCTCATCACGTTCGCCGACGACGGGGCGGACGTCTTCTTCGGCGAGCCCGAGTTCGACGTCCGGGAGTTCCTCCGCTCCGCGCCCGACGGCCGCGGCATCGTCAGCCTGCTCGAGGTGCCCGGTGTCGCCGACAAGCCTGCTCTCTTCTCGACGTTCCTGATGTACCTGCTCGCCGAACTCTTCGAGATCCTTCCCGAGGTGGGCGACCTCGACAAGCCGAAGCTCGTGTTCTTCTTCGACGAGGCCCACCTGCTGTTCACCGACGCCTCGAAGGACTTCACTGCGGCGATCGTGCAGACCGTGCGACTCATCCGTTCGAAAGGCGTCGGCGTCTTCTTCGTGACCCAGACACCCAAGGACGTGCCCTCCGACGTGCTCGCCCAGCTCGGCTCCCGCGTGCAGCACGCCCTGCGGGCGTTCACGCCCGACGACGCGAAGGCGCTGAGGGCGACTGTCGGCACGTATCCGCGGTCGGGCTATGACCTGGAGCGGGTGCTGCAGGAGCTCGGCACGGGTGAGGCGATCGTCACGGTGATGAGCGAGAAGGGCGCGCCGACACCCGTGGCCTGGACCCGTCTGCGCGCGCCGCAGGGGCTCATGTCGCCGACGCCCGAATCGGCGATCGATGCTGCGGTGGCGGCATCCCCGCTCCTGCCCAAGTACGGCGCGGCGATCGACCGCGAGTCGGCGCGCGAGATCCTGACCGCCCGCATGAATGCGGCGAACGAGGCCGCCGCGGCCGAGGAGGCGGCGCTGGCCAAGGCGAAGGCGGATGCCGAATTCGCCAAGCAGCAGGCGGCGATCGACAAGGCGAAGGCCGCGTCCGACAAGAGGGCGCAGGACGAGTACGAGCGGCTGCTGAAGAAGACCTCCGGTACGACGAGGACGACGCGATCGACGCAGAAGTCCCCGCTGGAGCAGATCCTCGGGTCGAAGTCGACGCAGACGATCCTCAACGGCGTCATCCGCGGCATGTTCGGCACCGGCCGGCGCTGAGCGCGAAGGACGTTCCCTATTGACATAGGGAAACGCGCGCGGTGAGGCGTAGCATGGAACACATGGCGACGAAGCCCCCGAACGCTGACATCGACGAGGCGCAGGTCCACGTCTCCGGCCGCAAGAAGGTCGCCGTCGGCGTGCCCGCCGTGCTGCACGCCCTGAAGATCGCCAACGAGCAGATGGGCGTGAAGCGGAGCATCGAGACCCTTCTGCAGGTGAATCAGAAGGACGGTTTCGACTGCCCCGGCT
>Ga0190275_10002085_pt1 | contig 14485 bp, 10 predicted proteins | sample Popmic550T_FD_133745 | JGI IMG/M metagenome (GOLD analysis project Ga0190275, IMG submission 133745) | Populus adjacent soil microbial communities from riparian zone of Yellowstone River, Montana, USA - 550 T | ecosystem: Environmental > Terrestrial > Soil > Riparian zone > Trees stand | place... | reverse complement strand
CGGCGTCGTCCAGCAGCGGGTGCACGCCTACCACCAGCGTGGCGGTCTCCACCTCGCCCGCCTCGTTCACCAGCAGCTCCAGCTGCACCGTGCCTGTCACCTGCTCCGCGGCGAGCTGCGGAGGATAGGGGGCTGGAGAGTCCGCCAGCAGCGAGGGAGGCAAGAACGCGGGCTGCGCTACCCCCGCATCCGTCGGCCCGCCCGTGTCCACCGCGAAGCCCGCATCCGTCCGGTACACCCCTACTTCCGTCGGAGTGCCTGCATCCGGAGTACCCGCATCCGGCGTCCCTGCATTGGCCCGCCCGGGACGAGCGCCCCACGCCTGCAGCGAGCACAGCGCCAGGCCCAGCCCCACCGCCCAGGCCCGGGCCCCCATGGAGCCCCTCTTTGCAGAGGCCCGTCTACTCGCCATGTTCCACCCGCGGCTTGCCCATGGCGCCATAAAGCCAGGGTTTCCAAGGGGATGACAACTGGACCGTACCCAGTTTTCGATTGGCCCGACCCAGGTGAGAGACCGTGGTGGGCGACTGGAGCGGATGTCGCTCATCCTCTTGGCTGCTCGGTTAGCACTGGTGCCTACGGCCACTCACAGGGCACGGGCACTCCTGCGCCGCGCGTGATCACCGGGCACGACAAGTTGAGTGGGTCGGACCAAAGCACCGAGACCTCCGTGGTGCCGAGGCGAGGACCTACACTTCAACGATGGGTACTCTATCTGCGTGGGGGAGCAAGGGGCACCGCTCCGTGCAGCGGCAGCGCGGACGCCTGAACATGGCGGTCCTGGCGCTGAGCCTCGCAGTGAGCGGTTGCGCCGCGGGGCCGGTCTTCCAGGAGCCGTGCGGCTTCCTGAACGGCTGTGGGGACATGAATGAGAACTGGCGGGAGCGCCGTGCTTTCCGGCAACAGCGGCAGGGTGTGGCGCGGGGCGAGACGGGCCACTCGCGTGCGCAGGGGGAGGAGCGAGCGCAGGTGGTGAGCCGCTACCTGGAGTTCATCCGTGACAAGCAGGAGCAGGTGGAGCGCGAGAAGCTGACGGAGCAGGAGCAGCAGCGCGAGCAGTGGGTGCTGCAGGAGTTGCGGCGGTGGGTCCTGCGCCAAAGCGAAGCGGAGCTGCGGCAGCGCATGCCCGTAGAGGTGTACGCGGAGCTGAGGGCGGCCCGTGCGCAGAAGGAGCACGAGGAGGCTCGCCGCCAGGCGGCCGTGGAAGCGAAGCTGGACGAGTTCCACGCGTGGGCGGAGGCACGCTGGGGGGAGGCAGCGCAGGAACGTGTGAGGCTGGTAGCGCCCCGGCACCTGTTGACCGAGCACCCGCTGCGCACCCAGTCATTGGAGGCACTGGCCAAGGCGGTGCTGGACTGGGCGTACGAGCACGCCCAGGACGAGCAGCTGCTGCGGACGAACCCCACACAGGTAGCGCTCTATCTGCTGGCGCGGCGCAGCGCGCTGGCCACGGCCATTGAGCTCGGCCGAGTCGCCTCACCGCACCTGGACTACACGCCGCCGGAGGACAAGAGCCCCTCACCGGAGGAGCTGGTGGTGGAGCTGCTGTACGGCGTGCTGCCTGGGGTGGGGGAGTTGACGGACGCCTCGTGCGCTCTCACCGGCTACAGCATCACGGGCCGGGAGCTGGAGGTGAACGACCGGCTGCTGTGTGGGGTGGGAGTGCTGCTGCCGCTGGTGCCGGGGCGTGCGTTGTCCGGAGGCGGGGAGCTGCTGGAGCGCACGGCGCTGGTGACGGGGCGGAACCTGGAGGAGATGCGGGTGCTGCAGCGGGTGGCCGCGCACCTGAGCCCTGAGGATGCTGCCCAAGTGGAGGAGTTGCTTCGCAAGGCAGCCAAGGGCGAGCGCCTCTCGGAGGAGGAGGTGGCATTCCTGCGGCGCGTGGCTGCCGGGCTCGAGAAGCCGCTACTGAAGGCTGCAGGGACCTTGCGCCGAGGAGGCACGGTGCCGCTGGTGGGCTCGCGGCTGGGGGAGGCCGGAATCCGGCTGGAGCCGGGCACGGCCGAGCACATGGCGGCTGCCTGGGTGGACTATCAGTTCCGGCACCCGGAGAAATACCCACGCTTCGGCTTCGCCATCGACGCGGACTGGAAGAAGAAGTACGAGCTGATCCTCAAGAACAAGGAGGCAGGCGGGGACTTCGAGCAGCTGGTGCTCAAGACGCGGGCTCAGAAGAAGAACAAGGCGCTGATGATTCCGCCGCCGGGCAGCCAAGCCGAGGGGTTTATCCCGGACGCGTTGCTGCGCAGTGACACGTCGGGGGAGTTGGTCTGGGGCCAGCCCTACTTCTTCATCGAGGCGAAGGCTCGAAGGGACCTGTCACTGGGTGGTAACCTCAAAGCCATGCTTGACTATGTGGATGAATATGGCGGGCATGTTGAACTGTGGATTCGCTCGACCAAGAATCTAGCTGGAGCGACGCGGCTCTCCTCGCCGCTCCAGAAACGGATCGAACTGCTCCGAGCTGAAGGCAAGGTGAGCATCATCCCCTACCCGTAGGAATGGCTCATCACGATGAAATACCTGACAACGGACATCTGCCTCCCGCCAGGGAGCATTTCAAGCGAAGTCGTACGGATGTTTTTCTGGAAGGTGTTTGAAGAGTATCGCTGGTTCCGGCCCATGCGATATGGCAGAGCGGTCCTCAATGGCAAGCTCGACCCGGCGCGTATCGACTATGGGGCGCTTGTGGCCCACTATGAGGAGCATCGGAACATCACGGTCACGGCCCGCACTGACAGGGATTTCTTCCTGCTTTACTCCGCGAAATCCGAAGCATATCCATACATCGGGGCAGTTATCTGGGGGACTTCTGCCAAGGAAGGCACTCTACCCACCTGGAGACACGCTCATCGGCTGCAAGTGATGGAGATCATGCAATTGCTGGGTTCCCCATTGGCGATTGCGGCATTGGACGAGGATAGGGCTCGCAAGAAGGAGTGGCTTGTCCCAAATGACGATGGGCTTGGCTCGACGCTGGTCCCCACCGTCCGCGACTACAGCGAGGGGTTGGCGGGACTGTTCTGGCGAAACTTCTACGGTCCTCTCTTCATTCGCACGCTGGGCGAGCGGCTTGCCACGCTGCCGGGTGAGGTCAGGCAGGACGTGGGCAGCGGCATTGTCCTGGTCCAGCCCTATGAGCTTCCCACCCAGGCCGGAACACCCGAGGGCATGGCGCGCGAGCGTCAACTCATCGCCCAGTTGGGTGCCGAGTGCTTTTACGACCACGAGCGCCACCTGAAGCCAACACGCGTGCCCGATCTTCCCGCGCCAGGGTAGGATTCATGGAAGCTCTCCGCAGCGCCGTGGACGAGCATCCCAGGCGAGCAGTGCCCAACTCAGGAAGCCCCGCCCCGGAGCGTGCCAGCGGCCCCAGCGCTCACTAACGCGTGACGATGGCCGTCGCCACCAGGTGCATCAGCTTGATCTGCTGCCGCTTCAGCCGGCGCAGGCTGCGCAACAGCCGCCGCATCTCCGGCGTGTCGTCCAGCTCGGAAGGCACGTCCTCGGCCCACGGAGACTCCCCCGGCCCGCCGCGGCGCGGGGTGATGCCCATCAGCTCGTCCGGGTTGCTGCGCAGCGCCAGGCACAACCTCAAGAGCGTCGGCACGCTGGGCAACATCTTCCCCCGCTCCATCCGCCCATACACCTCGGGGGCCACGGCGACACGCGCGGCCACATCTGCCTGCGTCAGCCCGGCACGCATCCGCGCCAGCCGCGCGGCCTCGCCGACGGTCGTCGCCAGCTTCTTCTCCATCTTCCGCACCGCCGGGGGGATGGATGCACCCTTGCGGCGGGGCCCTCGGCGCCCCGAGGGGGCCAGGACCGTAGAACCTTTCAGGTTGGATCTCACCACACGAACCTTGCGCACGTTGCACGCTGGAAGGGAGGCACCCTGTGGAGCTCGCCGTCAGCAGGGGCTTTATAACCCGCTACGTCGGGAGCACCTACCCCTATTTGCCACGTCGTACCCTATTCGCCAGGTTGGGTTCCGGCGCCGAGGGGCCGCATAAACCCTGGAATTTCCGATTACACAGGGCACCTTTGGCGTCCTGCGTCAGACACGCCCTATCAGGTAGGACGGAGTCCGGCCTGGCGAGGGGGTTGCGGGAACCTTGGATCCCACCCAATAGGTGACGACGGCGAGCAGGAGGACCATACTCTCCAGGTCCTCCCTGTCGCAGGAGTGTCGTCATGGCGTCCCTGTCCCTGAAGCCCCCCGCGCCCGAGGTGCTGCTGCGATCCGGGCGAACCTCCTATGAGTTCGTCCGCTGGCTGGGGCCCGCTCACCACGGCGAGCTGGTGCTGGCCTGCCGCCGGTTGGACGGGGCCTTCAGCGGCTTCAGCGTCGTCAAGCGTCCCATTGCCCCCGTGTCCGACGAGGCCCGGCGCCGGCTGAATGAGGAGGCGCGAGTGGCCTCGCAGCTCCACCACCCCAACATCCTCACCGCGCTGCAGCTCAAGGGTCCGGACGAGCTGCCGCACCTGGTGATGGAGCACGTGGCCGGCTACCGGCTGGAGGCGCTCCTCGAGGCCTCCGAGCGGACGCAGCAGCCCTTCTCGGAGGCCTTTGCCTGCCACGTGGTGGCGGAGGTGGCGGACGCGCTGAACCACGCCCACACCCTCATGGACGAGCACGGCCGCGAGTTGGGCATCGTCCACCGGGATGTGACGCCGCACAACATCCTCCTGGGCGAGCACGGTGAGGTGAAGTTGCTGGACTTCGGAGCCGCTTGGTCCCGGCTGGCCGGGCGCATGAGCAGCGAGGGCCCCGCCGTGCAGGGCAGCCTCGCGTATGCCGCCCCGGAGCATGCCAACCACCTGGCGGTGGATGCGCGCGCGGATCAGTTCTCCCTGGGCATCGTCCTGCTCCAGCTCCTTACCGGCCGGCACCTCTTCCAGGGGGCCGAGCGCTTCGACGCCCGCCTGCGCCGCACCCGCCTCCCGGAGGGTGAGCGCACTCGCCTGTGTGCCCTGGAGCTGGCGGAGCGGATCCGCGACTACTCGGTGAGGGATCTGGAGGCCGCCACACGCGCCGTGCCCCAGGCCCTGCACTCCATCGTCCACCGCGCGCTCGCGCCGGATCGCACGGAGCGGTTCATCTCGTGTGCGCACCTGTCCCGGGTGTTGCGCGAGCACCTGCGCGTCACCGGGCAGTTCTTCGGACGGCATGAAGCCCTCGCCGAGCTGGCCACCTTGCGCTACGTCGCCCTACGTGTGGAGGCGGGCGAGGCTCCCGACGATGCGGTCCGCGAGCGCCACCTGCCCGAGCCCGGCCCCCGCTCCGCGCCCCGCCTCCTGGCGGGTCACCGCGCCGCGCGTCTGCGGGGCCCCCCCCGTCGCCGCTGATCCATCGACTAGCCAACACCGCGCACTTCCAGGCACTTCACTCCTCCCCCGGTTCGTATGAGGCTCCGGTTTGAAATCGGTGCCACTCGGGAGAGGGGGAAGGACTGCAATGGTGGAGCGCTTCCGTATCCTCGTCGTGGAGGATCACAACGACAGCCGAGAGATGCTGGAGGAGTTCCTCACGGAGGAGGGCTTCACGGTGGAGTCGGCCGTGAATGGGCTGCAAGCGCTGGAGCGGCTGCTGCGTACCCCCAGGCCGGACCTGGTGCTGCTGGATCTGATGATGCCGGTGATGACGGGGTGGGACCTGATGGCCCGGGTGGTAGATGAGCCCGCGCTGTGGGGGCTCCCTGTCATCGTCGTCTCGGGTGCGGGCTCCACGCGGCCCATCCCGCGCGGCGTCCTGGCCTCCATCCCCAAGCCGCTGGACCTCCACCTGCTGATGGACACGATCGGGGGCCTGCAGCTGCAGCACGGCACCACCGTGGCCGCCATCCGCTAGTCCCGGCCTCTAGGGTGAGAAACCGGGCCGCAGGGCCGGCTCCGCGCGGGGAAGGATGACCCGGAAGGTCGTGCCCGCCTCCGCGGTGGACGTCACCTCGATGCGTCCGCCGTGCCCCTTCACCACCTGCTCGACGATGTAGAGGCCCAGCCCCAGCCCCCCACCCTCCGAGGAGGCGCGGCGGAACGGATCGAACAGGTGCGGCAGGGCCTCGGGCGGGATGGGATTGCCCCCGTTGTGCACCTCCAGCACCCCGCTCGCCCCTTCATCCCGGAGCTGGAAGGTGACGGGCGCGTCCGGCGGGCTGTACTGGAGCGCGTTGCCGCCCAGGTTGCTCACCACTTGCACCAGCCGGTCCGCGTCCCAGGTGCCCTCATAGCGCCCCGGCTCCACCCGCAGGCTCAGGGTGCGCTCGGGCCAGGCCGCCTCCAGCTCCTCGACGCCCTGCCTCACCACCGCACGCAGATCTCCCGATACCCGGTGGATGGGGATGCCGCCCCCCAGGCGGCCACGGGTGAAGTCCAGCAGCTCGGAGATCATCCGCTTCATCCGATCCGCGGACTTGGCGACTCGGGCCGCGGCACGCTGGTCCCTCGCGGACAGCGTCTCGCTGTGCAGCAGCTGGGTGACGGACAGGTAGATGGCATTCAGCGGGTTGCGCAGATCGTGGCTGACGATGCCGATGAGCTTCTCGCCGAACTCGGCCGCCTGACGCGCGGCGGTCTCCGCGCGGCGCAGCTCCGTCACGTCCACGAACGTCACCACCGCTGAGGAGATCTGTCCCGCCCGGTCGCGGAGGGGCGCGCTGGAGGACAGGAGGATGATGCGCGGGCCCTCGGGCCGGCGGATCTCGGTCTCCTCGCCTTGCACCACCTCGCCGGTGCGCAGCGAGCGCGCGAGCGGCCACTCCTCGGGCGCGTAGGGCCGGCCGTCCGGGTGGAAGCCCGGGTAACGAGAGTACTCACCGATGTGCTCGGCCTGGAGGAAGGGCATGCCGAGGATGGTCTCCACCTGGCGGTTGCCCATCACCATCCGGCCGCTCGGCGCTTCGGCGAGGATGACGCCCGCGGGGAGCTGATCCAGCACCCCCGCCAGCCGGGCACGCTCGGCCTCGATGTCACTCAGCAGCCGCTGGCGCTCGAGCTCCGCGGTGCGGCGCTGGGTGATGTCCAGGAACGTGGCCGCGCGCTGCACCACCTTGCCGGACTCGTCTCGGAAGGACGTCACGTGCGTGAAGACGGGGAAGCGGCTGCCGTCCTTGCGCAGGTGCATGGACTCGTACTCGTGGTGGAGCTTGGAGTGCGCGGCGGCCTCGTGCCGGGCCAGCACTGCGCGCGACTCCGGGGCGAAGGTGTCCGCCAGGGGCCGGCCGAGGAGCTCCTCGCGCGTGTAGCCATGCATCCGCGCGAAGGCCGGGTTCACGTCCTCCAGCACGCTGTCCGCGGCGCTCACGAGCGCCACCCCCACGCCCAGGTTGCTGAAGATCTCCTCCCACCGCTTGCGCTGGGCCTCGCTCGCGCGAAGCCACGCCAGGGACTGCTCGGCCTCCGCTCGGGAGGCCTGCTCGCGCGCGTGGGCCCGCGCCCGGGCGATCATGGAGGTGGTGCGCGCCGCCATCGTGCGGAAGAGCACCAGATCCTCGCCCGAGAACTCGTAGCTGGAGCGGCTGCCCATGTGCGCCACGCCGAGCAGCTCGTCCTCGAGCAGCAGCGGCACGGCGTAGAGGGCGCGCAGGCCACTCTGGCGGAGCGCCTCGCTGCGCACCCGCGGATCCGTGGCCGCGTCGTGGACGAGGACGGGCTGGCGGGTGGAGGCCACCACGCCGGAGATCCCCTCGCCGATGCGCACGCGGAAGTCCTCCTCCAGCACGAGCCCCACCAAGCTCTCCACCCGGAGGAAGTCCCCCTCGGGCACCAGCACGGCCACCGTGTCCACCACAGGGACGGTCTCCTGCAGCACCTGGAGCAGCCGCGGCAGGAGGGTGGAGAGATCTGGACTGCCAATGGCCGCGGCGGAGATGCGGTCCAGCGCCTGGAAGGTGCGCTCCCGGACGAGCATGTAGCGGGTGACGGAGACAGTCACGGCCTCGTCCACGGCCTCGTGGAAGAGGGCGACGACCTCCATCGAGTCCGTGGAGCCCTGGGCCCCCCAGAGCCGCAGCACGCACCGGCGCAGCAGCCGGTACTCCATCACCACCTGCCGCAGATCGAACCCCTCTCCCAGCCGCTCCAGGGCGTGCACATCCGGGACATTGCCGAGCCCGGTGGCCACCTCGTCCCGCCCAGGCCCCGCTATCACCGCCGCGATGCGGTCCAGCAGCATGGGCAGGTGATCGCGCAGCGCGACCTGGGACAGGCTCTGGGCCGCGGGCAGCCGGCGCACCTCCGCCTCCCATTCCTCGAGAATGGCGTCACGGTGGGTGCGAAGGAATTCAGCCAGTCGAGAGTGCACGCGGAATCAGGGAGAGACGGGCTCCAGGCAGCCAGGGTTCAAGACGGCGGTGCCGGGAGCTGCTCCTCGGGGCTCCAGAGTTCGAGCAGGTGGAGCAAGCCATGCTTCCAGTCCACGGAGTAGCGGACGTGGTAGCCCGATGGCAGCTGGCGAACACCTGCGCCTTCCATCCCGGCTCCCTGGCCCTCGAGGCCGAGCAGCGGGCCCGAGAAGATGGCTCCCAGCTCATGCAGGACACACTCGCGCACTGCCGCCGGGCACGTGGAGAGGACTCGCACTGCCTGAGGCATGAGCTGGAGTCGAAAGGCCATCGTGGGCCCCAAGCTGAGCATGCGCTCAGAGGGGGGCAAGCGCTTCAATGCCTCCTGAGGGCCCAACCGTTGATGACCGAGCGGCCACATGGACCCGAAGTGTGGGTCATGGACAACCACCTCGCTGTAAAAATGGACTACTGGACGAGCACGCGACGCGCGGTGCCCTCCGCCAGATCCACCCGCAGCAGTCGGCCCGCCGTGTCGAAGAGGAGCAGCTCACCGCCCGAGAAGCGGGCCTGCACGCGCACCTCGCCCTCGAAGACGAAGTGCGCCCGCTGCGTGTCACCCTTCGAGGCGAGCTTCACCTCGTGGCCCTCGCCAGTCTGCAGCTTCACCAACGTCCACGGCGGCGAGGAGAGGAAGTCGTCCCTGCGCTCCACCCTGCCTGTGACTTCATCCTGGGTCACCAGGGGCAGGCCGTCTCCCTGTCGGCGAGCGGCCCGTGAGCGCAGCGTGGGCCCCCCTGGCAGCGAGTAGGTCCAGAGCTGGGGATCGCTGCTGCTCCAGATGGCGAACCGCAGCCACTCCGCGTCCGCCTCGAGCGCCATCACCCTGCCGCCCACCTGGGCCACCCGCCAGAGCGCGCGCAGGCCCTCCGTGGCCAGCGCGTCCACCGCCATCACCGTGTCCTGCTCGGCCAGGAACCACAGGTTGCCGTCATAGCTCGGGGCGAAGGCATCCACCTTCGCATCGCACCAGTGCGCGGCGCGCTGCGGGCCGGGCTCGATGCGGGAGATGCGCTTGAGCTCTCCACGCGGCGCCAGCGCCAGCACCCGGTCCTCGTGCACCGAGGGCACCAGCCAGAAAGCAGGCACGTCGAAGTGCGCCACTCGGGTGCCATCCGCGCGCACCAGCCGCACTCCGGCCTCTCCCAGCGCCAGCAGCATGCGCTGGCCGGACAGCGCCACCGCGTCATGGATGGGGTAGGGGCCGGCCTCGGTGGCGGCGATCCGCTCCCTCAGCAGGGCCGCTCCCGTGTCCTCGGCCCAGTTGCGGCGGCGGGGATCCGAGATCGGCGGGAGATCCGCGCGCAGCGCTCCATCTCCCACGTCCCTCATGAGGCGCATGAGGAAGGTGGAGTCGATGCGCGTGTGGCCCGAGGCCCTGTCCCTGAGGAGCGCGCGGACCGAGGGCCCCACCAGGGCCGTCCGCGGCTCCGAGCGCGACTCGGAGGCGAGGACCTCCGAGAAGGCGAGGCGCTCGGCGGAGCGGGCCTGGCTGTCGTCCTCCAGCAGCTCGAGCGCTTGGGGCCGGTTCTCCTCGAAGGAGTCGGGGAAGGCCGCGATCAGCCGCGCCAGCGCCCGGGCGCCCCCCACCCCGCCCACCGTGGCACCTTGCTCGAGCCATGCGCGCGCCAGAGGGCGCGCATCCTCCAGTGGCCACACCACCACCGCCGCGCGCATGTAGTCCCCTGCCTCCGCCAGCGTCTCCGCCCAGAGCAGCCGCAGCGTTCGCGCCTCGGCCGGGTGCGTGCGCTCCAGCCGCAGCACCGCATCCGGGAAGGCTCCGCTGCGCCGGGCGATGGCCACCGCGCGTTGGATGTCCTTGGCCAGCAGCCACTGGCGCACCACCAGGCCCGGCGCCAGCCCGCGCCCCTCCGCCAGCTCGGCCGCGAGCTTCAGGCGCCCATGCTTCTCGAGGAAGGACACGGCCTCCTCGTGGGCGCCGAGCAGCTCGGTGAGGACGAAGGCGGCCTCGTCAATGCGTCCCTCGCGCTCCAGCCGCTGGAAGGCCGCGCGGTAGCGCTCCTTGAGCGCCGCGTAGACCTCCTGGCCGCCGCCGAAGAGGGAGGCGGCCCCGCCCCGTTGGGGCTGGATGGTGAGGCTCTCGCGGGGGCCTGGAAGCCCCAGGGCGATGCGAGCCTGCTCCGACATCTTCTCGTCCCCGAGGGGGATGGCGTAGCGCAGTGCCTCCGTGAGGTTGCCCTGCTCGAACATCTCGAAAAGGCGCTGGACGTACTCCGCCTTGCGCTGTCCCAGCAGCGGGCCGAGTGGCGTGTTCCGCAGCAGCCACTCGGAGAGGCGCGAGAAGAGCCCGGGTCCTTGGGGAGGGGGTGGAGTGGCGGGCTCGGTGGGTGCCGAGCGGCCCGTGCCCGAGGACGACGTGGAGGATGCGGGGGCACGTGGGGAGAGCGCCTGACGCAGCCGTCCGAGCAGCCGCCTCAGCCAGGAGAGAGAGACAGCGCTCTGCGCTTCACCGGACCGAGCCGTGGCGCCCTTCCCTGAAGGCAGCGCGGGCCGGGCCGGGGTGGCTGCACCGCTCGGGCGCAGCGTGCGCCGGAGCCAGGACACGAACCGCCCCACCGCCGAGGGAGCGGTGGGGGTCGGGGAGACCGGGGTAGCGCTGGCGGCCTTCACAGCCTCTGCGGGCGCGGCCTTCTCTCCTCGGAGCCACGCGCGCAGCCGAGCCCACAGGGAGCCCGCAGGGGCAGCGTCCGCGCGCTGGAGGCCCCGAGGCACCGAGCTCCCTTCCATGCGGGCTCGCATCGCCTCAGCCTCGGGATCGGGAGGAGGAATGCCTTGGAAGAGGCTGCGTGGGGGCGTCTGGAGCGGCTCCAGGACCTTGACGGGCGGAGGAGGCGCCCCGAGCCCCTTCACGGCGAGGGAGGTCCACCCGGACACTTCGAGCCACGCCGCCACATCCAGCCGGCGCGAAGGCTCTCCCGGGAACACCTCCGCGCGGCCCGCGCGCACCAGCACGGTCGAGCCTGGAGGCGGCGCCAGGCGCTCGCGCTCGGGGGCCGAGAGCGGCGCGGAGAGGAGCACGCCTTCCTCCAAGGTGAGGGACAAGCCAGGCGCGGCGGCGCAATCCACCGGCCGGGCCCGCGACAGCCGCAAGAGGAAGCCCCCCGCGAGCACGAAGACGCTGGTGCCCGGCTCCCATGCGGCGAGCACACGCATGCGAGCTCCCCGCTCACCCAGGAGGACGGGATCGAACCAGAAGGCCACCGCCACCACCTTGCCGCGGTGGAGGTGCAGCCGAGGTCTCACGGGGCGTGCGCTCATGAGCCCTCGCCCGGCGCGGCGCGATAGAGGGCCGCCTCCTGATGGAGGCTCCACACCACGAGCTCACCCTTCACCGTCAGCCAGGCGATGACGGGCAGGCCATGGCTCGCCGCCGCGTGCACCACCCCTTCCGAGGCCCGCGCCACCGGGTGGGCCGCGTGAGCGCCGAGCAGGGTAAACCCACGCCGATCCGGCCCGAGCAACAACAACCCTGGCTCCTGCAGATCCTTATAGCTGACACCCACTCCCACCACCTGCGAGTCCACTGGCGGGTGGAGCTGGACACTGCCCTTCTCGAGCAGCACCTGCCAGGCGCCGGGCCGGTGGCGCAGCGCGAGCAGTCCACCCTCCGCGTGGCCCAGGGACTGCGAGTAGCCGAAGTACGCCTCGCCCTCTCCTGCGCCGAGCGGCAGGTGGCGCTGGTGGTGGTCCTCCAGGAGGCCGAGCCACATCCCATCCATGGAGGAGCCCTCCGTGGGTGCCATGACAAAGGCGGGCTTGCGCCGCACCTCGGCCAGGGCGCTGGTCCGGCTCGACAGCAGCGCCGGCCCCTGCTGGCTGACGATGAAGAGGCGCCCCTCGCTGTCATGCACCAGCACCCGCTCGCGGTTGCTCTCGACGATGGAGGTGGCGAGCCCCGGGGAGTGGTTGGGCGGGGGCGCATCCGGCAGCAGCCCCTCGTAGCCCAGGTAGGGGATGCCGCGAGGCCTGCTGCCGCCCTGGGCCCCCTTCACCCCACCGTGGATCCAGAGCACCTTGTCATCGCGGGTCAGCGCCAGCAGCCCGCCGTTGCGGCGCCAGCCCGCGGCCACCAGCCGATGGCCCACCGGCGGCTGGAAGCGCCGCGGCTTGGGGACCGTGGCGCGCGGCGAGTGGGGAATGGGCTGCGCGGCCACGCTCCCATCCGCGCGGATGAGGATGAGCCGCGAGCCATCCGCGGAGAAGAAGAACCACTGGATGCGGGCGGCGCTGGACAGGCGCACCGGGGTCGTGGCGCGCGAGGTGAAGGGGTCGCGCAGCATGCGCACGCACTCATCCGCGGCGGGCAGCTCCAGCTCCACGGAGGAGGGGGCGCGGGCCAGGCGCCGCACGGCGACCGAGAGCCGGCGGACGCTCGGCGCCACCAGCTCTTCCACCTCGACGCGGGACAGCCTCGCGGCCTCGGGCAGGCGGGCGAGCCGCGAGCTCCCCACGAGCCAGGCATCCTCCGGGGCCGGGCCGAGCGCAAGCGCCTCGCGCCACCGAGCCACGTGCTGATCCGTGGCGGGTGTCACGCTACGGGCGGAGAGCCAGGACTGGACGCTGGCGGGGGTGACGGAGTTGAAGGGGACGCGATCCGGCGAGTCCTGGAGCACGCACCAGGAGAACTCGGTGCCGGCCGCCTCCGCGCGCCGCTGCAGCACAACGAGCAGCGCGAGGTGGGCAATACGGGGAGTGCCGAGCTGATCAGGCCCCGCGTCCAGCAGCGCCACGGTGCGCCGCGAGCCCTGGGGCTGCTTGAAGGCGGGCTTGAGGAAGGCATGCTCACCGAAGGCGGCGCGGCGGATGAACTCGTCGGGAGACTCCAGGGCGTAGAGCCACTCGGTGAGCAGGAGCCGCTCGTAGGGGCCGCGGCGGGTGAGCCCGTCATAGCCCTGGGGCTCGCCGCCGTCCGCCTCACCGCGAGGCCGGAGCGCGCCGATCGCCGCTGCCAGCCGAGCGACGTACGGCCCCAGACTGAGGGCCAGATCCTCCGGGAAGATGGCGAGCTGCATCGCCCACGGGCGCAGCGGGGGGGGCAGGTTGCTCACGGCGCACCCTCCGCTGTCTTCAGCCAGGCGGCGAGCGTCTCTCGGGCCACGGTCCGCGCGGCGCCCACGGAGACGAGGAGCCCCGAGCGCGGGAGCACGGCGAGCGGTGTCCCAGCGGCGGCATGAGCCACGAGGGCCCGCTCGAGCAGCGAGGGGGCCACCTCCGGCGCGAGTGCGCACGGCAACAGCAGCGAGGGTGCGGCGGGATCCCTCCCCAGGTACACGGCGCCATCCACCCAGGGCAGCGAGTGGGTCTCTCCCAGGAGGACGAGCACGCCTGAGCCAGCCACGCCGCTCCAGGCGCTGAGCTGCTTCTCATCCGCGGCGAGGGCCCTCCGTGCCAGCGCGAGAGACACGGGCCCTACGCCGGCGACCGCGAGCGCGGCCAGCGGCTCCTGCCGGGGGCTCCATGTCACCGGCAGTCGTGAAGGGGCTTGTGACGAAGCGTAAGAGCTCAAGACGATCCGACCTTCACATTACTCTCGATGAGCCCGTCACGCCTGGGCCACGGCCGGAGCAGGGCCTTCGAGCGCGATGCGAATCTCCCCCCGCAGCGACTGGAGCTCCGGCGGCAGCGTCTCCGGGGCGAACCCCGCATCCATCTCCCGCACCACCCCCTCGAGCTTGAGCCGCCACGCGGAGAGCTCCTCGGCGGCGCCCTGCGACGGCCTCCCGCTCAGGACCTCGCGCCCCGCCCGGGCGATGCGCTGCGCTCGTGCCATCGGTCCCGCGCTCGCCTCCAAGGCCGCCGCCGCGAGCGCCGGGTTCTCCGTCGCGGCCAGCAGCTCGCGCAGCACCTCGCGCGCCAGCGCCTGTCCCTCCTTGGTCGGCACCGCGTAGATGAGCGGCCAGAGGTCCGCCACGCCCGGCGTCTGCCGCCCGGCCAGCGCTGCCGCCGCCGCCATGAGCCGCTGCACCTTCACCGCGCGCCGGTCCGACAGCCCGATGCCCGCCGCTCGCAGCGTGCGCAGCGCATGCGCCAGGTGAGGACGCACCGGCCCCAGGTCCGCCGCTTGCGCTCCCCGCGCCAGCACGTCCAGTGCCTCCAGCGAGGCCACCCGCGCCTCCGTCTCG
>Ga0190275_10002084_pt1 | contig 14486 bp, 11 predicted proteins | sample Popmic550T_FD_133745 | JGI IMG/M metagenome (GOLD analysis project Ga0190275, IMG submission 133745) | Populus adjacent soil microbial communities from riparian zone of Yellowstone River, Montana, USA - 550 T | ecosystem: Environmental > Terrestrial > Soil > Riparian zone > Trees stand | place... | reverse complement strand
TGCAGCCGGCCGCGGTCGAGCACCCGCATCGCGATCTTGAACCCCTCGCCCTCTTCCCCGAGACGGTTGGCGGCGGGGACCGGCGCCTCGTCGAAATTGACGTCGCAGACATGGGCGCCCTGCTGGCCCATCTTCCGCTCCGGCCGGCCGACGCTGACGCCCGGCAGGTCCGCCGGCACCAGGAAGGCCGAGACGCCTTTCGCGCCCGGCTCGCCGGTGCGGGCCATGACCGTGAACAGGGAGGCCTTGTCGGCATTGGTGATGAAGCGCTTGGTGCCGGTCAGTCGGTAGACGTCGCCCTCGCGCACCGCCCTGGTCTGCACCGACGCGCTGTCGGAGCCGGCGCCCGGCTCGGTCAGGGCGAAGCTGGTGATGATCTCGCCGCTGGCGATTCGCGGCAGCCACTGCGCCTTCTGGGTCTCGCTGCCCGCCATCACCAGGCCCTGGCTGCCAATGCCGACATTGGTGCCGAAGGTGGAGCGGAAGGCGGGGGTGGTGCCGCCGAGCTCGAGCGCGACCCGAACCTCCTCGCCCATGGTGAGGCCGAGCCCGCCAAATTCCTCCGGGATCGAGAGGCCGAACAACCCCATCTCCCGCATCTCCGCGACGATCTCGGCGGGAACCTCGTCCTCGCGGTCGACCCGCTCCTCGAGGGGGCGGAGCCGCTCGCGAACGAAGCGGCGGACGGTGGAGAGGAGCAGGTCGAAGGATTCGGGATCGAGGGGCATGTCTTACTCCTAAATCCTCCCCGGCATTTGCCGGGGAGGGGGACCAGGCGAAGCCTGGTGGAGGGGTTCTTGCGGCGTCTAAAGAACCCCTCCACCGCGCTCCGCGCGGTCCCCCTCCCCCGCAAATGCGGGGGAGGAATTCTAATATCCCTTCATCCGGGCGAGCTTGTCGGCGTGGTAATTGGAATCGCCGAACAGCTCGTTCAGGGCCCGGTCGCGCTTCATGTAGAGGCCGATGTCATATTCGTCGGTCATGCCGATTCCGCCGTGCATCTGCACCCCCTCCTGCACCGCGAGCGTCGAGGTCCGGCCCGCCTTGGCCTTGGCCACCGAGACCATCGCCTCCGCCTCCGGGCTGCCCTCGTCGAGCAATTGCTGAGCCTTGATCGCCGCCGAGCGGGCGATCTCAAGCTCCGAATAAAGATGCGCGGCGCGGTGCTGGAGGACCTGGAACTCGCCGATCAGCCGGCCGAACTGCTTCCTCTGCTTGAGATACTCGACCGTCATCCCCATCGCCGCCGAGCCGAGCCCGACCATCTCGGAAGCCGCCCCCGCCCGGCCGGCGTTGAGCACCCTGGCCAATATCGCCTCGCCGCCGCCGACCTCCCCGATCACGGCGTCGGAATTCACCTCGACGTCCTTGAAATCGAGCCGGGCGCCGATGCTGGAATCGGCCAGGCGGACGCCTTCGACGTCCAGCCCCTTCGCCTCCTTCTCCACCGCGAACAGGGTGATTCCCTCGTCCGTCCGGGCGGCGACGACGATGACGTCGGCCGAGGCGCCCTGGACGACGAACTGCTTGCGCCCGGACAGCCGGAAGCCGTTGCCGGCCCGCTCCGCTTGCATCGCGATCGCCTCGGGCCTGTGCTTGGGCCCTTCGTCGACGGCGAGCGCGGCGACCGTGTCGCCGGCCAGGATTCCGGGAAACCAGCGCTGCGCGTGGGGCGTGCCCTTCAGCGCCTCGACGACGGCGACGGCGCTGATCAGGAAAGGCGAAGGGGTGAGGTTGCGCCCGATCTCCTCGAGCACGATCCCGGCCTCGACATGGCCGAGCCCAAGGCCGCCATCCGCCTCCCCGATCAATATTCCGGTGAAGCCGAGCTCGGCCAATTGCTTCCACAAGGCGTGGCCGAAGCCGTCCTTGCAGCCCATGTCGCGATATTTGCGAAGCTGGCCCGCGATCGAGCCTTCCTGCGCCATCAGCTGCCGAGCCGTGTCGCGAAGCATGACCTGGTCTTCGGTGAGGTAGAGCGGCATTCTCGTTACTCCGTCACCCCGGCGAAAGCCGGGGCCTCGTCGGGTGAAGGGCGTCGGCGCTTGTGCTCCCCGAGGTCCCGGCTTTCGCCGGGATGACGATATTCTCTCACGCCTCCACTCCCCCTCACGCCCCCGGCAAATCCAAAATCCGTTTGGCGACGATTCCGAGCTGGACCTCGCTCGTCCCGCCCTCGATCGAATTGGCCTTGGTCCTCAGCCATTCGCGCGCCGACTTGCCCTTGCGGCTCCGCTCGCTCTCCCATTCGAGCGCGTCGGAGCCGCCCGCGGCCATGACCAGCTCGTGGCGCGCCTTGTTCAATTCGGTCCCCGCATATTTCATCATCGAGGGCTGGGCCGGGTGGGCCATTCCGACCTTCAATTCGTCGATGAAGCGCTCCGACATCGCCCGGAAGGCCATGGCGTCGACGTCGAAGCGGGCGATGTCGGCGCGGAGCACCGGATCGGCCAGGCGTCCGTCGGAGTCTCGCCCGACGCTCTCGACCAGCGCCTCGCCGAGGCTTCCGGTCTGGCCGCCCAGGCCCATCCCGCTGATCATCTCGCGCTCGTGGCCGAGCAGATATTTGGCGACGTCCCAGCCCTTGCCGACCTCGCCGACCACCTGGTCCTTGGGTACGGCGACATCGTCGAAGAAGGTCTCACAGAAAGGCGAATTGCCGGAGATGAGAAGGATCGGCCGGGTCGACACGCCCGGGCTCGCCATGTCGAACAGGATGAAGCTGATCCCCTTATGCTTGGGCGCCTGGAAATCGGTGCGCACCAGGCAGAAGATCCAGTCGGCTTTGTCGGCATAGCTGGTCCAGACCTTCTGGCCGTTGACCAGCCAGTGATCGCCCATATCCTCGCATTTGGTCTGCAGCGAGGCGAGGTCGGAGCCGGCGTTCGGCTCCGAATAGCCCTGGCACCAGCGGATCTCGCCGCGCGCGATCTCGGGCAGGAAGCGCTTCTTCTGTTCCTCGGTGCCGTATTTCAGAAGCGCCGGGCCGAGCATCGATATGCCGAAGCTCATCAGCGGGTTGCGGGCGCCGATGCGGGTCATCTCCTGCCGGAGGATCTTGGTCTCGGCCGGCGAAAGCCCTCCGCCGCCATAGTCCTTCGGCCAGTCGGGCACGGTCCAGCCGCGCTCCGCCATCGAGTCCATCCAGCGCTTCTGGGCCTCGTTCTTGAACTGGAAGTTGCGCCCGCCCCAGCAGGCGTCGCTCTCGTCCCGCATCGGCTCGCGCATCTCGGCCGGGCAATTCGCCTCCAGCCAGGCGCGGGTCTCCAGGCGGAAAGTCTCCAGGTCGCTCACAGGCCGCTCCTCAGCTTTACGTTAACGTCAATGGCGCGGAGCGAGTGAAGCGTCAACCGCCCCACCGTCATCCCGGCGAAAGCCGGGACCTCGGCGAGAACGGACGCCGGCGTTTTCACCCCCTGAGGTCCCGGCTTTCGCCGGGATGACGAAAAATCAGTGCCAGTTGGCGTCCGCCTCCGGTTTCATCTCCTTCGCCGCCTTGACGATGTCCTCGAGGTTCACCGCCGTGTCGAACGGATCCTCGTCGAGCTCCGTCACCCGGTTGAGCCGCCGCTGCCAGGCGTGAAGCGCCTCGACATAGGGGACATAGGGCACGCGCATCAGCGCCCCGCTCGGCAGAAGCTCGAGATCGGCGATTCCGTTCTTCACCCATTCGCCGGTGCCCCAGTCGGGCATGTCGACCGCCGGGAACAGGCACACTCCGTGCAGGTCGACGCCCCGGTTCACCGCCGCCAGGCTTTCGGAGACGACGTCGTTCAGCCAGTCCGGCCGGCCGCCCTTCAGGCCCGAAGTCTCGGCGACGATGCAGGGCCGGCGGTAGCGCTTCCAGCCTTCCTCGATCAGGTCGCAAAGCGGGCGGATGCGCGGGTCGCCAGGGTCGAGCGGCGCGTGCGGGCCCTGCTCGCGATATTCCATCTGGCCGAAGCTGTAATTGTTGAAGCCGACGATATCGAGGATCTCGGGCGATCCGCCCAGCTCGCCGTGGCGGAAGCCGCCGATCACGTCGAAGGCGAGGAAGGCGTCGTCATAGGTCTCGCGCCGCGCCGCCTCGATGAAGTCCGGGCGGTCGGCGGGCGCCACCACCCAGATGAGCGGGTCGATATGGACCATTCGCGCCTCGGGGGCGATCCGGCGGATCGCCTTCGCCGCGGCGATGTCGGCCCCGGCCAGCGCCAGGGTCAGCCGGCGGCGGGTCTCTCGGTCCTTGCCGAACGGCGCCGCCCACGACCATTCGCCGGCCATGTAGCCGAAGAAGGTGATCTCGTTGATCGGGGTGAAGAAGGGCGGCGAGTGATGCGCCCGCTCGATCACGTAGCGCGCGGCTGCCGCGGCATAATCGGCGAAGCGCTTCGCGAAGGCGTCGCCATAGGGGTCGACGTCGTCGGGATAGCCGTAATGGCACAGGTCCCAGATCGGCTGGATCCCATAGCGGCGCTGCGCCGCCAGGAACGGATCGATATAGGAGAAATCGTAGGTTCCGCCCTTGTCGACCAGCGGCCAGGGAATGCCCTCGCGCGCCACCGCGATTCCGAGCGAGCGGAGCATCCGGTAATCCTCGTCGGAATGGCTTAGATGCTGGGTCTCCTCGCACAGGTCGCGGCGGCCGCCCTCGTGCCAGACGAAGGTCGAACATTCGAAGCCGGACAGGAAGAAGGTCGGGAAAATCCCTTCGCGGCCGCTCATGCCGTCCTGTACGCGCGACCCGCGTTCGGAGATCCATGCCGACTCCCGTCATTCCCGCGAGAGCGGGAATCCAGTATTGCCTTGTCGGTACCTGATCGCCGGAGAGCCCGCACTGGATCCCCGCTTGCGCGGGGATGGCGATCCGGCTGCCTACGAGAAAGCACCGGCGACCCGGCTCTTCACATGGGGATCGGGGATGATTCGGTAGCGGGCCTCGATCAGGCTGTAGAGCCCGAACAGGCACAGGCCCGCGGCGACGGCGAACCGAAGCGATTCCGGAAGGCTGAGCAAAGCGTCGCCGAGCGCGCCCGCTTCCTCGGCCTGGTGATGGCGGGTCGCGTTGAACACCAGCCAGGCGGCGGCGAGGAAGATGATTCCGCGCGCGGCATGCCCGCCCAGGCCCGCCGCGATCACCCACCAGCGGGTCTTCGCCTCGGGCGCGAGATGCTTGCAGAAGCGGCGGGTGAAAGCGATCCCGAGCTGGGCGACGCCGGCGACGGCAAGGATCGCCGCCGCGGCGTAGAGGAGGATGTCGCCGCCCGGAAGACTCATCGCCGCCGCCGCCCCGCTCTCCGCGCTTTCGCTCGAATCGCCCCCCGAGCCGCTGCCCAGCGCAAGCTTCACAGCGGTGAAGGCGAGGCCAAGATGGATGAGTCCGCTGACCGCGCCCGCCAGCCGTCCGGCTATGCCCTTGGCGTCCTCGCCCTTGCTCTGGGTGTCGAAGATCGCGTCGGCGACCCGCCAGATCCCATAGGCCAGGAAGCCGAGCGCCAGCGCACCGAGCACCAGCCCGCCGGCTTCACGGGAGACATGCTCCAGCGCCCCGCCCGCATCCTCCGCCCGCCCCAGGCTCAGCGCTAGATAGCCGATGATCAGATAGAGCAAGCCGCGGGCGGCGAAGCCGATCCGGGTGAGCAGCAGGAAGTTGGGGGATACGCTTGACACGGAGGCGAAACGTGCGCCGGGGGCGGCTGTTCCGCCGCGCCCGACGGTCAGAAAGGCAGGTCGAGATAGCGGTAGAATTCGCGCGCCATCGCGGCTCGAAACTGGGGCGGGCTCATCCGGAACTGCTGGCCGACCTCCAGGCAGGCGGCGAGGGCGGCCGTCACCGCGGGCAAGGCTCGACGCTCGCGGGCTGAGCCGGGCGCCGAGCGGACCAGAGCGTCGGCCGCTTCGACGGATCTTCCGATCGCGCATTGCAGCGCCCCCGAATCTCGAGGCGTGTTCGCGCGCTTGAGGTTCCACGACTCCACCATGGCGTTGAGCTGGGTCAGGCTCGGCGCCGCCCGGGTCTTGCCGGTCCGGGAAAACCTTCCTGTACCGACGTAGAGGCGCCGAGCCACCGATCCCGCGAACAGGGCCCTGGCCTCCGGAGTGTCGGCGAGCTTCTGGGCTTCGAAGCAGCGCCGAAGCGCCGGAGCCACGGCGGCATAAGCGCTCGCTTCCCGTTCCGAGCCGGGCTCGGCGAGCGCCAGCGCTCGGGCCGCCTTATAGTCCCGCTTGATCGCGCAACCGGCGGCGCGGTCGGCTCGGGCCGCGAGACGCTCCTCGCCGGGGACGGCTCCGGCCGCCGTCGTCGCGCCCGTCAGCGCCGCTCCGCACGCGATGATGATCACGATCCGCTTCATTCGAGCCGTTCCTGTCACAGGCGTGGCGCCGCATCAATCGCGCCACTGGCGCCGCTGCCGCGTTTCTGGCAGCGAGGGCCGACAATCCCAGCAGAGGAATCCGGCCGGATGGACTTCGACCTTACGGAACGGCAGGCTTTTTACCGCGACCGGGTGCGCGAGTTCGTCGAGACTCGGATTCGGCCGCGCGGCAAGGACTATAAGGACCAGCTCAATGCCGGCGACCGCTGGCAGCCGATCGAGGTGATCGAGGCGCTAAAGCCCGAGGCAAAGGCGGCGGGGCTTTGGAATTTGTTCATGCCGCCGGGCCAGGCGCTCCGCCACGTCGACGAGAGCTTCGAGTTCGAGGGCACCCAGCTCACCAACCTCGAATATGCGCTCTGCGCCGAGGAGATGGGCCGGATCGGCTGGGCCTCCGAAGTGTTCAACTGCTCCGCGCCCGACACCGGCAACATGGAGGTCTTCCACCGCTACGGAACGCGCGAGCAGAAGGAGCAGTGGCTGAGGCCGCTGATGAACGGCGAGATCCGCTCGGCCTTTTTGATGACCGAGCCCGCCGTCGCCTCCTCGGACGCGACCAACATCCAGTGCGAGATCCGCCGCGACGGCGACGACTATGTCCTGAACGGCCGCAAATGGTGGTCGTCGGGCGCCGGCGACCCGCGCTGCAAGGTCGCCATCGTCATGGGCAAGACCGACACCTCCGCCGACAAGCACCGCCAGCAGTCAATGGTGCTGATGCCGCTCGATGCCCCCGGAGTGACCGTCGAACGCGCGCTCACCGTCTACGGCTATGACGACGCTCCGCACGGCCATATGGAGATCGAGCTCAGGGACGTTCGGATCCCCGCGTCCAACATGCTGCTCGGCGAAGGCCGCGGCTTCGAGATCGCGCAAGGGAGGCTCGGGCCGGGCCGGATCCACCATTGCATGCGCACCATCGGGGTCGCCGAGGAGGCGCTGAAGGCGATGGTCGTGCGCCTCCAGACCCGCACCGCCTTCGGCAAGCGCCTTATGGAGCATAGCGTCTGGGAGCAAAGGGTCGCCGCCGCCCGGATCGACATCGACATGTCGCGCCTCCTCTGCCTCAAGGCCGCCGACATGATGGACAAGGCCGGCAACAAGGCGGCCGCCGCCGAGATCGCGATGATCAAGGTCTACGCCCCCAACATGGCGCTGAGGATCATCGACGACGCCGTCCAGGCCCATGGCGGCGCCGGCGTGTCGCAGGACTTCGAGCTGGCCAAGAGCTGGGCGGGCATCCGGACGTTGCGCTTGGCGGACGGGCCGGACGAAGTCCACAATCGCGCTATCGCCCGGATCGAGTTTTCCAAGCATGCGGTGTGAGGGCGTGGCGCGCGCGGATCTAGCCGTCATCCCGGCGAAAGCCGGGACCTCGGCGAGACCCGCCGAGACTATCCTCACTGAGGTCCCGGCTTTCGCCGGGATGACGAGCTTATGAAAGCCGCCCTCCTCCGCACCCCGGGCTCCCCGCTCACCATCGAGCAGGCGACCCTCGACTCCCCCGGCCCGCGCGAGGTCCTCATCCGCACGGCCGCCTGCGGCCTGTGCCATTCGGACCTCTACTTTATCGAGGGCACCTACCCCCATCCCCTTCCCTGCATCCCCGGCCACGAGGCCGCGGGCGTGGTCGAGGCGGTCGGAAGCGAGGTCCGGACGGTGAAGGTCGGCGACCATGTCGTCACCTGCCTCTCCGCTTATTGCGGCCATTGCGAATATTGCGTCACCGGGCGGATGTCGCTCTGCCCCGGCGGCGACACCCGCCGGGCTCGCGGCGCCCCGCCCCGGATCACCGCCGGGGACGGCAGCGCCGTCAACCAGATGCTCAACCTCTCCGGCTTCGCCGAGGCGATGCTGGTCCACGAGCATGCCTGCGTCGCCATCGACCGGGACATGCCGCTCGACCGCGCCGCGGTGATCGGCTGCGCGGTGACGACCGGGGCCGGGACCATCTTCAACGCCTGCAAGCTGGTGCCCGGCGAGACCGTGGCGGTGATCGGCTGCGGCGGAGTCGGCCTCGCCACGATCAACGCCGCCCGGATCGCCGGCGCCGGCCGGATCATCGCCGCCGATCCCGTTCCGGAGAAGCGCGAGCTCGCCCGCAAGCTCGGCGCGACCGACGTCGTCGATCCGGCGGAGGACGGCGCCGCCGCCCGGATCGTCGAGATGACCAAAGGCGGGGTCGACCATGCGATCGAGGCGGTCGGCCGCCCCGCCTCGGCCGCGCTCGCCGTCAAGGCGCTCCGCCGCGGCGGCACGGCGACCATCCTGGGGATGATGCCGCTCGACGAGACGGTCGGCCTGGGCGCGATGGACCTGCTCTCCGGCAAGAAACTGCAGGGCGCCTTCATGGGCGCCAACCGCTTCCCGGTCGACATCCCGCGGCTGGTCGATTTCTACCTGCGCGGCCTGCTCGACCTCGACTCGATCGTCGCCGAGACCATCCCGCTCGAGCGCGTCAACGAAGGCTTCGACCGGATGAAGCGAGGCGATTCGGCGCGGTCGGTGGTGGTGTTCGATTAACGTCACCCCGGACTTGATCCGGGGTCCATCTTCTCTTTCGAAAGGTGGGAAAGAAGGTGGATGCCGGATCAAGTCCGGCATGACGATCATACGGAGAAAAGCCAATGTCCCTCTTCGACCTTACCGGCAAAGTCGCCGTGATCACCGGCTCCTCGCGCGGCATCGGCCGCGCCATCGCCGAGGCCATGGCGGACCAGGGCGCCAAGGTGGTCATCTCCAGCCGCAAGGAAGAAGCCTGCCGCGAGGTCGCGGACTCGATCAACTCGAAGCATCCCGGCGCCGCCATCGTCGTCCCCGCCTCAATCTCCTCCAAGGAGGCGCTCCAGACCCTCGTCGACGAGACCCGCCGCCAGCTGGGCCGGATCGACATCCTCGTCTGCAACGCCGCCTCCAACCCTTATTACGGGCCGATGGGCGGGATCAGCGACGACCAGTTCCGCAAGATCCTCGAGAACAACGTCATCGCCAACCACTGGCTCATCCAGATGGTCGCCCCAGAGATGATCGAGCGCCGCTCCGGCTCGATCGTCATCGTCAGCTCGATCGGCGGCCTCAAGGCGTCGGCGGTGATCGGCGCCTACAACATCTCCAAGGCCGCCGATTTCCAGCTCGCCCGCAACCTCGCCGCCGAGTTCGGCCCCCACCAGGTGCGGGTCAATTGCATCGCCCCCGGTCTCATCCGGACCGACTTCGCCAAAGCGCTGTGGGAGAATCCGGACACCCTGAAGATGGTCACCGCCCACACCCCCCTCCAGCGCATCGGCGAGCCCGAGGAGATAGCCGGCGCGGCGGTCTTCCTGGCCAGCGACGCGTCGACGTTCGTGACGGGACAGGCGATCGTGGTAGATGGAGGGAGCACGACGGGAGTCGGCCTTTGACCGTCATCCCGGCGAAAGCCGGGACCTCGTGGAGACCCGCCGGGCCTTTCCTCGCTGAGGTCCCGGCTTTCGCCGGGATGACGGAGAACCGACCATGAGACTCGCCGACAAGATCGCCATAATCACCGGCGCCGGCTCCGGAATCGGCCGGGCCAGCGCGATCCGCTTCGCCGCCGAAGGCGCCAGGGTGATCTGCGCCGACTTGAAGGGCCAGGACGAGACCGCCGCCGAGATCGGCGAAGCGGCCATCGGTATCGAAGCCGACGCCGGCAGCGAGGACGACGTCCAGGACCTCGTCCAGGCCGCGCTCCAATATCACGGCAAGCTCGACATCTTCTTCGCCAATGCCGGCATTTCCGGCGGCCTGGCCTCGCTCTTCGAGCAGAATGTCGAGGACTGGCAGGAAATCCTGCGCGTCAACCTGATCGGCCCGTCGCTCGCCATCCGGCACGGCGCTCCGGCGATGAAGGAGAATGGCCGGGGCTCGATCATCTGCACCGCCAGCGTCGCCGGCCTTCGCGCCGGCGCCGGCGGCCCGGCTTATTCCGCGTCCAAGGCCGGGGTCATCAACCTCGTCCAGGTCGCCGCCACCCAGCTCGCCGGCGCCAACATAAGGGTCAACGCCATCTGCCCCGGCCTGATCGAGACCGGAATGACCCGCCCCGTCTACGAATGGGCCCGGGCCGCCGGCAAGGAGGACATGATCGGCCACCTCAATCCCCTGAAGCGCGGCGGACTCCCCGAAGAGATCGCCGCCGCCGCTCTGTTCCTCGCCTCCGACGAAGCCAGCTACGTCAACGGCCACGCCCTGATCGTCGACGGCGGCCTGTCGATCAGCCACCCCTTCAACCGCCAGGAATATGGCCGGACAGCGGTATAGCCTCCCTCCCTGGAAGGGAGGGCAATGTTACCTCGCCAGCCACCTCTGCCGGTTCCATTCCTCGATCACCGAGTCGGCCCGCGCCTTCTCGGCGCTGCCCGGCTTCAGGTCCGAATAGCGCACGCGCCGCCCGCTGTCGCTATACCCCACCTCCTCGGTCTCGAGCTGGAAGGTCGTCCAGACCTGCCCCGCCCCGACCAGCCCGATCGCCGCCGGGGCGCCGAGCCGGCTGACATGCTGGAAGACCGGGCCGCGCCGCTCCGGCACCTTCGCGCCGAGCGAGCGGAGGATCAGCGAGCGATAGTCGGCGAGCCCGATCGGCCGGGCGATCGCCAGGCCCGGCCGGCTCAGGATCAGCGGGATCTGGGTCTGCTGGCGGTTGATGACATGGCCGTGGCCGAGAAAGGCGTCGTCGAACAGCGATTCGCCATGATCGGCGGTGATCAGGAGCAGGGTGTCGTCCCACACCCCGAGCCGCTTCAGCCGCTCGACCAGCTGCCCGACCAGCCAGTCGTCATAAGCGACCGCGTTCCAATAGGTGCGGGCGACCCAGTCTTTATTGGCTTGGCTGATCTCGCCGCGCGGGATCGGCCTTCCGGGCAGGATCTGCGGCATGTCCGGATGCGCGTAGGGGAAATGGGCTTCCTGGAAGTTGAGATAAGCGAAGGTCGGCCGCCGCCAGCCCTCGGCCGAGCCGAACGCGCCGTCGAAGGCGCGAAGCACCTTCTTCCCGTCGAGCAGGAGCGAGGCCGTCGCTCCGAAGCTGAACGCCCGCTCCGACTTGAGCGTCTCGGCATCGATGAAGACGTCGGCATTCTCCTTCATCCCGGCCGTCTCCGCGATCCCGCCGAACCGCTCCGCTTGGCCCGAGAAGATTCCGACGCGGTAGCCGTTCGACTTGAAGTCCCGGAACAGGGAGGGCGACCCCTCCCGCGGCGCGAGCGCTCCGGTGAACAGGCTCTTCAGGGATTCGGTCGTGAAGCCGACATGGCTGTACGCCTCGCGGGCGTAGCTTCCGTCGCGAGCGAGGGCGTTCATCGCCGGGGTCAGCGGCCGCCCGTCCACCATCCGCCCGATCGAGTCGCCGCGGACGCTCTCGAGGACGACGAGGATGACGTGCTTCCTGTCGGGAATGACCGGCGTCGGGAAGCTCGCCTCGCCGCCCGCGAAGCGGAAGTCGCCGCCGAAGCCGTCCTCGTCCACGCCGTTATTGGGCAGGTCGAGAACGAACGGGTGCCGGGACGAATCGAAGGGCGCCGGATCGCGCTGCGGGGTGAACCAGGAATAGCCGTCCCGGTCGAAATCGCTGGCCTGGCTCAATCCGCGCTGGGCGGCTCCCGGCGCGGTGAACCGGGCGAGGCCGTAGCGCGCGTCCGGAGCGCCGCCGGCCGCGTAGAGCAGCAAGGGCAGCGGCAGGCCCAGCCAGAGCAGATGTCGCCACTTCAGGGGCGCCATCGGCACCGTCTCCGGCAGCCGGCGCCGGCCGAGCCGAAGCGCCACCCACCAGGCCAGCACCGCGCCCGCCACTCCGAGCAAGATCAGGGTCGCCTCGCTCGCCACGTACAGGGCGGCTTCGGCGAGGCTTCCGCCGCCCAGGCTCCGGATCAGCTCGAAGCCCAGGGCGTCGCTGAAATAGCTCAGCGCCTCGAACTTGGCGATCAGGGCCGCCGTGAATCCGCCGACTGCGAAGAACAGGAAGTTGAGAAGGAAGGCCGGACCGTCCCGCCGCCGCCGCCCGTGCAGGGCCCGGATGACGAGGTAGAGGAGCCCGATCAGGAACGCATGCGCGGGCAGCAAGGCAAGCAGGAAGAGCGCGGTCTCCCCCGGCCGGTCGATCACATGCGACGCCCCGAACCCGCCCGCGAACAGCCCGTATTTACGCTCGACCAGCCCGAGCTCGAACGCGAGCGTGACGAGAAAGGCCAAAGCGAGAGGCCACCAGGGTTTGAGCCGGGACATGATCGGCAGTGCCGTAGCAAAAGCGAATTGCGAAACGCCTAATTCCTCCCCCGGATTTCCGGGGGAGGGGACCGCGCGAAGCGCGGTGGAGGGGTTCTTCGGGCTCAGCGAAGGCCCCTCCACCAGCTTCGCCTGGTCCCCCTCCCCGGCAAATGCCGGGGAGGAATGATTGACGTTCACGTAAAGACGCTGCAATCGGCGCCTCGAAGGAGACCCCGCCCCATGAGCCCGATCAGCACCCGCCGCCACGGCGACATCCTCATCGTCACCTCGAACAACCCGCCGGTCAACGCGCTCGGCCATGCGGTTCGCGAAGGGCTGGTCGCGGCGATCGCGGAAGCGGACGGGGACGAAGCGGTGAAGGCGGTGGTGATCGTCTGCCAGGGCCAGACCTTCTTCGCCGGCGCCGACATCACCGAATTCGGCAAGCCGATGCAGATGCCGATGCTCCCCATGGTCGTCGACATCATCGAGAATTGCACCAAGCCGGTCGTCGCCGCGATCCACGGAACCGCCTTCGGCGGCGGCCTCGAGGTCGCCCTGGCCAGCCATTATAGGGTCGCATTGCCTTCGGCGAAGCTGGGCGTGCCCGAGGTCAAATTGGGCCTGCTCCCCGGCGCCGGCGGCACCCAGCGGCTGCCGCGGGTCGCCGGAGTCCGCAAGGCGCTCGAGATGGCCGCCACCGGCAACCCCATCTCGGCCAAGGAAGCCTATCAGGCCGGCCTCATTGATCGGCTGATCGAAGGCGATCTCGAGCAGCACGCCGTCGCTTATGCCGACGAGGTGAAGGCCGTCCGGCCGATCCCCAGGACCAGCGAGCGGCAGGACAAGCTCGCCGAGACCGACCCGGCCGTCTTCGCGGAGTTCCGCAAGGAGCATGCCCGCAAGTTCAAGGGCTTCGAGGCGCCCGAGAAGAACATCCAGGCGATCGAGGCGGCCGTCGCCAAGCCCTATGCGGAAGGGGTGCAGGACGAGCGCCGGCTGTTCATGGAGCTGATGAGCGGCACCCAGGCCCGGGCCCAGCAATATTTCTTCTTCGCCGAGCGCCAGGCCGCCAAGATCGACGGCCTCCCCGAAGGCACGACTCCGCGTGCCATCGAGCGCGTCGGAGTGATCGGCGCCGGCACCATGGGCGGCGGCATCTCGATGAACTTCCTCTCGGCCGGGATCCCGGTGACCATCGTCGAGATGCAGCAGGAGGCGCTCGACCGCGGCACCGGCGTCATGCGCAAGAATTACGAAGCGAGCGCCGCCAAGGGCCGGATCACCGCCGAGCAGGCGCAAGGCGCGATGGGCCTCCTCAAGCCCACGCTCAGCCTCGACGACCTCGCCGATTGCGACCTCATCATCGAGGCGGTGTTCGAGAATATGGACGTCAAGAAGGAGGTGTTCGGAAAGCTCGACCGGATCGCGAAACCCGGCGCCATCCTCGCCTCCAACACCTCCTATCTCAACGTGGACGAGATCGCGGCGAGCACTTCGCGGCCGCAGGACGTGGTCGGCCTCCATTTCTTCTCGCCCGCCAACATCATGAAATTATTGGAGGTGGTGCGCGGCGCGAAGACCGCGCCCGACGTCCTGATGACGGCGATGAGCCTGGCCAAGAAGATCCGCAAGGTCGCGGTCGTCGCCGGGGTCTGCTACGGCTTCATCGGCAACCGGATGCTGATGCCGCGCCAGATCCAGGCCAATCGCCTCCTCCTCGAAGGCGCCACGCCCGAGCAGATCGACCGGGTCCATGTCGAGTTCGGAATGCCGATGGGGCCGTTCCAGATGGCCGATCTCGCCGGGGTCGACATCGGCTGGCACCGCGACCCCGCCCGGATCGAGAATGTCCGCGACGCGCTCTGCGCCGCCGACCGCTGGGGCCAGAAGAAGGGCGCCGGCTTCTACGAT
>Ga0190275_10002083_pt1 | contig 14489 bp, 11 predicted proteins | sample Popmic550T_FD_133745 | JGI IMG/M metagenome (GOLD analysis project Ga0190275, IMG submission 133745) | Populus adjacent soil microbial communities from riparian zone of Yellowstone River, Montana, USA - 550 T | ecosystem: Environmental > Terrestrial > Soil > Riparian zone > Trees stand | place... | reverse complement strand
GATGTCGATGCCCTCGCGGCCTATATCGGCGCGAACTCGCCGGTCACCCCGCCGCCGCTCGATCGAGCAGTTTCCCTGGATCCGGCCAACCCGCAGAACGACGACGGCTCCGGCAAGGGTCCTTGCGACCGCCCGGCCGGACCGGGTGTGACAGTGACTGTGTCGCCGGCGACGGTTGCCATCGGGGAAACCCTGACCGTGACCGGGGCCGGCTTTGCATCCGGCGAAACGGTCACCGGGAGGCTCCAATCGGTTCCGGTCGATCTCGGCTCACGCAATGCCGACGCGAACGGTGTGGTCACGTTCTCGGTCCGCATCCCCGCCACCCTGGGGCTCGGACTGCATGCCGCGATACTCACCGGCGCAACTTCTGGCACGGCTGCGGCTCCATTCACCGTTGTTGCTGCGGGCAGCACATTGGCCCAAACCGGGACGAACTCCAGTGGTCTGGCTGTGCTGGCCGGCCTGCTCCTGATGACTGGCGCGGTGGCCTGTGTGGCCGGGCGTCGGTCCCGGCGCGCAGTGCTGGTCAGCTGATCCGGCTGTCGGAACCGAGCGTTTGACTGATCCACGCTGAGCGGCGCCGAGGCCTCCTCCTGGCCGCCTGCGACCGGGATCGGTTCCCTTCCCGGGACTGATCCGGTCGCGGCGCTCCGGACTGTCCTCGACGCGGTGCCCGACGGCCCGCATCTGCCCGAACTGCCCGGCCGCGGTCCGGGATCGGACCTGATCGGGCGGGGTGCCGGCCTGTTGACCGACCTGGGTGTGGACCTGCAACCCAGCGGGTGGCGATTCGTGCCCCGGCCCGGCAGAGATCTTGGCCGTATCCGGGACCTGTGGGCGCGCGACCTGGACGCCCTGGCTCAGGTCGCAGGCGACTATCGCGGCTGGTTCAAGGTTCAGATCGCCGGCCCGTGGACCCTTGCCGCCGGTATCGAGTTGCACCGCGGTGACAAGGCAGTGGCCGACCACGGCGCAGCTCGCGACATCGCCGAGTCCCTGGCCGACGGGCTCGCGCTCCACCTCGCAGCCGTCAGCACGGCGATACCCGGCGCCGACCTGGTCGTTCAGGTGGACGAGCCCAGCCTGCCTGCGGTCCTGCTCGGCGGGGTGCCAACCTCCAGCGGCTTCGGCAATCTGGGGGCGGTCGAGGAACCTGTCGTCGAGGCCGCGCTGCGTACCGTTCTCGAGGCAGCTGGCCCCGCTCGTACGGTCGTGCACTGCTGCGCTGCAGACGCACCCATCGAACTTCTGCGCCGCACTGGCCCAACCGCCCTCGGTCTGGACCTCCAGCTGGTAGGCGGGCAGGACGAGATCGGAGTTGCCATCGAAGCCGGCACAGTGCTCCTGCTCGGAGCCCTGCCCGGCACGGACAGCACACTGCCGACGCCTCTGAGCACGGCCGACCAGCTGCGTACCTGGTGGCGTCGCCTCGGTTTCGACCTGGAACGGTTGCCGGGTGCGGTCACCCTGACCCCGTCCTGCGGCCTGGCTGGAGCCAGCCCTGACTACGCAGTCGCCTGCCTGACCCATCTGCAGGCTGCCGGCCGTGAGCTGTCTGCCGGCTGAGTCCGACCCACGCCGGTGACGGCGGTGAGGATCGAGACAAGGCACACCGTCCGATCCGCCGGATAACGTAGCTCCGTGGCAACTGTTGACGGCACGGTGACCGCGGCCGAGGACGAGATACCGGCAGAGATCCGCGCACAGCACGCCGAACTCGTACGCGAGCTGGACGAGCACCTGTTCCGCTATCACGTGACCGATGCACCGACGATCAGCGACGGCGAGTACGACGCCCTGATGGCCCGGCTGCGGGCACTCGAGGACTCCCATCCGGGCCTGGTCACCCCGGACTCGCCCACCCAGAAGGTGGGCGCGATCTATTCCACCTTGTTCACCCCGGTGGATCACCTGGAACGGATGCAGAGCCTGGACAACGCCTTCACCGAGGAGGAGCTGGCCTCCTGGGCGGCCCGCGCCGAGCGCGAGGGAGCCAGCGACCCGACCTACCTGTGCGAGCTGAAGATCGACGGTCTGGCGATCGCTCTGGTCTATGAGAACGGTCGCCTCATCCGAGCCGCGACCCGGGGTGACGGCCGCACCGGCGAGGACGTCACCGCCAACGTCAAGACACTGGACAACGTTCCGAGCACGCTGACCGGGGACAACATCCCCGAGTTGGTCGAGGTGCGCGGCGAAATCTATTTCCCCGTGGAGGGTTTCCGCCAGCTCAACGAGAGCCTCGTCGCAGCGGGCAAAGCGCCGTTCGCCAACCCCCGCAACGCCGCGGCAGGTTCTCTTCGACAGAAGGACCCGAAGGTCACCGCGAGCCGCCCTCTGCGGCTACTGCTCCATGGCGTGGGCGCTCGACGCGGGTTCGACTTCAGCCGGCAGTCGGAGTCCTACGAGGTGCTCCAGGCCTGGGGTCTGCCGACCAGCCAGCGGTACGAGACCTTCGAGGACCTGGACGGTGTGCACGACTACATCAAGCGCTACGAGACGGATCGACACAGCGTCGAGCACGAGATCGATGGCGTGGTCATCAAGATCGACGAGATCGGGCTGCAGCGACGGCTCGGCTCGACCAGCCGGGCGCCGCGGTGGGCGATCGCATTCAAGTACCCGCCCGAGGAGGTCAACACCAAGCTGCTCGACATCCGGGTCAACGTCGGCCGGACCGGACGGGTGACTCCCTACGGCGTCATGGAACCTGTCCTGGTGGCCGGCTCCACGGTGAGCATGGCCACCCTGCACAACGCCTCCGAGGTGACCCGCAAGGGCGTGCTGATCGGCGACACGGTGGTGCTGCGCAAGGCAGGCGATGTCATCCCGGAGATCCTCGGGCCCGTCGTGGCCCTACGAGACGGATCCGAGCGAGCTTTCGAGATGCCCACGCAGTGCCCCGAATGCGGGACCCGGTTGGCCCCCCAGAAGGACGGCGATGCCGATATCCGCTGCCCGAACGCTCGCTCCTGCCCCGCCCAATTACGGGAGCGGATCTACCACGTCGCTGGGCGGGGAGCCTTCGACATCGAGGTGCTCGGCTATGAGGCGGCCGTCGCGCTCCTGGATGCCGGGCTGGTCAACGACGAAGGCGACATCTTCGCCTTGACCGAGGAGCAGTTGATCCGTTGCCCGCTGTTCACCAAGAAGGACGGCACGCTGTCGGCCAACGGCGCGAAGTTGCTGGCCAACCTGGAGACGGTGAAGGAGCGGCCACTATGGAGAGTGCTCGTGGGTATGTCGATCCGTCACGTCGGACCCACGGCCGCTCAGGCCCTGGCCAGGGAGTTCGGCTCGATCGACGCGATCGCTAGCGCCGCCGAGGATCAGTTGTCCTCCGCTGACGGCGTGGGACCGACCATCGCGGCTGCCGTCGTGGAGTGGTTCGCCCTCGATTGGCACCGTGACGTCGTGCAGAGATGGCGCGCTGCTGGCGTCCGCATGGCCGAACAACGGACCGACGAAGGGCCCCGTCCGCTGGACGGTCTCAATCTGGTGGTCACCGGATCGTTGGAAACCTTCAGCCGTGACTCCGCGACCGAGGCTGTGCAGGCTCTGGGGGGCAAGGTCACCGGTTCGGTGTCCAAGAAGACCGACTTCCTCGTCGCAGGCGAGAGCCCTGGCGGCTCGAAATACGACAAGGCAATCGCGCTGAAGGTCCCGATCCTCGACGAAGCCGGCTTCCAAGCCCTGCTGGACAAGGGCCCCGAGGCGGCTGCGAGCCTCAGCAGTGCCGCTTCGGAATGAGCCTCGGTGGCTAGGCATCGACGGTGGTCACCGTCGCGGCGATGCCAACGAGATGGGCAAGGCGCAGGAGCTCCGAGCGGAGGAACACCGGTCCGCCGGCACGACCGACGAGCACCACCCGGCGGGCCTCGCCCATCGGCGCGCCCATGACCTGCGTGCCAAGCAGGGCGAATATCGCGGGTACACCGTCAGCCTCGGGATCCAGCAGGGTGGGAGAGGTCATGGGGCACCATGGGAACTTCGCCACCTCTTGCGCCAGGATCTCCGGGGCGGCCGCGCTGGCGGCGATGACCGCCGACGTGCCGTCATACGGCGGAGGGCAGCCGACGAGCAGGGACCAGCTCGCCCGAAAGATCCGCGGCAGCTCGTCGGCCAGTAACTGCCCCACTCCGCTTCGGGCGCCGGCCAGCGCCTCGACCAGAGCCAGTTCTCGATGGGTGTCCAGCGTCCCGGAGAACGGGCGCAGCGACGCCACGGACACCCCGTCGACAGATCTGGCAGCCGTGATCAGCCCGTCCGGAAGCCCCCCGGGCGGCAATTCGACGACGATGTCGTCGACAGCCTCGCCGTCCGAACGCTGGACTACGTCGAGGCTGACGATGTCCGCTCCGCAAGCGCCGATCGCCATCGCCAGGGCCCCCAACATCCCGGGGCGATCCGGGACGACGACACGCAGGAGATAGGACATGACACGGCAACAGTGCCAGATGAGATGTGTACCGCAGGTGACGTCGCGTTACGTTCTCGCTATCGGCGGCCATCGCCCCCGGTACCCTTTCCGACGGGACCGATCGCATCTCTAAGCTCGACTTCGACCCCTGCTGCCCCAGACGTCGACCCGGCAGCCGAACGCCGCCGTTGAGGAGCCCAGCCAACGCATGACTGGCACGCACAGTCCGTTCAGCGCATGACTGCCATTTCCCGCGATGACGTGGCGCACCTGGCACACCTCGCCCGGCTGGCAGTCACCGATGAGGAGCTCGACCTGTTTGCCGGGCAGCTCGAGGTCATCCTCGAGTCCGTCGCCCACGTCGCCGACGTGGCGGCCGATGACATCCCACCGACGACGCACGCGGTCCCGCTGACGAATGTCACGCGTCCGGATCGGCTCGGACCTTCGCTACCCCCCGAGGAGGTTCTCGCGGCAGCTCCGGCCGCTGAGGGAGGACGTTTCCGGGTGCCGCGCATCCTGGACGAGCCGGCATGACTGACCAGTCAACCGCGCTCACCTCGCAGACCGCTGCCCAGATCGCTGCGCTGATCTCAGCGGGCGAGGCCAGTGCCGTCGATGTCACTCAGGCCCATCTGGACCGGATCGCCTCGACCGACGGTGCGCTGCATGCCTTTCTGCGGGTTGACGCCGAAGGCGCGCTGTCTGCTGCGCAGGCTGTCGACGACAAGCGGAAGGCAGGGGAGCCCCTTGGCCCGCTTGCTGGCGTCCCCCTGGCTCTGAAAGACGTCGTGGTTACCAAGGGATTGGAGACCACCAGCGGCTCCAAGATCCTGTCCGGCTGGATACCTCCGTATGACGCAACGATCACCAGTCGGATCAAGGACGCGGGGATCATCATTCTGGGCAAGACCAACATGGACGAGTTCGCGATGGGCTCGTCCACGGAGAACTCCGGATTCGGTCCTACCCGTAACCCGTGGAACCTCGACCGCGTCCCCGGTGGCTCCTCGGGCGGCTCCAGTGCGGCGGTCGCCGGGTCCCTGGCCGCGCTGGGGATCGGCACCGACACCGGTGGGTCGATCCGTCAACCGGCTGCGGTGACCGGCCTGGTCGGGCACAAGCCGACCTACGGGGGAGTGAGCCGGTACGGTCTGATCGCGTTCTCTTCCAGCCTGGATCAGGCCGGGCCGTTCGGTCGTACGGTCCTAGACACCGCGTTGTTGCACGAGACGATTGCCGGGCACGACCCCGCTGACTCGACATCCATCCCATCGCCTGTCCCGCCTGTTGTTGCCGCGGCGCGAGCGGGCGCCGGCGGCGACCTGACTGGCCTGCGCGTCGGGGTGGTCCGTGAACTCGGCGGCCAGGGCTTCGACGACGGCTACGAACCGGGCGTCCTGTCCAGTTTCGCCCAAGCCGTCGACGTGCTCACCGAGTTGGGGGCCGAGATCGTGGAGGTCTCCTGCCCGCACTTCGGCTACGCGCTTGCCGCCTATTACCTGATCGCGCCGAGTGAAGCCTCCTCCAATCTGGCTCGCTTCGATGCCGTCCGTTACGGCATGCGGGTCGGCGATGACGGCATACGCGGGCTCGACGAGGTGATGGCGCTGACTCGCCAGGCCGGGTTCGGAGCCGAGGTCAAGCGCCGCATCATGATCGGGACCTATGCCCTGTCCAGTGGCTACTACGAGGCCTATTACGGCCAGGCACAGAGGGTCCGCACGTTGATCAGCCGGGATTTCGAAGCAGCCTTCGCCGGTGCCGACGTGCTGGTCTCGCCGAGCACACCCACGGTTGCCTTTCCCCTGGGGGCGCGGACCGAGGACCCGCTGGCGATGTATGCCGCAGATCTGTGCACGTTGCCGGCGAGCCTGGCCGGTACGCCGGCGATTTCGGTGCCCTCCGGACTAGCCGACGGGCTGCCGGTTGGCCTGCAGATCATGGCTCCCACATTGGCTGACGACAGGTGCTATCGCGTGGCGGCAGCCGTTGAATCGGCGCTCGACGCCCGTCGCGGACACCCTCTGCTGCAGGAGGTTCCGATCCGATGAACCCGGCCACGAGCGCACAGCTTTCCGACGACCTGGCCGACTTTGTCCTGTTTGGACGTAGAGTGACGCTCAACTCGCGGGGTAGTGGGTGTCTGAGGAGGGAATCGCGTGGTTCAACAGTGGACCGGATACGACCCACGCACCGACGTCGCGCCCCAAGCGGGCCCGCCGGTAGCGCCGTTACCACCCCTCCCACCGCTGCGACACATCCAGCCCGAGCCGGCCACCCCGCGCGAAGTGCTCGTCCAACGCATGGTCGGTGCTGCTCTCATGGTGGCCCTGCTGTCGATCACTGGCTATCTGTGGAACATCGATTGGCTCTTCCGGATTCTGTTCACGATCTACACGGTGCTCGCCGGTTACTGGTTCTGGGACCTGTTCGTTCGTTACCGCCCCTGAGCGCAGGTCCAGACCGGCCGATCGCGGCCGCCAGGGAGCAGCAGTGACCGCTTCCACCGAGATCACCGTTGACGACGTCGTAGCGCGCTACGACCCGGTGATCGGCCTCGAGACCCACGTCGAGCTCGGCACCTTGTCCAAGATGTTCTGCGGGTGCGCGACCGAGTTCGGCGCCGAGCCCAACACCCAGACCTGCCCGGTCTGCCTCGGCCTTCCCGGCGCACTGCCGGTCGTGAACGTGAAATCCATCGAATCCACCATCCGGATCGGGCTCGCCCTGAACTGCACGATCGCGTCGTGGTGCCGCTTCGCGCGGAAGAACTACTTCTACCCGGATATGCCCAAGGACTTCCAGATCAGCCAGTACGACGAGCCGCTGTGCACTGAGGGCTACCTCGATCTCACGGTCGACGGTGAACCCTTCCGGGTCGAGATCGAGCGGGTGCACCTCGAGGAGGACACCGGCAAGAGCCTGCACGTCGGAGGATCAACAGGGCGGATCCAAGGGGCCGATCACTCGCTGGTCGACTACAACCGGGCCGGGATTCCGCTCGTGGAGATCGTGACCAAGCCGATCCCAGGCACCGGCGCCCGGGCTCCGGTGGTGGCCCGCGCCTACGTCACCGAGCTGCGTGAGCTGCTGCGCGGTCTCGATGTCTCCGACGTACGGATGGAACAGGGCTCGATGCGCTGTGACGTCAATACCTCGCTAGCTCCCAAGGGTGCAACCGAGTGGGGCACCCGGACCGAGACGAAGAACGTCAACTCGTTGCGATCGGTTGAGCGCGCGGTGCGCTCGGAGATGATCCGCCAGTCCGAGGTCCTCGACCAGGGCGGCCGGATCGTGCAGGAGACCCGGCACTTCCACGAGGACACCGCGACCACCACGGCGGGCCGGAGCAAGGAGGAAGCCACCGACTATCGGTACTTCCCCGAGCCCGACCTGGTCCCGGTGGCCCCTGATTCGGCCTGGATCGAGTCGCTACGAAGCGCGCTTCCCGATGCCCCGTCAGTCCTCCGCAAACGGATACAGGACGAGCTGGGAATGTCGGACACGGTCTTTGCTCAGCTGAAGCCTGGCGCGTCCACTCTGGTATCCGCCACGGTCGAGGCAGGTGCCTCGGTCGAGGATGCGGCCAAGTGGTGGCTAGGTGAGCTGTCTCGCCGGGCGAACGCCGAGGATGTGGAACTTGCGGACTTGGCGATCACGCCGTTGCAGGTGGCCGGGTTGGCGCGACTGGTGGCTGAAGGGAAGGTCAACGACCGGCTGGCCCGGCAGGTGCTCGACGGTGTGCTGGCGGGGGAGGGTGACCCGGAAGCGGTGGTCACGGCCCGGGGACTGGCTGTCGTCACCGACACCGCGGCCTTGGATGTCGCGGTGGATGCCGCGATCGCCGACAACCCCGATGTCGTGGCCAAGATCCGCAGCGGAAAGGTAGCGGCGGTCGGTGTCCTGCTCGGCTCGGTGATGAAGGCGACCCGTGGTCAAGCCGACTCGGCGGCGGTCAAGAACATGATCGCGCAACGCCTCGGCGTCGATCTCTAGGACGAGCTGCTCTCAGTCGTCTCGCTCGTCCACCAGATCAGGATCGGTGTATGCGGATTCGATCCGCTCGAACATTGCCGTGAGGTCGTAGCCGGCCGTTGCCGCGGCGTCGACCAGAGCCTGCGTCTGATCTGCCAGCGAGGGGGGATTCGGGTTCGCCGCCATCGGTCCCATGCCGAGCGACGGCAGAGTCGAGGCAGGAACCTCTCCTGACGCGATGAGTGCAGTCACTACACCCGCTGCGGTGGCATAACGCGACTCTGCTTCGCTCCTGGAGGGAGAAGCTGCCTCAGGAGGGCTCGGAGTGTCTCCAGGCTGTGCCTCAAACACGGCCACCACCGTGTTCACCAGAGCGGAGGCGCCAGGAGCAGGCACCAAGCCGATGACCTGCTGGGCGAGGTCGATGCCCAGCTGGCGGTGGCGGGCGGCTGCCGCCTCAGCAGCCACCCGGTCTCCGTCGAGATCAAGCTGAGCGTTGATCAGGCCGGCATCGACGAATCCCCTGATACGACCGATGTTTCCGCCATTTGCCTCGACGTTGCCCGACGCTGCGTACTCGGAGAATTCCTGCTGCTCGTAGGTGTAGGCGAGGGCGGCCAGGGCGGTCGCTGAATCCGGATCGGTGCCGATCAAGGTGGTGAAGCGCACCCGTGTCTCATAAGGCAGGTCGCTGATACCTGTCGGATCCGCGCCGTCGACTTGCGGACCGGCGAACTGGTCCATGAACGGTGCCATCGCGGCCACGAAGCCCCGGGTGATCGCCGGATTGACCTGACCTACGGCCATGTCGGGCGGGACCCCACCGGAGTTCCCGACTCCGTCCATCAGTTCCTCGAAGCCGGCATCGCTGGTGACGATCTGCACGAGGCTGAACATGGCCTGTTCGGCGCGGACCTCGGCCACCGGATCGCCGCTGCTGCCCCATACCGGGATGAAGTCGGTGAGACTCGCCGCTCCCGCGCCGTCATCAGCAGCCCAGTTGTAGCCGTAGATGTTGGTGAAGTATTCGGCGGGCGAGAACTCCTCGGGCATGTTCGTGCCGGTCAGCAGCTCGTAACAGACCTCGTCGTTGCGCCCGACGACCTCGAGCAGGTGTGATGCCGAGTTGGCAACTTGAGCCCGAAGTTCCTGCGTGCGGTAAGGGTATTGGAAGTGTTCTCGGCTCTCGGCATAGTCGATCATCCAGCCCACTGACGTGGCGAGTTTCCGGCTGAACCCAGGGCCTGCTACCACCGTGGAGTGGGCCAATAGATCGCCCATTCCCGCCAGGTCGGAGAAGGCTCCCGAGGACGAGGGCCCGGTGGGGTTGAAGGCATCCTTCACCCACTGCGGGAGACGCTCGTAGCCGTCATGGTCGTCGTCATCGGTCCGTGCGGTGGGCCTGGACAGGATCAGCAACCCGTTGGCTGCGCCGACCGTCAGGGCTTCGACCACCGCCGGGTCGTCGAACGGGACGGGCGGGACATAGCCGGGAGGGTTCGCGGCGTCGGGAAGCCCATTCGCCGACTGGAGGTAGGGGGGGACATCGAGGATCCGGTCACCCATCGTGGCGTAGAAGGCCTCCAGGTAGTCGAGTTCGGCCGGGGTGAGTTCTTGACCCTCTGCCGCCCGCCGAGCGATGACTGCGACGGTCGACAGTGCCTCGGCGACGGCATCCGGAGAAGCGTCCCCGTCCAACCCCTCGACAACGGTCTCGGCGGCTGCCGCGCCGTCTTCGGCGCCGCGGACCGGTGGGGTGGCCTCCTCGGGCCAGAGGGTCATGCCGCCCCAGCCCAGGTAGCCAGTCAGTAGCGACAGATTCGGTGCTGTCGCCCCCTCGCGGAACATGCGTCCCTTCTCCCGGACCCGATCCTGAAATCGTTCCCACCGTCGGGAGGCCTCGGCGATGAAGTCGCGCAGGTTCGCTGCCCGGGCTGTTTCGATGTCCTGGCGACGGTCCTCGGTCAGCGCCTCGACCATGTCGGGCGCGGCTGCCTGGGGAGCCCCGGTCAACGGCGGCACACCGAAGTCGGTCGATTGCGCGGCTTCCCATTGGGCGATCAGGTCAGCGCGGTCAGCCTTGAAAGCCGCCACATCGTCGGCCCAGGCAGAGCCCACTGCCCAGCCGTACTCGGTGGCTTCGACCGCGGTCTCGAGGGCGGCGAGATTCGTTCCGATCTGCGCTGCCACGGCAGTGGACACGACCTCGGAAAAGGACAACGCCACCTCACTGAGGACGGCACCGACGGCGGCTCCATGCCCCAAGAGCTGACCGCTGATCCCCCGCAGGCCGTCGGCGGTGTTCCTGATCTCCTCCGGCCGGGCGAGGGTGTCCTGGGGGTAGAAGCCCTCGTCGGTCATCGCCGCCCTCTCGATGTGACACTTCCCGTACGAGTCGAGGTTAGGCACGCCGGGGGTCAGCCGGCTTGCCGTGTCCACAGGGCCGCGAATGCTCTGTTCATCCGGACACAGCTGTGGATGACCTCCGCGGGCCGTCGTGGCGCGCACCTAGGGTCGACCGCAGCGCACGGACCTAGGTGGGGAGCCAGATGTGTGACCAGGACGGGATCGGTGTCGACACGAGTGGGGCCGACCGAGCCGGCGCCGAAACCGTCACTTTGGCAGCTCGCTACGCCAGCATCGCTCAGGACTTTCGTACCGAGATCTCCTTGATGGGACAGGCGAGCCTGAACGAGATGCCGGTGGTGTCCGGAGCCGAGGACTACTGCGCCAACATCGTCGGGTCACTGGTCCACTTGCAGGTACACACCGGTGCGCTGGGCGACAACGCTCAGGACGGGGCTGGCGCCGCGCGGGCGGCCGACCTCCAGGCCGGGGCGGGCATGGGGAGCAGCTACGCCATCTGAGTGCTGGTCGACGCGTTCAAGAGGTGAGGCGTCGGGCGGTGCCGCCTCAGGAGGTGCCGCCGCCGCCGCCACCTCCGACAGGTGAGGGAATCCTCAGTACGCGGTCGTCATCCTCGGTCGGCGTGCCGAACCCGTCCCGATTGTTCGTGGTCACCCAGAGGGCGCCCTCGGCGTCGAGGACGAGCGTGCGCAGCCGACCGTAGGTTTCTGTCAAGAACTCCTCCAAGTCACCCAGAGGGGCGTAATCCAAATCCAACTGGCTGGTGTATAGGCGCTGTCCATCCAGTGCCGTCAAGACAATGGCGTCGCCAACCAGGGCACAACCGCCGAGGCCGTCACCGGGTGGGTCGATCTCCAGGATCGGATCCGTCGTACCGGGACCTGCCTGCGGCCAGCCATACTCCTCGTTCTCGATCAGAACGTTCACCTCGTCGGCTTCCCCGTCGATCAGATCGACACCGAACAGCTGCTCGTCAGGGTTCAGGCACAAGGCGCTGACGTTGCTGTGACCGCTGGTGTAGATCGAATCCGGTCCCGCCGGCTCGCCGAAGATATCGATGCGCAGCACTTTGCCGGCAAGGCTCTGCTCGTCTTCGGCCAGATCTGGGACTCCGGTGTCTCCCGTACCCACATACAACGCGCCGTCGGCGCCGAAAATGAGGGCGCCGCCGTTGTGGTTGGCGCCCTTGGGGATTCCAGTGAAAACCGGACTCGGCACCCCTCCGACAGCGAATTTCACCACCCGGTTGTCCTCAGGGGTCGTGAGATAGGCAAATATCAAGCGATCTTGGTCATAGGTCGGGGACAGCGCGAGGCTGAGTAGGCCGCCATCCCCGGTGGCGTCCAGGCCGGGGACCACCATGAGTTCGACCGGCGGCGCGGCGTCGGGGAACACCTGAAGGAGGCGTCCAGTGGTGCGCTCCCCGACGAGTGCCGTGCCGTCCGGGAACAGGGCCAGGCCGGTGGGTACGGACAGGCCCGAAGCCACCACTGCGGAGTCCTCGCCCGCTTCTCCCTCGCCCGGTTCCCCGGGCGGTGGTTGGCTCGGAGACTGATCCTGCGGAGGCGCAACGACCGGTGGTGGGCCCTGGGGCTTGAGCACCCAGTCCCCGGCGGGGGTGTAGCCCTGAGAACAGCCGGCGAGTAGGAGAAGGCCCACGACAATCGTCGGCACGGTGCGCTCGGACAGCGACCCGGACCCCATTCGCCACTGCTGCCTGCACCGGCCGAAACGGTTCACTCCAGCAGCCTAGGTAGGCATCCCGTTGCGGGGGTGTGAAGTCCTGAGGCTGGGGCTCGCTTAAGCTGCCTGCTCGTGACCCTGGAGGTACTGCTTCCCAGCCAGAGCGCGGCCCAGCGGCTGGGCGACATCCCCGATCTGCGATGCCAAGTCTTCGACGGCTCGAGCGAGATCTCCGAGAGCGCCCGGTCCTGCACGGTGTGGGTGCCACCTTTTCTGGACACCCTGGACATCGCCGGGGTTCTGGCCAGGCTGCCCCGCCTGGAAGTCATCCAGCTGCTCAGCGCGGGCGCGGAGCGCTACGTGGACCACGTCCCCACGGGGGTGGTGCTCTGCAACGCCAGAGGCGCCCACAGCGGCGCCACCGCCGAGTGGATCGTCGCTGCCATGCTGGCCTCGATCCGCCAGTTCCCCCGATTTCTCGCAGCCCAACAGCGCGGGGTGTGGGACAGCCCCAGAAACGATGAGCTGTCCGGCCGGCGGGTTCTCGTCGTCGGGGCAGGCGACATCGGCACAGCGCTGGCCAGGCGACTGGAAGGGTTCGACGTCGCGGTCAATTACGTCGCCCGTTCCGCGCGGGAGGGCGTGTCGGCCGTGGAGGAGTTACCGGAGCTGCTGCCCCACCACGAGGTCGTCGTCCTCCTGGTCCCCACAACGCCAGAGACGCGTGGGCTGGTCGATGCGAAATTCCTTGCGGCCATGCCGGACGGAGCGCTACTGATCAATGCCGCGCGGGGGCCGATCGTGGACACGGCCGCACTGCTCACCGAACTGAACGCCCGGCGCCTGCATGCAGCGTTGGACGTCACCGACCCCGAGCCTCTCCCCGAGGGCCATCCGCTGTGGTCGGCACCGAACCTGTTACTGACTCCGCACACCGCCGGAAGCGTGCCGAGGTCCGGCAGCAGGGCTCTGGCGATCGTCCGGGCCCAGCTGGAGAGGTTGCTGGCCGGTCAGCCGCTGCAGAATGTGGTCAGTGGGGGCTACTGACGCGTCTGGAATGGCACGATGTCGGCGTCCGGTCAGCCGTGCCGGCGGTAGCGCAGCCCGACGGTCCCGTAGCTGAACTCGGTGCTGGCGACCGGGCGTGTCACCAGCGGGAGGCTGGTGTTCCCCACTCGACCGTCGTCAGAGTCCGCGAGAAAGACGACCTTGCGCGCGCAGGTTCGGGGTGCCGTGAACGGTGGTCGGCCGTCATGAAGGCTGCGGCCATGGCCTCCTTAGTGGTGCTGCCCATGATGCGCGCGTGCCCGCTCTCGAACGAAGTACGCAGCAACGATGAGGTCCGTGGGTGGGCTGGCTTTCGTCTTCGGGCGACGGTTTGCCGCTGCTCATCTTGCGCGGTGCAGCAGCGTCGCTGCGGGTCACCTCTGGTTGCTCAAAGTTCTTGAACTTTGTTGGGCTGCAGGTGCTTAGAGGGCTCAGAAGTGTCAGACCCCATGTCTATCGTTTGGGGTATGAGTTCGTTGCTCGCTTCGGCTGGACCTCCGGTCCTGGACCGGGTCAGCGCTGCTCTCATCGAGGCCTGCGAGGAACGGTTGTGGGCTCATTCCGACGACCAGATCACCGAACGGGTCGCCGCGGCTTTGCGCATCAGAAACCAGGCCGACGCAGCACTGCTCGATGCTGTCGGTGAGTTCGACACCCGGGGCCTGGCCGGCCGACGGGGCTGCACCTCGACCCGGGCATGGTTGCGGTCGGCGCACCGGATCGCCCCGGTAGAGGCATCCCGGCTGGTCCGCACTGCCACGGCAGTGCGGAAGGATCTGCCGGCGGTGGGGCAGGCGATGTCGGCCGGGGCGGTGTCGCTGGCCCAGGCCGAGGTGATCGTCACCGCCATCGGTGACCTGCCGGCGCAGACGCCGGTGGCGTGCCGGCCGCAGGCCGAGGCCACGATGGTCGACCACGCGGGCAGCTTCGATCCGGTGTTGCTGGCCCGGATCGGGCGGCGCCTGGCCGAGATCGTGGACCCCGACGGTGT
>Ga0190275_10002082_pt1 | contig 14491 bp, 11 predicted proteins | sample Popmic550T_FD_133745 | JGI IMG/M metagenome (GOLD analysis project Ga0190275, IMG submission 133745) | Populus adjacent soil microbial communities from riparian zone of Yellowstone River, Montana, USA - 550 T | ecosystem: Environmental > Terrestrial > Soil > Riparian zone > Trees stand | place... | reverse complement strand
CGACGCGCTCTTCAACGCGGGCCTCTGGTGGGAGGGCGTGGGCGAGTCGCCGAAGGCCATCGCCGCCTACAACGCCTATATCTCTCGCTTCCGGGACCGCAAGGATGTGCCGCAGATCGCCTTCAACATCGGGCTCGTCCACGAGAAGGACGGGCGCTGGGCGGACGCGGCCAAGGCCTTCGCCTCGTTCGCGGAGACGTACACGCGGGACTCACGCACCTCCCCCGGCCAGGTCTACCTGGCGAAGTACCGGGAGCTGATGGCGCACCGGCAAGCCAAGAGCACGCGCGACCTGGAGCGTGTGCAGGGCGAGCTCGTGCGTGGCTGGGCCCGGCTCTCGGAGGAGGACAAGAAGGACGTGCGCCTGCTGGATGCCTACGCCCACGCGCGCTTCCTGGAGGTGGAGCCGGTGTGGAAGCGCTACACGGACATCCGCTTCTCGCGCGTGTCCACCATCCGCCGCGATCTGGCAGCCAAGCAGCGCGAGATCCAGAAGGTGGAGAAGGAGTACGCGGCGGTGCTGGCCATCGGCTCGGGCGAGTGGGGCATCGCGGCGCTCACCCGGCTCGGCCTGGCGTACGCGGACTTCGCGCGCAACATCATCGACTCGCCAAACCCCAAGGGGCTGGATGAGGACCAGCTCGCCATGTACCGCGGCGAGCTGGAGAACCTGTCCCTCCCGCTCGAGGACAAGGCCACCGAGGCGCTGGAGAAGGCGCTCGACAAGGCCTACGAGCTGTCCATCTACAACGAGTGGACGCTCGCCGCGCAGGAGCAGGTGAACCGCTACCGCCCGGGCGCCTACGCGCAGGTGCGCCAGGTGCCCTTCCGCGGCAGCGAGTTCTTCGCCACCTCGGACGTGGCCAAGGATCCAGGCATGTCGGCGGCCGCCACGGCCGAGCCCACGCCCGCTGCCCCAAGCACGGTGGGGGAGGTCCAGCCGTGATGAGCACGCACTCCAAGGTCTCTCCAGGGAAGAACACCATGACGATCGCCCGCACGCTCGCCGCCGCCGCGCTCGCCTTCACGACCGCGTGCGCCACGGCTCCCCAGATCAAGCCCACACCCCTCACCGAGACGGCGCCCAAGGCTTCGTCCTCTCAGGCCGCCGCTCAGGCCGGCACGCCGTCCTCGGCGCCCGCGTCCAAGGAGGCCGGGCCGCATGAGGTGTTCGTCTCGGCGCTCGCGTCGTTCGACGCGGGTGACTACGAGGCGGCGCGCAAGGGCTTCGAGGAGGTGGTGGCGAAGGCGCCGCAGAGCCTCAACGCGCAGTTCAACCTGGGGCTCATCGCCGAGCGCCAGGGCAAGCTCGCCGATGCCGAGACCTCCTACGAGAAGGTCCTCTCGGTGGATCCGAACCACCAGCCCTCGCTGCTGAACCTGGGCCGGCTGTACCGGCTGCAGGACCGGTTCGAGGACGCGATCAGCCTCTACGAGAAGGCGCTGAAGGCTCCCGGCCGCGAGCATGATGTGGCGCTGCTCAACAACCTCACCGTGGGATACCGGCTGGCGGGCAGGTTCGAGCTCGCTGAGGCCACCGCCCGGCGAGTGCTCGCGCGCAGCAAGGACAACCCCGAGGCCTACAAGAACCTGGCGCTCATCTACTACGACCAGGGACAGTACCGGCTCGCCGAGGTGGTGAGCGCCAACGCGCGCAAGCTCGCGGAGAACGATCCGGGCGTCTACAACAACCTGGGGATGATCTACCTCAAGCTGAACGATCGTCCCCGCGCGCTGGCCCAGTTCCAGAAGGCCGTCTCGCTCGATCAGAAGTTCGCCCCGGGGTACCTGAACATCGGCGCCATGGCGCTGGCCTACCGGGACTACGTGGGCGCCGAGCGCGCCTTCATCAAGGCGGTGGAGCTCGATCCCACCTCCTACGAGGGCCACCTCTATTACGCGTACTCGCTCGACGGACAGAAGGGGCGCGATCCGAAGAAGGGGCTCGTCGCGGGCGAGGCCTTCGAGAAGGTACTCACCCTGCGCCCGGAGCAGCCGGATGCCGTCTGTGGCGCGGGCTGGGCCTATGCGGCGGACCGGGCGGGCTGGGACAAGGCGCTCGGCTTCCTCGAGCGCTGCAAGTCGCTGGCGACCACCCAGCCGCAGGATCAGCAGCTGATCACGGCCAAGATGCAGGGCATCGAGGCAATGAAGAAGAGTGGCCAGCCGCAGCCCGGCGCCGAGCTCAAGAAGGAGGCCACTCCGGCTCCCAGCGGCGATGGCTCCATGCTGGACAAGGTGTCGGAGGAGGAGGCGCGTCAGGAGGGCCCTCTGCCCGAGGAGACAGTCCCCGCGGGAGACGCGGCCTCCAGCGAGCCTTCTCCCTCCGGTGAGGCTCCGGCTCCTGCTCCTTCGAGTGAGGCCGCGCCGGGCAGCTCGCCTGCTCCCTCTTCCTCGCCGTGAAGAGGCCTACGACGGGACAAACTACCGGGCGCCATGGGAACTTTTTTCCACTCTGCAGGCGGGCGAGGTGGCAGGCACCGGGCAAGTTCCCTACGATCCGAGGGATTGGGCTTGGACCGACTCCTGCAAGAACCTGTGGGAACCTCTCCTGAGGCCCGCTGTCTCACCGATGGGTGAACGGAGGCTGCGTATGAAGCGACTGGCATCGGCGGTGGTGGCGGCGGCGGTGTGGGCGGGCCCGGCGGTGGCCCAGGAGAAGGACGAGGTGAAGATCATCCAGGAGGAGGACAAGACGGTCTACCGGAAGAAGACTGTCATCGACTTCACGGATGTCACGGTGGAGGGTGAGCTCACCAAGCCGGAAGGCTCCTACGTCCTGAACCGGAAGCAGACGGACTTCCAGAGCCTCATCAAGGTTCGAGACAACTTCAACCCCGAGCTGCAGAAGTCGGTGGACAACCTCTAGCGCCTGAAAGGGGCGCTCGTTTTCTTGGGTGCGGAAGGGCGGAAGGGACGATCCTCATGGTGGCGGGAAAGAACAACGGATTGAGGCTGCGCATCACGGGGCCGGACGGGGCCACGGTAGAGACCATTGCGGACGCGGAGAGCGTCATCGTGGGCTCGGGCGCTCAGGCAGCAGTGAAGATTCAGGATCCCAGCGTCTCCAACCTCCACGTGATGTTGAAGGTGGACAAGGAAGGGGGGGTGACGGCGATTGATCTCGGCAGCGAGTCCGGGACCCAGGTGGGTGGCCAGCGGCTGATGGTGCCCAAGGTGCTCGAGCCTGGAGATGTGCTCACGGTGGGCGCCACGCGGGTGGAGGTGGTGTTCGCCGAGCCGGAACCTCCAGCGCCCAAGGTGCCGGTAGGCGCGCAGGTGAGCGGGACGGGGTTCCAGGGCTCGGTGACGCAGCGGGCGCCGGTGGCGTCCACCCGGTCCGCGGCGCCCGAGGTGGTGGTGCCTCCGTCGAGCCGGACGCTGACGCCTCCGGGCTTGAAGATGAAGGCGGCGGCCACTGTCGCGGCGAAGAAGCCCGAGGCGCCGGCGCACCTGCAGGAGCCACTGCCGCCGGGCGCGATGCCGACGCCCGAGGCGAAGGTGCTCCAGGTGGAGATGCTCTGGGGCGACTCGATCCTCGAGGTGCAGCACTTCCGGGAGGGAGTGCCGGTCACCGTGGGCGAGGGCAAGAAGAACTTCTTCCACGTCTTCGTGCCGGAGGTGGGTGCGCGGCACGTGCTGGCGGTGAGCCGCGGGGACAAGGTGGAGCTGCGGGCCCCCGCGGGCGCTGGCGTCATCGTCACCACGCAGGGCGATGTGCGGACGAAGGATGCGCTGCGCGCCTCCGGGCAGCTGGCTCCGGCGGTGGCCAACAAGGGCCAGGTCCTCACGCTGGGCCTGCACGATCGGGCCGAGGTGGCGCTCGGGACGATCTCCTTCGTGGTGCGCTACGTGCGGCCCACTGCGGCCATCAAGGTGCACGCGCTGGACGAGGCGGACTTCACCTACTTCAAGATCACCTGCATCACGCTGATTGCGGCAGCGGCCGTGGTAGCGGCCATGCTGCTGACGCCGCGCTCCCAGGTGGCCAGCGCGGACGACATCCTCCAGGACCAGCAGCGGATGGCGAAGTTCCTGGTGAAGCCCGAGAAGAAGCTCGAGGTGAAGAAGCTGAAGCTGGCCGGGGTGGAGGAGGGCGCCAAGGCGAAGGACGAGGAGGGCAAGTTCGGCAAGGAGGAAGCGAAGAAGCTCGAGGCGGATCCCTCGAAGCCGGGCACTCCGGTGGTGGACAGGAGCAAGCGCGAGAAGGATCGCCAGGTGGTAGGCAGCGTGGGCCTGCTGGGTGCCTTCAAGGGGCTCAAGGGTGGCGCCGCGGACGTGTTCGGCCCGGGCGGCCTGGGCACGGGCATCAACAACTCGCTCGGTGGCCTGAAGTCGGGCGCGGGGCTGGGGGATGCGCAGGGCGTGGGCGGGCTGGGCTCGCGCGGTGGCGGCTCTGGCGGTGGCGGCACGGCGCTGGGCATTGGCGGCCTGGGCACCAAGGGCAACGGCCGCGGCGCGGGAGGCCACGGCGGCATCGACCTGGGCGGCAAGGGCAAGGCGACCACGCGGATCATCCCGGGCAAGACGACGGTCATCGGCGGCCTGGACAAGGACGTGATCGCCAAGATCATCCGGCAGCACCAGAACGAGATCAAATACTGCTACGAGACCGAGCTGAACAAGAACCCGAGCCTGGCCGGCAAGGTGGCGGTGGCCTTCACCATCGACCCGACGGGCGCGGTCTCCGAGACGGCGGTGACGGAGACGACGCTCAACAACTCCACGGCGGAGGGCTGCATGCTGTCGCGCATCCGCCGCTGGAAGTTCCCCGAGCCCAAGGGCGGTGGCGTGGTGGCAGTCACCTACCCGTGGATCTTCGCGCCCTCGGGCTCTGAGGGTGAGGGCTGAGCCTCTCGGCACGGAGCTGAAGTGTAGGAACCCCCGGCGCGCCATCAGGTGCCCGGGGGTTCTTGCTTGGCGGAAGACGTCTCGCTCGAGGCCCGAGTCGTGGGGTGGCCGACGTTCACCCTGAAGACTTTTCACGCTGGCCGTTGCCGCAGGATGGGGGGCGTCACTAACGTCCAGCGCCTCTTCCGGATGTCCCTGGAGGGCCTGCGTTGGGAGGTTTTGTGAGGAAGTCCCTGCTGGTCGCCGCGCTCGTGCTGTCCACCCCTGCTCTGGCGGGCACACCCCCGGAGGGCGTGGAGTACAAGCCTCGCCGCGGCTTCTTCACCGAGACGGACATCGGGATGTTCTTCACGCTCGGCGGAGAGAACCTGTACTCGAACGCCCAGTCATACCTGCAGCTCGGGGTGGGGTACGATCTGACGGAGACGCTCTCGCTCGGGGTGCACTTCGGGCTGGGCTCGTCGGCGGCGAACTGCTTCGCGGGCTACCTGCCGGAGTCGGACATCTGCGCGCTGTCGGACAACTTCACGGTGGCGTTCGGGGACGTGACGGCGGCGTACCACGTGCGGATGACCGATCGCTTCTACCTGACGCCGAAGGTGGCGGCTGGCTACACGCGGCTGGATCCGGCGCCGGTGAACATGGGCGGAGATCCCAACCGGACGATTCATGCGCTCAACGCGGGGGTGGGCATCGGCGTCGAGTACGGGACGATGATGGACCACTTCTCCGTGGGAGCGGACTTCCTGGCCCGCTACGTCTTCGGCCCGAACATCCCCACGTTCGCGCTGTTCCCTCGTGTGAAGTACACGTTCTGAGCTCGAGCGCTCTGCGCGAGTGACCGCGCCCGCTTCACATCCTTTTGGGCGTGCGTCCACCTCAGTGCTGGAAATGAAGGACGTGTCGGATGATGTCGGCACGCTCCATTTCACCTCTGAGGAGTCGCCATGCACCGCTTGCTGGGAGCGAGCTCGATCCTGATCGCCGTCCTGCTGACCGCCTGTGGGGAGCCCGTGGAGTCACCTCCACCTGTCGCTCCTCCGGCCCCGCCTACCTACCACCGGGACATCAGGCCGCTGGTGCAGGAGACGTGTGGGAGCTGCCACGCCGCGGGCGGAATCGCCCCCTTCCCGCTGGAGAGCAATGAGCAGGTCTTCCAGATGCGCTGGGCCATCGAGGCGGCGGTGAAGGCGCGCATCATGCCGCCGTGGATGCCGGCCAAGGACTGCACGGAGTACCTCCAGGATCGATCGATCTCGGACGAGCAGATCGAGCTGATCTCCCGCTGGGTGGACGAGGGCGGAGCGGAGGGTGACGTGGCGGACGCGCCAGGCGGCGCCGGAGTGAGCCAGGGTGGGCTCTCGCGCGTCGACGTCGAGCTGGCGCTGCCCGAGGCATTCTCACCGACGAAGTCGCCGGACGAGTACCGCTGCTTCGTGCTCGACTGGCCGGAGACGGCGGTGCGCTACGTCAGCGGGTTCCGGGGCAACCCGGGACGGCCCTCCATCGTGCACCACGTCATCGCGTTCCTGGCAAAGCCGGGTGAGGTGGCCTTCTACCAGTCGTTGGACGACGCCGATCCGGCCCCGGGGTACGAGTGCTTCGGTGGGCCTGGCCAGACTGGCGACAGGGTGGCGTGGCTCGGCAGCTGGGTCCCCGGGAGCAGCGGGATGGACTATCCCGAGGGCACGGGCATTCAGGTGGAGCCGGGCTCCAAGGTCGTCCTGCAGCCCTGGGCCGATCCTTCCTGGGCCCAGGGCGGATCCCTGCACATCCCCGCGGGGCAGCAGGATGTCCGAGCTCGCTTCTCGTTCGACATGGCGCCCGTGCTCTCGCGCATCACCCACGGCGTCTTCCGCGACAACGAGCCCGTCACGGTGCATGGGGCCGCGCTGCACATGCACACGCTGGGCACCTGGGGGCGGATGGAGATCGAGCGCAAAGGGCAGCTACCCATTCGCTCAGCCCAAGGTGCTCAAGCCGGGAGACCGCATGGCGGTCGAGTGCCACTGGGACAACAGCCAGCCCGGCGCGAAGGACGTGAGCTGGGGGGAGGGCACGAGCGACGAGATGTGTCTGGGGACCTTCTATATGACTCAATAAGAATGATCTTTAGTCTTAATTTTTAGATATTAAGACCAACAGACTTGAAAATAACCACCTGAATCTCCATGATGCGACGCGTCGACTCAGGCGCGGAGGTACCATGAAGAAGGGGTTGGCGGTCGCGGTCCTGGCGGGGTTGGGGGTGGCGGGGCTGCTGGTGGAGCCGGCGGCCCAGGCGAAGCAAGGGGGCCCCATCAACGTGGCCGATACGGCCTGGCTCCTCACGGCGACGGCGCTGGTGCTGCTGATGACTCCGGGCCTGTCGTTCTTCTACGGCGGCATGGTCCGGCTGAGGAACGTGGTGTCCACGCTCCTGCAGAGCTACATGGCCATGGCGGTGATCAGCCTGCTCTGGGTGGTGGTGGGCTTCAGCCTCTGCTTCGGGGACAGCTTCTACGGGCTCATTGGCGATCCGCGCACCTTCTTCATGTTCAGCGGCGTCGGCGGTGAGACCCACCCGGATCTGGCGCCCACCATCCCGCTGATGCTCTTCGCGCTGTTCCAGCTGAAGTTCGCCATCATCACCCCGGCCCTCATTACCGGCGCGTTCGCCGAGCGCGTGCGATTCAAGGCGTACGTGCTGTTCATGGTGCTCTTCAGCCTGGTCATCTACGCACCGCTGGCACACTGGACGTGGCACCCGGAGGGCTTCCTGCGCAAGTGGGGCGTGCTGGACTTCGCGGGCGGCACGGTGGTGCACATGTCCGCGGGCTTCGCGGCGCTGGCCGGCGCGCTGGTGCTGGGGCGGCGGCAGGTGCACCTGGCGAACGCCATCCACACCCCGGCCAACCTCCCTTTCGTCCTCCTGGGGACGGGGATGCTGTGGTTCGGCTGGTTCGGCTTCAACGCAGGCTCGGCGCTGTCCGCCTCGTCCCTGGCGACGCTCGCGTTCGCCACCACCAACACGGCCTCCGCGGCCGCGATGCTGGGGTGGCTCGCGTTTGACTGGCTGCGCGGCCGTCAGCCGAGCGCCATGGGCGCCTGCGTGGGCGCGGTGGTGGGCCTGGTGGCGGTGACGCCGGCGGCCGGCTTCATCACCGTGGGCCAGAGCATCGTGGTGGGGCTGGTGGCGAGCCTGGTCAGCAACGCCGCGGCGCACTTTAAGAGCCGCACGGCCCTGGACGACACGCTGGACGTGTTTCCCTGCCACGGGCTGGGGGGCGCGGTGGGCATGGTGCTCACGGGCGTGCTGGCCAAGGACGTGGGGCTCCTCCATGGCCAGACGCGCACCTTCCTCATGCACCTGCTGGCGCTGGGGGTGGTCTCCACCTTCTCCTTCATCGGCTCCTACCTGCTCTACAAGCTGGTGGACCGCATCGTCCCGCTGCGCGTCACGCGTGAGCAGGAGGAGCAGGGGCTCGACCTGAGCCAGCACGGAGAGACGGTGGGCGAGACAGCCGTGGCCCCCGCGGCTCCGGAGGCTCCGCGCACCGAGCCCTCCAGCCCCCCGTCCCCGGTTCCGCTCCCCGCGTAGCGGGCCGAGCCGTGGCGCGCAGCTACTCCTGCGCGCGGTGGCGGAGGCGGAAGGCGTAGCCCGGACGTGGCGCCTCCCCCCCCCTCCGAGCATGGAGGCTGTAGGGCCCAGGGCCGAAGTAGGTGATGAGCAGGGCCCCGCCCGCCAAGGAGATGTTCGTCATGAAGTGGCCGAGCTGCGCCTGGGCGGCCTGAGGATCCCCGAGGCCCCAGAAGCGATGCATCGTGAGGGCAGCGGCCACCAGGAAGAGGGCGATGAGCGCCGCGCTCAGCCGGGTGATGGCGCCCAGCAGCACGCAGATGCCGCAGACGACCAGCAGGGCGCCCGAGCCCAGGATGGCGAGCCGCGCCGCCGGGAGCCCCACGCTCTGGGCATACGGCGTCATCGTGTCGACCTGGATGAAGTGGTTCACTCCGCTGAAGATGAAGAGGGCCGAGAAGAGCAGTCGGCCGAGGGGTGCGAGCGCATTCATGGTGTCCTCCCTTCCCGCGTGCAGGCTTCCTGGCGCGGGTTCGTTCCTCCGCTCGCCACGGGCGAGGCAAGAGGGGCTCTGCCTCAGGGTGGACATGCGCGCGCCATGATCGCAGCGAGCCCCTGGCGGTCCGCCCGGTAGTACCAAGCGTCCCCAGGGTTGCCCCCTCGCACGGCCGCGCAGGCTCAGCGGCGCACTGTCCAGGAGCCGTGCCAGCGTCCTCCCTGCGGATCCTCGGCGAAGGCCACGCCCTGGAGTGCTCCGCTCTTCAGGACCGCGCGGAACTTCACGGTGCTCTCCAGGAAGGAGGGACCGGGGAGGGAGAAGGAGAGCTCTTCCCCCTGCACGAGCGGGGTGAGGGAGGCCTCGGCCGAGCTGCCGTGGGCGAAGGTGAGGCGGGCGCTTCCCGCCAGCTCCGCCCCTCGCACTTCGAGCGAGAGCTGCAGGGCGGCGGGAGTCATGCCCGTCTCGGAGGGGTAGAAGGCCAGTGAGCCGCTCCATTCACCTGCGAGCCTGGCGAGCTGGAGGGGCTCGCCCTGCGGCAGGCTGGGGAGAGGTGGGTGGTAGGTGGGCGCGTCCGGAAGCGGCCGCTCTGCGAGCGCCACTTCGGAGCCGACTTGCTGGAGGTAGCGCGCGGTGGCCTCCGGAAGCGAGACGAGCGTCCCCGTGCGGGAGGAGTCGAAGCCTGAGCCTGTCCAGGGGGCACCGGTGAGGGTGCTCGGCGCCCCCGTGCAGGGGCGGTGGAAGATCGAGGCGAACAGGACGCAGGCCGACAGGTAGCTGCCGGCAGGGCCTGGGTGATGGCCATCCTCGGCGTACAGCTCGAGCTCGGGGCGCTCGCGGCGCACGCGCTCCCACGCGACGCCCACAGGCGAGAGCCCTGCACCCAGCTCGTTCGCGATGCGCGCGTAGACATAGGTGAGGTAGCTCTGGGCGGCCAGGTTCGTCTTGCGCGACCACGTCATGTAGAAGAGCGTCCGCGCGCCCACGGCAGAGGCCTGCGCGGCGAGCAGGCGCGCTCCTGGGAAGAACAGCGCCTCGGGATCGCCCAGGTAGGCGACGCCGTCGATGCGCATCCCCCCGAGCATGCTCTGCTCCTGGAGCACCACATGGCTCCAGCCGCCCTCGCGGATGCGCCGGGGCGCCAGGCCCTGCGTGTGGTGCGACTGCAGCGTCGCTCCTCCGGCAAGGACAGACTCCGTCTGGAGCGGTGTCTCGGGGACAAGGGTGTGCGCGAACGCCTCGAGCATCTCGGGGAGGCTGTTCTGATACGTGTAGCTGTTCCCAATGAAGAGGACTCGGGTCATGGAGGATGGGCCCGCATCGGTGGCTTGAGGGCGCGGGGCAGTGCGCTCGGTCCTCGGGGTGCAGGCCACCAGGAGGATGAGACTCCAGAGCAGACGGGGCATGGGGAATCAGAAGCGTCCGGCGAGCCCACCGATGAACCCGCCGCGAGGAGTCACCGTGGCCATGGGCACGACCTGGGGCTGTGAAGTGCGGCGCAGCTGCCTCCGAGCGACTGCGTTCGAGTGGGACAGCTCGTAGGCAATCATGCCCCCCATGATGGGGCCGACGAGCACGGGGATGAGCGCCGCCTCGTCCGCCGAGGATGCGAGTGCTAGGCCGACGATGGAGCCGACCAGTGTGCCGATGGCTGCGCCGCCGGCCGTGGGCCAGTACTCGCCCTCACCTTGCAGCAGGCTCCCAGCGCCTGTGATGCCGATGGCGGTCCCTCCGGCGATGCCAGCGAGGGCCAGGCCCAGGCCGAGGATGGCCCGGGACTCCGCGCCGTCATCGCAGCTCTCGATGCAGAAGGCGCTGAGAATGACGAGCCCGCCGGGGATGAAGCCCACGGTTGCACCGACGGTGCCACCGAGGACCTCGAGGAGCAGCCGGGGAAAGGTGGGACTCGGGTCTGTGTCGGGGTGCCACTCGCGGTGGATGATCTCGCCGCGAGGAGTGTCCTCCGGGTCGGCTTCCTCGGGGCTCGCCAGCGGACTGTCAGAAGGCTCAGAAGGCGCTGGGACGAGCGGAGGGGGCGTCACGGGGGGCACGGGCTGCTCGTGAGGAACCGGGCTCTGGGCGAGTCCCGGAAGGGGGAGCAGCAGACAGAGCAGCAGTGGCACGAAGCGAGGAGGCGACATGCCCGCAGCGTAGTGCCCTGGGCGGGAGACCACCGCAGGATTCGTGCCTGCCGGCACCTCGTCGTAGGGGTTACACCAGGCATCGGGTGGGGTCGGCACTGGTAGACGGAGACTCAGCCAGGGGCCTCCGTCCGGCGGCGCTTGGCGCAAACCTGTCAGACAAGCAGACAGGTTCTGGAAGGCCGCCTCTTGCGCTTCTCTGGGTTCATAGGCAACCTGTGAGGTAGGGTCGCCGTAAGAGACGTTGGACGTCAGACCGAGGTAGTAGACCCTTCCTCATGGAAATGGGGATGGGCGTTGGGGAACATGGGGCAGGAATGGGGCGCAAACCGGCCACATACGCGGATCTGGAAGCACTGCCCGCGAACGTGGTGGGGGAGCTCGTCGCGGGGGAGCTGTACAGCAGTCCTCGGCCGGCGTCTCGCCACGCCCTGGTTTCCTCCCTGTTGGGAGTGAAGCTGGGAGGTCCTTTCCACCTGGGAGAAGGGGGCCCAGGTGGCTGGGTCATCCTCGACGAGCCGGAGCTTCGTCTTCGAGAAGACGTGCTGGTGCCGGATCTGGCTGGATGGAGGCGCGAGCGGATGCCCGTGTTCCCAGACACTGGGGCGTTTCATCTGGCGCCAGATTGGGCGTGTGAGGTGCTGTCTCCCTCTACGGCCTGGCTGGATCGGAACGTCAAGCTCCCCGTGTACGCGCGCGAGGAAGTCCACCATGTATGGCTGGTGGACCCCGAGGCGCGCACGCTGGAGGTGTTCCGGCTGGAGGGAGGACGCTACGCGTTGCTGGGCCAGCACGAACCGGGGGGGCTCGTGCGCGCTGAGCCTTTCGAGGCGCTCGAGCTGGAGCTGGCCTTGCTCTGGGGGAAGTAGAGAGGCTGCTCGGCCTTCTCGGTTACGCCTCCTCGCGCTCCTCGCGCTTGCGATCGCGCTCGGCGCGGTAGCGCTCTCCCACCGCGAGCGCCTTCTTGCGCAGGCGCACCGACTTGGGCGTCACCTCCACCAGCTCGTCGTCGGCGATCCACTCCAGCGCCTTCTCCAGCCCCATCTCCCGAGGCGGGGTGAGGATGACGTTCTCGTCGCGGCCCGCCGCACGGATGTTCGTGAGCTTCTTCTCGCGGCAGCAGTTGACGTTCAGCTCCGAGGGATGGGCGTGCTCGCCGATGATCATCCCCTCGTACACCGTCACGCCCGCGCCCACGAACAGGTACCCGCGCTCCTGGATGCTGAACAGCGCGTACGGCACCGTCTCGCCCAGGCGGTCCGAGACCATCGCGCCGTTGCTGCGCTTGGGGATGTAGCCGAACCACGGCTCGTAGCCGTCGAACTGGCTGCTCATGATGCCCTCACCCCGGGTGATGGTGAGGAACTCGGAACGGAAGCCGATGAGCCCTCGTGCCGGAATCCGGAACTGGAGCCGCGTGCGGCCCGAGCCCAGCGGCGTCATGTCCGCCATGCGGCCCTTGCGAGGCCCCAGTCGCTCGGTGACGGTGCCCACGCTGTTCTCGGGCACGTCGCACACCAGCAGCTCCATCGGCTCGTGGACCTGGCCGTCGATCGTCTTCGTCAGCGGCTCGGGGTTCGAGGCCGTCAGCTCGTAGCCCTCGCGGCGCATCGTCTCGATGATCACCGCCAGCTGGAGCTCGCCGCGGCCCACCACCCGGAAGGCGTCCGGCGTCGCCGTGTCCTCTACGCGGATGGCCACGTTGCGGTAGGACTCACGGTACAGGCGCTCGCGCAGGTTGCGGGAGGTGACGTACTTGCCCTCCTTGCCCGCCAGCGGCCCGTCGTTCACCCGGAAGATCATCATCATCGTGGGCTCTTCCACGGTGATGCGGGGCAGGGCTACCGGGTTCTCCGGATCCGACAAGGTGTCGCCAATGGAGATGTCCTCGATGCCCGCGATGGAGACGATCTCTCCCGGGCCGGCGTCCGCAATCTCGGTCCGCTTGAGGCCCTGGAAGCCGTACAGCTTCACGATCTTGCCCTTCTCGATCTTGCCCCCCTCCCGCACCACGGCCACGGGCATGTTGGGGGTGAGCCGGCCCGCCTGGACGCGGCCCACCGCGAGACGGCCGACGTAGTCGTCATAGTCCAGGTTCGCCACCAGCAACTGCGGCACGGTCAGGTCGCTCGCGGGCGGCGGAGGGATGTGGCTGAGGATCGCCGAGAAGAGCGGCTCCAGCGTCTTGCCCGGCACCTCCAGCTGCGTCGACGCCTGGCCCTGCCGCGCGACGGTATAGAGCACCGGCATCTCGAGCTGCTGATCGTCCGCGCCCAGATCGATATAGAGCGCGTAGACGTGATCCAGCACTTCCTTGGCGCGGGCGTCCTGGCGGTCGATCTTGTTGATGACGAGCACCGTCTTCAGGCCCATGGCCAGCGCCTTGCTGAGCACGAAGCGCGTCTGGGGCAGGGGGCCCTCCGCGGCGTCCACCAGGAGGATGACGCCATCCACCAGGCGCAGGCCGCGCTCCACCTCGCCGCCGAAGTCCGCGTGGCCCGGCGTGTCGATGATGTTGATCTGCTTGCCCTGGTAGGTGACGGCCGTGTTCTTCGCGAGAATGGTGATGCCCTTCTCGCGCTCAAGGTCGTTCGAGTCCATCACGCGTTCAACGAGGGCCTCGTTGGTGCGGAAGATGCCCGCCTGGCGGAGCATGTGGTCGACGAGGGTGGTCTTGCCATGGTCAACGTGGGCGACGATGGCGACGTTACGGATATTTTCGCGAGCAATCATACGGACGAAGAGTCGAAGCTGAAGGGCAGGGCCTTCCGTGGAACAGGTTCACCCTGAATCCCACCGGAACGCACGAGGCGGGGGCTTATATGCCCCTGCCCCTCTCTCCGCAATGAACGCCGGTACCTTTGTGCTCCTCAGATCTGCCCGGAGCGGAACTGGCGAACCCTCGGGGGGGAGGTGGGGTGGCCCAGCTCATGGCTGTGAGGTGCCCTCCCCAGAGGGCAGGCGGGCGGGCGAAGGGAGGTGGATGTCCAGCCGGTCGCGCAGGAAGCGCTCGATCCGGAGCTCCACCAGCTCCCTGTACTCCAAGGGAGCGGTGTGCGTCCCCAAGGGCATGAGCATCAGCTCCGCGCCCGGAATGCGCTCGGCCATCTTCCGGGACAGCCGGGCCGGGGTGAACTTGTCCCGCTCGCCCGCGACGATCAGGGTCGGCACGTCCACGTGGGGCAGGTGATCCCACGCGGTGTGGTTCGCCATCGAGTCCAGCGTCCGGACGAAGACCACCGGATCCATGCGGGCCAGGTGCTCGAAGTAGGGGGCCAGATCCGCCCGGGACATGAGATCGCGGTTGAGCTCCACCGAGAGCGCCACCTGCATGGCCAGCTCCGTGCTCAGCAGCGAGTGGACGAGCCGGCCGGCCCGCTCGGGGTAGCGCTCCACCAGGTGGCGGATGATCGGGAAGACGCGCTTGAGGTAGGTGGAGTCGTG
>Ga0190275_10002081_pt1 | contig 14492 bp, 13 predicted proteins | sample Popmic550T_FD_133745 | JGI IMG/M metagenome (GOLD analysis project Ga0190275, IMG submission 133745) | Populus adjacent soil microbial communities from riparian zone of Yellowstone River, Montana, USA - 550 T | ecosystem: Environmental > Terrestrial > Soil > Riparian zone > Trees stand | place... | reverse complement strand
CGGTGCCGTACGCGGTGCCGCTCATCCGCGCATCGCTGATGCGCACCATGTCTCGCACGCCCCGCTCGAGGAGCTTCTGCGGGAGCGGCATGTTGCCCACCTCCGGCATTCCCGGATATCCCTTGGGGCCGCATCCGCGCAGCACGAGCACGGAGTCGGCGGTGACATCGAGGGCGGGGTCGTCGATGCGCGCCCGCATGTCTTCGATCGAGTCGAAGACCACGGCCGGGCCGACGTGCTGCAGCAGCGCGGGGGTGGCGGCAGCCGGCTTGACGATGGCGCCGCGCGGAGCCAGGTTGCCGCGCAGCACGGCGATGCCGGCGTCGTCCATGAGCGGCGCCTCGCGCGGGAAGATCACGGTCTCGTCGTGCACCGGTCGATCGACGAGGTAGTGCACGAGCGGCTCGCCGGTGACGGTGATGGGCTCGGGGTGGAGGAGGTCCTTCACTTGAGTGAGCACGGCGAGCACTCCCCCTGCGCGGTACAGATCATCCATCAGGAACGCACCGCTCGGCTGCAGGTTCGCCATCACCGGCACCCCGGCCCCGGCCGCGTCGAAGTCTTCGAGCGTGAGGTCGAGGCCCAGCCGACCCGCGATGGCGAGGAGGTGCACGACGGAGTTCGTGGAGCCTCCGACGGCGGCGACGGCGACGATCGCATTGAGAAAGGCATCCTTGGTCATGATGTCGCTCGGCTTGCGCCCTGCGGCGACCATCTCGACGATCAGCCGACCGGTCTCGTGGGAGAGCGAGAGCAGGCGCGCGTCCGCTGCGGGTGTTCCCGCGAAGCCCGGGATCGTCATGCCGAGCGCTTCCGCCACGACGGCCATCGTCGACGCCGTACCCATCGTGTTGCAGTGCCCCTTGCCGCGGATCATGGACTGCTCGGACGCGATGAACTGCGCATTCGTGATCTCGCCGGCCCGCGCTTCCTCGCTCAGGCGCCACACGTCGGTGCCGCAGCCGAGCGCCTGCCCGCGGAAGTGGCCGGTCAGCATCGGCCCGCCGGGGACGACCACGGCGGGGATGTCGACGGATGCCGCGGCCATGAGCAGCGCCGGGATGGTCTTGTCGCAGCCGCCGAGCAGCACGAGGCCGTCGATCGGGTTGGCGCGGAACATCTCCTCCATCGCCATCGCCGCCATGTTGCGCCACAGCATCGCGGTCGGCCTCACCTGCGTCTCGCCGAGCGAGACCACCGGGAGGTTGTACGGCACGCCGCCGGCCGCCCACACGCCCTGCTTGACGCTCTCGGCCACCTCGTTGAGATGCATGTTGCACGGAGTGAGATCGGATGCGGTGTTGGCGATCGCGATCTGCGGCTTGGTGGCGTCCAACGCGTCTTCCGGCAGCCCCCGGCGCATCCACGCCCGATGGATGTAGGCGTTGCGGTCGCTTCCCGCGTACCAATCCGCGCTGCGGAGGTGATTCACCGTCGAACCTCGTTTCCAACATGTTGAACGGTCCGCTAATATTCTGAATTATTCCATAGGGCAGTCCGCATCCAGACCTGCGAAAACCATGACCTCCATCACAGCATTCGCCGCCACCCCCGCCCGGTTCGAACTCGCCGAGGGCATCCTCTGGGACGACCGGGCCCAGCTCGTGCGTTGGGTGGACATCTGGAAGGGCAGCGTGCTGTCCGGGCGACTTTCCGAGGGGCTGATCGTGGACGTCGCCACCGTCGAGATCGGCCAGACCGCGGGTGCGGTGGCGCTGGCCGGAGACGGAGGTCAGCTCGTCGCGGCCGCGCGAGGCCTCGCGGCGATCGCTCCCAGCGGCGCGATCTCCTACGGTCGGGATCTTCTCGGCGACCGCCGAGACGTGCGCCTGAACGACGGCTCCGTCGACCCGCACGGGAGGTTCGTCGTCGGCAGCATGGCGCTGGGCGCCGAGACGGGCACCGAAGTGCTGCTGCGCATCTCGCCCGATGGCAGCACCGAAACGCTGAGGACCGGCATCCGCCTCTCCAACGGCATCGCCTTCTCCCCCGACGGGCGCACGATCTACCACGTCGACACCCTCGCGAACACGGTGTCCCGCCACTCCTACGGTGCCGGCGACTTCGATCTCGACGAGCCGTGGGCGCCCGTCCTGACAGACCTTCCGCATTTCCCGGACGGGCTCACCGTGAGCAGCGACGGCAGCCTCTGGGTCGCGCAGTGGGGTGGCTCCGGAGTGCGCCGGCACGCGCCCTCCGGCGAACTGCTCGACATCGTCCGGATCGACGCGACGCAGGCGTCCTGCCCTGCCTTCGTCGGGCCCGATCTGGGCACGCTGGCGATCACCAGCGCCCAGGAGGGCCTCAAGAGCTGGACCGATCAGTCCGGCGCGATCTTCCTCGCCTCCGTCGACGCGCACGGACTTCCCGTCGCCCGGTGGCGCGGCAGCACGACCACACCCTTCTGGCACGACGACAAAGAGGCAGCCCGATGAGACTTGTGCGACTGGGCCCCGCGGGAGCAGAGGTGCCCGGCGTGCTGATCGATGACGACACCTTCGTCGACCTCTCCGATGTTGTCGAGGACTTCAGCGAGGCCTTCTTCGGTTCCGGAGCCATCGCGACGCTGCCCGACATCGTCGCGAAGCGGGTCGCGGAGGTCCGCACCGAGCCGGTCGGTGACCGTCGATTCGGCGCCCCGTTCGCCCGCCCGCACCAGATCCTGTGCATCGGGCTCAACTACAGCGACCACGCCGCCGAGACGGGGCAGGCTGTTCCCGACGAACCGATCCTGTTCACGAAATCCCCGAACACGCTCATCGGGCCCGATGACGACGTGCTGATTCCCCGGGGATCCGAGAAGACCGACTGGGAGGTCGAGCTCGGCATCGTGATCGGCAGCCGTGCGTCCTACCTTGCCGACGAGGCCGAGGCGGCCGCGGCGATCGCCGGCTACGTGATCGTCAACGATGTCAGCGAGCGCGCATGGCAGCTCGAGCGCAACGGCCAGTGGTCCAAGGGCAAGTCCGCTCCGACCTTCAATCCGGCTGGCCCCTACCTGGTCACACCTGACGAGGTCGGCAACCCGCTGAACCTCGACATGCGCCTCGAGATCGACGGCATCGTCCGCCAGAACGGGTCGACCTCCACGATGATCTTCAGCCCGACCTTCATCGTCCACTACCTGAGCCAGTTCATGGCCCTCGAGCCCGGCGACCTGATCAACACGGGCACGCCTCCCGGCGTCGGGATGGGCCAGAGCCCACAGGTGTTCCTCCGCGGCGGCGAGACCATCACCCTCAGCATCACGCGCCTCGGCACCCAGACACAGCGCGTCATCGCACACCCCGCTTCGGTGGGCTGATGCGCGCGCTCGTCGTCAGCGCACCGCGCGAGGCGGCCGTCGTCGACGTGCCCGATCCGGTGGCCGCGGCCGGGCAGCTGCTCGTCGACGTCGAACGCGTGGGAATCTGCGGCACCGACGTCGAGCTCTACACCGGCGAGATGGCCTACCTCGACCAGGGTCACACCCACTTCCCGATCCGCCTCGGCCACGAGTGGACCGGCCGCGTCACGGCGGTCGGCAGCGCCACGGATGAGGCGTGGATCGGAAAGCGCGTCACCGGCGACACGATGCTCGGATGCGGTCGCTGCGAGTACTGCCGCGCCGGCACCCATCATGTGTGCCCCGAACGATTCGAAGTCGGCATCCGCGACGGCTGGGCCGGCGCACTCGCGGAGAAGGTCCTCATTCCCACGCGCTTCGCGTACGAGATCCCCGAGCACGTGAGCGTGACCGCGGCCGCTCTCGTGGAGCCCGGCGGAAACTCGCTGCGCGCCGCACGAGCGGCCGACATCGCACCCGGCGACACGGTGCTGGTGCTCGGCTCGGGCACGATCGGGCTTCTCGCCGCCCAGTTCGCTCTCGCCGCCGGCGCCGAGGTGCACGTCGGAGGTGTGCGAGAAGGTTCCCTCGCGCTCGCCCGTTCTCTCGGCGCGCCGCATACGCGGCAGCTCGCCGAACTGGCCGACTCCCCGTCGGATCAGTTCGACGCCGTCATCGAGGCCACGAGCAACAAGGCGATGCCCGCCCTGTCGGTTCGGCTCGTCAAACCCGCAGGACGCGTCGTCTACATCGGCCTCTCGTCCGTTCCCAGCCTCGTCGACACGCGCGACATCGCGCTGAAGGACATCACGGCGGTCGGCATCCTGTCGGCCTCCCCCGGCCTCGCCGGCGCGATCGCGCACTTCGCCAACGGGTCGGTCGCCCCCGGCGCGCTCGTGAGCGAGGTGATCGCCCTCGAAGACGTGCCGGCACGCCTCGAAGGAGAACGCGGAGCGGATGCCGGCCCCGGTCCGAAGGTGCACGTCGACCCGCGACTGCTGACGTAGCCAAGGGAGACGATCATGCATTCTTCGAATCCGTCGAGCGCGCCTGAGGAGAAGCTGGTCGGCGCCGACCGGGTGATCGCGGTGCTCACCGAACTGGCCGATCACCCGCTGGGAGTGACCCTCGACGAACTCGCCGGAAAGCTCCACAGCCCGAAGCCGACCGTGCACCGCGCCTTGGCGACCCTCCGCCGAGCGGGTATGGCCGACATGGCCGGACGCGGGGTGTACATCCTCGGCGACGAGTACCTCCGGCTCGCCTTCCGCAACCTCGACGGCCGGCCCGAGACCGCCCGCATCCAGCCGCTCCTCGAGGACCTGGCCGCACAGTACGGCGAGACCGCCCACTACGCGGTGCTCGCCGGCAGAGACATCGTCTACCGGGCGAAGATGGATCCGCCGCAGGGCGCTGTTCGACTGACGTCGGTGATCGGCGGCCGCAATCCCGCGTACCGCACGGCCGTCGGCAAGGCCCTCCTGAGCAGCCGTCTGCGCGACCTCACTCAAGTGACGGAGTGGTTCGGCAGCTTCCCGCTGGAGCAGAAGACACCGCAGACCCTGACGACGGCGGAGGACCTCCTCGCCGAGCTGGAGGCCACCCGCGTTCGAGGGTTCGCGATCGACGATCAGGAGAACGAGGTGGGGATCAACTGCGTGGCGGTACCTGTCCACCTCGAAGGCGCGCAGACGCCCTCGGGTGCCGTCAGCGTCAGTGCCGTGAGCTTCCGGTGCCCCATCGACCGTCTGGTGGATGCTGTTCCGGCGATTCGCGCGACCATCCTGGATCGTCTCGGACCCGCCGCCCTGGGGTGAGCGGGGAGAACCGCGCAGACGAGATCTGATCCGGACACTCGGCATGGTGGCAGGGCTGCCTTCAGGCACGCCTGCACTCAGATGGGTTGGATCAGGGACGGGTCCTCCGGGTCGGCGGTGCGGGTGTTGTTGACCTTGCGGTCGACCTCGTATTCCTCGATGGTGGCCGCCACCTTGTCCGACTCGGTTGTGAGCAGGTCGACCATGCGCTGCTTGCCGGTGTCGTCGAGCTTCCCCGGCTCGAGATACTCGGCCCACACGTCCCGTTCGAGGAAGACCGGCATCCGGTCATGGATCTCGCCGGACGCATCACGCGCGGGTCGGGTGATGATCGCGGCCGACACCTCCCACTCGTCATCGATCTTGCGGGCGGTGTAGATTCCCGCCGCAGCCAACAGGCCACCCTTCTCAGGGTGCAGGAAGTGCGCCTGCTTGTGGCCGGGTTCGCCGGTCCATTCGTAGTAGCCGATCATCGGGATCAGCGCCCGCGACGACGCGAACGCCCCCTTCCACAGCCCGCTGCTGGTGACCGTCTCGATGCGGGCATTGAAGTTCGGCCGCTTCGAGTCCTTCATGAACGCGGGGTGGAAGTCCCAGGCAGCTTCGTCGATGGTGCGGCGCACCTCTCCGGTGTTCTCGTCGATGCGTTCCCGCACCATCAGGATCGGGTTGGTCGGGGCGATGGAGTAGCTGGGCCGCCAGTCCCGGAAGTCGCCCCCGTCGGCAACGAACTCTTCGATGAGCTCGTTGGTCTCCTTGTTCATCGCAAATCGCCCGCACATGGCACCTACGGTACGCCGCACTCCCGCGTCGAGACCCGGTAGCCGGGGTATTCGCTCAGCGGTCCGGGGATCGAGCAGGTACGTCCGGCCCAGGTACTTGAATCACGGCCCCGGCAAGCGCACAGTAGAGGAGAGAGGGGGTCCCATGCGCGACTGGAGGGCCCACCCTGATGTCATGCCGGTCCTCTCCCCGGGCCGGCACCGCTCGCCCCTGCGCGGGGCCTGCTTCATGGAATTCGCGTCGTACCTCGCAGGAGAGCGTTGGAGCGACCATCCTGCGTGTACGCACGGCACCCTCGCGCACCTCGCACGGATGGTGAACGACCGAACGAGCGAAGTCGGCCGCGCCCGGCTCGCGCCACTCATCCCGACGGTCGTCGGCCTGACGAGCGACGACCCGCTGCTCGACGTCCTGCTCGCCGTGCGAGCTGCCAGCGCTGCCCTGCCTGTCGCGGCTGAGGAGCGCCAGCGTTCCCAGGCGGTGGCGCTACACGTCGCCCTCGGGGCGCTCGCGGAACGCCACGACGTGCTCGCCGCGGAGTTGCGCGAGCTGGCGGAGGTGGCCCTCCACGCCGCCCCCGCCGCCGATGCCTGGGCGATCCAGTTCATCGAGGAAGTCGGCCAGGGGCGCGCGAGCATGACCGTGCGTCAGTGCCGGCACATCGTGACCGGCGCCGTCGATGGGATCGCGCGGGCATGCGGCGGGGACCCCGATGAACGACTCGTCGCCCTGCTCACCGCCGCCGTGTCGGACACGGGGCGCTTTGTGGGCGCCACGCGTGAGGCGGCCGATTCTCGCGCCCAGGCGGGTGTCCCCCTCACCGTCTAGGCGATATCGCCGGATGGCAGAAGTGGCTACGGTCGAGAAGACGACACCAGGGAGAGACACCATGGACCTGTTCGACATCGCCGACACGCAGCGCATGCGCCGCGAGGAGGCCGCCAACAAGCTGCATGCGCTCGCGGACGCGCTGGCGAAGAACAACTCGGTCGAGTTCCAGCGGGAGGGACGGGACATCTCGGTGCGCATCCCCGACGAGGTCAACCTCAAGGTGGAGGTGGAGCTCGGAGACGAAGGCGAGAACGAGCTGGAAATCGAGCTCACCTGGTGACATCTGGCGGAGGTGTGGCGTGACCACGCTCAAATTCCGGTGGAGCCGACTACGGGACTTGAACCCGTAACCCCCTAATTACAAGTTAGGTGCGCTACCAATTGCGCCAAGTCGGCAGGAGGACAAGTCTACCGAAGCGGAAGCAGGGGACTGAGCGCCCGGCATCCGCTCGACGCTCCCTACGGAGTGGGCGTCGGGGTGGCGCTCGGAGTCGGGGTCGCCGACGGCGTGGGCATCGGCGTCGGCGTGCTGTAGTAGGCGTCGCTCGCGCTGGTCAGCACGAACTGGGCGAACTCCTTGGGGTCATCCAGCGCGCCGACGTACGGGATGCCGTTGACCAGCACCATCGGCGTGCCCGTGAGAGCGACGTCGTCGGTGTCGGGCAGGCCCTGCAGGGCGCGCTCGGTCGCTGACTTCGCCCACGAGGAGAATTCCTGCTTCTCGATGCACGACCGCACGATCTTCGGCGACTCCGCGCCGCGCGCCTGAGCGATGTCGGCGATCTCGATGTCGGTGTAGCCGTCGGAATCGACCTCGGGCTGTTCGGCCAGCAGCGCGTTGTTGAACGCGAAGAACGTGTCGGGCGAGTGCGTCGCGACGCACGCCGCCGCGGCAGCGGCGCGAAGCGAGTACTTCGTTCCGTTGGACTTGGCCGTCAGCATCGCGACGGGGTAGTACGTGAGCGTCGCCGCCCCCTCGCTCACCCACTTCGAGAGCTGCTGGACGTTCGCGACCTGGAAGTCGTGCGACCCGGTCGAGAGGTAGTCGACGTAGACGCGGATGTCCACGACGGGCTGCTCGGTCGGGGCGGGCGTGGGAGTCGGGGTGGCAGTCGGCGTCTCGACGGGCACGGCTTCGAGCGACTGCGCCGCCGCGTCGTCGTCGACCGTGCCGGACTCGTCGGCCGAGCCGACACCGGTGACCGTGGTGACGACGAATCCGTCGTCCGTGACGTTGGCCGGCTTCAGAAGGGGCTGGGATGTCGCGGACGTGACGGCCCAGGTCACGACGACGGCGGCGATCGCCACGACGGCGACGATCGCAGTGACGATCGAGGTCGTACGGATCACGTGCGCCCGCGACTGCTGCGCCTGAACCTGCTGCGCCTTCTCGCGGACCGCGTGACGGCGGTCGCGCTCAGCGGGCACGTTCGGGGATTCGTCGCTCGACATGGGACCTCTCGGGGCGAACTGCGGGCCGGGCAGCCCTAGGGCCGCACGGTGAGGCGACCGAAAACGATGCTAACCAGGCAGGCTGGGAAATACCCAGACGGCGCCTGCGCACAGCCCGTGCCATACTTGACGAACGCCCGAAGGAGGGCGCGCGGTTCGCCCCGCAATTCCATCACAACGGATCGTCCGGCACGTACCTGCCGGTGAAGGAGAACAAATCATGGCGTCAGTCACGTTCGACAACGCAACGCGCTTGTATCCCGGGGGCACGCGTGCCGCCGTCGACAAGCTCAACCTCGAGGTCGGAGACGGGGAATTCCTCGTTCTCGTCGGGCCCTCCGGATGCGGCAAGTCCACGTCCCTCCGCATGCTGGCCGGCCTCGAAGAGGTCAACTCGGGCCGCATCCTCATCGGCGACCGCGACGTCACGGACGTCCCGCCGAAGGACCGCGACATCGCGATGGTCTTCCAGAACTACGCGCTGTATCCGCACATGACGGTCGCCGAGAACATGGGCTTCGCCCTGAAGATCGCCGGCGTCGGCAAGGATGAGCGCGCCGCGCGAGTGCTCGAGGCAGCCAAACTCCTCGACCTCGAGGACTACCTGACCCGCAAGCCGAAGGCGCTCTCGGGTGGTCAGCGTCAGCGCGTCGCCATGGGTCGGGCCATCGTCCGCCAGCCGCAGGTGTTCCTCATGGACGAGCCGCTGTCGAACCTCGACGCCAAGCTCCGCGTGCAGACGCGCACGCAGATCGCGTCGCTGCAGCGCCGCCTCGGCGTCACCACGGTCTACGTCACGCACGACCAGACCGAGGCGCTCACCATGGGTGACCGCATCGCGGTGCTGAAGGACGGCCTCCTCCAGCAGGTCGGCACGCCCCGCGACCTGTACGAGCGTCCGAACAACGTGTTCGTCGCCGGCTTCATCGGCTCTCCCGCGATGAATCTGTTCCCCGCCGATCTGGCAGAGGGCGGCGTTCAGTTCGGCTCCGAGGTCGTCCCGCTCGACCGCGACACGGTCGGCCGCGCCCATGGCAGCCAGGTGACGGTGGGCGTCCGCCCCGAGGACATCGTCGTCGGCCCCTCCGACGGCAAGGGCCTCTCGGTGGTCGTCGACCTCGTCGAGGAGCTCGGCGCGGACGGCTACCTTTACGGCCACACCGACATCGCCGGCAAGCGCACCGACATCGTCGCGCGAGTCGACGGCCGCCGTCACCCCAACGCGGGCGACACGGTCACTCTCGCCGCGACCGCCGGTCACGTGCACGCGTTCGACCTCGAGACGGGCGAGCGCCTCAACGACGCTCCGGTCATCTCGGGCAGCTAGTATCACGACCGCGGCGCGGAGGGTCTCTGACCCTTCGCGCCGCGGTTTTCTCTATCCGGAGTCGCTCTCGGGGAGCCCAGATGCCAGACGCACTCAGCATCACCGCGAGCTCGGTCGACCCGGGGCTGCTGTCGCTGCCGTGGTCGACACCCCTCGCGGAGTGGCCGAGCAGCACGATCGTCTTCCTCCCCAAAGGCTTGTCGCGCCACCTGGTCCGCTTCGCGAACCTCTCCGGCCGCGTCGTGGCCATCAAGGAGACCACCGAGGAGATGGCGCGCCGCGAGTACGACATGCTCGGCAACCTCGATCGCCTGGACGCCCCGTGCGTGGATCGCGTCGCGGTGATCGCCGGGCGGACGGATTCCGCAGGCCGGCCGCTGCCTGCAGCGCTCGTCACCGCGCACCTGAAGTTCTCGCTTCCCTACCGCGCCCTCTTCACCCAGATCCTGCGACCCGACACCGCCAATCGGCTCGTCGACGCGCTCGCCGTGCTGCTTGTGCGCCTGCACAACGTCGGCTTCTTCTGGGGTGACGTGTCGCTGTCGAACACGCTCTTCCGACGCGACGCCGGCGCGTTCGCCGCGTACCTCGTGGATGCCGAGACCGGCGAGCTGCACGAGAGCGGCCTGACCGCCGGGCAACGCGCGCACGATCTCGACGTCGCGCGCACGAACATCGCGGGCGAGATCATGGATCTCGAAGCGGGCGGGCGGCTCGAAGGCGGCGTCGACGCGATCGCGATCGCCGACGGCATCATGTCGTCGTACCGGTCGCTGTGGACCGCGCTCACCCATGAGGAGGCGTTCTCTGCGAACGAGTCGTGGCGCATCACCGAGCGCGTGCAGCGGCTCAACGACCTCGGCTTCGACATCGGAGAGATGTCGATCCAGGCGATGACCGACGGCACGAAGGTCTCGATCCAGCCGAAGGTCGTGGATGCCGGACACCATCAGCGACGACTCCTGCGCCTGACCGGGCTCGACGTCGAAGAGAACCAGGCCCGCCGCCTGCTGAACGACCTCGACGAGTTCCGCGCACGCATCTCGCGTCTCGGCGATGACGAGGACATGGTCGCGCACGAGTGGCTGACCCGCGTCTTCGAGCCGGTCGTCAAGGCGATCCCGTTCGACCTTCGGGCCAAGCTCGAGCCCGCCGAGGTGTTCCATCAGGTGCTCGAGCACCGCTGGTACATGTCTCAGGCGCGCGGCCGGTCGGTGCCGCTCGCCGAAGTGCTCACGAGCTACGTCGAAGACGTCCTCAGCCACCGCCGCGACGAGGCCACCCTCATGCTGCCCGTCACCGAGACCATGTCGCTGCCGGTCATCACCGCCGACATCCCCGTGCAGGACGACGAGGCCGACAGCGTTGACTGGCGCGATCTGGTCTAGTAGCCGACGGTGAAGCGCTCTCGGGAGTGGTTCGGGTTCTCGATCTCGTCCACGACCGCCACGCCCAGGTCGGGCCCGGAGATGTACGACTCACCCTCGGCATCCGTCACCAGCACGTCGCCGCCGATCCGGTAGCTTCCCGTCCGCTCCCCGGGGTTCCAGGCGCCGAAGCCGCCGGCCGGGTGCACGTAGAACCAGTCGCGGGCCGCGCTCGTCGCCTCGAGGTCCTCGAGGATGCCGATCGCTTCGAGCGCTTCGGGCTTGTACTCCTCGGTGAAGGAGTCCTGGTCGACCAGCCGAGGGCCGTTCTCCGCGACCAGACTTCCGCCGGCACCGCCGACCACGCCGATGCGCACGCTCTCCGGCAACGACGCGACCAGCTCGGCGATGTTGGACCGCACGTTGCCCTCCATATCGCCGCGTGCCGGCACCGTCGAGACGAGCACCTCCACGCCTTCGAGCTCGGCGACCAGGCTGGGCACGTCGAGGATCGTCCCTTCGACGTACGTGGCACCTTCAACCCGCTCCGCCGGAACCGACCGGGCGACCGATACCACCGTGTGACCGCGGCTCACCGCCTCGGCGACGATGTTGCGGCCGGCGTAGCCGGTGCCTCCGATGACGGCGATGCGTGCCATTGTGTTCCTTTCGACGGGGTCGTCGGGTGCAAGGTGGATCCGACCGGTTTCATTCCCAGGCCCTTCGACAGGCTCAGGGGCCGGTTCAGCGCTCAGGGACCGGTTCAGCGCTCAGGCGCTCTTCTGGGCGCGCAGCGTGGAGACCTGATAGAGCGCGACGGATGCCGCGATCCCCGCGTTCAGCGACTCGGTGGCCGCATCGATCGGGATCGAGACGATCTGATCGCATGTCTCGCTGACGAGGCGCGAAAGCCCCTTGCCCTCGGAACCCACGACGATGACGACCGGGCGGTCGGCAAGCGCGAGCGCGGGCAGTGAGACGTCGCCTCCGCCGTCGAGTCCGAGCACGAAGACGCCCTGCTTCTTGAAGTCCTTGAGGGTCGAGGTCAGGTTGGGCGCGATGGCGACCGGGATGCGCGCGGCCGCGCCGGCACTCGTCTTCCAGGCGGCGCTGTTGACGCTCGCCGAGCGGCGCTGCGGCAGGATCACGCCGTGTCCGCCGAAGGCGCCGGTCGAGCGGATGATCGCGCCGAGGTTTCGGGGATCGGTCACGCCGTCCAGCGCGACGAACAGCGGCGTGCGCCCCTTGTCGATGACGTTCTCGAGGAGATCCTGCGGGTGGGCGTACTCGTACGGCGGCACCTTGAGCGCGACGCCCTGGTGCACGCCGTCGAAGCCGGCCATGCGGTCGAGTTCGGGACGGGTGACCTCCATGACGGGAATCTCGCGGTGCGTGGCGATCGAGAGCATCTCCTTCACGCGGTCGTCCATCTCGACGCGCTGGGCGATGTAGAACGCCGTCGCGGGGATCTTGGCGCGCAGCGCCTCGAGCACGGAGTTCCGGCCGGTCACCACCTCGGTGTCATCGTCCTTCTTGCCCTTGCCTGCGTTCTGCGGTCCCCGAGCCTGTCGAGGGGTCCCTTTTCCGCCCGCGGCGGCGTAGCGCTCCTGCGCCGCCTTCCGCTTGCCTGCGGGGTGCCACGCACGGTCTTCGGCCTTGGGCGTCGGCCCGCGGCCCTCGAGCGAGCGCTTGTTCTTGCCGCCCGTGCCCTTCGTGGGGCCCTTCTTGCCCTTGCTGGCGCCAGGGCGCCCAGGCTTGCTACCGGCCATGAATACTCCAATGTGTTGCGTCGTTCGTGTCTTCGAGCGTGATGCCCGCGGCGGCGATGGCGTCGCGGATGCGATCGGCCGCTGCCCAGTCTTGGGAGGCGCGCGCAGCGGCGCGCTGGGCGATGAGGGTGTGGACGAGGGTGTCGAGCGCGGCTGCCTCTGCTCCGGCTGCGGCATCCTTGGACCACGCCGGATCGAGCGGGTCGATCCCGAGCAGGCCCGTCATGGTCGCGACGTCGGCGAACGCCCGCCTGGTGGCGTCGAGGTCGCCCTCGTCGAGCGCGGTGTTGCCGGCTCGGACGGTCTCGTGGAGCACCGCGAGCGCCTGCGGAACGCCCAGGTCGTCGTCCATCGCCGCGGCGAACCGTGCGGGAACGCCGGCCTCGATGCGCTGGTCGTCGGTTTCGTCCTGCAGTGCGCGCACGGCCCTCTCGAGGAAGGTCCGGATGCGCTCCAGAGCGGTCTCGGCTTCGTCGAACGAGGACGACGTGATGTCGAGGCTCGAGCGGTAGTGGGCCGCCGCGAGCGCGTAGCGGACGACGAGAGGATCGCGCTCCCTGAGCACGTCGTCCGCCAGCAGGTAGTTCTCGAGCGACTTCGACATCTTCTGGTCGCCGACGGTGACGAGCCCGTTGTGCACCCAGAAGCGGGCGAAGGGGTCACCAGCCGCCGTGGACTGGGCCAGCTCGTTCTCGTGGTGCGGGAAGCGCAGGTCCAGACCTCCGCCGTGGATGTCGAACTGCGGGCCGAGATACCGGCGCGACATCGCGGAGCACTCGATGTGCCAGCCGGGCCGCCCCGGTCCCCACGGCGAGTCCCAGGTGGCGCTCTCCGGCTCTTCGGGCTTGGTGCCCTTCCAGAGGGCGAAGTCGCGAGGGTCGCGCTTCCCGCGAGCATCCGCATCCGCCGCGGGTTCCATCGCGTCGAGCGACTGCCGCGTGAGCGAGCCGTAATCGCTCCAGGAGCGCACGTCGAAGTACACGTCGCCGTTCGCCGCTGAGCTTGTCGAAGCGTACGCGTGACCGGCCTCGATGAGGCGTTCGATGAGCTCCTGCATCTGCGGGATCGATGCTGTCGCGCGCGGCTCGTACGTCGGAGGCGCGATGCCGATCGCGGCATACGCGGAGGAGAAAGCGAGCTCCATCCGGTACGCCAGCGCCCACCAGGGCTCGCCGGCGGTGGCGTTCACGAGCACCTTGTCGTCGATGTCGGTGACATTGCGCACGAACGTCACCCGGCCGAACCGGTGGGTCAGCCAGCGACGGAGGATGTCGAAGCTCAGCGCCCCGCGCAGGTGACCGATGTGCGGGCCGGACTGCACGGTCGGCCCGCAGACGTACACCGTCACGTTCGAAGGGTCGAGCGGCACGAAATCGCGCAGAGCGTGCGCTTTGGTGTCGTAGAGCCTCACGGGCGATGTACCGGGTGTCACCGCACCAGCCTACCGGCGGGGCACGCGCCGAACCTGGGCGTGACAGCCGCTCACGTCCGGTTCGCTCGGGGCGTCGGGTGCCTGTAGAACTGGAGGGTGCTCCACGTCTTCGCCGTCCTCGCCGCAGCGCTGCTGTTCGGCACGACCGGCACATCGATGGCGCTCGGACCCGACGACTCGACCCCCCTGTCGGTGGGTGCCGTACGCCTCGTGATCGGCGGCACCGGGCTCGCGCTGATCGCGTTCATCCTCGCCCGACTCCACGCCCGCCAGGCTCCGGCTGCGGCGCCGCCGTGGTCCCGAAGCCCCTCAATACGGCCCCTGCGCCTGTCGAAGGGCGGAATCCGCCCTCTCGCCCTCATGGCCCTCACCGGTTTCTGCCTGGCGCT
>Ga0190275_10002080_pt1 | contig 14497 bp, 13 predicted proteins | sample Popmic550T_FD_133745 | JGI IMG/M metagenome (GOLD analysis project Ga0190275, IMG submission 133745) | Populus adjacent soil microbial communities from riparian zone of Yellowstone River, Montana, USA - 550 T | ecosystem: Environmental > Terrestrial > Soil > Riparian zone > Trees stand | place... | reverse complement strand
GCGGCGACCTTTGTCTTACTGTGCGTTCTTTCTCTATACGCGTCCTGGGAGGCGAGCCGTCTTTCCCGGCGCATGGCCGAAGACCATCAATTGGCCAGCACGTTCCTGGTGGAGGTTCACGACGCGATAGCTCATCTACCCGGCGCGACACCTGCGCGCGAGAAGCTACTACGCAAGTCGCTCGATTACCTCAACGGATTGACGCGCGACGCGGGAGAAGATCCCGCGCTCCATCGGGCGCTTGCGACAGCTTACGAGAAATTTGCGGAATTGCAGGCCGGGGCAGTCGGAGCCGGGCTCGGCCGTTCTCATGAAGCGCTGGAGACCGCAAGGAAGGCGCAGGTTATTCGCGAGATGATGGCCAGAAAAAGCAACGACCTGGGCGTGCAACTGGAACTCGGGAACAACTATCTCCTGGCCGCGTTTCTGATTGGGCGCGCCAACAGCGCGGATGAGCGGCTTCAATATGACCGCAAGGCGCTCGCGATTGCCGAACGGCTATTCGCGGCGGACCCCAAGAAGCAGGAGTATATCGATATTCTGGCCAGAAGTCACACGAGTCTGGCGTACGGCTTGACGTTTTACGATCGCTGGGACGAGGCGCGAAAGCATTTTCGGCGTGCTCTAACGCTGCGAACCAACAATCTTCCTCAGGCCAAGGACGCCGTCAAGGCGCAACGCGATCTGGCGCGCATTCATTACCGGCTGGGCGCCGGGTATGCCCAAGCAGGCCAATCTTCGGAAGCCATCGGATATCTACGGCAAGCGCTAGCAATTCAGCAACCGCTCAGCAAGGGTTCTCCGAACGACGAGTCTTTGGCGTCTGAGACGGCGGCAAGCTATCACTTTCTCGGAGTTGCCTTGCGGCGTCTTGGGGACACAAAAGAAGCGATCGAAATGCTGAACGAAGCCATCTCCATACGCGAAGTCAGTCTCTATCGCGATCCACAGAATGCGCGGTCACGTTCTCTGCTCGCCGGCAACTATGCCGAACGCGGCAGCGCTTTCCTGAACGCTGGTAGAAGCGATGACGCATTAAGAGACATTCGCAGGGCGGTCGAGTTGCAGACGACGATCATTGAGCTCGATCCCAAGGGCACAGCAGCACGCATCTCGATGGCAGATTATCAGAGCAGGCTCGGGGCGGCGAACACTCTTTTGGCACGCGAATCGAGTGGGGCGCGCGCTCAACAATACTGGCGGGAAGCGGCGAAATATTTCCGACGAGCGGACGCCCTTTTTGCCGCGATGTCGGGCGAGGGCCTGCTACTATCCGCGCAGATCAGGCAGGAAGCTCGCATGGCGGCGGAGGGCGCGGCCGAAGCGGCTCGCCACGTCGCTGAGAATTAAAGGGCCGATTGCAAATCGGCCGCAGCTTTCAAAGCTGCCCCACTGAGCTACAGAGCCGCAAACCAAAGCAGAGGCGTTTCAGCGCTGCCTGAGAATGCTTCGACTCCAGCAGAGAATCTATGCAGTTGTAATACGATCAAGAGTCGAAGTAGTCAGGGGCGTTTGCGACGCAGCTCGGCTGGCGCCCGTGTGGTGTCGTGCGGTTCGTACTTGATGGTCCAGACGATGGGTACGGTTTCCGGTACGAAGCACTGCTTGTCGTCACATACCTGATATCGAAGCCGGCCTTCTATTCGTAACTCCGGATCGGCGAGTTTTTGCGCCGCAATAATCTCTCGTTCCAATACAAGCTTGCCCTCGTATACAGGCACTGTTTCTTTGATGGCTGCAAGATAGAGATTACGTGATTGAGGATACTGCATCGGCAAGGCCTCAAAGGATGGGTTGGACGATAGCTGCCAATCAATCGGGATGTAGCCTTGCACGCCGGGAGCATAGACATGGCTTTTGGCGGGTAAGTCAATTTCAAGCCTTAGCTTGACTCGCTGGCCACCGTGAGCGACAGAATCGCTCATAGAGCGAGTAATCTTCACACGTTTGGCAGGAATGTTGGCGACGTCGGCCGTCCGGCCGATGAGGTTGCCGGCGGTGTACCGGCGCCGATAATCCTCGTCCGAGGTTACAGATTGAATGACACCCTTCTCGTCGACGATGTAGGTGACGGGATTTGGAATGCCGAAGAATTCGCTGGTCTGCGGCACCTTTTGGTTGAGGATGCCGAACGCGCGAATCACTTTCGATTCCTCGTCGGAAAGCAGAGGGAACTGTATTGACTTACGATCGGCGAAGAACTTCAATACCGCTACCGAATCGTAGCTGATTGCGGCAAGGCCTAGTCCGCGCTGCTTGAGATCTTCCCTGCTCTCTTCCAACTCGACCAGTTGGCTCTTACAGAACGCTCACCAGTCTGCGGACCGGTAAAAAACGAGCATGGCCCCTTTCGGACCACGCACGGATTCAAAGGTTTGAACCCTTCCGTTCTGATCGGATAACTGGAACTCCGGGATGCGGTCGCCCTTTGCTACTCCTTGCGCAACGGCTCCGACCGGAAGTATGAGAAACAGTGTTGCGAAAAGTACTATTTGCAGCGTTCGGCTGGCGTCTCCACAGAGAGCACTCTCTGAGTGATGCGCGGCCATCCGCTTAGTCAGCGACCTAACGCGCGAACGACACCACTTCAATCCCGAACGATGCGTCAAGCGAAGGCAGTCCTTCGAATACGAGCAGTGTGCTGGCCGGCGGATTCTTAGCATCGTAAAATTCGAACCTGATCTTTCTGGCGGAGTCGGCAATACCAGATGTGAGCGGATACATCCGTGTAATGATGGCGTCGGATAATTTGCCACCGACTGAGCTTAGCGCCTTCTCCAGGCGACCGAATGCGAGCCGCAAATCTTCCTCCCGAGACCCGAATGCCAGTTGCGATCCACTGATGACGATCTTTCCTGGCGGCACGATCGCCACCTCTGAATAGCGGCCTTCCACCGAATTGCGAAACTCGACCGACTTAGCAGCCATTTTCGCCGGCGCCGCAATCGCTTCGCATTCTATGAAATCGCCGAGCGTATCACGACGGAGTTGGACGTAATTCGCCACCGCTTTCGGATAGGCGGTTGCAATCTGAGACCGTACGTCTCCGACTTTATCCAATGCCGCGAGAAAACAGGTAATCGCGCGGGGCTCCAAATCGCCGAGCGCTTTCTTGAGCGGCCCCACCGCGTCGTCCACCTTGGCAACCTGGCCGGAAACGAACGCAATACCGTTAGGATTGGCTACCTTCTTATCGACTGCAATCGATTCGAGCACGACCTGTGCGCCATCGAGCGGCAGCGTTCCTACTTGAATCACGGATACGGCAGGCAAAGCGAGCCGCTTATCGGAAAACATGTCGCTGACGACAGCCGGTACGCGCCGCATATCGCCCGAGCCCGCCACGAAAGCGCGAATCTTTACGATCTGAGCCCCTTTCGATACGGACCACAGACTCTTGATGGCATCCCGAATCTGCTGGGATAGTAAACCCTTGGAAGAAAGCGGCGAAACATGAAAAACGAGCCGCTCGGATTGGGCTACGACTGCTTGCGGCGGATCCTTGGGAAGCTCCAGAACCTGGGTGATCTCGGGCGGCTCTTTTTTGGACTTCTTCTTTTGCGCGGCGAAACCTTGAGCAGCGGCCAAAAGACATCCGATGGCGATACAAAATGCCAGGCGGTAAAACATGGTCGATCTCAGTTTACCAGTTGCTAGAGGCCATCCAATTTTGTTATTCTTACGATCTAAATGGCATGTTGAAGGACATCCAATTCGACGATAAGTCAGCCATTCCAATTTACCGGCAATTGGCCGATGCTATCGCCTCTTACATTCGTGGTGGAGCAATTCTCGATGGTGATCGACTTCCCCCGACGCGCGAATTGGCTGGCCAACTTGGACTGAATCGAACGACCGTTTCCGCAGCGTACGACCTGCTGGAATCCGAGGGGCTCATCAAGGGCCACGTCGGCAGGGGCAGTTTTGTGAGCTACGCGCTCCATCCACAGCTTTCCGGATCGTCGTTTATCAGCTTTGCATCGTCGCGTCCGGCAGAAGCAGACTTCCCCGTCGGAGCCTTTCAGTCGACGTGTCGCGAAGTTATTAGTGGCCCGATGGCATCGGCCATCTTACAGCTTGGATTGCCTTCCGGATACGCTCCGCTCCGGCAGTATTTGCTCGATTCCGCCCGAAGCGAGGGTGTTGCCAGACCAGACGACGACATACTGATTACCAGCGGCTGTCAACAGGCGATGGATTTATTGCAGCGTGTGCTCGCGCCACCCGGATCGACGGTAGCGATTGAGGATCCCGTCTATCACGGACAGCGCAACGTATTTCGCCGCGCCGACATCCGCCTTGTTCCGATCCCGGTTCTGGAGGACGGAGTCGATATCGAACGGCTTGCGCGTGTTTTTGCGCAAGAGCGTCCGAAACTCGTCGCTCTGACACCAAACTTTCAGAATCCTACGGGGACAACCTTGCCACAGGCTTCGCGGGAAGCGATTGTGAAGCTGGCCGCTGAGTTTCAGGTCACCACGGTCGAGAATGACATCTATGGGGCACTGCGTTATACGGGATATAGCTTGCCAACGCTAAAACAACTTGGCGGTTCCGTATTGATTCGTAGCTTCTCCAAGATTGCTTTTCCTGGATTGCGCGTAGGATGGATCATAGGGCCGGCTGCTCTGATCGCCGAGCTCACGGAAGCTCGACAGTGGTGCGACCTGCACACGGATCAGTTGTCGCAGGCTGTGCTGTTGCGATTCGCAGAATCCGGGCGGTTGGAAGAGCATTGTCAACGAATCCGCGCGTTGGGGCGCGAACGACTGGTCGCTTGTCTCGGCGCCTGTGAGCGGCACTTGCCCTCAGGCGCTTCATTCACCAGACCTGAGGGCGGAATGAGTATATGGATCCGTTTACCCGACCCACTGGATGCTTCCGAGTTATTGCCTCGCGCGCAACGCGAAGGAGTTTCCTATGTGCCGGGCAAACATTTTGCGGTTGGCCCGCATGATCCTCGAACGTTCCGTCTGAGCTTCGGCGGACTGGCTCCGGCTTTGATCGAGACCGGTATCGCCCGCTTGGGTCGGCTATTTCAGGAAGAGTTGGAACGTGCACGAAGCGTGTCGCGATTCGACGCGGCTTCGGCCTTGGTTTAAAAGTGGCATGGCTAGGAGGACTTATGTATCTTGACGAGCAGTTTCGTTTAAAGGTTGGCTTGGCGGAAATGTTGAAGGGCGGCGTCATTATGGACGTCACCAATGCCGAGCAGGCGCTTATCGCGGAAAAAGCCGGTGCGACGGCGGTAATGGCGCTGGAACGTGTACCGTCCGATATTCGCAAAGAGGGCGGCGTTGCCCGCATGGCGCCGATCAGTAAGATCCGCGAAATTATGCAGACGGTGTCGATACCGGTAATGGCGAAGGCTCGCATCGGGCACTTCACTGAGGCGCGCATTCTCGAGTCGCTTGAAGTCGACTATATCGACGAGAGTGAAGTGTTGACTCCAGCGGATGAAGAGCATCACATCGATAAGCGTGACTATCGTGTGCCATTCGTCTGCGGCGCGCGGAATCTTGGCGAAGCACTACGACGCATTGCGGAAGGCGCGGCGATGATTCGCACCAAAGGGGAAGCGGGATCGGGCAACATCGTTGAAGCGGTGCGTCACATTCGGACGATCGTGAAAGAGATGAAGCAGCTCACTGTGCTGGGCAAAGAGGAACTGATGGTAGAGGCTAAGAAGCACCAGGCGCCCTACGAGCTGATTCAGTACGTCGCTGAGCATGGCAAACTGCCAGTGCCAAACTTTTCTGCCGGTGGGATTGCCACTCCGGCCGATGCAGCGCTGGTGATGCAACTGGGAGCTGAAGCCGTGTTCGTTGGTTCCGGCATCTTCAAGTCTTCCGATCCTGAGGCCCGGGCGCGAGCCATCGTGAAAGCTGCAACGTATTACCAAGACCCGTCCAAGCTGCTGGAAGCGAGCGAGGATCTCGGCATGGCTATGCCTGGACTCGACATCTCGAAGATGCATGAGTCGGAGTTGATGCAGACCCGGGGCTGGTAGACGGGAGTGGCAAAACGCATCGGTGTACTCGCTCTGCAGGGTGACTTCGAAGCACATGGGAAGGCGCTCGCCCGAGCGGGCGCCGAACCCGTTGAAGTTCGATCGGCGGAACAGCTCCGCGATATCCAGGGCCTGGTGATTCCCGGCGGCGAGAGCACGACGATGTTGAAGCTTCTGGATGTCACCGGATTGAAAGAGCCGCTACGCGAGTTTGCCGAAACGAAACCAATCTTTGGTACTTGTGCTGGGGCGATTTTGTTGGCCAAGCGGGTGACAAATCCGGCACAGGAATCTCTCGGATTGATGGACATTGAAGTGCAGCGCAATGCATACGGGCGTCAACTGGATAGCCGGATCGTCCGGTTACAGGCCGATATGCAGGGGGGCGACCTCGAAGCTGTGTTTATCCGTGCGCCGATTATCCGCATGGTGAGTCCTAATGCGCGTGTAATCGCGAGTTATAACGGCGATCCGGTCCTGGTGGAGCAAGGAAATCATTTGGTCGCGACATTCCATCCTGAACTTAGCAGCGACGATCGAGTCCATCGGCTGTTCTTAGATAAGGTCGAATGAAAAAAAGAGTCCTGTTTCTTTGTATTGGAAATATCTGCCGCTCTCCGATGGCTGAAGCACTGGCGCGAAAGTACGGTTCGGACGTGTTGGAAGTCAGCAGCGCGGGTTTGACTCCGCAAATGAATAGTCACGCTTACACGCGAAGCGTTTTGAAGGAGAAGAACGTGGAGTTGGGAGACCAACTCCCTCGCGGATTCCGCGATCTGGACCTGACACAGTATGACCTTATCGTCAATATGTCAGGTGCGACACTTCGCAGCGATATTGGCGTACCGGTGGAAACCTGGGATATCAAGGATCCTTATGGCGGCACGGAAGACGACTTCCGCGCAGCGCGCGAAGTGATCGAGATGGCGGTCATGCGCCTAATACTGCTAGTGCGATTAGGCAAACTATAGACGCTTGATTGACTAATCGCGCCCGGTTCGCGAAAATGGAAAAGTCACACAACAGTGCGGATGTGGCGGAACTGGCAGACGCGCATGGTTCAGGTCCATGTTCTCGCAAGGGAGTGGAGGTTCAAGTCCTCTCATCCGCACCAACACGTGACTTCTCAACTTAACGCCCGGCTTGATTGCACTCACTCCCAGCTGAACTCTCTTTTGTAAGACAAGCGCGAGCCTAATGATCGGGCAAATCCATCGATTCCCGGATACAACGTCGCCGCGTTGATATTCAGCCGATCAAGCCCTCTCAGTATGCTCCAGCGGGCGGAAGGGTTGATTGTTAGTTTCCGCACGACGATGCGCTTAGGAGCCTCCGGTGACAACAATGTATATGCTAGGCCGCTTTCAAAGCTTTGTGGACGCCGTAGATTGAGCAGGAAAAGGCCACGTTGAGCAGCCATCCGCTCGTTCAATCGCATCGGGTTAACCACAATGACAACGGGCGGACGTTTTTGGTGATTGAGGATCGTGTTCAGACGCGTATCACGGTCGGCCTCGTGTCCGATAGGGATCTTTTCTCCTGTAGCAGCCGCAGTTCTCTCGTCCGAGCGGCGTTGCAGCCACTTACGGTTGATCGCCCAAACTGCACAGCCGTCCTCTGGAACTTCTTTCTCAACTGCGAAGTAAAGTCCGACGTATGCGGACTCAGACCAGTCCAAGAGGCGAGTCGGAGCACCATAGTGTTGCAGGAGAGCAAGCCAGCCTATGAAGTCATCATCCTTGGGAACATCAGGGTAGTCATGATGTGCTCTCCGCTTGAATTGATAAAGCAATTCTCGTTCATCTTCGTCGGAATCAACGGTATACTCGTACTCGTCGGGACCAATCGCATATCGCGCCGGGCATGCACGATCTAGAGACGGCGAAAGTTCCCACGCCGCGTGCGCCTGTCCTCTAAACACCCAATCGTCGACGGTTTCGAAGCTCCCAACCCAAGACTTGAAATCCTCCCAGGTGTCAATGCGATGGTCTTCGACAAAGGGCACACAGGTACTGAGATCCAGGTCTTGTACGCGCTGAACCGGTGGTGGCCCCAACGGCAGAGCATTCTCGCTCCGGTGGAGCAGGCGTCTCAATGTCTCTCGTGTATCGCACCGGACTGCTTGAGTCCTATTAACGAACGCCGCACCGCAGGTCGGGCAATCCATAGCGAACACTCTATCGCAAGAGGGTTAGTGTCCCGCGCGACAGTACCCGCGCGAGAGGAGCCGGAGTTTGTTTATCCCGCCTGACTCTTCTGGAAGGTGAACAGAAAGAAACAGGAACTTCCAGTCGGTCTGCTAGGGCTTCAAGTCTTGGAAGACGGTGCATTAATCCTGCGTTCGATGAGGCTGGGGAAATCCACCGAGATTCCCATGAACTCTGCAAACTGCTCCTGCGTCATTCGCCTCTCTTCCCGAATGCTGCGCAGACGACAACCAAAGGCTCTCCGTAGGAGTTGCGCTGCCAAGGTGCTCCCAAGATCCTACTAAGCGATTACTTTGATTAACTTGGTTTTTTGGCGGCACTGAGTAGTAGTCTGCGGCACTCTGCGGTACTATCGTACGGTAGGATGGGCCTGAACGGTGCTGGAAGGGACTCCACGGGACTCCAAGGTGGGGCATCAGGTCCATGTTCTCGCAAGGGAGTGGAGGTTCAAGTCCTCTCATCCGCACCAACTTTCTGAGTCCCTCCGTTATACCTTATTCCTCCGTAAATCATAATCGAGCGACCTGTATGTCGATCTTCATCGTCCAACTCGGGACACCACGCACACCCGGCGAGGGCTTGCGTCTTGGAACGGTGCGGCGGCCTCCCCGCGGAGTTTCCAAGTCGGACTTTGCCCGGCTCGATTACTATGACGTGTGGTTTCCGAACTTATCGCCTAGCGTCGAACTGGTCCGTGAAGCGTTGCAAGCCTCAGACGATAGTGCTTGGAATGTGTTTAGAAGAAAGTTTCTGCGTGAGATGAAGGCGCCCGATCGCAGCCGGGAGCTGGATGTATTAGCTGCGCTTTCCCATCGGACACATTTTTCGCTCGGGTGCTATTGCGAGGAGGAAAGCCGCTGCCATAGATCGTTACTGCGCGAGCTTCTTGTAGCGCGCAGCGCTGAGGTGATCTAGCTTAACGTGAGAAAATCCGCAGAGGAGAACCAATCGTGACCACCCAGGAAGTTGCAAACACACTCGTCAAGCTTTGCTCTCAAGGTAAGTGGGATGAAGCAACAGACAGTCTTTATGGCGCCGATGTTGTGAGCGTGGAAGCCAGCGCGCCTCCAGGAGGGTCTCGGGAGTCAAAGGGAATTGCGGCGATCAAGGCAAAGGGTGACTGGTGGGCTGCCAACCACGAGGTTCACTCGGTGAATGTCGAAGGTCCCCTTGTCGCCGGCGACCATTTCGCGGTCACCTTTAAGCTGGACATCACGTTCAAGCCGCAAGGAAGGCGATTCACGATGGAAGAAGTGGCAGTTTATAAAGTCGCCGACGGCAAGATTGTTTACGAAGAGTTCTTTTATAGCATGTAGCTGCTTCAGGCATTCGGCGAGAATAATTTCGGGGGCACGCGGAAGAACTTTCCGAGTTCCTTTGCCTGTCGACGGCTAATTTCGCGCTTGCCATCGAGGATCTCACGGGCAAGATAAGGATTGCCAAGCAAAGGAGCTACATCCTCCAGTTTGATCCCGTGGCTGTACATCAGTCGCTGAAGAGTCACGTGCGGAGCTGGAATTTCTTCCGGATCTTCATCTTCGTCTTCATTGCCGGCGACCGATAAATCGTAGGCCTCGACCAGTAACGTGATCAATGCCAATAGCTTCTCCTCTTCGGGAGCCAGCGCGTCGCCCTTCTCCATGAGCGATTCGGCAAGGCGAAGAATCCGTTCGTGCTCGTCCGGTGTTTCTATAATCCCCGGTCTGGTTTCGGCGAGGAGTTCACCGTACTTTTGATCGTCCATCTTTGATCGTTCACCTATGCCGTCGTAACCATACCTGGAGCATAGCCTAACCGGGGAGCGTTTCTGTCGAGATGGCGATCAATGGCCTTCAAGATTTGTTTCGCGGCAACGGGTTTTGTTAGATATTCATCCATGCCAACGTCGAAACAACTCTGCTTGTCAGATTGTTCGGCCTTCGCGGTCACCGCGAATATAGGGGTATAGCGCCCCCGAGAACGGTCAATTTCGCGTATCTCCCGGGTTGCTTCCAAACCACCCATAACAGGCATCTGCAAATCCATCAACACAAGATCGAAGGGCAAATGGCGGAAACTTTCGACCGCCTCACGTCCATTTCCCGCGATCACGACGGAATGGCCGTTTTTCTCAAGCATGCGGGAAACTACCCTCTGGTTCACCAGGTTGTCCTCCGCGACCAGAACACGGTAGCCGGGGCTCGAAGCGTTCGTCGATGCGGCTTGCCCATCCTTGTCGCACTGGCGAAGAGAAGGTCCTGCCTCTCCTAGAATCCGGCTCATCGTCAGGCGAAGCTCTCGTTGACCGACCGGCTTGATCAGATAGCGCGCTATTCCCATCTGGTTGCACCGCTCGCTGCTGACGTGCACATCCGCCGAACTTAGCATCATGAGCGTCGGAGGTCTTTGGGAAACCTTCGCTATCGCTTCGGCAAGGTCGAAGCCATCCATCGCCGGCATCTGCTCGTCTAGCAGCACCAGATCGAAACGTTGTCCATGCAGCTCGGATTGTTGGACGATTTCAATGGCCTCGGAGCCGCAGCCAGCCACAGTGGGGTGCATTTTCCAAAGGCGCACCATGCCGTCCAGGACCCTGCGATTGGTCTCGTTATCATCGACGATTAACACACGAAGTCCAGCCAGAACATCTATCTCGGTTTGGACTTCCGGGTCAGGGACGGACAAACTGGCTGCCACAGGAAAACGTACCGCCAAAGAAAACTTCGAGCCGACTCCAGGTTCACTTTGGACCGATATCGATCCGCCCATGAGAGTGATTACCTGCGAGCAAATTGAGAGGCCTAATCCAGTCCCACCGTATTTGCGAGTGTTGGAACCGTCCACCTGTACGAATGCGTCAAAGATTTCAAGTTGGTGGCTCGCTGGAATACCAATACCGGTATCCTGAATTTCGATACACACATTGCAGTGGGATTCATCGTACATCCATTGCGATGCCTTCAGAATAACTTCTCCGCGCTCTGTAAACTTAATGGCGTTGCCAATCAGATTCACCAGAACTTGACGGAGTCGAACGGAATCCCCGATCAACGCAGGGGGCGGTTCCGTCGGTATCTCATAGACGAGTTCGAGCCCTTTCCGATGAGCTTGGAGCGCCAGAGTCTTGACAACGTCTTCGCAAACGGCCGACAGATGGAAGCTGTCCTTGCGAAGAATCAGTTTTCCGGCCTGTATCTTCGAGTAATCGAGAACATCGTTGATTAACTCGAGCAGAGCGTCAGCGGAACGCTTGACTGTATTCAGGTATTCCCGCTGCTCGCCATCTAAAGATGTCGTGAGCGCCAGTTCGGTCATGCCGATAACGCCATTCATCGGCGTGCGTATCTCATGACTCATGTTTGCGAGGAACTCGCTCTTTAGACGGGCGACTTCCTCGGCCTTATCTTTGGCAACGGTCAAGTGCTGATTTGTTTGGGCAAGCTCTGTAACGTGCAGTTCGAGAGCCACACGACTTGCCTCTAATTCGGCCGTGCGTTCACGGACCGTCTCCTCTACCTGCTCTTTGGTATGTTCTAACTCCGTTTGTTGACGGGCTCGTTCAACAATGCGCTGGAGACTCTGCCGGCAGGAGATAGCGAGAAAAACATTTTCAAACACAACCCAAAAAGCGTGCTCCGCAACTCTCGCCAGACTTGCGACAGGAATGGCGTATATGGTTTCCGGCGCCAGAATACCGCGGGCCAAGTGATCGATAACCACGACTATGGAAGCTGTCACAAGTACAGACAGATCTAGATAAAAAGCTAGAAACGCGAGCGAGCCGAACACATGGAAGTGCGTTTCAATGCGCCCACCCGTCAAATGGATCAATAGGGCTCCGATGGCCATCTGTGCGACAGCAACCGCATGCCGCGTTAGCGGGTTCCCCGGTTTGAAGTGAGCAAGATAAGCTGGAGCCACAACGATGGCGCCCCCGAGGAATACGGCAGCCCAAACATGCTGGTGAACCACACTAGTTCGCCCAGCCCAAGCCAGTGGAGATATCCATAGGGCTACTGCGATCGCCGCCACCCATTCGGCAAGTAGCAGCCACCGAAACATCCGGTCGGTTTGCTTATGAATTGAACTCAGTCTCTGTTCGACCAGCGTTCTGACACGATCTGCGGCGTCAATCATGAACGAGACTCCGGATCGAATATGGAACATCCGAATACGGGATTCGTGGGATTATTAGCCGACTCCGAATTTGCAAGGGAAATGACCGCCGAGCGCCCGGCATTTTCGCCCCCATGTCCGCGGAGCGCAGTGATTCCGCCGCTGAATATCAACTTGCCGGCGCCGGAATACATAAAAACATGGCCTGATGTCTTGGCCCCAAACTTGCCTGCTTCTCGTCCGTCTTCATCCAGCCGGACGGTGACGCCGTTCAGCCGGTTTGCCATCTTCCATAGATCTGTCTCGACCCATTTCTTTTTTTCTCCTTTCGGATACAGAAAGAGAATGTAGGAGCGGAGACGACCGTCCGTCCGGCTTAGGATGATCTCGAGTTCCTGAAGGCTGGCGCGAGTGCAAGCGCAGCGAGGATGCGCAATCATGACGAGCGTCGGGCGATCCTGGTGTAGTTCTAGAGCGCTGCTCTTCGGCCACCCCGACGGAGTGGCGCCTCGTGAACCGGGGACCGTGGAATAGACGGTCATCGAACCCATTCCGACCGCTACGACCGAAAGCCAGGCGGTGACGAAAACGGCGCCATACAGATGAGTTCGTATCCTGTCATCACGTAGCCACACATAAGCCTCATCGACGAGACTACGGACGTTTTGAGGGAAAAACGTTCCCGATCCCTCCAGGCGGCACAACCACCAGTCTTTTCATAAGGTTCGCTCGTCCTTATATAAAGTCCGCTGCTGGGTTAACGCAATTGATCAAGGGTCGATAATTAAGAGAACCAACGAAAATGCAAGTGCTATCTGTAAAAGCGCAGTCTACTGAAAGTCGCGCCGCGAAGATGCTTCGGGAAATCTTTGAGTCGGGCAGGCCTCTGCTATACGTTCGCTCGGCGGAAGAACAACGAGTCGCCGGAGTGCTTAAAGAAGTGGCTTCGCGACTAAATCCCTCCGAGCCGGTTCCCATCCTGACGTGGAGTCTGACAGAGGGCATGCGCAATGAAAGCGAAGAGACGGAGTTCGATACCGTGACAAGCCGCGGGGCGCTCGATTACATCGCCTCCTATAAAGGTCCTGCGATCTTTCATTTGAAGGACTTCCATGAACCTCTGCGCGACTCGGCCGAGATCCGCCGCCGACTTCGGGACATTCACGCTGCCTGTCTCGACAGACAGAAGTACGTAGTTATCACTTCTCCTGTGCGATACATCCCTGACGAAGTTGCGCGTAGCACTACTTTCGTTGAGCTGCGCCCGCCCGACATCGTTGAACTCGTCGACTTCCTGCGAGACGAACTCCGGCGGACCGGGCAGAACGAGGATTTGAGCGATACAGTTTTGGAGCAACTGGCGCGCGCGCTGCAGGGGCTCACGATTGAAGAGGCGCGCTATGGAGTGCGTCGCGCTGTGACCGCGCACGGGCGGCTGGGGCAGGAATCAGTGCCAGCGTTACTCGAAGAAAAGCGACTGCTGGTGAATCGAAGCGGCGTCATCGAGTTCATCGACAGCACAGTTCGAATCGAGCAAATCGGTGGGCTCGAAGGATTGAAAAAGTGGCTGCTGGAGCGCCAGAAGCTTTTTCAACTGGGAGATAGTCTCAGCGCCGAGATCGTCCCTAAGGGCGTTCTTATGATGGGCATTCCGGGTTGCGGCAAGAGTCTCTCCGTGAAGGCGATCGGCGCTTATTTCGGCCTTCCGCTCTATCGGATCGATATGGTGGAGATCTTCTCGGGACGCCATGGCAAACCGGAAGTCGCTTTCGTCGACGCATGCAGGATGCTCGAAGACATGGCGCCGGCGGTACTGTGGTTCGATGAAATCGAGATGGCTGTTACTGCCACGGAAACGGGTGGAGAGCAAGGCCGAATATTCGCGTTCTTTCTCACATGGATGCAGGAGAAAGCGCGGGGCCTTTTCGTGGCGGCAACTGCAAACCGGATCGACCTGCTGCCCGCAGAAATGATTCGTAAAGGCCGATTCGATGAGGTTTTTTTCGTCGACCTGCCGCTTGAAGACGAACGCATCGAAATCTTCAAAATCCATCTCGAACGACGCGGAATCGATTACAGCAGATTCAATATCGATCAACTACGAAGTATGACGACTGGGTGGACGGGGGCCGAGATTGAGCAGTGCGTCGTCTCTACCGTCACCAAAGCGAAGCTAGCCGATCGC
>Ga0190275_10002079_pt1 | contig 14502 bp, 11 predicted proteins | sample Popmic550T_FD_133745 | JGI IMG/M metagenome (GOLD analysis project Ga0190275, IMG submission 133745) | Populus adjacent soil microbial communities from riparian zone of Yellowstone River, Montana, USA - 550 T | ecosystem: Environmental > Terrestrial > Soil > Riparian zone > Trees stand | place... | reverse complement strand
TAGAACTCGCCGAGCTTGTCCTCCGGGACCCCGTACGTCCGTGCGCGATCGGCGCCCCAGCCCTTGGCGAAGATCCCGGAGCCACGCACGACGCCGTCCGGGTTGACGCCGTTGACGCGGATGCCGTACTGCCCGAGCTCCGCCGCAAGCAGCCGAACCTGGTGTGCCTGATCCGCCTTCGACGCGCCGTAGGCGACGTTGTTCGGCCCCGCGAAGAAGGCGTTCTTGCTGACGATGTACACGAGGTCGCCGCCCATGCCCTGGTCGCGCATCACCCGGGCGAACTCGCGCGAGACGAGGAACGAGCCGCGGGCCATCACGTCGTGCTGGAGGTCCCAGTCGCGGACATCCGTTTCGAACAGCGACTTCGAGATCGACAGACCGGCATTGTTGACGACGATGTCGACGCCGCCGAAGGCGAGCACTGTCGCCTCGAGGGAGGCGGCGATCTGCGCCTCGTCGGTGACGTCGCAGGCAACGCTGACGGCGCCGTCGGTGGTGCCGATCTCGCGAGCGACCGCTTCCGCAGTACCCGCATCGATATCAGCGACGACGACGCACGCGCCTTCGGCCGCGAGCCGGTGGGCGATCGCCCGTCCGATCCCCGAGCCGCCACCGGTGACGAATGCGACGCGGGTTGCGAGTGGCCTGGGCTTGGGCAGCCGGGCCAGCTTCGCCTCCTCCAGTGCCCAGTACTCGATGCGGAACTTCTCCGACTCCGGGATGGGTGCGTACGTGCTGATTGCCTCGGCACCGCGCATGACGTCGATCGCGTTGACGTAGAACTCGCCCGCGACGCGGGCCGTCTGTTTGTCCGCCCCGAAGCTGAACATGCCGATGCCCGGAACGAGCACGATCGCCGGGTCAGCACCGCGCATCGGCGGCGAGTCGGGGGTGGCGTGGCGTTCGTAGTAGGCCCGGTACTCGTCGCGGTAGGCCGCGTGGAGCTCGCGGATACGGGCCTCCAGCTCCTCGAGCGGCGCCGAGCCGGGGAGGTCGACGACGAGCGGCCGCACCTTCGTCCGCAGGAAATGATCGGGGCATGACGTCCCGAGCGCGGCGAGCCGCGGCATCTCCTGGCGGGCGACGAAATCGAGGACGACCTCGCTGCCGGTGTGGTGGCCCACCAGCGGGCGATCCGTGGACGCCAGCCCGCGCAGCAATGGGAAGAGTGCGGCGGCGCGCGCGCGTCGCTCCGCTTCGGGCAGGGGCTCGTGACCCGCCACGACGGCGCCCAGGGGATCCGGTCGCCCGCGCTCGGCGATGAACCGTTCCGCCGTACCGATGATCTCGAGCGAGTTCCGCTCGGCCTCGTCCGACGTCGCGCCCCAGGCCGTGATGCCGTGGCCGCCGAGGATCACGCCGATCGCATCTGGTTGTTCCCGCCGGATGGCAGCGATGTCGAGCCCGAGCTGGAACCCGGGCCGTCGCCACGGGGTCCACGCGACGCGGTCCCCGAATGCCTGCCACGTCAAGGCTTCGCCGTCCTCAGCGGTGGCGAACGCGATCCCACTGTCGGGGTGGAGGTGGTCGACATGCGCCGCATCGACCAGCCCGTGCATCGCGGTGTCGATCGACGGTGCGGCTCCGCCGCGCCCGAACAGGCAGTGGTCGAACGCCGCGACCATTTCGTCTTCCTGCTCGACGCCGGGGTAGAGGTCGACGAGCGACCGGAGGCGGTCCAGCCGAAGCACCGCCAGTCCGGCTTCGGTCAGCGTGCCGAGATCACCGCCAGAACCCTTGACCCACAGCAGCTCGACCGGGCGTCCGGTCACCGGATCGACGGCGCTGCCCTTGGCCGAGGTGTTGCCGCCGGCGTAGTTCGTGTTCTTCGGATCGGCGCCGAGTCGATGCGAACGCTCGAGGAGATCGGTGACGGCATCTGTGGACGTGGTGACGTGCGTCGTCATGGGATGCCACCCTGCCCTCGATCCTGAGTCGGCGCGGCCGCTCGGGCCTGGAGGAGCAGGGCCCGAGCGGCGGCCGATGGGCGAATCAGGAAGGGACTCATGTGGCGCCTCCCGGCGTCGGCACCGGATCGGAGGGAGTAGCCCCGCGGAGCGATCGGCGCGCGAGGTATCGGCGCAGGTCGGAAATGACGTTCGGCAGCAGCACCGACAGGATTAGCAGCGCTCCGATCACGCCGGTCTGCGAATTGCCGCTCACGCCGAGCAGCGACAGCCCGTTCCGCAGGTTCAGGATCACGAGGATCGACAGGAACACGCCGAGCATCGATCCGCGCCCGCCAAAGATGCTCACGCCCCCGAACAGCACGATCGTGATGACATCGAGCTCGAAGCCCTGGGCGATGCTTCCGCGCACGGAACCGAAGCGCGCCGCGAGCAGCAACCCGGCGGCCGCGGCCACGAGCCCGGACATGATGAACAGGGCCGCCTTCACGCGGGACACCCGGACGCCGGAGAAGCGGGCCACGGCCGTGCTGTTCCCGACGACGTACACCAGCCGCCCGAACCCGGTCCGGTGGAGGACCACCGCGGCGATGATCAGCAGCACGAAGAAGAACAGGACGGCGAACGGGATCGGCCCGATGAGCCGGCCTTGGCCCAGCGTCTCGAACCAGTCGGGGAAGCCACCGAGGGAGCCATCCTCGATGAGCATCAGCGCGAGGCCGCGGTAGCCGATCAGGCCGGCCAATGTCACGGCGAGCGATGGCAGGCCCACGACCGCGACCCAGAACGCGTTGTTGAGGCCGCACAGGAGGCCGACTCCCAGCGCGAGCAGCACCGCGATCTCGGGCGCTGTGCCCTGGTCGATCGCCCACGCGAACAGGATTGCGGCCAGGCCCATGATCGACGCTACCGACAGGTCGATCTCGCCGCCGATGATGACGAACGCCATCACCAGCGCGACGATCGCTTTCTCGATGCCGAGCGTCAGCAGGTTGACCTGGTTCTGCGGCTGAAGATAGCCCTGCACGGTGCTCGCGTTGGCGAGGACGATCACGACCAGCAGGGCCAGCAGGAGCCCCTCCCAGGTGCGGAGGAACCGGCGCACGTCAGCCAACGACGGCCCCCTCTGTCTCGCGACGTGCCATCTCGCGGGCACGGGCGGACTGCCAGCCGGCCCGTAGCCGGGCAAGGATCACGCTGTCACTCGCCACGGCGAGGAGGATCAGAAGACCAAGCAGCGCGTCGCGCGTGAACTCGGAGACCGCCTCCATCCGGGTAAGGCTCTGCGAGAGGAGGTCGATGAGGAAGGCTCCGAGCACCGCGCCACCGATCGATCCGATGCCGCCGAAGATGTTGACGCCGCCGACGACCACGGCGGCAACGGCCTGCAACTCGAGGCCCAAACCGGCGGCGACCGTGATGTTCCCGAAGCGCGACAGGAACATGAACCCCGCGAGGCCGGCCAGGGCTCCGGACAGGGTGAATGCCAGGAACACGTCGCGCTTGACCGGCATGCCGACGAGCTGTGCACCATCCGGGTTCGAGCCGATCGCGAACAGCCGGCGCCCGAACGGCAGGTACCGGAGCCCGAGCTGGAACACGACGGCGACCGCGAGCGCGATCACCACCAGCGGCCGGATGTCGAGCGTGCCGATCGTCAGCAAGTCGACCCGCGGCAGGTCGACGACCCAGGTCGGGAGCGACTCGGTGGTCACGGTCTTGGATCCGGACAGCTCGACGAGCAGCACCCGGAAGATCGCGAGGGTACCGAGCGTCGTCACGATCGCCGGCACTCGGCCCCACGACACAATGACGCCGTTGATCGCACCGAGGACGCCACCCAGGACGAGGCACAGCCCGATCACGAGCACCGGCGGCAGGTCCTGGAAGCTGCCGAGGAGGGTCCCGACGCCATAGGCGATCAGGCCGACGATGGAGCCCACCGACAGGTCGACGTTGCGGGTCAAGACGACGAGCGTCTGGCCGACCGCGAGGACCGCGACGATCGCGAAGCTGGCGCTGATTCGGGTAAACGTCGTGCCCGACAGGTAGCCGTCGATCTGCGTCGCGAAGAACACGATCAGCAGCGCGATGATCACGACGAGCGACGCCTCGCGAACCTGCTCGGGCCGGACGCGGGACGTGACGATGCTCACGGGGCCGGCGGTCATGCCGCGGTCGCTCCGGCCTCGCCCATCGCCGCGGCAAGCACGGCTTCGGCCGTCGCCGCCTCGTGCCCGAAGACCGCGGTCTGGCGGCCCTCGCGCATGACGAGCACGCGGTCGCTCATGTTGAGGACCTCGGGGAGGTCCGAGCTGATCAGGATCACGGCCATCCCGGCCTTCGCCAGGTCGTCGATGATCCGATGCACGTCGGCCTTCGCCCCGACGTCGATGCCGCGGGTCGGTTCGTCCAGGATGAGCACCCGCGGGTTCGTGTTGAGCCACTTGCCGAGCATCACCTTCTGCTGGTTGCCCCCCGACAGCGAACCTGCCGGGCTCTCGATCGACGCTGTTCGGATGCTCAGCCGGTCGCGGTACTCGCGTGCGGTGGCCGCCTCGTCCGCGCGCTTGAGGAGCCCGGCAGGCCCCGTGTAGCGCGAGAGCGACGGCAGCGACAGGTTCGCCGCGATCGACAGAGGCAGCACGAGGCCGAAGCCATGGCGGTCTTCGGTTGCGTAGGCGATCCCGTGCCGCATCGCGTGGTTTGGGCTGGCGATCCGCACCGGCTTTCCGTCGATCTCGATCGTGCCGCTGTTCGCCGGAGCCACGCCGAAGAGGGCGAGCCCCACGTCGGTGCGGCGAGCCCCGACCAGGCCGGCGAATCCCAGCACCTCGCCGGCGCGAACCGCAAAGGAGATGCCGTCGAACACGCCGGAAAGCCCGAGATCACGCACCTCGAGGACGACGGGTCCGGGTTCGTGACGCGAGCGCTTGAAGAAGTCGCCGACGTCGCGCCCGACCATGTCCCGGATGGCGACGTCCCTGGCGAGCTCGCCTCGTCGCGCGGTCCTGATCCAGCGGCCATCGCGCAGGATCGTGATGCGGTCGGCGATCTCGAAGACCTCGTCCATCCGATGCGAGATGAAGAGGACGGCGACGCCGGACTGGCGGAGCGATTCGACGATCCGGAAGAGCCGCCGGGTCTCATTGGCGGACAACGACGATGTCGGCTCGTCCATGATCAGGACGCGCGCGTTGAGCGAGAGCGCCTTGGCGATCTCGACGGTTTGCTGTTCCGCGACCGTCAGGCCCCGGGCCGGCTGCTCGATGTCGAGCTCGACGCCGAGCCGCTGGAAGACCGCCTTCGAATCGCGCTGCATCTGCCCCCGGTTGACGATCCGTCCGCGGTCGCGATGGCTGATGAAGACGTTCTCGGCGACCGACAGGTCGGGGAACACCATCGGCTCCTGGTAGATCGCGACGATCCCCAGTGCCTGCGCATCGAGGGCGCTCGCGATCGATCGCGGCTGACCGTCGACGACGAGCTCGCCCGTGTCCGGCTGCTCGACGCCGGTCATCACCTTGATCAGCGTCGACTTGCCGGCCCCATTCTCACCGATGAGGGCGTGCACCTCGCCCGGGTAGAGCGAAAGTGAGGCACCGTCGAGTGCCTGCGTCGAGCCGAAGCGCCGCGAGACGCCGCGTACCTCGATGATCGGTTCGGGATCGCGCTGCTCGTCCGTCATCCCTCGGGCCCCGCCGTCGGCCGCTGCCGCTGTCGAAGAAACAATACGGGCGCCACACCCTCGGGAGCGTGGCGCCCGTGCGTCGAGTGGCTGGCTGGGGTCAGCCGCCGACGTTGGTCTCGTCGTAGACCGTGAACGGACCCATCACGATCCGAAGCCCGGCGTCGCGGGTCGGGTCCTTCTCGATCGTGTAGGTGCCCATCCGGCCGGCCTCGAACTGCTCGCCCTCGACGCCCTGGAGGGCGCCGGTCGCGAGCAGGTACGTGGCGTAGTACGTGACATAGCCGAGATCGACGAACGACCACAGTGCGAACTTCGGGGAGCACTCGGGGACGTAGGCCTCCATCTCGGCCGGCAGCCCGAGCCCGGAGACCTTGACCCGGTCGCACAGGCCTTCATCCTGCATGGCCTTCGCGGCGGCCGCGATTCCGACGGTCGTCGGGGCCATGATCAGCTTGAGATCCGGGTGCTGGTCGACGAGGGCCAGCGCCTGGTTGTACGACTTCTCCGACTGGTCGTCGCCGTAGACGGTGTCGACGAGCTGGAGGTTCGCGTACTTCGGGTCCGTGAGGGTTTCCTCGAGGGCTGCGATCCAGGCGTTCTGGTTGGCGGCGTCGGGCGTCGCCGACAGCACGGCGAACTCACCGCCGGCCTCGCCGAGGATCTCCAGGGCCATGTCGGCCATGACGACGCCGGTCTCATCGAAATCGACCTGGGCGACGAACAGGCTTTCGCCCTCGCCGGAGGGGATCGGGGAGTCCCAGGTAACGACCTTGATCCCGCCATCCGCCGCGGCCTGCGCCGCCGGCGCGATCTGGTCGCCGGAATTGTTCGAGATCATGAGGGCATTGAAGCCCTGCGTCGGCGCGTTGGTCACGAACTCGACCTGGCCGCCCTGGGCGCTCGACGCCTGGTCGGGCCCCGTGTAGGACAGCTCAGCCGGGTTCTGGAGCTCCGCGTGCGCTTCCTGGGCGCCCTCGTTGGCCTGGTCGAACACTGCCACGCCCGTGAACTTCGGCAGCAGCAGCATCTTGACCGACTCGCCCGGCGTCGCCGTGATCACGCCGCCGGCGCCTGCGCTGGCGCTGGGGGCCTCGGACGCCGGGGCAGACGCGGGTGGTGCGGAAGCGGCAGTCGACTCAACCGCGGCGGGGCTTGGCGAGCCACCCCCCGATGAGCATGCGGCCGCGACGAGGGCCACGGTCGCCAGCAGCCCGAAGAGCCGTCGCTGGGTAGGGGACATCGACACGTTCCTCCTCTTCCGGCATCGCTCACGCCCATCCTGCGGATGTTGCGAATGCTTTCGGATTGGCGCACATTAGGTTCGTTCGTGGCACGATGTCAATACGTTCAGCCGCTATTCGCAACTGACCCGTTCATTGTCGAGTCACCTCGCGTTAGGATGAGCGCCGTCGGTCGGTCGGAGCCGAAGGGACGCCCAGTGTTCACCCAGGAACGGCAACAGCAGATCCACCGGATGGTCGAGGAGCACGGCCGTGTCCTCGTCACCGAGCTCGCCGAGCGGTTCGACGTCTCCGAGCAGACGATCCGCAAGGACCTGCTTTCGCTCGAGCGGTCGCACCGGCTGACCCGGACGCACGGCGGCGCGATCGCGACGGCGCCGGACCGACCCGAGCTTGCGTTCGACGTGCGCCAGCGCATCGAAGCCGATGCGAAGCGGCGAATCGCGGCGGCAGCAGCCGACTTCGTCCACGACGGCGAGACGATCGCGTTCGACGCCAGCACGACGGCGCTCGAGGTCGCGCGTCGCCTGCGCCAGATCGGCGGCTGGCGGGAGCTGACGGTGGTCACGAACGGGATCCGGATCGCCGAAGAGCTCGCCGGGCAGGACGGGATCACGATCCTGATGCCGGGCGGCCGCATGCGCTGGGAGGCTCTTTCGGTCGTCGGTCCGTGGGGCGACGGCTTCTTTCGTCGGATCAACATCGCCCGCGCGTTCCTCGGGGCGGCCGGTTTCACGATCCAGTCGGGCCTGACGGACGCGACCGAGGAGGAGGCCCAGATCAAGCGAGCGATGGTGTCAGGAGCCATCGAGGTGACCGGCATCGTGGACCACTCCAAGTGGGGCCGGGCGATGCTCGCGACGTTCTGCCGCACCGATCGGATCGCCCGGATCGTGACCGAGGCGCCCGCCACGGCGGACCTGGTCGAGGGCGTGCGCCGTGCCGGGATCGAGCTGGTGGAGGCGCCCCCGTCCGATAACGACGCCACCACCGCCAGCCCGACACAGTTCGTGGCGGCACGGCCGTGAGCGGACCCGAGCGCATCGGATTCACGATGCGCGTGCTGCCCGGTCGCGAGGCGCAGTACCGCCGCCGTCACGAAGCGGTCTGGCCGGAGCTCCTGGCCGACCTCCGCGCGGCCGGCGCCCGCAACTATTCGATCTTCCTGCGCGGCGCGGACCTGTTCGCTTACCTCGAGGTCGACGATTTCGACCGGTTCACGAGCCAGATGGCAGGCAGCGACGCAAATGCTCGCTGGCAGGCGGAGATGGCCGAGCTGATCGATCCCCTGACCGATCCCGACACGGGGTTCCACACGAGGATCGCCGAGGTCTTCCACCTGGAGTGACGATGGACGTGCAGACGCGAACCGACCTCGACCGCATCCGCTGGGCGACGACCGAGCTGGTCGTCGAGATCCCGTCGTGGGGGTTCGTGAACACCGGCACCCGGTTCCGCGTGTTCCCGCAGGCCGGCGTCCCGCGGGATGCCTTCGAGAAGGTCGAGGACGCGGCTACGGTCGCCCGCTACACCGGGATTCCGAAGACCGTGGCCCTGCACATTCCGTGGGACAACGTCGAGGACTTCGGGGCGCTCGCGGCCTTCGCATCGGAGCGTGGCATCCGCATCGGCGGCATCAACTCGAACACGTTCCAGGACGAGGACTACAAGCTCGGCTCCCTGACCCACCCGTCGGCGGCCGTACGGCGCAAGGCGATTGACGCGATCGTCCGCTGCTGCGAGATTGCCCGAGAGACCGGCTCCGACATCGTCAAGGTGTGGCTATCAGACGGGACGAACTACCCCGGCCAGGACGACTTCCGGGCGCGCCGCCGGAGACTGATCGAGTCGTTGTCCGAGGTGTACGCAGCCCTCCCCGACAACGCCCGCATGCTCCTCGAGTACAAGCTCTACGAGCCGGCCTTCTACCACACCGACGTGCAGGACTGGGGCCAGTCGCTGTCGGTCTGCCAGCACCTTGGCGAGCGTGCGCAGGTCTGCGTCGACACCGGGCATCACGCCATGGCCGTCAACATCGAGCAGATCGTCGCGATCCTGCTTCAGGAAGGTCGCCTCGGCGCCTTCGACCTGAACGACAAGAAGTACGGCGACGACGACCTGATGGTGGGCAGCATCGATCCGTACCAGCTATTCCGGATCTTCCACGAGCTGGTCGGGGCGATGCGCGACGAGGCCGACACGGTCGCTCGCGAGACCGCGAACCGAGTCGTGTACATGCTCGATCAGTGCCACAACATCGAACCGAAGATCCCGGCGATGATCCGGTCAGTCATGACCCTCCAGGAAACCTTCGCCCGGGCGCTGCTCGTCGACACCGGGGCGCTGCGCAGGGCACAGGAGAGCGGCGACGTGCTCGAAGCAAACCGCCTCCTCCAGGACGCGTATCAGATCGACGTCCGGCCGATGCTCGCGGAGCTGCGAACGGACGACGGCCTGCCGGCTGATCCGTACCGCGCGTATCTCGAGAGTGGCGAAGCCGAAGCCAGGGAGGCCGCACGCGTGGGTGGGGTCGCGGCAAGTTGGTGATGACAAGGTCGGCCCAACCGGCCCCAACATCGTCGGTCGGGGTTGCCGACCGCCGAGGCCTCATCCGCCGCGACGCCGTCGGCCAGGTTCCCGGCGCACCATCACGCCTGTCGCTGGCGCCGCCGATGCGCCGCGAAACCGGGAGTCGCTATTTCGATGGGGACTCGGCGGTGGCGATCTTCGTCGCGCATCACTACCCGACGATCGCGTGGCACGAGCACGACTTCTACGAACTGGCAGTGGTGGCGACCGGACGGGGCCTCCACGAGAGCGAGCACGGGATCATTCCGGTCGAGGCGGGATCGGTCGTCTTCATCCCGCCAGGGGTCAGCCACGAGTACCGCGGATGCGAGGACCTGGTCGTCTACAACTGCCTCTTCCAGGCCGACCTTGACGAGGCCGAATTGATGTGGGCATTCCGCGACGGTCACCTCGGCAGGCTCTTCAACCCCGATGGCCTGTCAAGCGGTGGATCGCGCCGGCCGCTGGTCGCGGTTCGGCTCGATGACCAGGAACTGGCCAACGTCCTCGCGGCGCTCGAACCGATCCGCGAGAACAGCCCGGATGCCAGGACGAGGACCGGCCAGCTGGCTCACCTCCTGCTTGCGCTCGACGTCGTCGCGACCGCGTCGCAGGAGCTGCTCGAGGTCCACCGGGCGCGGCCGCGGCCGCCGGTGGTGGCCGCCGCGATGGCGTTGATGGAACACGACATCGCGTTCCCGTGGACCCTTTCGGACTTGAGCGCGCAGACGTACGTCAGCCCGACGCACCTCGCTCGGACGTTCGCGAAGTGCCTTGGCCTGCCGCCGATCCACTACCTGTCGCGGCTCCGCGCAGAGCGGGCGGCAGTCATGCTGGCCCGCACCGATGACGCGGTCGCCTCGATCGGCGCCGCCGTCGGTTGGCCCGATCCCGCGTATTTCTCCAGGCGGTTCCGCGCCGTGTTCGGGGTCAGCCCACGCGAATACCGCCATCGTCACCAGCGGGAAAGCGTCGGTCAGGCTGCCACCTCGCTCGCTGCGCGCTCATAGCGACGGTCGCAGGGCAAAAGCGTCCAAGAACAGGTCAAGGACGGCCAAGTTCGCCCCTCGGAGCGGGCCCATGCTGGCGGCTCGAACGCGCCCGAGCGCGTTTCGCGTGTGGTCCGTCGCACTGGCGGCAGACGCGAGCCGAGCAGCATCCTGCGTGTCGCCTGGCACGCGGATCTGAGGAGGAGCGAGCAATGCGCCACTCAGCGTGGACGCGAATGGGCGTCCTGACCACGTTGGCGGCACTGGCGATCGCGGCGTGCAGCGGCGGTTTCAGCGGTGCAACCCAACCACCGTCGGCGGCGCCGGGCAGTGAGGCGCCAGATGCCTCCGAGGCCCCGCCGGCGAGCGCCGTCTCGGACGAGCCGGTGACGCTGACCTACTACGTCGACGACAACAACGTCACGAACGCCCGGCTCCAGGGCTTGACCGAGGCGTACACGGCGCTCCACCCGAACGTGACGTTCGAGATCGAGACGCACCCGGGCGGCACGGAGGGCGACAACCTCGTCAAGACCCGCCTGGCCACCGGCGAGATGTCGGACATCTTCTATTACAACTCCGGTTCCCTGTTTCAGGCGCTCAACCCGACGGAGTCGCTGGTCGACCTCTCGGGCGAGCCGTTCATCGAGAACATGGTCGATGCCTACCTGCCGACGGTCTCGGCAGGTGACGGAATCTACGGCGTGCCGACCGAGGGCAGCCTCGGCGGCGGCATCCTGTACAACAACAAGATCTACAGCGACCTCGGCCTCACGGTCCCGAAGACCTGGGAAGAGTTCGCCGCCAACAACGAGAAGATCAAGGAAGCCGGGACGGCTCCCATCTGCGCGACGTACGGCGACACCTGGACGTCCCAGCTGTTCGTGCTCGCGGATTACTACAACGTGCAGGCGGCCGTGCCTGACTTCGCCGAGAAGTACACGGCCAACGAGGCCCACTATTCGGACACGCCGGCTGCGATGGCCGGTTTCGAGCACCTGCAGGAAGCGCACGAGAAGGGCTGGTACCAGGAGGATTTCGCGGCCGACAAGTTCGAGCGCGGCCAGGAGCTGCTCGCCACCGGCGAGTGCGCGCATTACCCGATGCTGACCTTCGCGGTCGGTACCATCGTCGAGAACTTCCCGGAGCAGGCCGCCGACGTTGGCTTCTTCGCCCAGCCGGGCACGGACGCTGCCAACAACGGTGCCACCATCTGGATGCCCGCCGCGACCTACATTCCGGCAACAACCGAAGGCGCCAAGCTCGATGCAGCGAAGCAGTTCCTCGCCTTCATCGCGTCGGTCGAAGGCACCGAGGCAATGAGCGCCGGCGTCGCCCCATCAGGTCCGTACATGATCGAGGGTTCGACGCTCCCGGACGACGTGCCGGTCGCGATCAAGGACATGCAGCCGTACATCGATGCGGGCCTCGTCGCTCCGGCGCTCGAGTTCCTGTCGCCCATCAAGGGCCCGGCGCTAGAGCAGATTACCGTGGCCGTCGGGTCCGGTATCAACACTGCCGAGGAAGGCGCGGAGCTGTACGACCAGGACGTCGAAAAGCAGGGACAGCAGCTCGGCCTCCCGGGCTGGTAGCCAACAGGCGTGGGCGTCCTCCGCGCGGAGCACGACCAGGGGGTCGACCAGGTCCGGTCGGCCGCCGCCGCCTCGCACCTTGGCGCGCAGGTCGCCAATGGCGTCGGCGTTGTCCGACGCCGGAACGTCGCAACGCGGGGCGCCTATCCCTACTGGTTCTATCTGCCCGCGCTCATCGTCTTCGGCATCATCTTCATTGCGCCAACGCTGCTCTCGTTCTGGTACAGCCTGACCCGTTGGACGCTGTTCGACGCCGAGTTCATCGGCCTCGACAACTTCGAGCTGTTCCTCAGGGAGCCCTCCCTGACGAATGGCCTGCGGAACACCATCGTCTATGCGTTTGTGACGAGCGGCCTCAAGGTCGTCCTCGGCCTGCTGCTCGCGACGCTCCTGACGTCGAGCATCCGGCTGCGGACGCTGTTCCGGGGGATCATCTTCTTTCCCGTCCTGGTCAGCACGGTCGCCGTGGGGATCACGTTCGCCGTGCTGATGCACCCGTCGCGCGGGGTGATCAATGTGGCTCTTGCCGCCGTCGGCATCGACGGCCCGGGGTGGCTCACGAACACAGACATCGCGTTGCTGTCCGTCGCGCTGGTCGACGTCTGGAAGGGCGTCGGGATCGCCATGGTCATCTTCATCGCGGGCATCCTGTCGATCCCCGAGGAGTACAGCGACGCGGCCCGGCTGGAAGGTGGTGCCTGGGTGCACTTCCGCCACATCATCATCCCGCTGAGCCGGAATGCGACGTTCACGGTGATCCTGCTCTCGTTCATCGGCGGGCTGCGAACCTTTGACCTCATCTGGACGATGACCCGCGGCGGCCCCGGATTTTCGACCGACGTCCTCACCTCGACCATCTACAAGCAGTACCAGGCCGGGTTCTACGGCCTGGCGACGGCCGGCAACGTCATCCTGTTCATCGCCGTGACGGCGCTCGTCTATCCGCTCATGCGGTTTTTCTCGAAGCGGGAGCTCGAGCTGTGACCGTCGTGCGGTTCGTGAAGAAGTGGTGGATCGACGCGGTCGCGCTCGCGATCGTCGGGCTCATCTTTGTCGTGCCGTTCATGTTCATCGTGCTCACGGCGGCGAAGGACCAGGCCGAGTCCGCCCGCCTGCAATTCACCCTGCCGTCGAACTGGCTCATTGTCGACAACGTCCTGGAAGTGATCGGGTTCCGCAACAACCTCATGGTCACCGCGATGCGGAACAGCCTGATCCTGACCGTGGCCTCGGTCACGTTGATCGTGCTGTTCGCCGCGATGGTCGGGTTCGTGCTGCAGCGCCGGCGCGATCGAATCGGCTCGGTCGTGAGCGCGCTGATGCTGGCCGGTCTGATCATCCCGCCGGCGATCGTCCCGACGATCTACGTGCTGCAGGCGCTCGGGCTGTTCAAGACGCTGCCCGGGCTGACGCTCGTGGAGGTGGCGTTCCTGCTGCCGTTCGCGGTCCTGATCTTTCGAGCATTCGTCGCGAGCATCCCACGCGAGCTCGATGAGGCCGCGATCATGGACGGAGCCTCGCCGCTGCGCCTGTTCTTCTCGGTGATCTTCCCGCTGCTACGACCGGCCGTGATCACCGTCATCGTCGTGGCGACGGTTGCGGTCTACAACGACTTCGTCAACCCGCTGTACTTCCTGCCCGGCACCGAGAACGCGACGGTCCAGCTGACGCTGTTCAATTTCCAGAGCCAGTTCAACACGCGCTGGCACCTGCTCTTCGCCGACGTGCTCCTGATCACCATCCCGCCGCTGATCGTGTTCCTGTTCTTCCAGCGCCAGATCGTGTCGGGGATTTCCTCCGGGGCGGTCAAGGGGTGACGCTTGTCGTCCAACGCCTCCGCTCCCAGCTCGCGGACGGGGTACTCGCGATTGGTGCCGAGCAGCCGCGCCTCACGTGGCAGGTCAGCGCTTCCCATCCCGGGCTCGTCCAGCTGGGCTACGAGATCGAGGCGTCCGAATCGCCCGGCTTCGAGGCCGTGCTCGCGACGACCGACCAGCGCGACGGCGACGCGCAGGTCGCCGTGCCGGCACCGGGTGGTCCGCTGCGCAGCCGGGAGGTTCGCCACTACCGCGTGCGCGTCCGTGACATCTCGGGTTGGTCGGGCTGGAGCGATGTGCTGCGGCTGGAGGCGGGCCTCCTCGCCGGTGCATGGTCCGCTCGCGCCATCACGCTCCCGGAGGACCCGGGTAGCCGCGGTCAGTCACCATCGCCGGTGCTTCGGAGGGAGTTCGACGTGCCGGCACCGATCGCCAGCGCGCGGCTCCACCTGACGGCACTCGGCGTGCACCGGGTGTCGCTGAACGGTCGCCTGGTCTCCGACGACCTGCTGGCACCGGGTTGGACGTCCTACCGCCACCGCATCATTTCGGACACGTACGACGTGACGCGCCTGCTGGCGCCGGGGCGCAACGCCATCGGCGCCGTACTCGGGGACGGGTGGTTCCGCGGGAGGCTCGGCTGGGATGCGGCGGACGACCGCTGCCGCTACGGCCGGGAGCTCGGGCTCATTGC
>Ga0190275_10002078_pt1 | contig 14511 bp, 12 predicted proteins | sample Popmic550T_FD_133745 | JGI IMG/M metagenome (GOLD analysis project Ga0190275, IMG submission 133745) | Populus adjacent soil microbial communities from riparian zone of Yellowstone River, Montana, USA - 550 T | ecosystem: Environmental > Terrestrial > Soil > Riparian zone > Trees stand | place... | reverse complement strand
GATGCCAAAGACGCTCAGCGTCAATACAACTTCATGAGGACAATGCAAACCGAAACGGTTGCATTGGCGCCGCGTTCTCCCTACGTGGCAGCCGAGGGCCAGATTGAAGGACTCGAGGCAATTTGGGGAACCGCCAACACGCGCAACCATGCGGTATTGCCTTATAAGTCCATCGCCATTCGCGACAACTTGGTACCAGCTCCCCGGCGCGAAACCGCCGAGCCCGCGATCGCGGCGATTAGCGTTACTGTCCGCGAAGCGGCCGAGGACCTGAAGAACGTTTTCGGCATTCATGATGCCAGTCTCGGAGCTCGCAGCAACGAAACAAGCGGCGTCGCGATCGCGCAGAGGCAGCGAGAAGGCGACAACGCGAATTACCACTACACGGATAATCTCGCGACCGCAGTCAATCACGAGGCGCGAATCCTCATTGATTTGATTCCGAAAGTCTACGACCGACCCGGGCGCATTGTCCGGATGTTGGGCGAAGACGACACCGAAAAGCGCGCGATGATCGCGGGCGAAGGCGTCGACCCGAACGTTATCCCGAGCGGAATCGAAGGCATTTACGATCTATCCGCCGGCCGTTACGACGTGGCGACCGCAGTAGGACCGAGTTACGCGACCAAACGGCAGGAAGGAAGCGCGGCCATGATCGAGCTCGCCAAGGTCGACCCGGGCCTCATGACCACGGCGCCCGACTTGGTCTATAAGTCTCTCGACGTTCCAGGCGCGCAGGAAATCGCCGAGCGGCGCAAGAAGGCGCTACCGCCGGGCTTAGCCGACGACGAAGAAGACCAGAAAGTACCGCCACGGGCACAGCAGCAGCTACAGCAATACGGCGTGATCGTCGAAGAGCTCACGGCACAAGTCGAGCTCATGAGCGACGAAATCAAAACGAACAAATACGCTTTGTTGTCGAAGGAAAAAATCGAACTCGCCAAGATCGAGCTCGAGCGCGAACGCATTGAAGTGGATCGCGAGCGCATTATCGCCGACATCGCGATCGCGGAAGCCAAGTTAGGCAGTACCGAGGCGCTCGCCGAATTGAAGGCCGAGCTCGACATCCGCAACGCCGAACTCGAGCGAATCCACCAAGCGCAATCGGCGGCAGACAATCGCGCGCATCAGTCGGCAGTCGACGAAGCCAATCGCGCTCACCAGTCAGGCGAAGCCGAACGCACACGGCAGGCGCAAGCCGAGCAGCAACAGGCAGCAGCCGCGGCAGCCGGGCAGCCAGGAGAACAGTAAAGTGACCTTTCAGAACGAATTGACCAGCGGCGGGAAGCCGGCGCGCAACGCCGTAGCCGTGACGCCGAGCGATAGCGTACCGCTCACGTTTATTTCGCAGTATTTGTATATCGGCGGCGCGGGTAACGTCCGCGTAACGCTCGCCGGCGGCGACAACGTGCTATTGACCGCGCTTGCAGTCGGCGTGTTGCATCGACTCGCCGTGACGCACGTTTATTCGACGAACACCACAGCAACGGCAATTGTCGCGCTTGGTTAAACAGATTTTTCAGTAGACATCACCCCCGGCAAGCTGGCGGATCCTTCCGCTATTTGGCTCGCCGGATCCCCAAACAATTCAGGAGTTTTCATGTCCGATGTAAACGGCGCTTTCAGCCAGTCTGCGACTGGTGGCGCGATACCAGAGGATTACGCCGAGTTTGAGCGTTACCGCCAAGGCGGATCGACGCAGCAAGAGACGGCGGAAGAAGAGAAACCCACCGAGGGCACCGACGGCGGCGACGCCGGCGAAGAGCCCGAAAGTGCCGACGAAAAGAAACCGGAATCGTCGGAAGATACACCGGAGAACGGCGAAGAAAAACCCAAGAAAAAGACGGGTTGGCAACGCAAGATCGAGAAACAGGAACGCGAAAACGAGGAACTTCGAAATCGACTCGCGGCAGTTGAGGGCAAGTTGGCGGATCCCGCTAAAGACTCCCCGACACAGGCCGACGAGACGCCGAAGAACTTCTCAGGCAAGCCCGAGCCAAAGGCCGAGGACTTCGACACGTATGAAAAATACACGAAGGCGCTCGCCCGATGGGAATTTGCCGAGATTCGCGCCGAGGAAGCTTTCAACGAAAACCAGCGCAGCGCGAAACAAGCGCGGGAAACCGCTGTAAAGAGCTTTCAAGATCGAGCGAAAGAAGCCGCGAAAAAGTACGACGACTTCGAGGAAGTCATCGAGAGCGATCTCGAGATCTCGAGCGCGGTTCATGCTTGCATGATCGAAAGCGAGCACGGGCCGGAAATCGCGTACCACTTAGCCAAAAACCCCGCAGAAGCGGAACGTCTCAACAAGCTTTCTCCGCTCGCAGCCGCGAGAGAAATCGGAAAGCTCGAGACGAAATTCGCGACGGCGGCGGCAGCTCCGAAACCGAAACCCTCAAGCCAAGCACCGGACCCGATCACACCGGTTTCGTCTCGAGCGGCGAGCCCTAAGAAATTGGGCGACGCGGATCTCGATTACGAAGCACACGAGCGGCTCGCTAACAAGCGATACAGCCGGCGCTAGGCCCCTTTCCCCGCGACCAGCGGGCAACACACAGGGAAAAGGACCCCTAAAAAAGTGGCTAACGATATCAAAGTTCTGACTTTCATCGCGAATGAAATGCTCAGACAGACCAAGAACAACCTGCAGTTTGTGAAGAACACCGCCGGCGATGATTTCGCGTCGATGTTCACCTCGACCCCGAAAAAGGGCTCGAGCTTCACTGTCCGCAAGTCGACCCGCTACGTCGGGCGCACCGGCGAGACATTCACGGCCGAAGATTACAAAGAGCGCGAAGTAGCGATGACCGTCGGAACCACCGTCGGCGTTGACCTCAACTTCACAAACCGCGAGCTGATGCTCAATCTCGACCACATCAGCGAGCGCGTTGTGAAGCCGGCGGCCGAGTCGCTTGCTTCCATTCTCGACACGACCTATTTGCTCGCCGCCGTTAACGCGACGTCGAATCAGATCGGCACCCCGGGCACCGTTCCGACGGCTCTGAAAACGTACAACCAGGCGCGCGCCAAAATGAGCTGGGAATCAGCCCCCAACAGCGGCGCAACCCTGCTAATCACCCCCGACATGCAAGTCGAAGCCGTCGACGCTGGAAAGGCGTTTTTCAATCCTTCCGGCGCAATCTCCGACCAGTACGAAACGGGCTTGATCGGCGCACACGCCGGCGCGAAAGTCTACGAAGTGCAGAACCTTCCCGTTCGCACCAACGGGCAGCGCGGCGGCACTCCGCTGACTGCAGGCGTCACGGCAGACGGCGCAACGCAGGTTGTTACCGACGGCTGGACAGCAGCAGCCGCGAACCGCGTGAAGAAGGGCGACACGTTCACACTCGCCGGCGTTTACGCCGTCAACCCGTGGACCCGTCAAACGACCAACGCGCTTCGTCAGTTCGTCGCTACCGCCGATGCGGCTTCCGATGGATCCGGTAACGCGACCATCCAGATCAGCCCGAGCATCATCGCTTCTGGACCGTTCCAGAACGTGACCAACGTTCCCGCCGACAACAGCGCCTTGACCTTTGACGGCGCAGGATCGGCCGCGTTCCCCGTGGGACTGCGCTTCCATCGTGACGCCTTCCTATTCGGCACGCTCGACCAGCCGAACCCGGGCGGCGCGGTTAGCTTCTGTAAGACGGTTTCCGACCCTCAGACGGGCTTGAAAATCCGTTATATCCGCGATTGGGACACGGCCAACAACAAGCAAATCGACCGGTTTGACGTTGTTCCCGCGTTCGGCGTGGCGTTCCAAGAGTTCGCCTGCAGAATCGCGAGCTAGTTTCTTTTCTCCCTCAACTACAGACACCGCGGGCGACGCTACCATCGCCCGCGGCTTTTTTTCGAACGACAGGACATCCAACGTGAAATTTTTCTCGACTCTCTTCTTACTGTTTGGCGCGATCGCGTTCGCGCAACCGGCGCTTATCGAGACGACGCTATCGGCCAACGTGGAAGCGGGCCAAGCGGAAATCTACCTCACCAGCGCGACGGGCGTAACCGCCGGAATGTACGGTTATGTCGATCGCGAACTATTCAGAATCGTCACCATTTCGGGCACAACGGCGCGCGTCCAACGTGGCACGGGCGGCAAACTCACTCCTCACACGGCAGGCGTGACCGTGTATCTAGGGGCGGGCAATGGCTTTGTGTCTACGGACCCCGCCGGGCGATGTGAAACGCGCACAACGCCGAGCGTCCCGGTAATCAACATTCTCACGGCCGGGCAGTTCGCTTGCACCAGCAACACATGGGAGCAAACCAACGGCGCGAGCAGCGGCGGCGCGGATCTCGACGGGCTCACAGGCGTTATCAAGGCGACCAGCGGGACGCCGTCGGTAGTCACAGGCGACCCGACGGACTGCGTCAAGGTCGACGGCTCGAGCGATCCATGCGGCGGGACTGCTTCTGTCACCGGCAACGGCATAGTTAGCAACGTCGGCGGCGTTTTGACCGGGCGCATGATTGTAGGCGCGTCCGGTATCACGATCACGTTTCCAGACGGCGACGGCGGCAATCCCACGATTGCGCCGAATCTGACGGTACTCGCGGGACTGGCCGAGGACAACCCATGGTCAGGTATCCAGGATTTCGGCGGCGCGTCGCGTTTCCGGATCAAGACCGGCGCAGGCGCGCCGACAGCGGGCGATTGCGATGCCGTCGGCGAAGTCGGATCCATGTATGCGCGCACCAACGGCGAGGCGCTCAACTCCACGTTTTACGGATGCCAGAACACCTCAGCCGGCGTTTATGCGTGGGGCTTGATAGGCGCGAGCGCAAACTCAATTAACTACAAGTCAACCATCGCAGGCAGCACGGCGACGATCAATAACCCCTCTCAACACACGATCACAGTTCCACGCGCAAGCATCAGCGTAGGCGACCGTTTGATGTGTCGAGAGCTAAAGTATCGCCACAACGGCGGCGACGGGCTCGCAGACGCGACGATCTACGGATTCCACAGTATTAACGGAACGCAGCTTACGGCCGGCGCTTGGACCTTTGCGACAACAAACGTCTATCACGAGGCGATCACACAAATAGACATCATCTCGTTAACCAGCCAAGTCGGAGTCATTCAGTATTCACCGATAGCCCACTCGACCGCGGCGGCCGTCTCCGTCAACCGTGCGGGAAATGTCTTCTCGGTTGACTTGACGACGACAGATCTAATCTTCACATCCGGGCACCAGATGACCGGCGCGGACGATGACAGTTGGTCGAGCAATGTCACTTGCTCATTGTTGAAGGCGAACTAATCCATGATCCGATTGGCTCTCTTCTTTGTTGCGGCAGCGTTAAGCCTTCAGGCGGCGCCCGTGTGTTCGTCGGGCACTTGGAGCGGAACGACTTGCACCGGCGGCTCGCGCCCGATCACGTACACATTCAGCGGCGGCACAGCGACGAATGCGGAAATTCAAGCGGTAATCACGGACTCGCAATTAGGCGACTTTATCCATACACCGCCGACACAAATCACAATCACCTCGACGCTGCTATTCAAAAAGAAGAGCGGCTCAGGCGTGCTCACGTTTCGCACATCAGAGTACGCAAAACTACCGCCGAACGATACGCGCGTAACACCCGCATACCTACCCCTCATGACTAGGTTCATGCGAACGACCAGCCTACCTATCATGGCGTTTCAGGGCGGTTGGCAGGTTGCCGAAGACATAAAAATCGAGGGCATCCAGTTTAAGACAGACCCGACCGCTTCGAAGGTATCGGTATTTGGCGCGCCACTGGTAAACATTGGACCAGCGTCGGGCGGCAACGCGAGCGCATTCGCTGGATGCACGAATAAGATCGCGCCGGACACGACTTACACCGACACATTTCTTACTAGCGCGGCATTGATCGGCGCAACCTCGCTTGCAGTAACCGCGGGAACCACGACGGGAGCGTCGCCGGGCGACATCCTGTATGTTTCCTCCAGCACTGGCACGGCTCGAGTAGAGTGTGTCGAGATCGACAACATCAGCGGCGACACAATCAATCTCGTAGACGCATTGACCGTCGACCACAACAGCGCCGACTACGTCCGAGTGATCGCCGGGAAGCCCGAACACCTACCGGACGATATCGAAATTAGGCACTGCATTTTCGATAACGAGTCAGGACAGATCCGGAATCGCCGTTACATTCAGATGGGCGCGCGGCGGGCAGTAATCGCCGATAACATCATGGATCGGCCGATGGATTACGGCCTATCTGATTTTCAGCAGTTACACTCGTCCTCTGGCTACGGTCCTCACATCGTCACGAACAATTGGTTATGTGGGGCGGGCGAACAAATCATGTATGGCGGTTCCTATCCCCCGTGGGACACCGAATTGCAATCTTTGGACGCTCAATACAATTACTTCTGCTATATCGAAGAACGCGACCGCCTAGGGTTGTGGCCGGGACCTGGCGCCACCGTCCACAAGGGGAAGTTCGTCTATAACGCGACCTACGATTGGTTTGTTGCTACGAACAGCGGAATCACGACGGATACGTTACCGGGCGATTCTTTCTGGAATGTAGCCGTCGAAGGAACGACAGCGGCGGAAACGGGCTCTTGTGCTACGGCTGGACCGGGTGGTTCAAATGCATGTATCACTTGGCGTCGAACCGGCGCTAGTAGTAGACCGGCGACGAAAAATTTATTCGAAATTAAATCCGGACGCAATCAACACTTAAACCGCAATGTGTTTGACGGATGGTGGGAGGCTCTCGCCTATAACACGAACCAACAGTACGCGCTTCAAATAAAAGCGGTTTCCCTCAATGTGACCTCGTCGGTTGCTTGTGATTCGTCGACCATACCCTACCCCGCGTGCTACGAGGGCAAGAGCGACGGTTTTCAACTGACCAACTCCGTATTGCGCTTTCAGACAGGCGGCGCGATCGCGTTAACGAGCTATACGGCAGGCTCAGGAACGCATTGGGGAAACATACTCATCGACAACGTGCTTATCACGAGAACAGCGCCGACGCTGAGGCTTATGGCGTTCGGTGCAATGCTTAACGAGGTACAAGATTCCCCAGGCCTTCATTGGGAGCCGAACTCATTCACAATCCGTAACATTACCGCTGTCAATACCACGGCAGCAGCGACCACCCTTTCGTGGAGTGAGCACTTTCCGAACAGTGCGACACCGGGACCGAATTACATTTTCGGGAACATCTTTCCTCGCGGAACGGCGGGCATGTCCAGTAGTTTCGGAGAAGGAAGCAGCGGCTCAAATATCCCGACTACATACGGCACGCTTGACCGCACTATCGGCCTAGCCCCGTACACCGACACGTTTTTCAAAAACGCGATTATCGGCGGCGGTACCGTGTCGTATCCGTCCGGATCCATGCTTGGGAATTGCACGGGCACGAGCGCGTGTGTCGAGTTTTCGGGCGGCGCGCCGGCGGCGTGGACCTACAACCACCCGACCTACGGCGTTTTATTCCGCGACTTCGCAAACCGCGACTACCGCGTCAGGCCGTCGCACACTTGGGCGAAAAACTCGTTACCCGATGGCCGAAGCGTCGGCGCGAACTTGGCTCTACTCCCGTTGATAAACGACTTGGCGGTACAGCCTACCGACCGTATGGCGCTCGTGACGTGGACTCTCACCGAAGCCAATCGAGACATGGGTTGCATCATCGACGTGAACGCGCAAGAAGACTTTTTAGGCGCGTATGTCGGCGATCAGTCGGACATCGCGACCTATTACGGATCTGACCAAGCAAGCCACGACAGCTATATCAAGCGTGGACTTGACCGGATGGTTATCGTCGGGAAAAACATAAACCTTTCGCCGTCGACCACCTACTATTACCGCTTGCATTGTGGCGGCGATACGCGGCGCGGCTCATTCACAACGAAGGCGGCCGTCAGCGGAACGAAAGCGATCAAGATCGGCGACGCGAGCGCCTCGAGCATGACCTACGGCACGTATTCACGGACCACAGGCGCGCTCACGAGCGGCGGGTCCGGTTCATGCGGTAGCGGCATTTGTACGGCGACTCTACCCCGCGGCGTTGTGACGTTCACCAAGATCAACTCAGGACGCGTTCAGCCGACCGTCGTTCAGTAGTTTTCCCCAAAAATACCAGGAGTTTTTATGCATTTCCCCTCATGGCGGTATCACGCCACAGAGAAGCCCATTGTCGTCAATGACCCCATCGAAGATGAGGCGCTTGGCTTGGAGTGGGCCGACACGCCGGCGGCGTTTGACGCCGTCGCTCTCGAGCCCGTCGAAGACGGCGAAGACCTCGAAGACGACGAAAACGAAGGCGAGCCCGAACCGCAGCAGAGCGAAGGCGAGCAGCCGAAGCCAGTTGACGAGAAGAAGGCCAAGAAGGCAGCGGCCGACAAAGCCCGGCGCGAAGCGAAGAAGGCAGCAGCCGCGGAGTAATCGAGTGCTACTCGACCCCTACGGCCGCGAGCTCGTGCGGCGTAAGCAATACGGGCTCGTGACCGGACCGCTCGAGTACGTTCTCGCGGATCCACCGGCAGCCCGGCAGCTCGTCGACGCGATCGGCGACACCATCGCCGAAACCGTTTTCGGTTTCGACAGCAGCGACGACGAAGAACAAGACGACGAGGAATAAATGACAGGACAGCAATTAATCGACGCGGCGGGCCGTGCCATCGGCGAACTACGCACCGGGCGCAGTTTCAGCACGGCAGAATCGGCCGACCTACTCGTCGCGCTCAATCAGATGCTCGCGACATGGAGCGCGGCCGGATGGGCGATCCACCAGTCGACGCGCGAAGCGTTCAGCCTCACCGGGCCGGCAAGTTACACCCTTGGGCCGACGGGCACGTTCGCGACTCCGCGGCCGATCCGGATCACGGCGGCGCAAGTGCTCGCCTCGAGCAACATTCCTCTACCCGTTCGCATCGTGACCGCGGAAGAGTGGGCGGCTGAAGTCGAAGACGACACCGCAACCGGCAGTTATGCCGAGATTCTTTTCCCCGACTATGCGAACCCCGAAATGACAATCCGCCTGAATCCGGCGCCCACGGGCGGATCGCTCATTCTGCACTCGCGCAAGCCGTTAACGGCGATCGCGTCGCTTGCAACGACGATTACATTCCCCCCGGGCTACGAGCAGGCGCTTATCAGCAATTTCGCCGTGATGATCGCGCCCGAATTTGCGAAGCAGGCGAGCGAAACCGTGATCGCGACGGCAACCCTCAGCAAGAACGCCATCGCAGGCGCTAACGGAGTGGAGCTCTAACCATGACAGTTCAGGACCTTATAGACGGCGCGTTTCGCATGGCGGCCGTGATCGACGCCGGCGAAGGGCCGAGCAGCTCTGAAAGCGACGACGCGCTCGAAACCTGTAACGGCATGTTGGGCAATTGGAGCACGGCAGGCGTACCAGTCGTTAACCTCACCCGCGACGCGCACACGCTCAGCGGCGCAGCTTCTTACACGATCGGGACCGGCGCGACGATCAACGTTGCACGTCCGTTAAAGATTCGATCGGCGGCCGTGGTTGTTTCGAATGTTTCGCGCGATCTCAAAATTTGCACCGTCGAAGAATGGACCGCAATACGCGATCGCAGCCGGGCGGGGAAGTTCGCCAAGTGCTTGCTCTACGACGCGGCGTATCCCACTGGGACGATTTATCTATCGCCGACACCGGCGAGCGGCGGATCCCTCGAGCTTTGGAGCGTAAAGGCGATCACTGAATTTGCGTCGCTTGGCGCGACCGTCGATCTACCGCCGGGCTATGTACACGCGATCAAATGCGCGCTCGCGTTCTTGCTCGCCATCGAATACGGGCGACCGCTGACAGACGCTCTAAAGCTCGCCAATGACGAAGCAAAGAGCGCGATAGCCACACTTAACGCACAAGTACTCGGAGTGCCGACCCCGGCAGCAGCAGCGGCAGCAGCCCCAGCGCAGTAATTCCCAAAACAATGAAACCAAGATTTCTAAAAATTCTGTACGTGTGTCTTTTCGCCGGCATTCTTACCGGGCAAGTCGCCCAGTACCCCGGCGGCGTGGCGACCGAGTCGCACCTCAAGAAAGCAGCCAACAACCTGCAAACGACGCTCCGCGGCCGGATAGCCGCGGGCGACACCCTGATTACCGTCGCCGATGCCTCACGCATCACGGCCGACATGCTTCTGACGATCGATAGCGAAATCGTCAGTGTCAGCGCAGTGAACGGCAATGTGTTGACCGTCGTTCGTGGTTTCGATGGCACGACCGCGGCGGCGCACAACGGCGGGCGCACGGTTTCGGGCTTTATCGACGCGTGGCATTTTGAGGCGCTCAAGAAAGAAGTTCAGGCGATTCAGAGCGCATTAGGGCCGGGCTTGGCGAACGTCAACCAGAGCGGGCCATCGCTCAATGCGGCGACCTATGATTGGTCACGCACCCCGGGCGGCTCGCTTACCGTCGGCGTGAACTCCGTCACCCTCACAACTTGTCCCGTCGGCGTGAACGGCACGGATCAAGGCCATTGGCTCTATATCTCCGGCGGCGTCGGAGCGGCCGAGAAGGTGCTTATCACCGGCGGAACCTGCACCACGGGCGCAGCGTCCGGAACGATCTTTTTCTCAGCGGCGAATACACACTCGGGCGGTTGGTCGATTCAATCCGCGACCGCCGGCGCTCAGGAAGCCGTACAGCTCATCACGACGGCAGGCGGGCGCGGAAGCGTGCAGCTCAACGCGAGCGTTTTGGACTGGTACGCGCCGCTAACGATCAACACCGACAACATTCGTATCGTCGGCGCGGGATCCGGAACGCAGATCGTACAGAACACCATCAACACAGACATTATTCAAGTCGGCGACGGGACGACGAAGCATAACGCGATTTCGATCGAGAATCTTGCGCTACTCAATTCCGCGTCGCTAAGCGCGAGCTCGTCAGGCTATGCCATCAACTGCAGATACACCGGGCTCGTGAAGATTACCAACGTCCGCGTTTACGGCAATACCCGCGTTTGGCGCGGCGTGAACGTCGAAGACGTGATTTTCTTCGAGATTGCCAATAGCCGGATCGAGGACACCGTCAGTCGTGGGATGCATGTCGAGGGTACAGGCGCCGCGCCTAGAGGCAATACCGACATCAAGATTCTTTCCAATACGATTCTCGGAACCGGATCAGACGCGATCTTTATCGGCGATCACTCAGCAGCGCACTACATTTTTGATAACGAGATTTACGGGATGCAGGAATCGTATGCACTCCGCATCGATCCAGGCGACCCGGGCAACTTTAATTACTTCATCCGAGATAACGACTTTTCGACCAATGAAGCCGACGGCGGCGACGACGCGGGCGGCGTGTTTGTCGGCGAGTACGTAGTCGCCGACCTATCGAACAACACCATGAACGCAGCAACAAGCGACGTTCGACCCGGGATCCGGATCGAATCGGGCGGCGAGGCGCGCGTAGTGGGTTGGTCGCATACAGGAGTCGGACAGACCGCCATCGAGAACGCCGGCGCTCTCTTACTGACTTCGAGCACGCTAAACGGCTCAGGGACAGCACTGAAAGGCGTGGAAGTGCTCAGTACGGCGACGATGTCAAACATCAGCGCCAATCAATTCCTGCAGTATCCCAACGCGCCTATCAGTCTGCACGCGTCAGCGTTGAAAACATCGATCCACGGGAACACGTTCCGCAGTATTTCGGATTCCGGATCATGGACCGGGACGCCGGCCGACATGGTCGCATCCGGCAACTATGGACCCGAGACGGCAATCCCGGCCATCGCATCGGCGGCGACGATCACAATCGACAACTCGCCAACGATCAACATCACCGGAACGACAACCATCACCACCATTAACGGCGGGTGGAACGGCCGCCGGATTTGGCTCATTAAGGCGAACTCGGACCCCGTCACCATCGGCGGCGGCGGCAATATCCCGGCAGCGCGCGTGCTTGCATCGTATGGCGTCGTGACGCTTGTCTACGCCAGCGGGAATTGGTACTAAATGGCCCAATTCAACACAAACCAGTGGAACGGCAGCGGCACAGCCGGCGCGACATCGGCCGAGCGGCTTGTGTATCGCGCTTTGCGCGACTTGCTCGTATTGCGGGCCGGGCAGACGGCGAGCCCCGAAGCGATGCAGGACGGGCTCGAGATGCTCAACGACTTGCTCGACAGTTGGAACACAGAGCGGCTCACGGTCTATCAGATCGCGCGAGACTTGTACGACTTGGTTGCAGACGTCGCCGAGTACCCCGTGCCACAGCGGCGCATCGAAGCGGCCGGGCTTGTGAAGGACGGAACCGAGCGCGAGCTCGACGTGCTGACGCCGGCGCAATGGGCGGCCGTATCGGACAAGAGCGCGGCGGGCACTCCGCGCGCGATCTATAGCGACAACGCGGCCGGCGAGTCGATCGTGTTCGTTCATCGCGTGCCGACGGAAGCGGCCGAGCTCGCTTTGTACACATGGCAGCCGCTACAGGCGTTTGACTCGCTCGAGACAAGTTACACGCTACCGCCGGGCTATGCGCTTGCTCTGCGTTTCAACCTTGCGGCCGTGCTCGCTCCGTCTTTCGGCGTGACGCACGCCAAGGCCAACCCATTATTGGGCGGGATTGAAGCGAACGCCGTGAAGTACAAGGCGGCGATTAAGAGCTTCAACATTCGGCCGATCTATCTGTCTTGTGACCCGGCGCTACTCGCGCCGCGGGCGTTCGACATCTACACAGGACGGTAACGGATGCCTCGATATCCAGGCTTCATAGGCGGCTCGTATTACGCGAGCAAGGTCGACACACAGCGCTCGATAAACCTGTATCCGGAAGCCGTCGAGAGCGGCAGTCGTCCGCCAGTACTCCGCGGAACGCCGGGTACCGACCTTTGGCACACGGCGCCCAAGTCGCCAATTCGCGCATTGTGGAGCGGCGACGACGGTACACGTTGCTTTGTTGTCGCAGGAGATACGCTCTACGAAGTCGACAGTTTCGGCACGTTCAGCAGCCGCGGCGCAGTCGGCAACGACAGCAACCCGGCAGAGATTTATGTAAACGGCACACAGCTACTCTGCATCAGCGCAGGCCAAGCCTACATCAGCAACGGCGGCGCAGTGAGCTCTGTAGGTATGCCGACGGCCACATCGGGCGGCTTTATCGACGGCTACTTTCTCGCCGCGCGTCCGGACTCGCGACAATTCGACATCAGCGAAATCAACGACGGTACGACGTGGGACGCGCTCGAGTACGCGATCAAGGAAGCCTATCCGGATCACATCAAACGCTTATTCGTCGATCACTCGGATGTGTGGTTATTCGGAACCGAATCGATTGAAGTGTGGCGCAACACCGGCAACGCTGATTTTCCGTTTCAGCGTGACCCGGGCGCGTTCATCATGAAGGGCTTGAAAGCCAAGTACTCAACCGTTCGGCTCGCCGGCGGCGTCGCGTTTTTGGGCGGCGATTCCCGCGGCTCAACCGTGGCTTATCACGCCGTAGGCTTCCAGCCGAAGCGCGTTTCAACCCATGCGATTGAGACGATGTGGAAAAGCTATAACGACACGACTAACGCCGTTTCGTTTGCCTATAGCGACAACGGTCATGATTTTTGGGTGATCCAGTTTCCGAATGAGGGAACGTGGGTCTACGACGCAACCACGCAAATCTGGCACGAGCGCAGTTTTTGGGACGGATCCGATCATGCGCGATGGAAGCCTCAGTATCACTGCGAAGCGTTCGGGAAACATCTTGTCGGCGACTACGGCAGCGGCAAGATTTTCGAAATGGGCGGCGAAATCATGGACGACGACGGAACCGTCATCAAGCGGTTACGGGCAGCTCCGGATGTTAACCAGGACGGCCGACCCATCTTCTACGATCAGTTTCAGCTTGATCTGTTGACCGGCGCGGGCACGTTATCGGCAACGCTCGAATATACCGACGACGGCGCGACATGGAAAACCCGCGACACCCTCAGCCCCGCTTATCTCGACTTTGGCGCCCGTGTGATCTGGCGGCGGCTTGGGCGATCGCGCAATAGGGCATGGCGCGTACAGATCGAGAGTAGCGGCCTAGTCGTCATCACAGACGCATTTATTAACAACAACAATTAATGCCGTATACCCCGGGCGAAGCGCAGAAAACCAGCATCGTTACAGTCCCGATCCGTACCCCGATGTACGAAGCCGACGGGCGGTTTTCACGCGTCTGGACACTGTTTTTACAGTCGCTCGCGACCCCGGCGCCATTGTCGAACACGCACGCCAAGCGCGTTGAGACGTACACCGACGCGGCCAGTAACGTTGTACCCGGCGCTTACGGCGCGGGGAAGTATCCCGTCGGTACGCAGTTCTATGAGAGCGATCGCGGCGTCTGGTATGTGGTTGTCGACGACGGCACGGGCGCGCACTATTGGAAGTTTGACCGCGGCGAAATGCGCGGAGATTTGGCCGATATTCCCACCGATTTAACAGCCGACGACGAAGGGTTTATTTACTTCGTGACCACGGGCACCGGCGGAACGATCGCGTACCATCACCGGGCGCGCTGGACTGGTACGGCGTGG
>Ga0190275_10002077_pt1 | contig 14511 bp, 11 predicted proteins | sample Popmic550T_FD_133745 | JGI IMG/M metagenome (GOLD analysis project Ga0190275, IMG submission 133745) | Populus adjacent soil microbial communities from riparian zone of Yellowstone River, Montana, USA - 550 T | ecosystem: Environmental > Terrestrial > Soil > Riparian zone > Trees stand | place... | reverse complement strand
CGGGGCGAAGGCCCCGGGGTTTTTTTCGTTCCGCGTTGGGTGCCCCCCCGGCGCCTTCACCCCCCGCCGCTCGCCGGGCTTACTTCTTCGGCTCCGCGTTCTCGGCCGTCACCTTCGTCATGTCCGGCCGCCGCAGGTGGTGGCCGGTCGCGTCCTGGTACGCCCTCGCCACCGCCAGCAACTCGGCCTCGCCCCACAGCCGGCCGGTGAACGTCAGGCTCGTCGGCACCTCCACGCCGTCCGCCCCGCGGGTCAGGCCGTTCGGCAGGCACACCACCGGGTGCCCCGTCAGGTTCGTTAGCAGCCCGCTGTCCGGCGAGCCGACGTACACGTCCACGTCGGTCATCGCCGCGGCCATCTGCTTCATCAGCACCGTTCGCACGCGCTGGGCGCGGAGGTAGTCCACGGCCGGGATGAAGCGGCCGCGGCGGAACGTCGCCGGCCAGCTGTTCAGCCCCTCGGTCGTGCCGGCCCGCGTCAGGTCGTCGAACGCGGCCGACGCCTCCACGTCGAGGATCACCGACAGCGCCGCCACCGGCAGCCCCGCCGGCAGCCGGAACGGCACGAGCCGCACGCCCAGGTCGGTCAGCACCTTCTTCACCGCGTCGGACGTGCCGTTCTCGAAGAAGCCGACGCGGAGTTCCTTCACCGGCCGCGGCGACGGCCAGGTGAACGGGTGCGTCACGGCCGTGGGATCGAGCCCGTCGTGGCCGTGGATGACGGACAGGATGAGCGCACAATCCTCGACGGAGCGGGCCAGCGGGCCGAGCTTGTCCATGCTCCAGCTGAGGGCCATGCAGCCGTGCCGGCTGACCCGGCCGAACGTCGGCCGCAGGCCGGTCACGCCGCAGCGCGTGCTCGGCGACACGATGCTCCCCCACGTCTCGCTGCCGATGCCGTAGCCGGCGCACCCCGCGGCCACGGCCGACGCCGACCCCGCGGACGAGCCGCTCGAACCCTGGCGGACGTTCCACGGGTTGCGGGTCATGCCGCCGAACCAGCGGTCGCCGTTCGCCAGGGCGCCGAGCGTCACCTTCGCCACCAGCACGCCGCCGGCCCGGTCGATGCGGTCGGCCACGGTCGCCTTGGTGTCGATCGTCTGCTCGCGGAACGGGGCGGCGCCCCACGTCGTCCGGTAGCCGGGGTAAGCGATCAGGTCTTTCGCCACCCACGGCACGCCGTGGAGCGGCCCGCGCGGCGTGCCGGCGGCTAGCTCGCGGTCGGCCTCCGCGGCCTGTTTCAGCGCCAGCTCCTCCGTCAGGTTCACGACGCACTTCAGCGCCGGGTCGTACGTCTTGAGGCGGGCGAGGCACAGCTTCGTCAGGTCGGTCGAACTCACCTTCTTGTCGCGGAGGAGGGCGGCGAGCTTGGTGACCGGCAGGAAGGCGAGGTCGTCGTCGCCGGCGGGGCGGTCGGTGGCGGGGGGCGCGAACGCGGCACTGCCGCGCGGCCCGACGGCCGGGCGGCCGGGGTCGGGGAGGAAGTGCAAGGCCGGCGGCACGTCGTTGCCGACCGCCGCCCGGTGGAGCGCCGCGGACCCGCGCATCGCGTTCGTGAGGCCGGCGGCGACTTGGCGGCGCTGGTCGTCGGTGAGTTCGAGGCCGGCGACCCACTCCGCGTTGCGGACCATCTCCGGAGTGACGGTCGTGGGGAAGTCGGGCGCCTGGGCGGCGAGGGCGCGGTGGAACGTGGCAGTGCCGACGCCGAGGCCGGCGGCGGCGGCGAACAGGTCGCGGCGGGATGGGGTCACGGTCGCTCCGGGTGGGGGCGGAGAGGCGGCGCGATTCTACCCGGCGGCGCGCGGCGTGTCCTGTACCTTCTGCCGGCGCGGATTGTACCCTTTCCCTCAAGTCGCAGGACTTACAACCGGCAGAACCGGGCAGAATCGCGGCGCGAAAATTTCGCCGCGGCGGAAGTGCCGTTGCCCGAAGGGGTTTGATGCGAGTCGCGGGAAATCGACACGGCGTGTTTTGCGAGTGGCACGGCCGCTGCTTTGGTAGTCAATCGTACCCGAAACTGACCCCCGAAACCCACCGGCAGGAGCCGCAAATGACCCCGACCATCAACGCCACCAAGACCGCCCCGGTTGCCCGGACCGCCGAGGCCGAGCAGATCCTCCGCGACGCGGCCTTCGTGCTGAAGATGACCCGCCGGGTGAAGGCCGAGATCGTCCGCGACGCCGCCCGCCCGCTGACCGCCCCGAAGCTCGCCGAGCGGACCGGGGCGGCGCTGGTGGTGTGAGCCGGGCGGTTGTCGCGCCGGTGGTCCGCTCATAGGATCACCTTTCGCGGTTACGACCGACAACTGACCACCGGCGAAGCCATGAGCATCGACAAGAGCCTGAAGCGCAAGGGCGGGATGAAGCGCACCCGGTGCGTGATGACCCGGGCCGAGCGGATCGAGAAGATGATGGAGGGCGGCTCGTTCAAGGCCGACCAGAGCCCCTTCGGCATCCCCAAGACGATCGTGACGAAGGTCGTCCTCCGCAAGAAGGTGAAGAAGGAGGCCGCCGGCGACGCCGCGGCCGAGGACGACAAGAAGGACGCCAAGAAGAAGTAACCGGCTGCCCGCCATGCCGACCGCGTACATCGGGCTCGGGAGCAACCTCGGCGACCGGCGGGCGACGCTCGCCGCCGCCGTCCGCCGCCTGCGGGCCGAGCCGGGCCTGCGGGTGCTGGCTGTCTCGGGATACTACGAGACGGCCCCGGTCGATTGCCCGCCGGGGAGCGGCGACTACCTCAACGCCGCCGCCGCGGTCGAGACGGACCGCGACCCGCACGACCTCCTCAAACTCCTCCAGCATATCGAACGGCAGTACGGCCGCGTCCGCACCGGCGTGAACTCGCCGCGCACCCTCGACCTCGACCTCCTCCTCTACGGCGACCGGGTCATCGACACCCCCGACCTCGTCGTGCCGCACCCGCGGATGCACGAGCGGGATTTCGTGCTCACGCCGCTCGCCGACCTCGCGGCCGACGTGTCGCACCCCGTTTTGGGCAAGTCGATCCGCGAGTTGCTGGCAGTCGTCCATGCGGGCGGCGTGCGGCCCATGCCGATGCCCAGATCGCAGCGCACGTCGGTCCTGGCCGGGCAGATCGCGTTGGTCACGGGCTCGACGAGCGGTATCGGGAAGTCCGTCGCCGAGGCGATGTGGTCGAACGGCGCGAGTGTCCTCACCCACGGCCGGCGCGGCGGAAGGGATTGTCACTCCACGGCGGACCTGTCCGTGCGAGCGGAGTGCGACCGACTCGCGGATGAAGCCTGGGCCACGTTCGGCGGCCTCGACATCGTCGTCCTCAACGCCGGCGCCGACACGCTCACCGGCGACGCCGCGAACTGGTCGTTCGACCAGAAACTCGACGCCCTCCTCGCGGTCGATCTGAAGGCGACGATGCGGCTCGGCCGCAACCTCGGCGCCCGCATGAAGGCGCGCGGCCGCGGCGTCATCCTCACCGTCGGCTGGGACCAGGCCGAGACCGGCATGGGGGGCGACAGCGGCGAACTCTTCGCGGCGGTGAAGGGGGCGGTGATGTGCTTCACCCGGTCGTTGGCGCTGAGCCTGGCGCCGGAGGTGCGCGTGAACTGCCTCGCCCCCGGCTGGATCCGCACCGCGTGGGGCGAGACGGCGTCGCCGACGTGGCAGGAGCGCGTGCGGCGCGAGACGCCACTCGGCGTGTGGGGGTTGCCCGAGGACGTGGCCGCGGCGGCGGTGTGGCTGGCGTCGCCGGCGGCGGGCTTTATGACGGGGCAGACGTACCCGATCAATGGGGGGGCGGTGCGGGGGTGATGGGTTTTGCCGCTTGCGGCGGTGCAACGCCGCAAGCGGTGGATGATTCAGTCCACGTACGGGTCCGCCCCGATGTCCTGGAGCATCTCCTGCCGGTGCTTGTCGTAGTTCATCAGGTCGAGCCGCTGCCGGTAGTGCTTCCGCTCGATCCGCTGCTGCGCCACCCGGAACAGCGGCGCGTACTGGTCCCAGTCCCGATTGCCGCCCGCCTTCCCGAGTTCCAGCAACTCCCGCTGCTTCGCCGACCCCAAACCTTCGAGCAACTGGTCCTCCAGCGACAGCATGAACTGCGCGCTGCCGGGGTCGCCCTGGCGGCCGGCGCGGCCCTGGAGCTGCCGGTCGATCCGCTCCGCCTCGTGCCGCTCGGTGCCGATCACGTGGAGCCCGCCGGCCTCGGCCACGCCCTCGCCGAGCTTGATGTCGGTGCCGCGGCCGGCCATGTTCGTCGCCACCGTCACCGTGTCCGGCTGACCGGCCGCGGCCACCACCTCGGCCTCGCCCTCGTTCTGCTCGGCGTTCAGGACGCGGTGCCGCACCCCCACCGCGGTCAGCTTCGCGCTCAGCTTCTTCGACGCCTCCACGGTGCGCGTGCCGATGAGCACCGGGCGGTGCGTCGTCAGCATCTGCTGCGTCTTCCGCACCACCGCGTCGAACTTGGCGTCCTCCGTCGGGTACACCTGGTCCGGGATCACCTGCCGCATCGTCGGCCGGTTCGTCGGCACCTTGCTCGTCCAGCGGCGGTACACCTTCCGCAGTTCCCAGAAGTTCGGCAGCAGCGTGCCGCTCATGCCGGCGAGCTTCGTGTACAGCCGGTAGAAGTTCTGGAAGGTGATCTGCGCCGCGTGGTCGCTCGGCATGTTGATCTGCACCTTCTCCTTCGCCTCGACCGCCTGGTGCAGCCCGTCGCGCCAGTGGCGGTCGGGCATCGGCCGGCCGGTCCCCTCGTCGATGATGACGATCTTGCCGTCCTTCGGGTTGACCATGTAGTGCTGGTCGCGGGAGAACCGGTAGTAGGCGTGCAGCCCCTTCTCCACGGATTCGAGCAGCTTGTCCATCGCCTTCGCGTTCTTGCCGGTCGGCGGGTTCGAGTAGCGGACGAGCTGCCGGCCCTCGTCGGTGATCTCGATCTTGTCCTTCTTCAGGTTCAGGGTGAAGTGCTGGTCGCGGCGCATCTCGCGGGCCACGTTGTCGGCCCAGGTGAACACCACCTGCTCCTCCGGCTCGGCCGGGCGCGTCGGGTTGGCGATGATCAACGGCGTCTTGGCCTCGTCGATGAAGATGCTGTCGGCCTCGTCCACGATGGCGTAGTGGAGGTCGCGCTGGACGCGCGGGTCCAGCCTGGCCGGGCCGTTCGCCCCCGGCATGAACGGCGCCCAGAACGGCGCCGCCCCCGCCTGCCCGCCGCGGAGCTTGAGCCGGTCGCGGAGGAAGTCGAACCCGAACTCGGACGCGGTGCCATAAGTGATGTCGGCCTTGTACGCGGCGACGCGGGCGGCGTCGTCCATCTTCTGCTGGAGCACGCCGACGGACAGGCCGAGCTTCTCGTACACCGGCCCGATCCACTCGGCGTCGCGCTTGGCGAGGTAGTCGTTCACGGTGGTGACGTGACACCCCTTGCCGACCAGCGCGTTCAGGAACGCCGGCGAGCTGGCGCTGACGGTCTTCCCCTCGCCCGTCGCCAGCTCGACGAGGCCGCCGAAGTGCATGACGACGCCGGCGGCGAGCTGCACGTCGAACGGGCGGATGTTGAGCACCCGCTGGATGGCGACGGAGCAGAGGCCGAACGCTTCCGGGAGCAGCTTGTCGAGGGGGAACTTGCCGCGGGCCTTGCCGCGGAGGGCCATGCTGGCGGCCTTGATGTCGTCGTCGTTGTGCTTCAGGTAGTGCCGCTCCCAGTGGCGGATGGCCGGCACCATCAGCGCCGCGCGCGACAGTCGCCGGTTCCACGGCAGGCCGGCGGCGGCGCGGACGCGGTTGACCGGCCCGGTGCCGAGCCGGCCGGGGACGTTCTCGATGGTGCGGTGCGGGTGCGAGACGCGCTCGCTCGGCGGCTCGACGACGGCGTGACTCATCGGCACGGACCTCGCATTAGGGCACCTCTTCAGAATACGTCAGAGGTGAAGGGTGTGAAAGCCCGGGGACGGCCGGCCCCGGGCTGCCCCGCGTATTGCCCCGGTCACCTACACTGTCACGTGAACCCTCCCCCGGAGGCGCCGGATGCCGCCGCCCGACCCGCCCGCCAAGACGCCGTTCGACTCGCTCACCGAGCCGGACCAGCCGACGCCGGAGAAGCCGTACGCGGAGCCGGCGGCCGACGAGTACGTGGCGCAGATCAAGGAGACGGCCGACAAGCTCCTCCGCGACCGGGCCGCCCGCGGCGACGTGAAGCTCCTCGCCACCGCGATGCGCGAGCTGCGCTACTGCCTCAAGGTGTTCGCCGGCTACCGCGACCGCCGCAAGGTGACGGTGTTCGGCTCCGCCCGCACCCGCCCGGACCACCCCGCGTTCGTGGCCGCCGAGGAGTTCGGCCGCCGGATCGTGGCCGAGGGGTGGATGGTCATCACCGGGGCCGGCAGCGGCATCATGGAGGCCGGCCACGTCGGCGCCGGGCGGGAGAACAGCTTCGGGCTGAACATCATGCTGCCGTTCGAGCAGTCGGCCAACCCGGTGGTGCACGGCGACCCGAAGCTGATGACGCTGCGGTACTTCTTCACCCGCAAGCTGATGTTCATCAAGGAGTCGGAGGCGATCGTGCTGTTCCCCGGCGGGTTCGGGACGCACGACGAGGCGTTCGAGGCGCTGACGCTGATCCAGACGGGCAAGAGCCACCTGTTCCCGGTGGTGATGGTGGACGAGCCGGGCGGCACGTACTGGGCCGCGTGGGAGCGCTTCATCCGCGAGCAGTTGCACGACCGCGGCTACATCTCGCCGGCGGACCGGTCGCTGTACAAGCTCACCGACTCGGTGGACGCGGCGGTGGCGGAGGTCACGCGGTTCTACCGGGTGTACCACAGCATGCGCTACGTCCGCGGCCACCTGCTGCTGCGCCTCCAGCGGCGGCTGTCGGACGCGACGCTGGACGGCGTCCGCCGCGACTTCAAGGACATTGTTGTCGGCGGGAGTTTCGACCAGGTGGAGGCGCTGCCGGAGGAGGCGAACGAGCCGGCGCTGAAGGAGCTGCCGCGACTGCGGTTCCGCTTCGACCGGCAGAAGATCGGCCGGCTGCGCGAGCTGGTGGACCGCATCAACGCGGAGGGGTGATTCGCCTCTCGCGGCCCTGGATTACTCGTAGAGGACGTGGACCCGGATACTCATGTTGGTCACGCCTTCGTTGGCAGTAGTCTTGACCGTGAGTGTTACCTTGTTCCCGTCAGGGACAACCTCGAGCACAGGGAAGTGTCCCGCATTCCCCTTGTTATTTAAGACCGTGTGCCACGTCTTGAGAACGTGCGTTCCGAAAGGCCGGTTGTCATGGCTCCTGTCGATCGTGTGCGACTTGCCTTCGCGTGTTGCCAAGAGTGCACTGTGATCCTTGGAGTTCGCGCTGATGACGGGGTCGATGTGGCCGTACTTTACGAAATGCCCTTTACGCAACTCCTCGCGGATGGCCCGTAGTTCGTTCCGAAGAACTTCGTTCTCCCCCCGCAGTGCCAAGAGGTTGTTCTCGCCGACTTCCCTCGAGGCAGCTTCGACGCTCGCACGTGAAGCCTCAGCCTGATCGGCCGCCGCCTTCGCACGATCCTTGTGGCTAGCAAGTTCGCGGTCGATGTCTTGAGGGATTCGGCGTTTCAACTCCTCCTCGATGAAACTCGGAAACTTCCACACGCCGACACCCGACACGATGAGGCAGAGGATTCCGACAATGCTGCCGGTCCACCGGAGGTGAGTCCACTTTAACTTCTGCTCGTTGAAATGTCCCTTCACCTCGGCTTCAAATACCCGCAGCGTGGCACCAAGTGTCTTTAGGTCGGCCCCAACTGCCTTCACGTCGGCAGCAAGTGCCTGCACTTTGACGTCGGATTCCTTGATGTCGGCGCTGCGTTGATCAGCCATGGTCGATCTCCGAACGGTGTCGAGGAAGGGTTTACTAACCCCGGCCCTACGGGGTCTACTCCCTCAATTGTACTTCGCTGCCGGCGGGACCATCTTTCTGCGTGCCTACATAGCGGTCGATCCACAAGCAGAATCCACAAGCAGTACGGGAAGAACTGGACGCGAGAAGGTCCGCGAAGGGTGCGAGTGCCACACCGCGGGTTTCCCAAGCATGTCGTCGCTTGCTCGCCCCGGAACGGTCGCGTAAACTAAACCCGGTCGGACCCCCTGCCAGGCCCGCTTCCCGCCCGCCCGTCGTGAGACCCCGCATGCGCTGGTTCGCCGTCGCGCTCGCCGCCGCTGCGCTCACCCCCTCGGCGCAAGCCCAGCCGTCGTTCCTCAACGAGGTGATGCCGATCCTCACGCGGTCGGGGTGCAACCAGGGCGCCTGCCACGGCAAGGGGACCGGCCAGAACGGCTTCCGCCTCTCCCTCCGCGGCTACGCCCCCGAGCAAGATCATCGCTAACTGACGCGCGAGTTCGACGGCCGCCGCATCGACCCGGCCACGCCGGAAGCGAGCCTGCTGCTGCAAAAGGCGACGGGCGCCGTGCCGCACGAGGGTGGGCGGCTGTTCGGCGTCGGCAGCCGGGAGTACGCCACGCTGCTGGCATGGGTGAAGGCCGGCGCACCCGGCCCGAACAAGAGCGACCCCGCGCTCAGCCGCCTCGACATTTCGCCGAACACCAAGGTCGTGAAGCCCGGCGACACGCCGCCGCTCGTCGCCACCGCCACGTTCGCCGACGGCTCCAAGAAGGACGTGACGTGGCTGACCAAGTTCGACGCCAACGACGCCGGCACGGTGTCGGTGTCGCCGACCGGCGAGGCGAAGGCGGTGCGGGCCGGGTCGGCCGCGGTGCGGGCCATGTTCCAAACGGATGTCGCGGTCGCGGTGTTCACCATCCCGCACGACCGGCCCGTCGAGGAAGCACGCTACCAGGCTCGTAACAATCTCGTGGACGACCATGTCTTCGCCCGCCTCCGCGAGCTGCGGATCGAGCCGTCCGACGGCTGCACCGACGCCGAGTTCGTCCGCCGGGCGTTCCTCGACAGCTGCGGCCTCCTCCCGACGCCCGCCGAAGTGGCCGCGTTCCTGGCCGACCGCGACCCGAAGAAGCGAGAGAAGCTGGTCGATACGCTCCTGGCCCGCCCCGAGTTCAGCGACTACTGGGCGCTGCAGCTCGGCGACATCTTCCAGAACCGCAAGGAGCGCGACCACGACGTGCGCGGCGTGAAGGGCGTCCGCTCGTTCCACCTGTGGCTGCGCGAGCAGGTGGCCGCGAACCGGCCGTGGGACGAACTCGCCCGCGACATCCTCACCGCCGCCGGCAGCAACACCGACAACCCCGCCGTCGGCTACTTCATCGTCACCGTCGGCGAGCAGCGGCACGGCGAGAACTCGGAGGCGCCCGAGTCGGTGGCGCAGGCACTGCTCGGCACGCGGATCGGCTGCGCCCGCTGCCACAACCACCCGCTCGAACGGTTCACGCAGGACGACTTCTACCACTTCGCCGCGTACTTCAGCCGGGTGAAGCTCGACCGCCGCGAGGCTCGGCAGGGGCCGACCACGCTGCGCGTCTCGCACCCCGACCAGAACCAGAACAAGAACCCCGTCGGCGTAACGCAGCCGCGGACCGGGCAGTTCATGAAGGCCCGCCCGCTCGACCGCACCGCCGCCGACGCCGCCCCGACCGACGACCCGCGGCAGGCGCTGGCGAAGTGGGTGACCGACGCCAGGAACGAGGCGTTCGCCGGGGCGATGGTCAACCGCGTGTGGAGGCACTACCTCGGCGTCGGGCTCGTCGAACCGGTGGACGACCTGCGGGCGACGAACCCGCCGACGAACCCGCCGCTGTGGGCGGCGCTGAAGGCCGAGTTCGTGGCGAAGAAGTACGACCTGCGGGCGCTGATGCGGCTGATCCTGACGAGCCGGACGTACCAGCTGTCGGCGGCGACGCGGGCGGGGAACGCCACCGACGACCGCTACTACTCGCACTACTACGCCCGCCGACTGCCGGCCGAGGTGCTGCTCGACGCCATCAGCGACGCGACCGGGGTGCCGGAGCGGTTCGACGGCTACCCGCTCGGCACGCGCGCCGTCCAGGTGCCGGACCCGGGCACGGCGTCGGACTTCCTCCGCATGTTCGGCCGCTCCGACCGGGTGACGGCGTGCGCCTGCGAGCGCGCCGGCGACGTCACGCTCCCGGCCGTGCTCCACCTCCTCGGCGGCAACGCGACGGTGGGGAAGGTTCAGCACCCGGCGGGCTGGCTGGCGCGGACGCTGGCCGCGGAGAAGGACGACGCGAAGCTGCTGGACGCCCTGTTCGAGCGCACGGTGGGGCGGTCGCCGACCGCGGAGAAGCGCCGGCAGCTGGCGTCGTACCGGGCGCAGGCGCCGGAGCGGGTGGCGTTCTACCAGGACGTGTTCTGGGCGCTGCTGAACAGCAAGGAGTTCGTGTTCAACCGCTGATTCTTCCGCCGCTCGCGGCGATGCACCGCGGTGCATCGCCGCAAGCGGCAACTCGGGTCACTTCTTCGCCGGCGGCCGCTTCTTGATCTCCTCGACGCGCGTCCGCCACGCCTTCAGGAACCGGTCGTAGGCCATCCCCGTCGGCACGCCCACGTCGACGAAGGCCAGCCCCGGCACGCGGGCCGCGGACGGGTCGGCGAAGGTGATGAGGTTCCACAGCGCCAGCTCCCGCACCGCCACCGACGGGTGGCTCAGCTGATCGACCAGCCGGTCCAGCTCCGGCGGCTCCGGCGCGGCCGGGTGAACTGCCCCGCGCAACAGCCGCAGCACGATGTCGGCGACGCCCTCGCCCGGGATCTTCATGTCGAGCACGACGCCGAGCGCCGCCGTGTTGTCGGCCGCGCGCGGCAGCCATGCCGCCAGTGCGGTCGCCGCCGCCACCCGCTGCGGGCCGCGCGTCTCGTCCGTCAGCACGTCCACGACCGGCTTCAGGTCGTCGGCCGTCGCCGCGAGCGCGGCCAGGCCGTACAGGCCGATCACGCCCTGGAAGTACTGCCCCATCGCCGGCGGCTGCGTCACCAGCTCGGTCATCAGCAGTTGCACGCGGGCGGCGTCGGCGAGCCGGCCGGTCACGTCGGACAGCGCCTTCTGCACCGCCTTCGCCTGCTCCGACGGCACGATCGGGAACTTGTCGAAGTTCAGGTTCATCTTGTCCGTCGGGGCGGGGGCGCTCGGCCGGCCGGCGCCGCGGCTGTCCCACGTCATCGCCGTGTTGGCCGCGACTTTCTCGTGCGAAATGCCGCGCGCCGGCACCGCGACCGCGGCCGACCCGCGGACCACGGCGACCTTCACCTCCGCCCGCGGGGCCGGGCCGGCGGCGCGGAGGAACATCGCCCCCGGCTCGTGCGCCACCGTCAGCTCGACCGCCACCTCGGACCGTTCCGGCAGCACGAAGTCGTACACCTCGCCGGCCGCCCGGACGCGGACGCGCTCGCCGGCCTTCGTCGGCGTCAGGTAGACGCGGCCGGCCAGGAGCGTCAGGTCGGCGTCGTGCTCGAACCCGCCGCCGTCGGCCTTCGCGGTCGGGGCGTGGAACCGCACCCGCGCCTCCAGCACCCGCACCGGCATCTGGTCCGGCAGGTTCCCCCACAGTGCCACGTTTACGCCGGTGTCCAGCTTCACCTCCGCCTTGTACCCCGGCAGCGCCAGCACCTCGTCGTTCGACGACACGACCGCGTCGCCACCGGGGTCGAGCCGCGTCCACTTGGCGTCAGCGTCCGCGGTCGAGCGGGTGACGAGGAGCGTGTTCGACTGCGTCGCCTTCCCGACGGGCAGCCGGTCGGCGCGGGCCGGGGCGACGGCCGGTTCCTTCCCCTTGTCCGGTTCCTTCCCCTTGTCCGGCGGCGTCGGCATCGGCTCGGGCGGCTTCGGCATCGGTTCCGGCGGCTTCGGCTCGGGCTCCGGCGGCTTGGGCGGGGCCGGCCGCGGCGTGGGAGCGGCCGACGCGACCTCCAGCGGCATCGTCTCGGGCACCGCGGGCGGCGCGCCGGGAACGGCCATGTACACCGCGACGGCGAGCAGCGCGGCGATGACGACGCCGGCCGCGGTCATGGTGGCGCGATGGGCGGCCGACCCGGTGCCGAAGCGGGTCATGCCGAGGAGGAGGGCAGCGTCGGCGTCCTCGGCCTCGGGCCGTTCCGCGGCGGCCCCGCCGATGACGGGGAGGTTCGGCCGGGTGCGCCCCTTCCGTGACCCGCCCGGCGGCGGCACCAGCTTGTACATCCGGTCCCGCGCGCTCGGCGGCACCCGCACCGGCTCGGCCAGCACGACGGTGAGAATCTGGTGGCACGCGGCGACCTCGGCGAGGTAGACGTCGGAGTCGAGGCAGGCCTGTTCGAGCCGCTGCACCTGCTCGCCGTCGAGGGTGTTGCTGAGGTACTCGGCGACGGTGTTGGGGTCCGAAATGTCCTCGTCGGCCCCGGCGGCGTCGGGCGTCTGGAGGCGGCGGCGGCGGGTGACCTTCTTGATCCGCTCGACGAGTTCGCGGGCAACGTCGCTCTCGGCGACCTTCTTGCCGAGTTCGCGGGTCGCGGCCGGTTCGAGGGTGTCGTCGAGGTAGGCCAGGAGGGTGCGGAGGGTGAGTTGGGCCACGGCGGCACCTCGGGGGCGGGCGTTTCCCCTGTTAGTGCCGCGGGGCGGCCGCCGTCGTGCAACGAAATCGCAAAAACGTCTGCGACGCCCCCTACAACCCGATCCGTCAGCGTCCGTTCAAGGAGGTCAGTGGCCGCTGTGCCGCGCAAGTCCTCTGCGCGACACACCCTGCGCGATCCAGCTCCGGTTGTAGCACACAGGCGAAGCCGTGTGCGGGAATTGGAATTCGAGGGAGTTTCCCGACACCGGGAACGGAGTTGTTCTAGGTGAACAGTACTCTGCCGAGATCAGGACGTCGGACGAACACTCCCCGGCCGGCGGTCGGTCGAGGGGTCACGTTCGCTTCACCCGAGCCGGGAACTGCCTGTGTCACGCACGCTCAACTACAAGGAATACGCCCGCGAGTTGGCCGGCGAGCCGCCCGCGACCCAGGTTCCCGGCACCGCCGTCATCCCCGCCCGCGTCGCCTTCAACCGCCTCCCGCCGCCCGCCCGGCTCGTGTGCGTCCACCCGCCGGGCGAGCAACTCGGGAAGCTCGTCATGCTCCGCGGCACGCCCCTCGTCGTCGGCCGGGAGCCGGACCGCGACGTGGTCGTGGACGAGCCGTCGGTGTCGCGGACGCACGCCCGGCTCGAGCCGCGGCCGGCCGGGGTCTACCGGCTGACCGACCTCGGCAGCTCGAACGGCACGTTCGTGAACGGCGTCCGCCTCCAGTCCGGCCCGGTCCACAACGGCGACCGGGTGCAGTTCGGGAACGTCGTGTTCCTGTTCCTCACCGGCGAGAGCCTCTAGCGGACGCACGCCGGCGGATCAGGGCGGCCGCGAGCAGCGCCGCCAGCCCGGCGCCGACGGTGCCCCACGACCGCCGCCGCGCCGCGGTGTACTCGTGCATCCGCGCCGGCGGCACCCACAAGTGCCACTCCTCCGGCCCGACCGGCGTCGCGATCGGCTCGCGGCCGGCGTGGAAGGCGGCGTAGAACTGTGGGTCGTCGAGCGGCACCCCGGCGGCGATCTGCCGCTCCTCGTGCTCCTGGTACGCCCGCTGGTACGCCTCGCCGTGGGCGAGTTCGGCCTCGAACCGCGGGCGCAGCGCGGCCACCTCTTCCGCCGTCAGCGGCGGGTTGGCACTCAGCCACGAGGAACGCCTCGTCCACTCGGCCGCATTCGTGAAGGTCTGTTCCAGGTCCGCCTGCCGCGCCCGGCAGTGGTCGTGGAAGGCGGGCGATCCGCCGGGCGCCGCGACCCGCCGGGCGCGCTCGAACGCCGCCCACGCCAGGTGCCGCTGGCCGACGCGCAGCATCGTCTCGCCGAGCACCAGGGCCAGGTGCGCGGCGGGGCCGCGGACCTGTCGCCACAGCCCCACGATCGCCACGACGGGTTCGTCGAACGGCACCGTGTCGCGGCCGTTCTCGCCGGTCGGGCCGACGCGGGTGATGTGGTCGCGGATCGGGCGGAGCTCCTCCCAACGGGCCGGGTCGGCGGGGTCGGTGCCGGGCTCGAAGAACGCCGGGGCCGTGTCGAACTCCCGCCCCTTGCCGAAGTCCGGGTCGGTCGGCCGGCCGAGCCCCGAGGTGACCCAGTTCATCTCGCGGTCGAGCGCCTCCTGAACGGTCAGACTGAGCGGGTTGCCGATGGCGTCGAACCGGCCCGCGGCGGCCGCGCCAGAAAGGCGGTAGTCGTCGAACTGCGCCTGCCACTTCCCGCGGCCGAAGTGGGCCGTGGGGTTCACCTCCACCGACTTCCGCACCAGTGCCAGCCCCTCGGCCCCCCGGCCGAAGGCGCCTTGCGACAGGATCGTGCCGAGGTTGGCGTAGGTCGTGTACAGCTCGCGCTCGGGCCGTTTCGCCGCGAGTTGCCGGCGGAGCTTGTCTTCGAGAAGGAGGGCCGCCTCGTCGCCGCGGCCGAGGCGATCGAGCGCCACCGCCAAATCATCGGTCAGGGCGAACGCGGCCGGGTCGTCGGGGGGGAGGGCGGCGAGCTTCGCCCGTGTGACGCGGACGCGCTCGGCGTGGT
>Ga0190275_10002076_pt1 | contig 14514 bp, 15 predicted proteins | sample Popmic550T_FD_133745 | JGI IMG/M metagenome (GOLD analysis project Ga0190275, IMG submission 133745) | Populus adjacent soil microbial communities from riparian zone of Yellowstone River, Montana, USA - 550 T | ecosystem: Environmental > Terrestrial > Soil > Riparian zone > Trees stand | place... | reverse complement strand
GATCAGTGATTTCAGAAAACCATCGGGCAGAAGCGATCCTATGTACGCGCCCGATGTCGCGATCGCAGTCTCGATGAGTTCCATCAGCGGAATGGCGCCGCTGAAGATCGTCTGAAAGACAGCCAGCACCACAATCGTGAAAACAATGGGCCCCCACAATGGGTGCAGAAAAACGCTATCAAGCCGGCGGGTCCAATGCGAGGGAAACGGAGCTTGATACGCGGCGCTCGAGCCAACCTGCGCAGCCCATTGCCGGCATTTCGGGACATCCTGCAGAACAGGAAGCTGCAACATCGGCCTCGCGCCCGGGGAACTGACCGTACTCCCTTCGAGAAACTGAAAAACCCTGTCGACGCCTTGGCCTTTGGCAGCGCTGATCAAGGCGACCGGCGCTCCCAGTTCCCGCGCAAGCGCAGCAGGATCGACGCCTCCCCCGCGGCTGTGCAGATCGTCCGCCATATTCAGAACGACCAGTGTTGGTAGCCCAAGTCTCAGAATCGGCGCAGCGAGCACGAGGTGACGCTGCAAGTTCGTGCAATCGAGGATCAGCAGAACGGCGTCGGGACGGCCAACGCCAGGCATTTCGCCTTTCAGTACATCGTGCGTAACCTGCTCATCTTCTGAGCGGGGAGTAAGGCTGTAGATACCCGGAAGATCGATGAGGACGACATCGCGGTTGGCAACCTTCGCCCGGCCAATGTGTTGTTCTACTGTGACACCAGGAAAGTTAGCGACCTTCTGCCGGAGTCCGGTAAGACGATTGAAGAGAGTGGATTTCCCGGAATTCGGCGGGCCAACAAGCGCTACAGTGTGAGTTGCCGGAGATGTCGCGTTGCCGGAGGGCAATACAGATATGCCTGTTGCGGCCGGGCAACTGTGGCAATCGCTCATACCACTAGATCTTTATCAGAAGTTGGGCAGCGGTCTCTCTACGCAGAGCTACTTCCGAACCGTCCACGCGAAACACGCGAGGATCACCGCCAGGGGCGCAACGTGCTGCTGTCACGCTCATGCCGGGAAGAAAGCCGAGCTCCATCAACCGCGTTGCGAAGTCAGCGGGCAGATCAATGCTGTCAATGATTGCCGCTTCCCCCTCACGTAGATCGGCAAGCCGGCGCAGTGGAACACTTTCCACGGCGGCGGCTTGAGCGGCCACGTCCTTGTTGACACTCAGTTGCATTTCTCTTCAAGTATCCTTCTGTGGAAAGCGCAGTGTCAAGCTCAGGCCGTCTCGTGGGGCATCCCCGGCGCTTGCAGTTCGGATTCCACCAGTTGCACCGATTGTTTTTCATAGCCTTGAAGGCCTTCGGATGCTACAATTCTTCCGGTGCCTGAGATCGCTCCGAAGGCAGTTTACTCGCGAGAAGAGGTCCGGCGCTTGTTGGATGTTAGCGAGCGCCAATTACGCGGTTGGGAGAAGCACAGCCTGATTCCGCCGATGGAGCGTTTTGCGTTTTCTGATCTGATTGCGCTGCGTACCCTCACAAAGCTTCGAGAAAGCCGTATTCCTTCCGCGAAGATTCGTACTGTTCTGGTGGCTCTTCGCGAACGATTAGAGCACATTACAGATCCGTTGAAGCAACTTCGGTTGATCTCCGATGGCCGGCGAATTCACGTCCAAGTCGGCGACAATGCAATGGAGCCGATCTCGGGTCAATTACTGTTCAACTTCGATCAAGCCGAACTGAAGCGGCTCGTATCTTTCCCGGATCGCAAGAAGACGGATGATAGCCGAAGCAGAAGGGAATCTGCCGAAAAGTGGTTTCAGCGGGGACTCGAATGCGAGCAAACAGGCGCTGTCCCGGACGCGATCAAGGCGTATGAAACCGCAGTAGAACTCGATCCCACCTCGGCGGGAGCGTGGCTCAATCTCGGCACCATCTTCTTCAACGCGCGCCAATTCTCCAAGGCGGAGGCTCACTATCGCAAAGCACTCGAGGCCGATCCGAAGTATGCGCTGGCTCACTTCAACATCGCGAACCTTTATGACGAGCGTGGAGACTATGAGCGCGCCTTACGGCACTATCTCGAAGCAGTGCGGCTTCACCCCAGCTACGCCGACGCATACTACAATCTCGCGCTGCTCTATCAAGGGAGCGGCCATGTCATGGAAGCAGTGCGCCAGTGGAAGGCGTATCTGAAGCTCGATCCCAATAGCTCCTGGGCGGCGATCGCTCGGCGCGAGCTAGATAAACTTCGACGCTATACAGTTGTCGGGGGCCGGCGTCCGATTGCGCTGGGCAGTCAGGTTCTTGAATAAGCGTTAAACATCGTAGGGCCAGGCAGGCTTCGAAAAGAGGCCGCCATCCACCCAAATCGTTTGTCCTGTGATGAAGTCTGTCGCGTCGCTTGCCAGGAACGCCACCATACGCGCGACATCCACTGGCTGTCCTACCCTGCCGAGCGGAGTAAGCTTCGCCCACGTACCCGCATAATCGCCGGCCTCCTCTTTCGTGCGCTCGATCTCGACGGCTCCCGGCGCTACGCAGTTCACACGGATCTGGTGACGGCCCAGTTCTGCGGCGGCAACCTTTGTGAACATCTCGATGCCGCCTTTGCTAGCGGTATAGTCCACCAGATGAGGGAAAGCCACCTTGTTACAACCGGAGCCCAGGTTAATAATGGAGCCGCCTCCGTTATCTTTCATATGGCGCGCCGCTAGTTGCGTGCAGAGGAAGGTCCCTTTCAGGTTGGTGTCGATCACGCGATCCCATTCGGCTTCCTCGAGATCGAGTAGCGCCTTCCACGTCTGCACGCCGGCATTGTTGACGAGGATGCTCAGCTTCGGAAAGGTCTCGAAGATCGACTCAAACATGCGGCTCACATCCGACGAAACGCCGACATTCGCTTGTATAACTATGGCCTGACGCCCAATCTGTCGGATCTCTGCAGCGGTTGCCTCAGCTCCAGGCGCGTCGGAGTTGTAATTTACGGCAATGTTACATCCAGCGCGTGCCAGTTCCAGCGCGATGCCTTTCCCGATTCCTTTGCTGGCGCCAGTGACGAGAGCGCTTCGTCCTTCAAGAGCGAGTGACATTCGCTCAGTGTACAACCGGGCGCTCAGTGTACACTCGTGGCAGTCAGCGCCGGCCGCCGAGTACGTACATCTTGGGAGCGTATTGCGCCGATTCGCGCGAGTGCAGCAGAAACTCTTTCCCTTTGAATCGCAATACCAGCCCATGGGCTTTGCCCGACGCTAGTTCCTCGATCAGCGCCGGCTCAATCTGCACTGTAGCCCAGCTTTGCGGTTCGAGCGACACATCGTGTGGGATGAATTTTAGCTTCCCAACCTCTAGTTTCGGCGGCTCAGACTCGCGCCACGGTAGAGGCACGAGTGCCACTTCGACGGTTGATGGTGGAGTACCTTTGGCGACGTGGAGAAAGAGAGTCGCATTGTCAATTCGCCAGCCGGCAACGTTCCAGGAACGGAAAGCGAACAAACCGTACCCTGGCATCCGTAACTCAGATGTGGATGTCAGGAATTCTCCGCCGCCCGAGAATCCGTCCCCCACACAATCCAGAATGACGTTTTCGGCCTGTAACGAAGCCCCGAGAAAAAACGCGAGCGCGAAATGATTAAAACGCGCCCTTCTCGCTACGCGTCTTACAAGCTGTCGCATTCGTAACTAAATTATACTTGCCGCACGATAAAATCCGAAGGACACTTAGAGTTTCAGTCCGCACTCATTTGGAGGTAATGACCATTGGCAGTAAAGGTTTTGGATAATGCGCAGGTCTTCGAGCCCACGGAGCGCTGGACCGTCAAGGACGCCTCCGAGCTGTATGACGTCGGCGCGTGGGGAAAGGGCTACTTTTCGGTCGGACCGAATGGCCACCTCTGGGTGCATCCGAACAAGGAACAAGCCCGCGGCATCGACCTGAAAGAACTCGTCGATAAACTCGTGTTGCGCGGCATCCATCCACCCATCCTGATTCGCTTCGGCGAAATCCTGAAGCACCGCTTAGGTGAGATTCACGCGGCTTTTCAGAACGCGATTCAGGAGCACGGCTACAAAGGCGAATATCGCTGCGTCTTCCCGATCAAGGTGAATCAACAACGTGAGGTGGTTGAAGAGGTTTTCGAGTACGGCAAACCTTATCATTTCGGTCTCGAAGCCGGCTCCAAGCCCGAATTGCTCGCAGTGATGGCGCTTGCTGACAACGAAACGCCGATCATCTGCAATGGCTTCAAGGACGACGAGTACATCGAGATGGCAATGCATGCCCTGAAGATCGGGCGTCAGATCATCCCGGTAGTCGAGAAGTTTACGGAACTCGATCTGATCATCAAGCACGCAGCGCGCATGGGCGTAAAACCAGTCATTGGTGTGCGCGTGAAACTGGCAAGCCGCGGTTCCGGTCGTTGGAAATCCTCGGGCGGCTACCGGTCCAAGTTCGGTTTAACGATCAGCGAAGCAGTTCGCGTGCTGGACACGCTCAGAGATTTGGGTATGAGTGACTGCCTGCAGTTACTGCACTTTCACCTCGGCAGCCAGATCACCAATATCAGGCAGGTAAAGGGCGCCGTGAGCGAGGCTGTTCGGGTTTATGTCGAACTGAAGCGAGCCGGGGCTGGCTTGCAGTACATGGATGTCGGTGGCGGTCTCGGGATCGACTATGACGGGTCTCAGACAGATTTCGAATCGAGCGTCAATTACACTCTGCAGGAATATGCGAACGACATCGTCTATCACATCCAGAATGTGTGTGATGAGGCTGAGGTAGCGCATCCGACAATCATCACGGAAAGTGGGCGAGCGGTCGCGGCATACCACAGCGTGCTTTTGTTTAACGTTCTCGGCATCAGCGAGTTTGGGGAGTCTTACGACCAAAAGGAGTTGCCTGAGGACGCCGAGCAGCCGCTGATCGACTTGCAGGATACGTACAAATCGCTGAGTAGTAAAAACCTTCTGGAGAGCTTCCACGATGCGCAGCAGGCGCTCGATGCTGCGTTGAATCTGTTCAGCCTCGGCTATTTGCCCTTGATGCAGCGTAGCTTGGCGGAGAACTACTACTGGGCGATCTGCCGTCGCATTCAACGTATGGCCGGAGAGCTCGATTACTTCCCCGAGGAGTTGGAGGGCCTCGAAAGCCTCCTTTCCGATACTTATTTCTGCAACTTCTCGTTATTTCAGAGCATGCCGGACAGTTGGGCCGTGAAGCAGCTCTTTCCGATCATGCCGATTCACAGATTAGGCGAGCCACCCACACGGCACGCCGTGCTCGGCGATATTTCGTGCGATTCAGACGGGAAGGTCGACCAGTTCATCGATCGCCGCGATGTGAAGAAGACATTGCGGCTTCACGGCCTCAATGGCCGGCCCTACTATCTCGGCGCTTTCCTTGTCGGGGCATATCAGGAGATCCTCGGCGATCTGCACAATTTGTTTGGCGATACCAATGCTGTACATGTCAACTTGGGAGAGAACGGCGAAGTGCTGCTGGATGCGGTCATTCGTGGAGATACGGTCCGTGAAGTTCTCGATTACGTGCAGTTCAAGGCCAACATGCTTCTCGAACAGTACCGGCGCGACGTGGAAGCTGCGCTCCGGGAAGGTCGCATTGGCTATGAGGAATCGGGTCGAATGCTCAGGTTTTACGAGCAGGGGTTGAACGGATACACCTATCTGGAGGACGTGGCTGATGGAAATTAGTCGTCGACTTGCGGCGGCTTCCGATGCTTCGGCTTCTTCCGGGAGTCTTTGGGTTCGATGGGACGAGAAGCCTTAACTGTGCCCACTCGCTCCCTTGCGAGTTTGCGAACTTCTGTTTTCTGGTCAAAGGTTTGTTTCTTTGGCATGGCTGGCTACTTGACGCATGGGAAACACAGTTCGCTACAATGGATAGTGTCACATAGGAGGAGGCCGTAATGAGGTCTATTGGCTTGCCTGAGCTTCTCATCATTCTGGGCATTGCAGTGCTGCTTTTCGGCGGGCGCAAGATTCCAGAAGTGGCGAAGGGTTTAGGAGAAGGTATCCGAAACTTCAAGCACGCGCTGAAAGGCGACGAAAAGGCCGAGGAAAAGAAGCAGGCATAGCGGCTTCCTGAGCTGCCCGCACGTTGGGCGAGTTCCACCGGTTTACAAACGATACACCACAGCCCCGCAGCAAGTTTGCGGGGCTTTTGCTTGTTAGCTACCTTGTTGGTAGAAAGTCTTTGGTAAAAGTGTGAGGCGGCTGGACGAGAGCCCAACCGCCCTTGGGATCGTTACTTCTTGACCTTCGGCGGAACGATGGCGTCCTTCACTGCCTTCGCGATCCGGAACTTTACAACTTTTTTCGCCGGAATCTTGATGGCCTCACCGGTCGCAGGATTGCGGCCCGTACGCGCTTTGCGCTCTACGCGGACCAGGCGGCCGATGCCCGGCATCACGAAAACGCCCTTTTTCTTGGTCTCGCGAACAGCGATCTCGGTGAACTTCTCGAGAAACTGTTTCGCGACTTTGTTGCCCACGCCGGTCGATTCCGCCAATTCTTTGACGATCTGCGTTTGAGTCATGCGTGTTGCTTCTGCCATAGGGTGTGTTCTTCTCCGATTCTCCAATTAAAACATTGCTGCGCGATTATGTTTGTTATTTCCATCGCGTAGCGGGGTCGAGTTCATGATACGGCAGCAGGAAACGGAAGTAAAGAGGAGAAACGCGAAAAACAGCGATTTTCCGGGCTTTTTTCACATAGAGAGCGTCGGAATGCCCGTGAAACCGCTATTCCGACGCTGAAACAGCTAATTATAGGAATGTTTTAGGCCTTAACCGGCCACTGCAACGGCGGCAGCCGCTCCGATTCCAAGCTTGGCACGCAGGCTGGCATCGATCTTTCTTGCAGTTTCAGGATGATCTTTCAGGAATTGGCGAGCATTGTCGCGGCCCTGACCGATGCGTTCCCCGCCAAAACTGAACCACGATCCGCTCTTCTCGACTATTCCGTGGAGAGCTCCGAGGTCAATCAGATCTCCTTCTCGCGAGAATCCAAAGCCGTGGAGGAGATCTACTTCCACTTCTTTGAATGGAGCAGCAACCTTATTCTTGACGATCTTGACTTTGGTGCGATTTCCGACGATCTGATCGCCGTCCTTCAGCGTTGCGCCACGACGGACTTCCATCCGAATCGAGGAATAGAACTTCAGCGCTTTTCCGCCCGTAGTGGTTTCCGGGTTGCCGAACATCACACCGATTTTCTCTCGAAGCTGATTGATGAACACCAGGCATGTGTTCGTTCGCGCCACCTGCCCTGTCAGTTTGCGCAGCGCCTGAGACATCAGTCGCGCCTGCAGACCGACATGGCTGTCTCCCATTTCGCCTTCGAGTTCCGCGCGCGGCACCAGCGCGGCGACTGAGTCGATAACGATCAAATCCACAGCATTGGTAGCGACGAGTCCCGACGCGATCTCGAGCGCCTGCTCACCGGAATCGGGTTGCGACACGATGAGATTGTCGACATTCACACCGAGAACAGCAGCATATTTCGGATCCAGCGCATGCTCGGCATCGATGAATGCGGCGTATCCACCGGCTTTTTGCGCCTCCGCGATGACATGAAGTGTCAATGTCGTCTTTCCCGACGATTCCGGACCATAGATCTCGATCACCCGGCCGCGCGGAAGTCCCCCCACGCCGAGCGCGTTATCGACAGACAGCGAGCCCGTCGAAATCGTCGTTACCGGTACCGCATTCCGTGAGCCAAGCAGGAGCACCGCGCCCTTGCCGAACTGCTTGTCCATCTGGACGAGCGCAGACTGGATCGCTCGCCGCCGTTCTTCAGAATTCATTGAAACCTCTTGCGAGTGAGTGGCGACGATCGTCTGGAATTCTCAGGAGAAAAACTTGCCGAAAATGTTGGCAGGCGGAATGCCCTCACCGCCATCGGCCTCGGGAACCGACTCGCTTTCATCGTAGCCGGTGAAGCATCCGAGGATCTTCACGATAGCCTCCAGTTGGCGATTGCTTAACTGGTCGATCATGGAGTGGGCGGTTTCCTTCAGTTCCTTTCGTTCCATGCGCTTATTGTCTCTGATTTGCCGTGCTAGAGTTGGAATTGCCGGGCGCGTAGCTCAGTTGGTTAGAGCACCTCGTTTACACCGAGGGGGTCCGGGGTTCGAGTCCCTGCGCGCCCACCATCCTCACGGAGCAACAATCTCCACAATCGCCGACCGAGCGCTTTCGTTCCCCGCTTGATCGATGGCTGTCAGAGTGTAGCGATACCGCTCCCCTGTCTTAATCTGTCTATCGCTGAAGGACGGCGCGTCGGAATCACCGATTGCTTGATCGTTTCGATAAACGCGGTAATTTTTGAGGTCCGCGTCTAACCCGCGATCCCACCCGAGTTCAATGGAGCCGACCCCGGCAATTGCTGTTAGATTCACAGGCACTGCCGGTGGGAATGCGTCGCGTGCCGTCACGGTTTCGGACGCAGAGCTAGGAAGGCTCTCCGCTGCTCCAACCACTGCGACTACCGAGTATCTATAGTCCTTGCCAAGTTCGACCGCCCGATCGATGAACTCCGATTTGTCGACAACAGCGGCTGCATCGGGAACACGCATTACGCGGTATTTCTCTCCCGTGACGCCGGAACCGGTCCAACTCACTCGTATTCCTTCTGGATGAAGCTGGGCTTTGACCGCAGCTGGGGATGGCAAAGGTTCAACGACACGAAGTGTGACGACGTTTGACGCGGCAGACTGCCGCCCTTTTGGACCCGACAACTTGATACTGACACCAACGTCTCGCCCCGCCCACTGGCCGGCGGGCAATTCGATATGCGCCGGCTGGCCAACTTTCGGTGTCTCGATGGCGACAGTTCGGTCGCCGATAAGAGCTTCCGCTGAGGTAAGGTGTGTGAGGACAAGGGCTTCAGTGGTGAGTGAGGGCGCAGTGTACTCCAGAACCAGCTTGTCGCCGCGCTGGATCACGCGCAAATCCTCGACGGAAACCGGAATGTTTAAAGCCGGAGGTAATGGATCACCGACGTAGCCGCATCCGGTCAGCACTGCCGCTGTCACCAGCAGGAAGAACAGCATCATCAGAGAATGTACTTGCTGAGATCCTGATCCTTAACGATGTCGATGAGCTGCTGTCGCACGTAAGCTGCATCGATTCGAACGTTGCGCTTCTTCATCTCAGGCGCATCGAAAGATATTTCCTCGAGCAGTTTCTCCATGATGGTATGTAATCGACGCGCGCCGATATCTTCGTTCGCATCGTTCACTTGCGCCGCCAGACGAGCGATCTCTTGAATCGAATCGTCCGTGAAGACCAGCTTGATACCCTCCGTGTCGAGCAGCGCTGCGTATTGCTTGATCAACGCGTTCTTCGGTTCGCGAAGTATGCGAATAAAGTCGTCAGTTGTTAAAGATTTCAGCTCGACGCGAATGGGAAAGCGCCCTTGCAGTTCCGGGATCAAATCCGAAGGCTTTGAAACGTGAAACGCTCCAGCAGCGATAAACAGGATGTGATCCGTCCGCACAAATCCGTGGCGCGTGTTAACCGTAGTTCCTTCGACGATCGGAAGAATGTCTCTTTGAACGCCCTCTCGGCTGACGTCAGGACCATGGCCACCTTCCCGGCCGGCGATCTTGTCTATCTCATCCAGGAAAATGATGCCGCTTCGCTCCACGCGTTCCAGCGCCATACGCGTCACCTGGTCCATGTCGATGAGTTTCTGCTCTTCTTCTTGGATCAAGTATTCGATTGCTTCACTGACGCGCATACTGCGCTTCTTCGTACGGTTGCCGAATAACCCCGGAAGAACATCTTTCAAGTTGATGTCCATCTCTTCAAGACCGTTCGACGTCAGTTCGAAAGTGGGGATGCGCTCTTTGACATCCAGTTCAACGATCTTCTCGTCGAGCTTGCCCGCGCGGAGCTTCTCGCGCATCTTCTCGCGTGATCGATCCGATGATTCTGATGCTTCGGGCTGAGGCGGCATCAGCAAATCGAGCAGGCGCTCCTCCGCGTTTCTCTCCGCACGCTCGGCCACTTCCTCGAGTCGCTGTTCGCGAACCATGTCGATCGAAATGTCGACCAGGTCGCGAATCATGGACTCGACGTCCCGCCCTACGTATCCCACCTCTGTAAACTTGCTGGCTTCCACCTTGAGAAAGGGAGAATTGGCGAGTTTGGCCAGTCGTCGCGCAATCTCAGTCTTGCCAACACCGGTAGGGCCAATCATGAGGATGTTCTTTGGCATCACATCCTCAGCCATCTCCGGCTCCAGCTTCTGTCGGCGAACGCGATTGCGAAGGGCTACCGCAACTGCGCGCTTGGCATCGGCCTGACCAACGACGTATTTGTCCAACTCGCGAACAATTTCTCTAGGTGTAAGTTCGTCGAGGGCGGGCGTGTCCTCATGGGACTGAGTGGGGAGATAGATGACCATACTTATCCAAGCTCCTCCAGCACTATACTTTCGTTCGTATAGATGCAGATCTTGCCGGCGATCTGCATGGATTTCTCAACGATGTCACGAGCCGACAATTTCGTATTCTCAATGAGAGCTGTTGCCGCCGACTTTGCGAATGGACCGCCCGAACCGATTGCTGCCACTTCATTGTCTGGCTCGATCACATCACCCGTACCACTGAGGATGAACGTATTTGTCAGGTCGGCCACCAGCAACAGCGCGTCAAGGTGCCGCAGCACTTTGTCTGTGCGCCAATCTTTTGCGAGTTCGACGACAGCGCGAGGAAGGTTGCCGTTGTACTGTTCCAGCTTGCCCTCGAAGCGCGCAAAGAGGGAGAACGCATCCGCTGTCGATCCAGCGAATCCTGCAAGCACACGTTCCTTGTAGAGCCTGCGCAGCTTTTTTGCGGAGGCTTTCAGAACCTCGTGGCCTAATGTCACCTGACCGTCTCCGGCCATAACGACTTTGCCATCACGTCGAACACAAAGAATTGTAGTGGAGCGAATACGAGGCATCTGAACGCGCCTTCATTGTAGCAATCGCTTTCTGCCCGGCCTGTAAGCGCTATGCGAAAGAAATATCGCTCAGACGTTTGACATGCGAATGTTTCTGAAACTCGGAACGTGTTTCCGGAAAATCCGTTCGGTAGTGCCCGCCTCGGCTTTCCTCGCGCGCAAGAGCGCATCGCGCGATTAGTGTGGCTACAGCATAGATGTTCCGCAACTCGTAGTGTTCGCGCGCCGGACGGTCGATTCTGGCTTCGGGCATCGCCTCCAGCGCTTTCAGAGCCTTTGACAACCCAGCCGTATCTCGTGAGATCCCACAGTATTCCCACGCCAGGTCACGAATCGAAGATTCGGTAGCCTCCGGGTACAGCTCGGGTCCCGATGCTGAGCCGTCTCCACATTTCCGGCCTTGCATATCGCGCATGACGGCGCCGGCGCGCGCCCCGAATACTACTCCTTCCAGTAGCGAATTGCTAGCCAAACGGTTCGCCCCATGCACGCCCGAACACGCAGCTTCGCCTGCCGCGAACAGCCGAGGCACGCTCGTACGACCATCCGTATCGGTGCGGACGCCGCCCATTGCATAGTGTGCTGCTGGATGCACCGGAACTGGACCGGCGGTGATGTCGACGCCGTGATTTAGACACGTCTCGTAAACGCGAGGGAAGCGTTTCCTGACGAATGCCGCATCCATGTGAGTGAGATCCAAGTACACGTGTGAACCCGTGCGGCGCATCTCCGCGACGATGGATCGAGAGACAATATCGCGCGGAGCCAGCTCTCCACGATCGTCGTATCGCGACATGAAAGGCTCGCCAGCCGAGTTCAGTAGACGTCCACCTTCTCCCCGTAGCGCTTCCGTTAGAAGAAAGCGAGGAGCATTCGGAACGAACAACGCCGTCGGGTGAAACTGAACAAACTCAATGTCGCTGATAACAGCGCCAGCACGATACGCGGTAGCAATGCCGTCTCCCGTAGCGACATCGGGGTTGGTTGTTTCCTTGAAAACGCGGCCCAGTCCGCCAGTAGCCAAAAGAACGCTACGCGCAAAAATTCGCACCTGCCGTCGCTGCTCACGATCGCAGGCAACAGCGCCCGTGACTTCCCCGTTGTGCACGAGAAGATCGGTGATTGAGGAAAAGCTTCGGAAGTCAATATTGCCGAGAGAGGCAGCCTTGTGATACAGCGTGCGGGCGATCTCCCGTCCGGTTGAGTCCCCGTGCGAATGCAAGACACGGTTGCGGCTGTGCGCCCCTTCCAGCGCGAAGAGTAATTTCGAGCCTTCCCGGTCAAACTCAACACCCCATTCGATCAGTCTCTGAATGGCGCCCGGTCCTTCCTGGACCAGGATTCGGACGGCTTCACGATCGCATAGACCGGCGCCCGCGATCATCGTGTCCTGTTCGTGAAGCTCTACTTCGTCGTCGTCGCTGAGGGCGGCCGCGATCCCACCCTGAGCGTATTCTGATGAGGATTCACGGAGGCTATCCTTGGCCACCACAAGGACAGAGCCAGCTTCGGCGAGTTCGATGGCTGCGCGAAGTCCCGCGACACCCGCGCCGACAACCAGGTAATCGCAATCGATGGTGTGTACGCGGTCTATATCGATCATGGTACAACGCCCTCTCTGTAACAATGGGTATGTGCCGACATTTCAAGTACAGACAGGGCGGGAAAACTATCCCTGTGTCGTTGAACGCGGTGTGTTGTCGGACATCGCGAAGTACCTGCCTCCTCGAGCGGGCAAGATCTTCGTCGCCACTACTGCAGATGTCTGGGAGCTTTATGGACCACGTGTAACGAAGGGCTTGGCGGCGCGTGAATTCCACACGCTAATCTTTCCGGGCGGCGAATCTACCAAGAAGTTCGCGCACGTAGAAGCTCTCGCTGAGCAGATGGTGGAAGCCGGTGCGGACCGTAGCAGTGTCATCATCGCGTGTGGCGGCGGCATCGTCAATGACATGGGCGGCTTTCTCGCCTCAATCTTCATGCGAGGCGTTCCCGTCATCCAGATCCCAACCACGCTGCTAGCGCAAGTCGATGCCGCGATTGGTGGCAAAACGGGCGTGAACTTAAAGTCAGGAAAGAACCTGATTGGCGCCTTTCATCAGCCTCTTGCAGTGCTGATCGACCCCGATGCTTTGCGCTCTCTGCCCGAGCGGGAGTTTCGCGCCGGCCTGTTTGAAGTCGTCAAGTACGGTGTGATTTCGAGCCCGGAACTCTTCGAGCTTTTGGAGAAACGGTCGAGCGATGTTCTGGCGCAGAATCCCGACGTCCTCGATCGCATCATCGCTGAATCGGTTCGAATCAAAGCCGAGGTGGTAACAGCTGACGAGAAGGAGAGCGATCTCCGCCGCATTCTGAACTTCGGTCACACTGTCGGACATGCGCTTGAGGCCGAGACCGAATATCAACGATTCCTCCACGGCGAAGCGGTAGCCTTCGGCATGAACGCAGCGACGGAGCTTGCGTCTTTCGTGGGTCTGCTCGCCTCCCCGGCGCGGGAAGCAATCCTACGGACGGTATCGCTATATGGGCCTATTCCCAGTCTGCAGGGAATTCAAGCGGAGTCCCTGCTACGGAGGCTGATTAGCGACAAGAAGACGATTCAAGGGAAAATCCACTTCGTCTTGCCCGAGCGCATTGGCAAAGTGCGCGTGCTGTCCGGAGTGCCCGAAGATAAAGTCTTTCGCGCGATTCAGGCCGCCCTCGCATGAGCGGCGCAACGCCACGGGGAGCAGCAAACGAGCAGGAAGCCGCGGCATGGGTTCGAGAGATGTTCGGTCGCGTCGCCCCGCGGTATGACTTGCTCAACCATGTGCTGTCTTTCAATATCGATCGTCACTGGCGTAATCGCACTGTGAAGCGACTACAGCCGGTTCTCGATCGTAAAGACGCCAAGGTACTTGATCTATGCTGTGGAACCGGAGACCTGATGCTCGCGTTGCGAGCCAAGGCCAACGCGCGTGTGTTCGGATCTGATTTCTGTCATCCTATGCTGACCGGAGCGATGCAAAAGGCGGGCGCAGGCTCGCCTATTTTCGAGGCCGACGCGCTTAATCTGCCGCTGCCGGACAAGTCCCTTGACGCGATCACAATCGCATTCGGGTTTCGCAACTTAGTGAACTACGAAACGGGACTGGTTGAGCTAAGACGTGTTCTGCGGCCCGGAGGCGCCGCCGCGATACTGGAATTCTCCCAGCCGCCGAATCCTGTCTTCAACGCGCTTTACAGCTTCTATTCAAAGAACATCCTGTCAAAGGTAGGGGGAATGATCTCGGGGGCATCGGACGCCTACACATATCTACCTGATTCCGTCCGCAAGTTCCCCGATGCCGAACGCCTCGCCGAGAAGATGAAGTCAGCAGGCTTCACCGAAGTCGGTTTCGAGCGGATGACCTTTGGAATCGTCGCGCTGCATGTCGGGGTTGCTTAACTAGTACATCGTCCAGTTATTCCTTTTTAGTATTGCGAGTCTTGCGTTGCTTCGGCTGTTTGGGATGGGCAGCTTGGTATTCTTTGGTTGCTTCGATGATACGTTGCAGTTGATCGGGTCCTTTGGTCCAGGTGAACGGAGTGGGATTCTGGCTGTACTGGTCCAGATATCGAAG
>Ga0190275_10002075_pt1 | contig 14520 bp, 11 predicted proteins | sample Popmic550T_FD_133745 | JGI IMG/M metagenome (GOLD analysis project Ga0190275, IMG submission 133745) | Populus adjacent soil microbial communities from riparian zone of Yellowstone River, Montana, USA - 550 T | ecosystem: Environmental > Terrestrial > Soil > Riparian zone > Trees stand | place... | reverse complement strand
TGGAACCGAGCCGTCGACCAGCGACCCGCCGCTGTCGCCGAACCCCGCAACGCCCACGACGTCTCCCGGCTGGTCCGGCTCGCCACCGAGCACGGCCTGCGGATCGCGCCGCAGACCACCGGCCACAACGCCGGCCCCCTGGCCCAGCGCGGCCTGGACGACGTCGTGGTGCTGAAGACCGGCGCGCTCTCCTCCGTCACCATCGACCCCGTCCAGCGGATCGCCCGGGTGGGCGGCGGCACGCTGTGGGACCCGGCGGTCACCGCGGCAGCCGTGTACGGGTTGGCCGCCCTGCACGGCTCCTCCCCCGATGTCGGCATCGCCGGCTACAGCCTGGGCGGCGGGATCGGCTGGTACGCCCGCGCGCTCGGTCTGGCCGCCAACCACGTCACCGCCGCCGAGGTGGTGATCGGCGACGGCACCATCGTGCGCACCGACGCGAGCCACGATCCCGAGCTGTTCTGGGCGCTGCGTGGCGGTGGCGGCAACTTCGGCGTCGTCACGGCGCTGGAGTTCTCGCTGTTCGACATCCCCACCGCGTACGCCGGGATGATGATCTTCGACATCGGCCGCGCCGAGCAGGTGCTACGCCGCTGGTCGGCGTGGGCCGTCGACGCACCCGAGCAGGTCACCACCGCATTCCGGGTGCTGCACCTGCCGCCGCTTCCGGAGCTACCTCCCTTCCTCAGCGGACGCTCGGTGGTCGTCATCGACGGGGCGGTGCTGGCCTCCGATGACCGGGCCGACCGGATCCTGGCCGACCTCCGGGCCCTGAAACCGGAGATGGACACCTTTCTGCGGATGCCGGCGACGGCACTCACCCGGCTGCACATGGACCCGGAGGGCTCTGGGTCGGGTCTGTCCGCATCGGCCATGCTGCGCGAGCTGCCCGACGCCGGCATCGACGCCTTCCTGGCTGCGGTTGCGGACCGGTCGTCCACGGCGCTGATGATGGGTGAGCTTCGTCAGCTCGGCGGTGCCCTGGCTCGGCCACGGCCCGGCGGCGGCGCGGTGTCGCATCTCGACGGTCAGTTCCTGGCCTTCGCCGGCGGCGTGGTGATGGGCCCGGAGACGGCGCTGCAGGTCGGGGCAGACACCGCCGCGTTCACCCGGGCCCTGGCGCCGTGGACATCCGGGCGGACGTACCTGAACTTCGCCGAGGATGCCGTCGACCCGCGTCAGGCGTACGACGCGTCGACCTGGCGGCAGCTGGTCGCGATCCGCTCGGTGGTCGACCCGAACGGGACCTTCGTCGCCAACCACCGCGTGCCGCGGCTCTATGAGGACGGTCAACCCAGCTGCTGATCACCCGGAACACCGCAGGTCCGTCCGGCTGGCCACAGATCTGCTCGGATCTCGAGCAGGTCTGAGGTCAGCGCAGCACTCAGCGGTAGAGCTTCTCCCGGTACTGCTCGCCGTAGTAGGCGGTCAGCTCCTCCAGGGTCTCGTTCGGAGCATCGAGGGTCTTGGCTATCACCGGCCGGGGCGGGACAGGATCGTTCCAGGTCTCCGGTTCCCACAGCTGGGAGCGCAGGAACGCCTTGGCGCAGTGGTGGAAGACCTCCTCCACCTCGACCACCAGGGCGAGGATCGGACGATGGCCTTTCACGATCATGGCATCGAAGAAGTCTGCGTCCCGAACCAGCCGGGCGCGGCCGTTGACCCGCAGCGTGTCACCGCGACCGGGGATCAGGAAGATCAGGCCGACGTGCGGGTTGTCCAGGATGTTGCGGTAGCCGTCCACCCGCTTGTTGCCGGGCCGTTCCGCGAGCGCGATCGTCCGGTCGTCGATCACGTACGCCAGACTCCCGGCCGGGTCGCCCTTGGGCGACACGTCGCAGCGGCCCTCGGCATCGCTGGTGGCCACCAGGCAGAACGGTGAGGCGGCCAGCCACGCGCGGTCCAGCTCATGCAGGCTGGTGCGGACCTTGTCCTTGACCCGCTGGATCGGCTCACCGACCAGCGCGGTGAGCTCGGCGTCGTCCTGGATCTCGAGCAGGTCGGCGGTCTGGTGCATGGCTCTACCCTCACCCACAAGGACCCAGGGCGCCAGTCGGTTAGTGCTCCGGAGTCAGCGCTGGGGCGCCGGTCTCGGCTCGCGGACCACGAAGTCGCCTACCTCGACGATCACCGGCCATCGCTTGATCGTCCGGGCGGTTGCTCGGCTGAATCCGGCGCCGGCCCGGAACCGGAAGGCGATCGCGGCGTCGCCGCTGCGGTAGTACTCCAGCGCGTGCGCTTGCCAGTCGCGGTTGCGGGCGCGGGGCTCCTTCGCGTCCGGGCTGTCGGTGACGTAGTAGCTGTAGCCGCCGAGGTCGACGACGAACCGGCAGCCGCGGTCGATGTCGCGCTGCAGCAGGTCCATCTGGATGAGGGCCATCGGGAAGTCGTGGGTGACGCAACCCGGCCGGTCGCGTAGCGGTTGTGCCAACGCCTCCGCCGGGAACGGGCGCCCGCCCAGGTCGACTCTGGTCATCGGGATGGCCAGCACCAGCACCGCACCCGTCGCGACGCCGGCCAGCGGAAGGGGCAGTGACGGCCACCGCTGCCCCGTCCAGTCCATGATCGCCCACAGGGCGCCGCCCAGCACCAGCGCGATCGGGGCGGCTGACATGCCCGCGTAGTGCAGGAACCACAGCGGGGTGATCATCACCAGCACGCCGTGGCTGATCAGCAGCACCGCGAGCACGCGCAGCTCGGCGCGGACCAGGCAGATCACCAGCGCGGCGCCGACGGTCAGGAAGACGACCGCGAAGACCGCGTGGTGCACCAGCTCCCGGGCCGCCTCCCACTCCCGGGAGCCGAGGATGTCGTCGAGTCGCGTGATCGGGGACTCCATCACCCGACGCCGGTTGACCTGCGCGACCACCACCATCCGCCACATCCGTTCCGGGGCAGCGATGAAGAACGGCAGGCACAAGGCTGCACAGGACGCGGTGGACGCCAGCAGCACGGTCAGGGCCGGTCGCCGACCTCGCAGGTAGGCCAGGCAGCCCACGACCACGAGCACCACCACCACACCCCAGATCTTGACCACCGGTGAGATGCCCAGCAGCAGCCCGGCCGCCACGTAGTGACCACGTCCGATCCGCTCGCCCGCGCCCAGCAACCGAACGATCACCAGGGCCAGCAGCAGCACCGTGGTGGCCGCCGACTCGTGCAGCGGAGTGTGCTCGACGTACACGGCACCGATGCAGAGTGCGTAGAACAGCGCCGTGACCAGTGCCGGGATCCGGCCGAGCGGCCGGATGACCAGCCCGCAGAGCACGGCGTTGACCGCACCCAACGCCATCCAGGACAGCCGGGCCGCAGCCATCGCGTGCGGCTCGCCGACCAGCCAGGACACGGCGGCGAAGGGGGTGAGAGCGAGAACCACCCCCGGCGGATGAAGCAAGAGGAAGTCCCGGTAGGGCACCAGCCCGTTCACCAGTCCCAGCGCGGCGCCGAAGTGGACGCCGTCGTCGTAGTTGCCCAGTCCGTAGAGGCCGCCGCCTCGGAAGATGCCGGTCAGTCGGACCGAGAACGCCAGCAGGCAGATCGCTGCAAGGCCGATCACGTAGCCTCGGCGAGGCCACACCTGTCCGGCCGTGCTCATGGCCGCCGCATCCTCCTCAGCCGACTCCTGCGCCTCGAACGCGCCTTCGTCTCACCCGCGATTCGACCGACGATACCGGCACCGCGACCTCACACCGGCGTCAGCGGAAGCAGCGTCCGGCCGGTCGGCCCCACCTGGATCTCGGTGCCGAGATCCGGACAGACACCGCAGTCGAAGCACGGTGTCCAGCGACAGTCCTCCACCTCGGTCTCGTCCAGGGCGTCCTCCCAGTCCTGCCAGAGCCAGTCCTTGTCCAGACCGGAGTCCAGGTGGTCCCAGGGCAGCACCTCGTCGAAGCCTCGTTCCCGCACCGTGTACCAGTCGACGTCCACCCCCGTTCCGGTCAGCGCCTCGTCGGCGCAGCGCATCCACCGGTCGTAGCTGAAGTGCTCGCTCCAGCCGTCGAAGCGGCCGCCGTCGCGCCACACCGCCTCGATCACGCGGCCGACCCGACGATCGCCTCGGGAGAGCAGTCCTTCCACCACGCCGGGCTTGCCGTCGTGGTAGCGGAATCCGATCGCCTTGCCGAACTGCCGATCTTGACGCACGGTGTCGCGGAGCAGCTTGAGCCGACGGTCGATGGTGTCGGCGTCGCACTGCGCAGCCCACTGGAACGGCGTGTGGGGCTTGGGCACGAAGCCCCCGATGCTCACCGTGCACCGGATGTCGCGTCGTCCGCTGGCCTCCCGTCCGGTCTGGATCACCTTGCGAGCCAGGTCGGCGATGCCCAGCACGTCCTCGTCGGTCTCGGTCGGCAGCCCGCACATGAAGTAGAGCTTGACCTGCCGCCAGCCGTTCGCGAACGCCGTGGCCACCGTACGGATCAGGTCGTCCTCGCTGACCATCTTGTTGATCACCTTGCGCAGCCGCTCGGAGCCGCCCTCCGGGGCGAACGTGAGCCCGGACCGACGTCCGTTGCGGGACAGCTCGTTGGCGAGGTCGATGTTGAAGGCATCCACCCGGGTGCTGGGTAGGGAGAGGGAGACATTCGTGCCCTCGTAACGATCTGCGAGCTGCTTGGTGATCGGCGCGATCTCGGAGTGATCGGCGCTGGACAGGCTGAGCAGCCCGACCTCCTCCAACCCGGTGGCCTCGATGCCCCCTTGCACCATGGCGCCGATGGTCTCGATGTTGCGCTCCCGCACCGGCCTGGTGATCATGCCCGCCTGGCAGAACCGGCAACCGCGGGTGCAGCCCCGGAAGATCTCCACCGAGTAGCGCTCGTGCACGGTCTCGGCGAGCGGCACCAGCGGCTTCTTCGGGTACGGCCACGCGTCCAGGTCCATCACCGTGTGCTTGGTGATCGTGGCCGGGACACCGGGCCGGTTCGGTTCCACCGCCAGCAGCGACCCGTCCGAGCCGTACGCGACGTCGTAGAACTTGGGCACGTACACGCCACCGGTGGCGGCCAGCCGGAGCAGGAGGCCGTCCCGGCCGCCGGGACGGTTCTCGGCCTTCCACTCGCGGATCACCGCGGAGATCGCCAGCGCGATCTCCTCACCGTCGCCGAGTACCGCGGCGTCGACGAAGTCGGCGATCGGCTCGGGGTTGAAGGCGGCGTGCCCGCCGGCCAGCACGATCGGCTCCTGCTCGCCGCGGTCGGAGGCGTGCAGCGCCATCCCGGCCAGATCCAGCGCGTTGAGCAGGTTGGTGTAGCCCAGCTCGGTGGCGAAGCTGACCCCCAGCACGTCGAAGTCGGCGACCGGGCGGTGGTTGTCGAGGGTGAACTGCGGGATGCCGTGCTCGCGCATCAGCGTCTCCAGGTCCGCCCAGACCGCGTACGTCCGCTCGGCCAGGATCCAGTCCCGCTCGTTCAGCACCTCGTACAAGATGGCGACGCCCTGGTTGGGCAGGCCCACCTCGTACGCGTCGGGGTACATCAGGCACCAGCGCACCTCGGCCTCTCCCCAGTCCTTGACGACGCTGTTCAGCTCGCCCCCGACGTACTGGATGGGCTTGTTGACGCTGGCCAGCAACGGCTCCAGCTGCTCGAACATCGACGTCGAGGAGGGTGGCGGCGCGGTTGTGGTCACCGCACCAGGGTAAGAGACGCTCTACGCCCCTTCCGACTTGTCAGATTCCGTGGTTGCTCCGGCGACTATCGACGCTGACGACTCGGGGGACGAGGAGCCGGGGGTTCGGATCACGAGCACCGACTCCACCGGCTCTTCACTCAATGCGATGTAGCCGTGCGCGACATCGCTGACCCACTCGGCCGCCTCACCGGTGCCGATCTCGACCTCTTCCCCGGCCCGGCCGACCCGAGCCCGGCCACGGGTCAGCAGCAGGTGCTCGACCACGCCGGCGCCGTGCGGAACCGAGTGGTGCACGGCGCCGGGATCCAGCACCAGCCGATACACCTCGACCGTCCAACCGGCCGACTCGCGGACGTCGAGCAGCAGAGCCTCGACGCCGGGCGAGGCGACCCGAGCGCCCGTCTGTCCCGCCAGGAGGGTGGACAGCGGCAGACCGAGTGCGCCGGCCAGCGCGTACAGCGTGGAGAGGGTGGGATTCCGCACCCCGTTCTCGATCTCCGACAGCGATCCCTTGCCGATGCCGGCGGTCTGAGCGAGCGCTCCCACCGACCAGCCACGGTCTCGACGGGCCGCGCGCAGCCGCTCCCCCACCCGCCGCGCCAGATCGTCCACGCTGCCACTCTAGAGGCAATCCGTTCTGTAAACAGAACATGATCCGGCTAGTGTTCTGTTCATGGAACACGCGCCGCACCCGGTCACCGCCGGCATCGTCGCGGCTCTGGTCGGATTCACCAGCTCCTTCGCCGTGGTCCTCGCGGGTCTGCGCGCTGTCGGTGCGACGCCGGCCGAGGCGGCGTCTGGACTGCTGGTGCTCAGCCTGACCCAGGCACTCGGCATTGTCTGGCTCACCCTGCGGCACCGTACGCCGCTGATCCTGGCCTGGTCGACGCCCGGGGCAGCCATGCTGGCGACCACCGGTCTCGTCGCCGGCGGCTGGCCGGCCGCGGTCGGCGCCTTCCTGGTGGTCGGTGTGCTGGTCGTGCTGACCGGACTGGTCCCAGCGCTGGGCCGGCTGATCGCCGCCATCCCGACTCCGCTCGCCCAGGCGATGCTGGCCGGAGTGGTGCTGTCGCTCTGCCTGGTGCCGGTCCGTGGGCTGGCGGCCGAGCCGTGGGCGGTCGCTCCGATCGTGGTCGGCTGGCTGGTCGCGACACGCGTGCTCGCACGATGGTCCGTGCCGATCGCCTTCGGCATCACCCTGGTGGTGATCGGCCTCGGCGCCCGAGGGGACCTGGCGTCCGCCCTCGTCCCACCCTCGCTCAGCTGGACGATGCCGACGCTGACCTGGCCGGCCGTGCTCGGTCTGGCGCTCCCGCTCTATCTGGTGACCATGGCCAGTCAGAACGTGCCAGGGGCGGCGGTCATGTCCTCGTACGGGTACGAGGTTCCCTGGCGTGAGTCGATGACGGTCACCGGCCTGGGCACCCTCGCCGGCGCGACCTTCGGCGGTCATGCGATCAACCTCGCCGCCATCACCGCCTCGATGACCGCGAATCCCGACGTCCATCCCGATCCGGGACGCCGCTGGGTCGCCGCTCATGCCGCGGGCTGGACGTACCTGGTGCTCGGCCTGCTGTCGGCACCGCTGACGGCCTTCGTGAGCCTGGCGCCGCCGGAGGTAATCGGCACCGTCGCGGGGCTGGCCCTGCTCGGCACCTTGGCCGCCTCGCTGTCGGCTGCACTGTCGAGTGTGGAGGGCCGCGAAGCCGTCACGATCACCTTCGTGGTGGCCGCCTCGGGCACGGTCATCGGAGGCATCGGCGCGGCGTTCTGGGCCCTGGCAGCGGGGTTGGCCGTGCGAGCGCTCTTGACTCGCCGGATCCGAACCGCCTGACGGACCGATGTGGTGGTGGCTGCGAACCGCGGGGGTCGCGAGGGCCGGTGATCCTGACCCGGGTCAGGAGCTGCCGCCGCCCGTCCCACCGGACCCGGAGGACTCGCCATCGGCGTCCTCGGGCTCGTCCTCGTCCCCCGAGACCAGGTGAAAGCCCGCGGCGGCGAGATCATCGGCCAGGTCGTCCTCGGTGAGCAGGTCACTGCGGACCTGACCTGTGCGGTACGCCGTCCGGCCGACCATGTGGGCGGCGACCGGGGCGGTGAGCAGCTGCAGCACCACGACGAGCAGCAGGATGCCCAGCGCCTGCAGGTTCTGGAGCGAGAAGGCGACCCCGACGACCACGAAGAGCAGGCCGAGGGTCTGCGGCTTGGTCGCGGCATGCATCCGGGTCAGCACGTCCGGGAAACGCACCAGCCCCACGGAGGCGGCGAAGCAGAGCATGGCCCCCAGCAGCAAGAACAGGGCGCCGATGATGTCCAGCACGGGGTTCATGTGCCCTCCTTGCTGCGCTCTGACCTGATCGGTGCCGAGGACGGCACATCCCACTTCTTGGCCTTGTCGCGGTCCGCAACGAACCGGGCCATGCTCAGTGAGCCGGAGAAGCCCAGCAGTGACAGCACCAGCATGATCGGCAGCGTGCTGGTGTGGTGGTTCAGCGCCGCCTCCATCGCCAGCGCGGCGATCACCACGGCCACCACGACGTCTGCGGCCACCACCCGATCCAGGGTGGACGGTCCGCGCGACATCCGGATCAAGGTCATCGCCATCGCCCCTGCCAGGAAGATCACGCCGATCGCGATGATCACGTCGGCCACACTCATGGACTCTCCTTCGCCACATCCGGCCGGGGATCCTTCAGTGCGGCGACCTCCTCATCCGTTCCGAAGGAGCGCACGACCCGCTCCTCGGCCTCCAGCACCTCGCGCCGAGTCGACTCGATGTCGGCCTCGGAGCGGACGTCCATCACATGCACGTACAGGACGCTTTCCTGTCGCCGTGCCTCCGTCACCAGGCTGCCCGGCACCAGCGAGACGAGCTCGGAGGTCAGCGTGAGGTAGAGGTCGGAGCGGGTGCGCAGATCGACTCGGACCACGGCGTTGCGCATGGTGTGGCCGAAGTGGAAGGCCTGCGCAGCCACCACGAAGCTCGACCGGACGAGATCGAACAGCAAGATCGCGATCAGCTTGGTGTACGGCCAGAGCCGGAACCGACCGTGGGTCTCGATCGGGGGCAACGGGAAGACCCAGGTGATCACCATGCCGAGCACGAACCCGGACACCAGGTTGGCCACCGACAGGTCTCCCCACAGCAGCACCCAGAGCACGGCGGTGACGACCGACATCCGCAGCTGGGGCCGGCGGCGGACCGACGTGGGCTGCCCCGCGGCGTGGTCACCGATCACCGCGGCGGCTCTCGCCTCGCGCTTGTCGCCGGTCATCGCACTCCTGCCGGCAGCACAGCCTGCACGTACGGCAGTCCACTGAGCATGTCAGTGGCCGCCCGGTCCGCGTAACCGTACAGCGGACCCGCGACGAAAGTGATCCCGACACCGACCAGCACCAGGAAGGCGGAGGTGACCACCATGCCGCGCGGCAGCAGGATCGAGCGGCGTCGCACCACCAGCGGATTGCCGGCCGGGGTGCTCTCGGGCACGGCTCTCCAGAAAGCGCGGTTCCACACCTTCGCCATGGCGTAGAGGGTCAGCAGGCTCGTGATCACGCCACCGATGACCAACGCGTACGCGAGCGCGCCGCCATTCTGCACGCCGGCCTCGAGCAGCCCCACCTTGCCGATGAAGCCGGAGAAGGGCGGGATCCCGGCCAGGTTCATGGCCGGCACGAAGAACAGCACCCCGAGGACGGGCGACAGCGCGGCCAGGCCACCGAGATCGTTCAGGGACGTGCTGCCGCCGCGCCGCTCGATCAGCCCGGTGACCAGGAACAGTGTGGTCTGGATGGTGATGTGGTGGGCCGTGTAGAAGATCGCACCGGCGAAGCCGGCCTCGCTGGCCAGCGACACCCCGAAGATCATGTAGCCGATGTGGCTGACCAGGGTGAAGGAGAGCATCCGCTTGATCTCCGACTGCGCGATCGCCCCCAGGATGCCGATGATCATCGTCGCCAGCGCGGCCCACATCAGCAGCCCGGACAACGGGCTGTCACCGAACAGCAGGGTCTGCGTGCGGATGATCGCGTACACCCCGACCTTGGTCAGCAGACCTGCGAACACAGCGGTGACCGGCGCGGGCGCCGTCGGGTACGAGTCGGGCAGCCACGCAGAGAGCGGGAACACGGCGGCCTTGATCGAGAACACGGTCAGCAACACCAGCTGCAGGATCAGCTGCACATCGGGATCCAGCTCGGGCAGCCGGAGCGACAGCTGCGCCAGGTTGACCGTGCCGCAGGCCGCATAGATGCAGGCGATCGCGATCAAGAAGAGCAGCGAGGAGAGCACACTGACCAGGACGTAGGTGGTGCCGGCCCGGATCCGCTCGCCGGTGCCGCCCAGGGTCAACAGCACGTACGAGGCGAACAGGAGCATCTCGAACCCGACGAACAGGTTGAACAGGTCGCCGGCCAGGAACGCGTTCGAGACGCCGGCCGAGAGCACCAGGAACGTCGGGTGGTAGATCGAGATCGGGGTCTCCCGCTTGCGCTCCTCGACGCCTTGACCCATCGAGAACACGAGCACCGTGAAGGTGACGATCGAGGACACCAGCAGCATCAGCGACGACAGCCGATCGGCCACCAGCGCCACCCCGAGTGGTTCCGGCCAAGCGCCGACCCAGAGGACCAGCGGGCCGTACCGGTCGGTCAGGAAGACCAGCGTGGCCGCGACCAGCACCACGGCCAGCAGCACAGTGCTGGACGTGACCCGCTGGGCCCTCGGGTGCCGACCAAGGACGAGGGCCAGTCCTGCGCCCAGCAGCGGCAGCAGGACCGGCAACGGCAGCAGGTTGTTCATGAGCCGGGCCTCCCCTCGCCGCTGATGATCCGGTCCGTGGCGTCCTCGGCCGCGTCCCGCTGCTGCCGCTCTGCCTGATCGGCAGCCAGCTGCTCCGCCGATCCTTCCTCCGCCGGGTCAGGGTCGCTGTCGTCCTCCGAGGGCATCGACTTGTCGTCCTCGTCGTACGAGGCGGACGCCAGGTCGGCCTCGGCCAGCCGGACGATCTGCCGGTCCTCGACGTCATCGGCGACCTCGTCGTGGCCGTGCAGCTGGAAGCTCCGGTACGCCATCGTCAGCAGGAACGCCGTCAGGCCGAGGGTGATCACGATGGCGGTCAGCACCATCGCCTGGGGCAGCGGATCGGAGATGTCCCGGCCCCGGTCGGTGTCGATGAACGGCGCTCCCGCCGGCACGCCCGAGGCCACCAGGAACAGCAGGTTCACCCCGTTGCCGGCCATCAGCACGCCGACCAGGATCCTGGTCAGCGACCGCTCCATCATCAGGTAGACACCGGCGGAGATGAGTACGCCGGAGACCACCAGCAGAGTCAGGCTCGAGCTCATCGCGCCGCCCCCGCCCGGATCGCGGCCGCTCGGGCCCGCAGTCCATCGGTGCGCGGCGAGGGCGTCCGGTCCTCCTCCTCGTGCTGATCGATGCCGGCACCGAGGCTACGAGCCAGATCGAGCATCACACCGATCACCACCAGGTAGACGCCGATGTCGAAGACCAGCGACGTGACCAGGTGGATCTCTCCGAGCAGGGTGACGGTCCCCCACGGCGTGGGCAGATAGCTCAGGTAAGGCGCGTAGATCTCGATGTCGAAGCTCTGTCCGATCCGGCCACCCACGAGGACCGGCGCCAGCATGCTCAGTCCCGAGGTGAGCAGGCCGGCCCCCAGCACGCGGCCGGCATCGACCGGCGCTGCCTCGTCGAGCTCGTAGCGGCCGCCGGCCAGATAGCGGATGGTCAGCGCGAGCCCAGCGACCAGTCCGCCGGCGAAACCGCCGCCGGGGTTGTTGTGCCCGCTGAACAGGAAGAACAGCGAGGTCAAGATCATCACCGGGAAGAGCAGCCGGGTGATGACCTCGAAGATGATCGACCGTTTGATCGGGGACAGCTGCTCGGTGCCGCGCAGCCAGGTCATCCGACCCTGGGCGTCGGATCGCGCGTGGTCGGCGGACGCCGGGCGCTGGAAGCTGCGTCGACGCGGCCGTCCGGCACCTCGTGGTGGTTCGATCTCGGTGTAGCGGCGCCGGATGAAGATCAGACTCGCCACCCCTGTGGCTGCCACCACCAGCACCGAGATCTCGCCCATCGTGTCCCAGGAGCGGATGTCGACCAAGGTCACGTTGACGATGTTCTTGCCGTAGCCGAAGGCGTACGCGGCGTCGTAGAAGGCCTCCGACACGGGGGTGGCGATCCGGGCCCCGGCGGCCAGGAACACGACCGACACCACGGTGAAGCCGACCACGATAGCGATCACCAGCCGCCACCAGCGGGTCGCGTGCAGCGGACGGTCGGTGAAGTACTTGGGTAGCTTGCGCAACACCAGCACGAACACGACCAAGGTGACCGTCTCCACCAGGATCTGGGTCAGGGCGAGGTCGGGCGCTCCGTGCAGCAGGAACATCATCGCCGTGCCGTAGCCGGTCACCCCGACGAGGATGATCGCCTTCAGCCGACCCCGCGAGGTCGCTGCCAGAAAGGCTGCGACGACCATCGTGGCGCCCACCAGCACCTGCCCCGGCGTGTCCCAGGGTCGGAGCGACCCGGACCACGCCGGCAGACTCAGCAGCACGACACCCGGAAGCACGACCAGCACCAGCATGATCGTTCCGAGATAGATCGGCAGCGAGCCGCGCTGGGTCACCGCCGTCACCTCCACCGCAGCCCGGTCGATGCCGCGCATCACCGCCTGGTAGACCTCCTCGGCCTCCGGCGTCCGCGGGAAGGTGGCCTGCACCCTGCCGATCCAGCGTCGGGCGATGAACAGCAGCACGCCGGTGCCCAGCGCCAGGACCGACAGCGCCAGCGGTATCGAGAACCCGTGCCAGAGCGCGATGCCGTGGCTCTCCTTGCCCACCACAGCGGCCTCGGCCAGTGGATCCAGAACCCGGGTCAGCGTCGGCCCGATCAAGCCGCCGACCAGGCAGGCCGCGGCCAAGATCACCGGAGCAGCAGCGAACCCCGCGGGCTCATCGGCCACCTTCGTCGGCGCCAGCAGCTCCTTGGTGGCGAACGCCCCCCACAGGAAGCGCAGGGTGTAGGCCACGGTCAAGGCCGAGCCCGCCACCAACGCGCCCATCAGCAGGAACGCCGGCAGCGGCGGGATGCCGGTCTGGTCGCCGTCAGGCACCAGGTAGACCAACGACTCGAAGGCCGCCTCCTTGGCAGTGAAGCCGATCAGCGGCGGGATCGCCGCCATCGACGCGGCCGCGACCGCGGCGGCACCGGCGACGACCGGGAGGCGTCTGGCGACCCCGGACAGCTTGCGGATGTCGCGAGTCCCGGTGGATCGGTCGACGATGCCGACGACCAGGAACAGCGCGGCCTTGAAGAGGGCGTGGGAGATGAGCATCGCGACCCCGGCGAGGATCGCCGACCGGGTGCCGAGGCCGCAGATGGCCATCAGGAAGCCGAGCTGGCTCACGGTGCCGTACGCCAGCAGCAGCTTGATGTCGTACTGTCGCAGCGCGCGCCAGGCGCCGATGATCATGGTGACCGCACCGAGAGTGAGGACGACGGGTCGCCAGCCGGGCAGGTCGGCGAAGGTCGGTGCCAGCAGAGCCACCAGGTAGACGCCCGCCTTGACCATGGCGGCGGCATGCAGGTAGGCACTGACCGGGGTCGGGGCGGCCATGGCACCGGGCAGCCAGAAGTGGAACGGCACCTGGGCCGACTTGGTGATCGCGCCGACCAGCAGCAGCAGGATCGCCACCACCGCCAGCGGCCCGGTCCCGATCAGCTCCGGTTCGGCCAGCAACGCGGCGACCGAGAAGGTGCCGGCCGTGACGCCGATCATCACGATCCCGATCAGCATGGCCAGACCGCCGAACGTCGTCACCATCAAGGCGGTGAGCGCGGCCCGACGGTTGGCACCGCGCGTCGGGTGGTGGCCGACCAGCAGGTAGGAGAAGACCGTGGTCAGCTCCCAGAACACGTACAGCAGGATCAGGTCGTCGGCGGTGACCAGACCGAGCATGGCGCCCGCGAAGGCGAGCAGCAGGCCGCCGGTGCGGGCCGGTATCTCGGGTTCGGGGAAGTACCAACGGCAGTAGAACAGCACCAACGCACCGACGCCGGTGACGAGCAGCGCCAGCACCCACTGCAGGGTGCCCATCCGGTAGTCGAGGTCGACACCGATCGCCGGGATCCAGGCGGTCGACCAGGTGAGATCGCCGCCCGGTGCGATGACGGGGGCCTGGGCCGCCAACCAGCCGCAAGCGACCGCGGGTATGGCGGCCAGCACGAAGAAGGCCCGCGCGCGCAGCACTCGCACGAGCAGCGGCGCAAAGCACGCCACCGCGAAGTGCACGGCGATGAGGAGGGTCACCTCGGCCTCTCGTCGACAGGGGCAGGCGGACTTCGTGGGTGGCTGGGCGGTGAGGGTACGACCCTACCGAAGGTGCCGGGACCGGTCCCCGACCGCGGGCAGTCGGCCGACCCCCAGGTTGCCCCCGGTACGGGTGGACCGGCAGGCTGGCGGCCATGAGTGCAGCAGACGTACGCGCAGCGGTCGGCCAGCGTTTCCCCGGCTCCGGCGGCGCACCGGCATCGAACGAGTTCGTGATCTTCAGCAAGCCCGAGCTCGGCCGGTTGTCGGGAGCCGATCTCGACAAGGTGTGGGACCTGTTCGCGTCGTCGTTCAGCGCCTGCGGCGTCACGGTGCACGCGACGAAGATCCTGACCGGGTCCGAGCTGGAGAGCAGCGGTGCGATCGCCGACCACTACGGCGTCATCAACAAGATCTCCCGGCTCGGCCGGTCGGCGCTGACCGAAGCGACCGAGCAGGCGCTCGCTGAGCAGTACGCCGCCGAGCTGGATGCCGGCGCCGAGGTGCTCGGCGGCCACCAGTTCCTGGACGCGTTCGGCGAGTTCAGCCCCTT
>Ga0190275_10002074_pt1 | contig 14522 bp, 9 predicted proteins | sample Popmic550T_FD_133745 | JGI IMG/M metagenome (GOLD analysis project Ga0190275, IMG submission 133745) | Populus adjacent soil microbial communities from riparian zone of Yellowstone River, Montana, USA - 550 T | ecosystem: Environmental > Terrestrial > Soil > Riparian zone > Trees stand | place... | reverse complement strand
GCCGACACGTCCGCCCGCACCCGCCGCAGCGCGTGCGTCTCGGCCAGGAAGTAGTCGAGCTCCGCCGCCGGCCCGGTCCACACCGGGTACTGGAGCATCGCCAGCCGCAGGTCGAGCCGCGAGCACAGCCCGGCGACCGACTCGCCCGCCCGCGCGCCGCCGCCGACACGTCCGGGCGGACGCGGCGGAGGGCGTGCGTCTCGGCGAGGTAGTAGTCGAGCTCCGCGGCGGGGCCGGTCCACACCGGGTACTGCAGCATCGCCAGCCGCAGTTCGAGCCGCGTGCCGAGGCCGACGATGTTGTCGTCGGCGCGGCCGGAGAGGTCGTCTCGGAGCACCCGGCGGAGGCCGTCGAAGCGGATGCGGCCGCGGCCGAGTTCGGCCCGGTAGCGCTCCTCGGTGAGGTACGGCTGACAGCCGAACGCCGCGCCGCCCTGGCGGACGGCGTCCTCGAACCGGAGGTGCTCGAACGCGTGGAGCGTGTTGTGGTGGATGAAGACGGTGATCGGCCCCTGCGCCGGCAGCAGGTGCGCGGCGTGGTCGATGGCGGCGCGGAGGCGGTCGGCGGGGGCCGCAGGCAGAACCATGAAGCGTCACCGGGGGCGGGGAGAGGGCGGATTAGCAACGGACGTGCCGCGCGCCGCCGCGGCTATAACGACCGCTCCGGGCCGCGTCGGCGTGCCCGGCGGTGGTCCGGCGCCGGCCACGGTGGTCGACGGGGAGCCACCCCGCGAGGGGGCCGCATGGCCGGGTTCCGCCTCCAGTACCTCGGGCCGGTCCTCCTCATCACCCTCTGCCTCGTCACCCTCTGCACTGTCGCGGCCGTGTCGCTGTTCCACCAGCAGGCGACCGTCACCCGCGTGCTCCGCGAGAACGTCGAGAGTCGGCAGGCCGCGGCCGACCTGCGCGGCGTCCTCAACACCCTCGTCGAGCTCGAACACCGCCACGTCGAGACCGTCGCCGACCTGCACGTCCAGGCCGAGACGGTGCTGCGCGGGACGGAGGCGCTCGCCGACCAGCCGGAGGAACAGGCGCTGGCCGCGAAGCTCCGGGCCGGGTTCGACGAGTACCTCCGCCGCTGGCAGGCGCTGCCGCCGCGCGCCGACCCGGGCCACGACGCGGCGGTCGACGACGCCACCCGGCTGCTCGAAGCCGAAGTCCTCCGCCCGTGCCGCGACTACGAGGCGGTCAACGACCGGCGCGTCGAGGAGTCCACGCGCGGGCACGAGCGGGTGCTGCGGCAGCTGGCCGTCGGGCTGGCGGTGATCGGCGGGCTGGGGGCGGTCGCCGGCGTGGTGCTCGGGTTCGGCGTGGCGCGGTCGCTGTCCCGGTCGATCCGCCGGCTGCGGGTGCAGCTGCGCGACGCGGCCGGGATGCTCGGCCCCGACCCGGCGGGGTTCGTGCTCACCGGCGAGGCCGAGTTCCACGGCCTCCACGCCGAGGCCGACCAGCTGACGGCCCGCATCGAGGACATGCTGCGCACCCTTCACCAGCGCGAGCTCGAAGTCCTGCGCGCCGAGCAGCTGGCGGCGGTCGGGCAGCTCGCGGCGGGCGTCGGGCACGAGATCCGCAACCCGCTCACGTCGATCAAGATGCTGGTGCAGGCCGGGCTCGAGGACGGCGGCGGGCTGACGCCCGAGGACCTGCGCGTGATGGAGGGCGAGGTGCGGCGGATGGAGCGGTCGCTGCGAACGTTCCTCGACTTCACCCGCCCGCCGGCGCCCGAGCGGCGGCCGACCGACCTGGTGCCGCTGCTCGCCGGCGTCGCCGACCTCCTCCGCGGCCGGGCCGAGCGGCAGAAGGTGGGCGTGGCGCTGGACGTGCCGCCGGGCGGCGTGGTGGTGACGGCCGACGGCGAGCAGCTGCGGCAGGTGCTGGTGAACCTGGGGCTCAACGCCCTGGACGCGATGCCGGCCGGGGGCACGCTGCGGTTCGCGCTACGAGTTGTGGCGGGTCGGACGGAGCTGGAGGTGAGCGACACCGGCGCGGGAATCGCGCCGGCGGTGATGGCTCGGCTGTTCGAGCCGTTCGTGAGCAGCAAGGCCACCGGGCTCGGGCTGGGGCTGGTGATCTCCAAGCGGATCGTCGAGGACCATGGCGGCACCATCGCGGCGGCGAACCGCACCGGCGGAGGCGCGAGCTTCTTCGTGCGCTTGGGGGTGGGGTGAGTCGATGGGTCGGACGAATCAGCCCTCTTGAGCCCGGAGGGCGACGGCGTGTAGCCCGGGGTGCAACCCCGGGCGGCCTCCGGCGGAGTTCGATCCGCGTCGCACCCACGACCCACGCCCACGCCGCCCGGGGTTGCACCCCGGGCTACACGCCGTCGCCCTCCGGGCTCAAAACCCACGACCCCGCCGTATCATCCCCCCATGCCCACGCTACTCGTCGTCGACGACGAACCCGCGATCCAGCACGCCTTCCAGCGCGCCTTCCGCGACGCCGACCTCACCCTCCGCTCGGCTTCCACCGCCGCCGAGGCCGTCGCCGCGGTCGAGCGCGACCGGCCCGACGTGGTCGTCCTCGACGTCCACCTGCCCGACGCCACCGGCCTCGCCACCTTCCACCGCATCCGCGCCGTCGACGCCCGCACGCCCGTCATCCTCGTCACCGGCCACGGCACCACCGACCTCGCCATCGAGGCCATGAAGGAGGGCGCGTTCGACTACCTCCTCAAGCCGCTGGAGCTGCCGGCGCTGCGCGAGGTGATCGACCGGGCAGTCCGCTCGGCACGCCTCATGCGCGTCCCCGCCGCGATGCCCGAGGTGGAACCGGCGCCGGACCAGGGCGACCTGATGGTCGGCCGCTGCGCCGCGATGCAGGAGGTGTACAAGGCCGTCGGCCGCGTCGCCCGGCAGGACGTGACGGTGCTCCTGCTCGGCGAGAGCGGCACCGGCAAGGAGCTGGTGGCGCGGGCCATCTACCAGCACTCCGACCGCGCCGGCAAGCCCTTCGTGGCGATCAACTGCGGGGCCGTCCCCGAGAACCTCGTCGAGAGCGAGCTGTTCGGCCACGAGAAGGGGGCGTTCACCGGCGCCGACCGCCGCCGCGTCGGCCGGTTCGAGCAGGCCCACGGCGGCACCGTCTTCCTCGACGAGGTCGGCGAGCTGCCGCCGTCGGCGCAGGTGAAGATGCTGCGGGTGCTTCAGGACCGGCGGTTCGAGCGCGTCGGCGGCGACGAGACGTTCACCGCCGACGTGCGGGTGATCGCGGCGACGAACGCCGAGCTGGAGACGATGGTGGACGACGGCCGGTTCCGCAAGGACCTGTTCTTCCGGCTGAACGTGTTCGCCATCCGCCTGCCGCCGCTCCGCGACCGCGGCGACGACCTGGCGCTGCTGATCGACTACTACCTGCGGCGGTACGGGCCGGAGCTGGGCAAGCCGGTGCAGGCGGTCGGCCCGGCGGCGGCGGCGGCGCTGGCGGCGTACCCGTGGCCGGGGAACGTCCGCGAGCTGCAGAGCGTGCTGAAGCAGGCCATCATCCGCATGCGCGGCGCCGCGCTGCTGGTGGAAGACCTGCCGGCCGCGGTGACCGGCGTGGCCGCGACGGAGCCGGCGGCGGCGCCCGCGGCGGGGGCGTTCGACTGGGACGAGTTCGTGGGCGGGCGGATCGCGGCGGGGACGGAGGGGCTGTACGCCGAGGCGCTGGAGCGGATGGAGCGCGAGGTGCTGGTGCGGGTGCTGCGGCACACCGGCGGCAACCAGCTCCAGGCGGCGAAGCTGCTCGGCATCACCCGCGGCAGCCTGCGGACGAAGATTCGGGCGCTGGGCATCACCATCCGCAGCGGGGTGTGGTCGGACGACGACCAGCCTGACTCGTGAGGAGCCAGAAAGGATGAAGGATGAAGGATGAAGGATGAAACCCGAGCCGGAGTCGGAACGCGGGTTTTCCTTCATCCTTCATCCTTCATCCTTCATCCTTCATCCTTCCCCGAGCTGGCACGGCGCGTGCTTTGGTCCGGCGAACCCCCGCCGCCCGAGGCTCCGCCGTGGCCGACCCGTCTGCCGCCCGCTCGACCCCGCCGCCGCTCGCCCCCGGCGCCTTCGGCAACCTCAAGTTCGACGCCGTCGCCGGGTTCCTGGTCTTCCTGATCGCCATGCCGCTGTGCCTGGCCATCGCCCGCGCCAGCGGCTTCCCGCCCATCGCCGGCATCTGGACCGCCGTCATCGGCGGCGTCGTCTGCTCCCTCATCAGCAACTCGCAGCTCACCATCAAGGGGCCGGCCGCGGGGCTCATCGTCATCGTCTACGGGGCGGTGACCGAGCTCGGCGGCGAGTTCGCCACGCCCGACATGAGCGAGACGGCGCGGGCGTTCCTCGGCTACAAGCTGGCCCTCGGCGTCGGCGTCACCGCGGGGGTGATTCAGATCCTGTTCGGCCTCCTCCGCGCCGGCAAGCTCGCCGACTTCTTCCCGCTCACGCCGGTCCACGGCATGCTCGCCAGCATCGGCGTCGTCATCATCGCCAAGCAGGCCTACGAGGTGGTCGGCGCCAGCGCCACGAAGGGGGCCGGGCCGCTCACGCTCATCGCCGAGTTCCCGGGCAAGCTGACCGGCCTGAACCCCGAGATCGCCGTCATCGGCGTCGTCGGGCTGTTGATCCTGTTCACCCTGCCGTTCGTCGCCGCGCGGGTGAAGTTCCTGAAGCGCGTGCCGGGGCAGCTGGTGGTGCTGGCGGTCGCCATCGGGCTCGGCATCGCGTTCGACCTGGAGCACCGCCACACGTACCTGTTCCCGGACAGCTTCTTCGACCTGAACCACACCGCCGAGTACGAGGTCGGCCCGCGCTTCCTGGTGGACATGCCGGAGGTGCTACAGAACCCGTCCGACGCCTTCGCCGTGCCCGACTTCCGCGGCCTCGCCACCGCCACCGGGCTGAAGTTCCTCCTCCTGTTCACGCTCATCGGCAGCCTCGAATCGCTGCTGAGCGCCAAGGCCGTCGAGCTGATCGACCCGTGGCGGCGCAAGACGAACTTCGACCGCGATCTGCTGGCGATCGGCGTCGCCAATACGATTTCGAGCGCCGTCGGCGGCTTGCCGATGATTTCGGAGATCGTGCGGAGCAAGGCGAATATCGACAACGGCGCCCGCACCCGGGCGGCGAACGCGTGGCACGGCCTGTTCCTGCTGGCGTTCGTGCTGGCGTTCCCGAACCTGATCCACCGCATCCCGCTGGCGGCGCTCGGGGCGATGCTGGTGTACACCGGCTTCCGGCTGGTGAGCCCGCGCGAGTTCGTCCGCACCTACAAGGTCGGGAGCGAACAGTTCCTCATCTTCATCACCACGATCGTGGCGACGCTGGCGACCGACCTGCTGATCGGCATCGCCACCGGGATCGCGCTGGAGGTGGTGTTCCACCTGTGGCACGGGGCGCCGCTGGGCGGGCTGTTGCGGTCGGACGTGTCGGTGGTGCCGGAGGGGGACACGCGGGTGATCCTGGTGGTGCGGCGGGCGGCGGTGTTCAGCAACTGGCTGGGGCTGCGCAAGGCCATCGTGGGGCAGGGCGAGTGCAAGGACGAGGTGATCCTGGACCTGTCCGACACCCGACTGGTGGACCACAGCACGATGGAGAAGTTGCACGAGCTGGAGGCGGAGTTCGCGCACGGCGGGAAGCGGCTGACGGTGATGGGGCTCGACGCCCACGTGCCGCTGTCGAAGCACCCGCGGGCGGCGCGCAAGAGCGGGCTCACGCCGCGGGCTGTTGTGTGAATGACGAATGACCCACCAATGACCCACCAATGACGAAGGAAGAGGCCCGGCTCGGGGCTTCCTTCGTCATTGGTGGGTCATTGGTGGGTCATTCGTCATTCCGGGGTTCGGCGTGCGTAAGATGCCCCGTGATGCCGTCCCCCTTCCGTTCCCTGAAGCACCCGAACTACCGCCGCTACTTCCTCGGGCAGATCGTCTCGTTCACCGGGTCGTGGATGCAGAGCGCCGCGCTCATGTGGCTCCTCTACGACCGCACCGGCGACGTCCGCTGGCCGTCGTACCTGCTGGTGGCGCAGGTCGGCCCCACGCTCCTCCTCGGCACCTGGGCCGGGCACCTCGCCGACCGCCTGCCGAAGCGCGACCTCATCGTGCGCACCCAGGCCGCGTTCCTCGTCAACGCCGTCGTGCTCGCGGTGCTCGTCGCCGGCGGGTGGGCGGCGCCGCTGCTGGTGCTGGCGCTGCAGCTCCTCAACGGCATCATCCAGGCGATCGACCTGCCGACCCGGCTGGCGTTCGTGCCGGACCTGGTGCCGCGGGCCGACCTCATCAACGCCGTCGGCCTGAACGCGATGCTGTTCAACTCCGGCCGGGCGGTCGGCCCCGCGGCCACCGGGCTGCTGTTCCTCCTGGCGTCGGTGGTGGCCCCGCTCGTCGGTCACCCCGACGCCGTGGCCCTCGGCGCCGTCGGCTGCTTCACGCTGAACGCGCTGAGTTACCTGGCGGTGCTGCTGGCGCTGCGGCGGATCGAGGTGCCGGGGCTGCCGACGGACCGGCCGCCGCCGGGCTCGGTGTGGGACGGGGTGCGCTACCTGGTCGGCCGGCGGCGGCTCGGCGGGCTGGTGTTGCTGACGTTCGTGCTGTGCGCGTTCGCGTGGCCGCTGCTGACGCTGTTCCCCGGCTACACCCGGACGCAGCTCGGCCTCGCGGAGGAATCGTACAGTTTCCTCGTGAGCGCCCTCGGCGCCGGGGCGCTGGTGGGGGCGCTGGGGTGCGCCACCTACGGCACGCCGGCGCGGCGCGGGGCGTTCCTGGTGTTCGGCGCCGCCGCCGCCGCGGCCGGGCTGTGGGGGTTGGCGGAAACCACGACGGCGCCGGCGGCCGTCGGCTGGGCCGGGTGCGTCGGGTTCGGGCTGATCCTGTTCCTGTCGACGGGCCAGTCGGCGGTGCAGCTGGCGGTGCCGGACGACGTGCGCGGCCGGGTGATGGCCGTGTGGGCGATGACGCTGAGTGCGAGCGCCCCGGCCGGGCACCTCGCGGCGGGGCAGATCGCGGACGCGGCGGGGGTGGCGCCGGTGCTGCGGGGGATGGCGCTCGGGTGCTTTCTGGTGTCGTGTGCGTTGTTGGCGGTACTCGTTCGCGGATTCGAGCCCCGTGAAGGGGTGAAGGGGTGAAGGGGTGAAGGGGTGACGACGCACGTCATTTCTCACCCCTTCACCCCTTCACCCCTTCACCCCTTCACCCCTTCACCCCTTCATGCGACACTCACCACGAACCACGACCCCGGGTGAACGATGCCCATCCCACGAAGAACCGCCCTCGCCGCCCTCGCCGCCGCGCCGTTCGCCCGCGCCCAGGAGGCGCCGGCGCTGACGCTGTCCACCTTCAGCGCCGAAGTGACCATCCCCGTCGGCCACCCGTGCATGGGCGGCGGCATCGCCCCGGCGAAGGAGGTGCTCGACCCGCTGGAGGCGCGCGGGTTCGTCCTCCGCGGGGCCGGGCGGCCGGTCGTGGTCCTCGCCGTGGACTGGTGCGAGATCCGCAACGCCGCCTACGACCGGTTCCGCGCCAAGGTCGCCGCCGCGGTCGGCACCGACCCGGTCCGCGTGATGCTGTCCGCCCTCCACCAGCACGACGCCCCCATCTTCGACACCGCCGCCGAGGAGCTGCTGGAGCGGCACAAGGCCGGCGCGTCGGTCGGCAGCGTCGCGGTGTTCGAGCGGCTGACGACCGCGGTCGCCGACGCCGCGGCGGCGAGCCTGCGGGCGGCGCGGCGCGTCACGCACCTCGGCACCGGTCGGGCGCGCGTGGAGCAGGTGGCGTCGAACCGCCGCTACCTCGATAACGCCGGGCAGGTGCGCTACAACCGCATGTCCGCGACGCGCGACCCGAAGGTCCGCGCCGCCGGCGAAGGGACGATCGACCCCGAGCTGAAGCTGCTGTCGTTCTGGGACGGCGACACGGCGCTGGCCGGGTTGTCGGCGTACGCGGTGCATCCGATGAGCTTCTACGGCCGCGGCGGCGTCACCGCCGACTTCGTGGGGCTGGCGCGGCGGCGGCTCCAGGCGGACACGCCGGGGGCGTTGCAGCTGTACGCCTCGGGGTGCAGCGGCAACGTGACGGCCGGGAAGTTCAACGACGGCGACCCCGGCAACCGCCCGGTGCTGGCCGACCGCGTGTACCGGGCGATGGCCGCCGCGTGGCGCGACACGCGCAAGGCGCCGGTGACGACGCCGACGTTCCGCAACGTGCCGCTGACGCTGGAGGCGCGCGGCGGCGCCGAGCTCGCCACCGAAGCGCTGACGGCGCGGCTGACGACCGACGCGCGTCCGTTCGGCCGCTGCCTGGCGGCGCTGGGCCTGAGCTGGGCGAACCGGGTGCGTGCGGGGGTGCCGGTGGACGTGCCGGCACTCGACTTCGGCGGCGCGGTGCTGACGGTGCTGCCGGCCGAGAGCTACGTCGAGTTCCAGCTGGCGGCGCAGCGCGAGCGGCCGAACGACTTCGTGGTGGTGGCGGGGTACGGCGAGTGCGGCCCGGGGTACATCCCGGTGGAGCGGGCGTGGGCGGAGAACGACGGCAACCTGAGCGACTGGTGCTGGGTGGCCCGCGGCAGCGAGGCGCGGCTGACCGACGCCGTCCGCCGGGCGCTGGCGCGGGGGTAATGGGGTCAGCCCTTGCCCGGGGTGAAGGACTTGAGCTCGATGCGGCCGATCTCTTTACCGTCAGGACTCGTTCGGACGCCCTTTACCACGCCAACACGCTTTGCGTACCAGGTCGTCGCTCGGCTCGTTTCCGGAAGCACCTTACCATTGACTTCACACCGCGTACGCATCTCGACCTTGACCGCCTTGTACTTTCCCGCCGGAACTTCGATTTCCTCCGCGCTGGCCGTGTAAATGAGCTTGAGGTAGTTGCCCGGCGTGGCGCCCGCATCGTCTACCTCCCACGTGGTCCCGTCGGGGAGAGGGTTGCCGCCGGGTGCCAGCTTCAGAAGTGGATATGCCCTGAACTCCGTTCCGGAGTCAATGCTGCCGACGGAACGAAGTCCCGTGTCTGACACCCGATGGGAAACGCTCCTGGTCTGTTCACTGGCGCTGGTCGAAATCAATTCGGAGACGAACCAGTCACCATCTCGTTCCTCAACACTCTTGACTTCATGTGTGGAGATAACATCGGCGCCGACGAGGTACTCGCGCTTGTCCCCGACCCGGATCGGGTAGTACAGCTGACTTTCCTTGGGCTTGGGAAGCAGGGTGAACAGGGTGAACAGGAGGGCGAACGCGGCGGCGGTGATCAACGCGACGAGGAGGGCTTTGCGACGCATTCTCGGTCTCCCCAAGGATGACGAGCGCCAATCTACCCGGTTCGTACTGGCTCGTCACGCGCCGACTTCGCGCGTCACCGGCATGGTCGCGCGGAAGCCCAGGTCGCCGATCAGGCACGGGTGCTTGTACTGCTCCGCCGAGCCGCCGGTCGCCGCCAGCCGGGCGCGGTCCCACGCCGCCCACGCCCCCGCCGGCAGCAGCGCCGCCCGCACCGGACCCAGCCGACTCCCCTCCCGCTTCGACGCGTACTCCACGTTCTCTTCGCCGAGCGCGCGGTCGAGTTCCGCCAGGAACGTCGGCAGCGCCGCGCCCGCGTCGGGCTCCTCCAGGAAGAGCGAATAGTACGGCCGAACGTCGTCCCACACCGGCGCCAGGCTGTACGCCGTCAGCGGCTGCGGCACCCGCCCCGCCGCGGCGTCGACCGCCCGCGTGACGTGGTACTCGCTCAGCTTCTCGCCCGTCAGGTTGGCGAAGCGGTGACCCTTCCCCAGGAACTCGACCTCCGGCGTCCTCCCGTAGAACCCCGTGACGCGCACCAGGTCGGAGATGTGGTAGCGGTACAGGCCGTACAGCGTCGTCGGCAGGATGTAGTAGCTGCGCCCTTCGAGCAGCTCGTGGGCGCCGAGCACCGTCGGCTGCGGCGAGTCGATCTCGGCCTCGGGGATGAACTCGAAGTAGTGCGACCAGATGTCGAGGACGCCGCTCGCCGTGTGGTTGGCGAACGGGATCGTCATGCGCCCCTCGCTCGCCAACAACCCTAGGTCGCGGACCGGCGGCTCGCCGTAGTACCGCGGCAGCTGCCGGAGGTACGGCCCCATGCTGCCGCCGGTCCAGGTGTTGATGATCGTGCCGTCCGTCGGCCACGCGTCCATCGGGTACAGCCGGCCCAGCTTCTCCGCGATGGTCGTGAGTTCGCGGGCGCGGACCGGGTTCGCTTTCAGTCCGCGCGTCAACTCGGCGCGGATGTCGGGTGACAGGTCGATGTCACTCCGCAGGGTGCCGTTCTGCAAGTCGCGCAGCAGGTGGTCCTTCTCGGCGTCGAGGGTGCGGGCGAGTTGCACCAGCGTGCTCGGGTTGGCGGCGACGTGCTGCGACACGTCGCGGCCGAGGGCAAACCGCAGCGCGACGTAGTAGCGGGCGGTGGCGTCCTTGATCTTCCCCGTCTGGTATGGCACCGCGTACATGCGGCGGATGAGGCGGCGCTGCACCATCGCCGTGTAGCCGCTCAGGTTCCCGCACGGGATGCCGGCTTCGGTGCGGTATTCTTCCGGGTCGCCGCCGAGCTGCACGATCGGCCGCATGGCGATGCGGCGGCCGCGGTGGTCGCGGTACATCCGCACGCCCCACATGTTCCACCCCCGGCGGTACGCCGCGAGGTAGTCGTCCGTCACGGGGATGAGCTTGCGACTCGCCGTCGTGCCGCTCGTCAGCGCGAACAGGCGCACCGCGCGGTCGGCGAGAAGGGCGTTCAGCTCGCCCTTCTGCACGCGCTCGATGTACGGGGCGACGCGCTCGTAGGGGGCGACCGGGACGTTGTGGCGGTAGTCGGCGAGGGTGCGGATTCCGGCGAAGCCGTGGTCGCGGCCGAAGCCGGTGGCGGCCTGCTTCCGGAGGATGTGGAACAGCAGCGCCGTCTGCACGGCTTCCGGGTTCTGGCAGGCGGTCTCGAACTGAACGAGCTTGCGGCGGACGGGATAGGTGAGGAGGCGGCCGAGGCGGACGAGGAGGAAGCGCTTCAGGGACATGAGGGGTCCGGGTGAGGTCACCCGGGGCGTTGCCCCGGGCTATCTTGTCCCAGCCCTTCGGGCTGAAGAGTCAGACGGGTGCAGGCCAACGGCCTGCGATAACATAGCCCGGGGCAACGCCCCGGGGAGCAACCCGGACGGACGGTCAGTCCGCGCCCGCCGGCACGGCCGGCTCGGCGTCGACGCCGGCGAGGTGGCGGTCGAAGAACTCGACCACCCGGCGGTGGTACTCGTCGCCGGCGACGTGGAGCGCCTGGTTGTGCTTCGCCTTCGGCACCACCCACAGCTCCTTCGGCCCCTTCGCCCGCTCGAACAGCGCCTTCGCCATCTCCGGCTTGATGTACGTGTCACCCTCGCCGTGGATCATCAGCAGCGGCTGCCGCAGCCGGCCCACCGCCTTCTCGACGCTCGGGTACGTCACGCCGCGGTTCCGCGCCACCGTGCGCACCCCGGACAGGCCCAGCAGCCCGTAGAACCACGTCGGCAGCGCCTTCTGCATGGCCACGCGGGTGCTGTAGATCTTGATGAACTTCTGCATGTACGGCACGAGCGTGGTGTACGTCGCGTAGGCGCCGTCGGTGGCGACGCAGCGGATGCCGGGGTCGCCGGCGGCGGCGATGAACCCGGTACTGCCGCCCTTGCTGATGCCGAACAGGCCGATCCCCGCGGGGTCGGCGTCCGGCCGGGCGCGGAGGTACTTCAAGGCCGCGGCCAGGTCGGCGGTGTCCTTGTCGGTCACCCACTGGAGCGGCTCGTAGGCCGCGTCCTTGTCGCTGTCGCCCTGGTTCCGCGGCTCGTAGGTGAAGATGTCGTACCCGGCGGCGAGGAGCGGGTCGCAGTACTGCCGGCACGCCCAGCGGTCGGAGCCGAACTCGAGGCCGAACAGGATGACGCCCTTGCGGGCCGGCGCCGGGGTGCGGACGTAGCAGCCGCGGAGGGTCAGGCCGTCGGCCGCGGGGAACGTCACCGGCTCGGCGTCGTCGGTCGGCTGCCCCTTCGGCACGATGAACAGCGGCTTGACCTGGAAGATGCGGACGAGGTGCGGGACGTACTTCCAGCGCAGGTAGAGGTACAGTACGGCCAGGAACAGCCCGACCAAGACCGGTGGGCTGGCGACGACCGCGAGTGTAACCCACAACCAAAAGACCACCGGAGGTACTCCAGGTGCGTTGCTTGCTAATCCTTCGCGGGAGCCTCCTGCTCCACAAGGATGAATGATGAATGATGAATCCCGGACAGCGGCGGCGGCCAGTGACCGGGCTGTCTCCATTCATCATTCATCATTCATCATTCATCACTCCTTGAACCGGCTCACCACCAACGCGATGTTCTGCCCGCCGAACCCGAAGCTGTTGCTCAGCACGTGGTCCACGCGCTTCTCGCGGGCGGTTTTCGGGATGTAGTCCAGGTCGCACTCGGGGTCCGGCGTCTCCAGGTTGATCGTCGGCGGCAGCACGCCCTTGCGCAGCGCCGTCACCGCGATCACCAGCTCCACCACCCCCGCCGCGGCGATCAGGTGGCCCAGCATGCTCTTGCTGCTCGACACCGGCAGCTTGTAGGCGTACTCGCCGAACACCGCCTTGATCGCCGCCGTCTCCGCCGAGTCGTTCGCCTGCGTACTCGTGCCGTGGGCGTTGATGTAGCCGATGTCCGTCGGCCGCAGATTCGCGTCGGCCAGGGCGTCGGCCATGGCGCGGACGGCGCCCTTCCCCTGCGGGTGCGGGTCGGTCATGCGGTACGCGTCGGCGGTGGTGCCGTAGCCGGTCAGCTCGGCGTAAATCGTCGCGCCGCGCTTCTTCGCGTGCTCCAGCTCCTCCAGCATCACGATGCCGGCGCCCTCGCCGATGACGAACCCGTCGCGGGTCAGGTCGAACGGCCGGCTCGCGGTCCGCGGCGAGCTGTTCCGCTGCGACAGTGCCGTCAGGCGGTTGAACCCGGTGATGCCGAGCGGGTGGAGCATCGAGTGCGAGCCGCCGGCGGCGATCACGTCGGCGTCGCCGGCGCGGATCAGTTCCGCGGCCTCGCCGATGGCCTGCGAGCTGGCGGCGCACGCCGTCTGGCAGGCGAAGTTGGGGCCGTCCAGCGCGAACAGGTGCGCCAGGTGGCCGCAGGTGGTGTGCATCTCCACCTCGGCCTCGCGGTTGCGGTCGAGCACCTGCAGGATTTCCGTCTGGAACCGGACCGGGTCGGCCTTCCCGCTGTCGCCGGTCGCCAGCGCGATGCTGTTGATCAGCGCCGGGAAGTCCTCGGCGCCTTCGCCCGAACCCAGGTACACGCCCATGCGGCCGCGGTCGCCCTTCCCCTCGTCGAGCAGGCCGGCGTCGGCGAGGGCGTCCTTGGTGGCGCCGATGGCGAACTGGGTGTTGACGCCGCAGTGGGCGTAGCGGCCGCGGTCGGGGACGTACTTGTCGAGCTCGAAGCCCTTCACCTCGGACGCGAACGTGGTCGGCATGGTGCGGGCGTCGAACCGGGTGAGCGGGCCGACGGCCGTGCGCCCCTCCAGCTGGGAGGCGTACAGCTCGGCGACGGTGTGCCCCAGCGGGGTGATCACGCCCATCCCGGTGATGACGACCCGACGACGCATTGCGGAGCCTGTAGCTATTAGCTCTCAGCTGTCAGCCAGACAGCTGCGTCCCACTTCCCCCCGGTCTGGCTGACAGCTGACGGCTGACAGCTACCGGCCTCACCCGTCCCACCGCTTCACCACTGCCACCGCCACCTGCCCCAAATCCGTCACGCTCACCTTCACCGCGTACGGCTTCGTCACCGGCCGCGGCGCCCCCGCGTGCACCGTAATGGGGCAGCCCGGGTACGGGGCGTCGTGGTTGAGCGTGCCGGGCCGCGTGCCGTGCTTCAGCGCCAGCAGGCTGCACGCCAGCTCGGACAGGCCGGACGCGGCGCCCATGTTGCCGAACCGGCTCAGCGGCGCGAACACCGGCACGTCCCGGCCGAACACCGCGCCGATGCCGTTCGCCTCGAACCGGTCCAGCGCCGGCACCCCGACGCCGTGGGCGTTCACGTGGTCCACGTCGGCCGGTTGGATGCCCGCCTCGGCCAGCGCGGTTCGGATCACGCGGGCCAGTCCCGGCCCCGCCAGCGCCCGGTCGACGCCCGCCGCGAAGCCCACGACTTCGGCCAGGATCGTCGCGTTCCGCGCCTTCGCGTGCTCGAGTTCCTCCAGCGGGAAGGCGGCGCCGCCCTCGCCGAGCACCGACCCGCTGGCCGCTTCGTCGAACGGCCGCACCGCCGCGGAGCCCAGGTCGTTGCGGCGCGTCAGCGGGTAGAAGGTGTTGAACCGCGTCTGGCTCAGCGGGTTCACCTTCGCCTCGCTGCCGCCGACGAGCATCACGTCGGCGGCGCCCCGCTGGAGGATGCGGAGCGCCTCGCCGACGGCCATCACGCCGGCGGCGTCGTTCGGGATCAGCGTGTTGCTCGGCCCCTGCATGTCGAACACGACCGTGACGTGGCACGCCGGCATGTTCGGCAGGTAGCGCAGCATCCACATCGGCGGGACTTCGGGCACGCCCTT
>Ga0190275_10002073_pt1 | contig 14534 bp, 11 predicted proteins | sample Popmic550T_FD_133745 | JGI IMG/M metagenome (GOLD analysis project Ga0190275, IMG submission 133745) | Populus adjacent soil microbial communities from riparian zone of Yellowstone River, Montana, USA - 550 T | ecosystem: Environmental > Terrestrial > Soil > Riparian zone > Trees stand | place... | reverse complement strand
TGCGGCCGCGGGCGGTGGCGCGCCGGCCGGCTCCGCGCAGCCAGCCGCGACGACGAGCAGAATGGCGATCCCCCGGGTCAGGCGCATGGGTGCTCCGGAAGCTGGAGGGTGCGAAGTCGAGCGATGCTGCTCGATCGTGCCGATCAGACTTGGAAGAGCTGGATCAGGTTGCCGCAGGTGTCGTCGAACTCGGCGACGGTGACCGGGCCCATGGGGGTGGGCGGCTTGCGGAACACCACGCCCAGCCGGTTCAGCCGCTCGTACTCTTCCTGGATGTTGGCGGATGCGAAACGCGGTGGCGGGGATCCCGTCGTCGAACATGGCTTTCTGGAACACCTGCGCCGCCGGGTGCTGGTTCGGCTCCAGCAGCAGCTCCACCCCCTCCGGCCCCTCGGGCGAGGCGACGGTCACGAAGCGGAACTCGCCCATGGGAATGTCCTGCCTGATCTCGAAGCCCAGGATGTCCGTGTAGAACTTCACGGCCCGGGCCTGGTTGTCGACCATCACACTCGTCAGCGCGATTCGCATCGTCGTTCTCACGTCGGGGAGAGGGTAGGCCGTCGGGGCACTCGGTCGCGATCGCGGCGCCGGCGTGGCCTCGCCCGTGATCGCATTTCACCAGTATACGTCGTCCGTCGGCGGACCGCTCGCCCGGGCACACCGTTCACTTTCGGCCGCTGGCGTTCGACGTTGGTGCGAACAAACGACATGGATCGAGGGTGTGATCGGCGGGGTGATTTCGGTTCTTGCGGACGGCGCGCGCGGCGGATACTCTGTCACCGCTGCTCCGAAGGAAAGCCGAAGAGGCACCGTGCCTCTCCGGCGCAGATCACCTTCACCGCACGAGGTCCGCCGTGTCAACCGAAGCCCCCGCCGCCACGTTCATCACCCCCGAAGCCGTGCTCGAGCACTGGCAGGGCCACCGCCGCCTGACCCGGCGCCTGATCGAAGCCTTCCCCGACGACCAGCTCTTCACCTTCTCGCTGGGCGGGATGCGTACGTTCGGCGAGCTGGCGCTGGAGATGCTCGCCATGGCCGCGCCGATGGTGCAGGGCGTGGTGGACGACACGTGGGACACCTCGTTCAGCCGCGACGCGCTCCCCAAGGAGGAGATCCTGCGGCGGTGGGACGCGGCCACCGAGCAGATGAACGCGCTGTGGGCGAAGATCCCGCCGGCGCGCTTCAACGAGAACCTCGTGGCGTTCGGCCAGTACCCCGGCCGCGCGTACGACCTGATCCTGTACGTGATCGACAACGAGATCCACCACCGCGGCCAGGGCTACGTCTACCTGCGCGCCCTGGGCATCGAGCCGCCGCCGTTCTACGAGCGGTGAGCCGCGTCCGCCGCGCTGAAGCAAAGACCGCCCGGGGCGCATGGCTCCGGGCGGTCTCTGGTTCACTACTTCTTCGGCGGATTGTTGCCGCGGTTCCCGCCCGACTTGTTGCCGGTCGTGCTCGGCCCGTTCGGGGGAGGAGGGGGCTTTGTGGCCATTTCGCATCTCCTTTTTCGGATTCCCTCGATTCGTCAGACCACCCGGTGGGAGGGAGGAAGCACCTGGCGGTCACCCGCCATACCACTACGAGCAGAGGATGGGCCAGTTTCGTCGCAGTGGCGATGATGTCCGCGAGCTCAGGCCGAGCCCTTCGCGCCGAGCCCGCCGATCCACTCGAGCGTGGCGTCGCCGACTTCGTCCAGCACCTGGGCGTCGGTGCGGCCGGACTTCTTGAGCACGTGGAAGCCGTGGTCGGCGCCTTCCAGCCAGTGCATGCGCCAGTTCGGTCCCACCTTCTCCAGCGCGCGTTCCATCAGCTCGGGCGTGCACAGGTCGTCGCGGGTGCCGTTGAAGCAGAGGACGGGGACGCGGATGGCGGGCAGGTGCGCGTCGCGGAGCTTCTCCGGCTGGCCGGCGGGGTGCAGCGGATAAGCCAGCAGGAGCAGCCCGTCGCACGCGAAGCCCTCTGCGGCGAGCATCGAGGCCGCCCATCGACCGCCCGCCGATGATCAGCACGTCGGGGCTCAGCGCCTCGCGGGCGTGCTCCACCACGGCGGTCACGCACTCCATCAGCCGCGGCATCGGGTCCGGGCGGCCCGATCCCTTGTGCTTGTAGACGAAGTTGAAGCGGACGACGTCCACCCCGCGCGAGCGGAGCGCGTCGCGCAGCGCCAGCATCCCGCGGTCGCCCATGTGCCCGCCCGCCCCGTGCGCGCAGACGAAGACGACACGCGGCCCGTCGCCCTCCGCCGCGTCGAAGGCGGCGGCCGTCTCCTCGCCGCCCACCGCGATCCGCCACTCCACGCTCGCCGCCTCCGCCATCGTCCCCCCTCGTTCGTGAAGTCGAATCAGCTCACCGCACCAGCACCCGGTAGCCGTGCGGCGGGATGACCAGCGTCCCCGCCGCCGCGAGCGCCACGGGCGTCTTCGCGAACCAGTCGGTGTACGTGCCGGGCTGCCCGAGCGCCTGGTACGCCGCGTGGACCGGAACGTCGCTGAAGTTCACCGCGACCAGCACGGTGTTCGCCCCCAGCGTCCGCGTGAACGCGTAGGCGTGGTCGCCGCCGGTGGTCCGCAGCGCCACCTGCGGGGCGCCCCACGGGCCGTTCGCCAGCGCCGGCTGCGTGTGCTTCAGGTTGAACATGGCGGTGTAGAAGGCGGCCAGCGATGGGCCGTTCCAGTCCACCGTGTCCTTCTCGAAGAAGCGCAGCCGCTTGTTCAGGCTCACCTCCTGGCCCGTGTACATCAGCGGGAAGGAGTTCTGCGCGGTGGCGCTCAGCACGAAGGCGGGGACGGCGTCGGCGCCCATCCGCTCGAACTCGGTGCCCTGCCAGCTGTTCTCGTCGTGGTTGCTGGTGAAGTACATGCGGTACGCGCCGCGGCCGTAGGCGCTGTCCTGCCGGGCGAAGTAGCGGTCGAGCTCGGCGGTGGTCTTCTTCCCCCGCGAGATCTCGTTCAGCAGGTGGTGCAGCTCCCAGCCGTAGGTGGCGTCGAACACCGCGTGCATCGCCGGGGTTTCGGCCTCGGCGAGGAGGAACAGGTCGGGGCGCACCGCTTTGAGCGTGCTGCGGACGTCGCCCCAGAACGCCATCGGCACCCCGCCGGCCACGTCGCAGCGGAAGCCGTCGACCCCCATCCGCTCCACCCACCAGCGCATCTCGCCGATCATGGCCTGGCGCATGGCGGCGTTGTCGTAGTTCAGCTCGGCCACGTCGGTCCAGTCAGTCTCGCGCCCCTCGTTGTCGCGGGCGTTGGAGATGGTGCCGTCGGCGCGGTGCACGTACCAGTCGGGGTGCGCGGCGATCCACTCGTGGTCGTGCGCGGTGTGGTTCGCGACCCAGTCCAGGATCACCCGCATCCCCTGCGCGTGCGCGGCGTCCACCAGGCGCTTGAAGTCGGCCTCGGTGCCGTGCTCGGCGTTGATGCCGGTGTAGTCGGCGATGGCGTAGTAGCTCCCCAGGCTCCCCTTGCGGTTCTTCTGGCCGATCGGCTGTACCGGCATCAGCCACAGGATGTCTACCCCCATCGCCTTCAGCCGCGGCAGGTGCTGCTGGAAGGCGGCGAACGTCCCCTCCGACGTGTATTGCCGCACGTTCACCTCGTAGATGGTCGCGCTGCGCGACCACGCCGGGTGAAACGTGGTGTCGGCCGATGACGGCGTGCCCACCGCGACCGGCGGGGGCGAACCCGTCGTGCCGGTGCCGTACGTGCCCGGGGCCGCGCACGCCGCCAGCGCGATGCTCGCGGCCACGCAAAGGAGGGATTGTCTCATCGGGAGATGCGGGTGGTTGATGGGGAGCCGCCGCAGCGATCGACGGCGCCGGTATTTGTCAGAGTTGTTGACTATAAGATGTCACCCGTCCGGCGGCCAGAGGTTCGGTGACGGCGTTGCAGACGTCCGTGTGGGAATTTGCGCGTGAACTCGCGGCTACAACGGCACGCAGTCCGCCTTCGCGGACTTCAACGGCGATTGGCGCTGGTGCAGTCCCGAGCCGTGGAGCCTCGCGCAGTTTGCGAGGCTTCTCGTAGTTGTTGCTGCGGCTTCAGCCGCCGGTGAGCGGCATCGCCGAATCCCACCGAGCCCTCCGTCATGTCACGGCCGCGCCGGCAGCGGGCGCCAGGGGTCGTTGGGGTTGAAGTGCTCGTACACGGCGCGCGAGACCGATTGGATCAGGCGCTCGCCGGGGTTGCCGGGGGCGTAGCTGGTGTCGGTCTGGTTGCGGGTGATCACGGCGAGGACGTAGTCGCCCGTCGGCGCGTTCACCAGCAGCACCTCCGAGCGCGAGCGGTCCACGAAGCCCTGCTTGGACGCGGCCTGCACCGTGGGCGGGATCTGCGAGAGCGCGGTGTTCTTCCAGTAGCTGTTGGTGAGCATCCTGTACATCTCCTGCGAGGCACGGGGACTCACGGCGCGCCCCTCGCGGATCATCACCAGCGCCTCGGCGATCTCGCGTGGCGTGGTCTGGCCCCAGCCGTGGACGGAGCGCGGCTGCTCGCGGCCGGGCGTGCGCGAGTTGACCCGCGTCTGCGCGAAGCCGTGCGCGCCCATCCACTCGTTCACCACCGCCCCGCCACCCACCATCCCCTGTATCCACAGGCTGGCGAAGTTGTCGCTCACCGTGAGCATCAGGAAGACGAGCTCCGAGAGCGGAAGCGTGTCTCCCGCGGCCATGTAGCCCACCACGTCCGTCGCCTCGCCGTAGCGGTAGTGCAGCGTGTCGGGGTAGGGCACCCGCGCCTCCAGTTTCACCTTCCCCCGCTCCGCCTGGTCGTACAGCGTGAGCATGATCGGCACCTTGATCAGGCTGGCGGTGGGGAACACCTCGTCCGCGCGGATCGCCACGCTCCGCCCGGTGCGCAGGTGGCGTACGTAGATCCCCACCTCGCCGCCGCCGCCGAACCCCTGCGTCAGCCGGTTGAGCCTCGCCTCGAGCGTCCGGTCGGTGCGCGCCGGCGCCGACGCGGGGTTCGCCCTCTGCGCGTTGAGCGGCGCCGCGGCGGCGAGCAGAAACAGCAGGAAAAGAGGGGGGATGCGGATCATGGCGTCGGTGGGGCGGGTGAGATGGACGTTGGGGGCGGGGTCGAGGCGCGGTGACTCGGCATCGGCGAGACGGCGTCCTCTCGCGTCAGCGGATAATAAGCGCGAACCTGTCGGAGGACTACAACGGCTGGTCTGTGACTTCCCTGCTTTTGGCAGGACCTGGTCCACGGCTCTGACGGCCAGCCGCTCGCTGGTGGAGACGAGGTCGGGGGCGCCACCGCTCGGTGACGCCCCCGTCCATCATCCCCCGAATCCAGGCACTCGGCACTCGGCACTCGGCACCCGGCACTCAGCACTCATCCGTGGAGACGAATCCGCATCACGAAACCGCTACCGCCCGATCCAGTAGCTCGCCTTGATCACGAAAATGTTGTCGGGGCGCTGGCGGAAGATGGCGTTCGCGTCGCGCGAGAAGCTGAAGTCGCCGAACACCTCGCCGCCCGCGCGCTGCTGCTGCCACACCAGGAAGAGCGTGGAGCCGGGCCGGTACTCCCAGCGCAGCACCGCGTTGCCGCGCAGCGAGCGCACGTTCAGGTCGGGGTTGTCGAACGAGAGCGCCTGCGCCGAGGGGCCGCCCGGCGCGGCGCAGTTCCCGTTCGGGTCGGCCGTGTAGCGGTTGCTCGCCGCGTCCAGGCAGATGCTGCCGAAGTCGGTGCCGTACTCGCGCGTTTCGGTGGTGCGCGGGCCGGTGAACTCCTTGAAGTTCGAGTAGTCGCCGGCGAACACGAACGGCTGCGCGAACAGCTCCAGGGTGAGCGTGGGCGTGAAGGTCCAGTTCAGCCGCGTGTTCATCGACAGCGTGTTCTGCTCCAGGTCGGCGAACACCGCCCGCTGCCCGAAGAAGTGCGAGGCCGTGGCGTCATCGGCGCGCGTCACGAACTGCAGGCGGTTCAGCTCGTGGCTGTACGACGGCCCCAGCGAGAGCCGGAGCGCGGGCACGGGCTTCACCGTCACGGTGGCGTTGGCGCCGTAGTACCATCCCCCCAGCGCGTCGCTCACGTAGTCGTGCGAGGTGGAGAGCGACACGTCGCGCCGCGTGTCGGTGTTCATGCGGGCGTGCAGCAGGCGGCCGCGCGGCTGGTGCACCACCGGGCCGCCGCGGGTGAGCCGGTCGTCGCTCACCTCGGGGTAGAGCTCGGTGTAGAACGCCAGGGACCAGTAGTTGGCGAGCTGCCCGCCGGTGAAGGCGTGGAGCTGCGCCGAGGTGCGATCGCCGTCGTAGTTGAACTGGTTCTGCATCCCCACGATGGCGGTCCAGTCGCGGAACACCTTGTTGGGCGTCGTCCAGTTCCGCTGCACGTTCGCCAGCGTCCACACGTGGTCGGCCCGGGTGAGGAAGGCGGCGTCGTTCACCTCGAAGCCGGGGCTGCGGTAGTTCACCGCGCCCTCCCAGCGCCAGTCGCCGGCGTCCTTGGCCATGCGCAGGTAGCCGCCGTAGCCGCGCAGCGCCGTCGCCTGCGTGTCCAGCAGGTCCGAGAAGAGGCCGTTGCCGCCGCTCTGCCGGTCCGGCCGCTGGAAGTAGCGGGCGGAGGAGCGCTGCAGCCGCAGGATGGCCAGCGAGTCGCCCGAGGTGTTGGAGAGCGCGACGTTGCCGAGGAGGTGGTAGGTGCGGTTCTTCCACCACATCTCCCAGTCGGCGCCGATCGCCTCGGCGTGGCCGGGGATGCGCTGCTCCAGCGCGTCGTTGTCGAAGCGGCGGATCACCGAGGTGGCGATGGCGCCGATGGTGGCGTTGCCGCCGCGGTAGTTCTTCTTCACCCGGCCCACGAAGTAGTTGCTGGCCGGCTCCACCTGCTCGGTGAAGCGGTTGCCCAGCGTGTCCTGCACCAGCGCGCGCTCGGAGCGCGTCACCGCGTTCAGCAGCCCCACCTGCAGCCCGCCGCTGGTGCGGCCGGTGACCTTGGCGGCGGCCAGGATGGTGCTGTTCTCGGGGGTGTGCACGTACTCCGCGTCGTCGCGCGTGACGAAACCCTGCGGCGCGCGCCCCACCCGGCGCGAGTAGAAGAGCGACATCCCGCCCACGCTGGTCGAGCAGTTGATGCACCAGAAGTCGCCGAAGCCGAAGAGGCCGCTCCCTTCCACGAAGAAGGGGCGCTTCTCGGAGTAGAAGGTCTCGAAGGCGGAGAGGTTCACCGACGCGGGGTCCACCTCCACCTGCCCGAAGTCGGGGTTGATGGTGGCGTCGAGCGTGAGGGTGGAGCTGAGCTGGTACTTGATGTCGCCGCCCACGCGCATGTCGTACTGCTGCCCGCTCTGGAAGGGGCTGCCGGCCTGGGTGGGCGTCACGTAGCGGGCGCGGCTCAGCACGTACGGCAGCAGCTCCATGCGGCCGCGGCTCTTCGGCGCGCGGATCGCCTCCAGGTGGCCGAAGCGGCTGGGGCCGCCGTTCTCCTGCTTCCCCCAGAAGCTCCACATCGAGCTCTCGTTCAGCCGCTCCACGTAGCGCCACACCTGCATCCCCCAGCTCTGCACGCTGTCGCGCGGGAAGCGGAGCTGGCCGAAGGGGATGCGCAGCTCCGCCGTCCACCCCAGCGAGTCCACGCGCGCCTCGGCCGTGTACACGGGGTCCCACGACGGGTCGGCGTACGACGACGCCTGCCCGGCGTCGCTCTTCACCCCCGCCGGGTTGATGGTGAACACCGTGCGGCCGGTGTGGTCGTGGTAGGTGTCGAAGACGAGCTGCATGTAGTCGCCGCCCGGGCTCCCGTCGCGGCGGGCCAGCGGCGCGCGAACCCCGCGCGCGCCGAGCGAGTCGAACATCCGCGCGCCGATGTACAGCGCCTCGGCGTCGTACGCGACGCGGATCTCGGTGCGCTGCGTGGCCTTCCGCCCCTCGTGCGGGTCCTGCTGGGTGAAGTCGGTGGCCGCCGGCGCGCTCTGCCACACCGCCTCGTCCAGCCGCCCGTCCACCGCGACCGGCGAGGTGCGCTCCACCGCCCGCACGCGCGGCGCGGTCTCCACGGTGTGCGCGACCGTCTGCGCGGCCGCGGGACCCGCGAGGGCGACGAGGGAGGCGATCAGTGCGGCGGACCGGCGACAGGTGTGCATGTGCGGCAGCGGAAGGGAGGAGGGTGGCAGTGCGGTCGGGGCGAGTCCGTGCGGACGCGCGTCCCGGCATCCAGCTTCGACGTGTGATTCGCCCGAAAGGTTTGAAGCGTGTGCGCCTGCCGGAGGCGGGGAGGGCGGCTCCTTTTCATTGCGGACGCGTCGACGACGAATCAGTATGCTAAATGGTTAGCACAATGCTAGATTATTAGCACTTGGAGGTAGTGTCAACCCTTTCGCTGCTGACAACCGGGTGGTCGGCCTCGCGGTCGGTCTCTGCCGATGCGACGCTCAGCTCGGTGAATTCTCGTCAGTACGGGTCGGTGGATGAGGCATCTTCGGCGTTCGGAGGCGTCCAGGGGGTGGGGCGGGGGATCCAGCGCGGCACCGCGCGGCGGTACGCGCGGTACGGCTCGCCGAAGCGCCGCTCGAGCCCGGGTTCCTCCAGCAGGGGGATGTAGATGGCGTTCACGAGGAAGAACGCGCCGGCCCACCACCCCACCGCCGCCGACCGCAGCAGCAGCGCCTCGCCGATCACGAGCATCAGCACGCCGGTGATCATCGGGTTGCGCACGTGGCGGTACATCCCCGTCACCACCAGCCGCGTGGGCGGGTCCCACGGCGCCAGCGTGCCCCTCCCGCGGGTGGCGAAGTGCCAGATGGTGGCGCACGCCAGCACCAGCCCGCCCGCGATGAACGCCGCTCCGAGCGCCGCCCGCGCCAGCCCCGTCGCGCCGGACTCGATCGACATCAGCGGCGATGGCCGCGAGGAGACGAGCAGGTACGGCACCACGCCCGCCATCACGGTGGGGAGGGCGAGGATGGAGAGAAGGTGGCGAATCAGCCTCATCTCACCACTCCGATCGCTTCGCTCATGGGATTGATGGGGAGCGTGGGAGACCGGTCCGGATGCGGCGGGCGATACAAAGCTCGGCCGCGGAACCGGCACTCAAGGTCCGCGACGCGGCCCGAGAGCGTCGTGCCGCCGCCGCGGATGAAACCAATCGCCGCTCCCGGCGTACGCCGTGTCACCGCCGGCCGACGAGACCGTGGACCCACGGACGAACCTCCTTCGCGGCGCCGAAACGCGGGGGGCTCGCCGAGGGCACTCGCGGCGTGGGTCGTGTGTACCACGACCGCGCACGAGGCCGGAAGGGTTGCCAACCCTTCGCGGCGTGCTAGTATCGAACGTTTCACGCACACCACAACGCGGCACGGCACCGCCCGTCCGCCGGGAAGCAGGATCCGCATGACGCCCTCTCGCACCCGCTCGCTCGCCGCGGCCCTGCTGGCCGCCGTCGCGGCGTTCGGCGCCGCCCCCGCGGCGGCGCAGGCCGGCGGCCACTCGCATTCGCACACGCACGACGCGCCCCTGCCGGCCTCGGCCCAGGGGTACCGGTGGACCGCGGCCGACGCGCACTTCATGACCACGATGATCGGCCACCACGCGCAGGCCATCGTCATGTCGCGGCTGGCGCCCACGCGCGCGGCCAACCCGCAGGTGCGCACCCTGGCCGAGCGCATCATCAACGCCCAGCAGGACGAGATCGCCACCATGCAGCAGTGGCTGCGCGACCGGAAGCAGCCGGTGCCCGAGGTGAGCCACGGCGGCACCGTGAGCATGGCCGCGGGCGCGATGCAGCACCACGAGCACATGCCGGGCATGCTCACCGAGGCGCAGCTCGCGCAGCTCGCCCAGGCGCGTGGCGCCGAGTTCGACCGGCTGTTCCTGACCTACATGATCCAGCACCACTCGGGCGCCGTCTCCATGGTCGAGAAGCTCTTCGGCTCGTGGGGCGCCGGCCAGGACGAAGCCGTGTTCAAGTTCGCGTCCGACGTGAACGTGGACCAGGCCACCGAGATCGCGCGGATGCAGCGCATGCTGGCCGCGGTCGTCTTCGGCGCTCCCGCGCCGTGATCACCTGCCGTACGATGTCCGCAGTTCACTCTCCACCCAGTCGTGAGGAAAGAACCATGGCAACTGTCTCCCCGGCATTTCGCTCGGGGGTGAGGTCCGCCGCCGCCCCCGTGTGGAAGCTGTCCCTTGCCATCGCCCTGTCGTCCACGGCGGCCGCCGCCCAGGGCACGGCCGCGCCGCCCAGCCCCGACCCGCGCGTGGGCCTGCGCGCCGGGCTGATGGACGCCGCCGAGGCGACCTGGAACATGCGCGTGCTGTCGCGCACCCCGCCGCCCGAGGCCTTCGTCGGCAAGACCAACTCCGACCTGGCCTTCACCGGCAACTACGCGATCCAGGGCAACTACAACGGCTGGCAGATCTGGGACATCACCAACCCCAGCCGCCCCACGCTGCGCACGGCGTACGTCTGCCCCGCGTCGCAGAGCGACGTGTCGGTCTACAAGAACCTGCTCTTCGTGTCGGGCGAGGGCCTCACCGGCCGCCTCGACTGCGGCACGCAGGGCGTGCAGGACACCGTGAGCCGCGACCGGCTGCGCGGGCTGCGCATCTTCGACATCAGCGACATCGAGCACCCGCGCAACGTGGGCAACGTGCAGACCTGCCGCGGGTCGCACACCCATACCGTGCTCGCCGACCCGAAGGACCCCGACAACGTCTACGTCTACATCTCGGGCTCGGCGGGCGTGCGCTCGCCCAACGAGCTCCCGGGGTGCGTGGGCGACTCGCCGGAGCAGAACCCCAACTCGTCGCTCTTCCGCATCGAGGTGATCAAGGTTCCCGTGCGGAACCCGGAGCGCGCGGCCATCGTCAGCTCGCCGCGCATCTTCGCCAACCTCGCGGCGCCCGCGCGCCACGGCGAGGCGGCCGAGGACATCGCCGCCGCCACCCGGATCGCCGCCGCGGCGCGTGCCCGCGGCGAGTTCACGGTGAACGTGCAGGGGCTGGAGCGCGTCGCGCCCGGGCAGTTCGTCAACCCGCTGCTCGACAGCATCATGCGCGCGCGCGGCGGCACCGGCGCGCCCACCGGCGCCGACAGCGCCGCCCTGCGCAGCTCGATCCAGGCGATCGTGGACCGCATGTTCGGCGACCAGGGCCCGCGCACCGGCCCCACGCAGTGCCACGACATCACCGTGTACCCGGCGATCGGCCTGGCCGGCGGCGCCTGCGAGGGCTACGGGATGCTGCTCGACATCCGCGACCCGGCGAACCCGGTGCGCATCGCGGCCGTGGCCGACTCGAACTTCTCGTACTGGCACTCGGCCACGTTCAACAACGACGGCACCAAGATCCTGTTCAGCGACGAGTGGGGCGGCGGCGGGCAGGCCAAGTGCCGCGCCACCGACAAGCCCGAGTGGGGCGCCAACGCGATCTTCACCATCGTGAACCGGCAGATGCAGTTCCAGAGCTACTACAAGCTCCCGGCGGCCCAGACGGCGCAGGAGAACTGCGTGGCCCACAACGGCTCGCTGATCCCCATCCCGGGGCGCGACGTGATGGTGCAGGCGTGGTACCAGGGCGGCATCTCGGTGTTCGACTTCACCGACGCCCGCCGCCCGAAGGAGATCGCCTTCTTCGATCGCGGCCCGGCCGATGCGACGCGCATGGCCGGCGGCGGCTCGTGGTCGGTGTACTGGTACAACGGCGCCATCGTGAGCTCCGAGATCGCGCGCGGGCTCGACATCCTGGACCTGGTGCCCAGCCCGCACCTCTCGCAGAACGAGATCGACGCCGCCAAGACGGTGCGGCTCGACTACCTCAACACGCAGGGGCAGCCGCAGTTCCGCTGGGCGCCCAGCTTCGCGCTGGCGCGGGCCTACGTGGACCAGCTGGAGCGCGGCAACGGCCTCGCCGCCGCGCGGGTCGCCACGGTGCGGCAGGCGCTGCAGCGTGCCGAGGCCGCCTCGGGTGCGGCGCGTCGCACCGCCCTCACCACGCTGGCCACGCAGGTGACCGGCTACGCCGCCGGCTCGTCCGACGCGGCGAAGGTGCGGATGCTCGCCGGCGCGGTGCGCGACCTCGCCGCCGCGCGCTGAGCTAAGCTCTTTCGGCAGGCAACACAGGCCGGCGCCGGTGTGCGGACTCCCGCACACCGGCGCCGGCTTCTTCACGCGTGGAGATATCTCCGTCCTCGAAAGATGGTCCTTACCCGGCCCCGGCGCACGGCACCCGGCACCCGGCACCCGGGCGCACGGCACCCGTCACCCGTCACCCGTCACCCGTCACCCGTCACCCGTCACCCGTCACCCCGTCACCCCGTCACCCCGGCACCCGTCACCCCGGCACCCCGTCACCCGACGCACAACAACCCAGCGTCGGTGTGGGAATTTGCGAGTAAACTCGCGGCTACAACGGCACGCAGTCCGCCTTCGCGGACTTCAACTGCGATTTGCGGAGTGACGAGAGTGCGTGATCGAGCCGAAATGCTGCCGCCGAGCCGGTGAAGCCTCGCGCAGTTTGCGAGGCTTTTCGTAGTTGTTGCTGCGACGCTGCGACTTCAGTCGCCGGTCAGGCGAGGCTTTGGATTCTCCACGGTAGCGGTCGTTGGGTCTCCCTCAGCCGTCCTCGATCAAGCTGAAGCCGTACGGCCAGCGGTCGTCGCTGCGCTTCGTCGAGGTGACGAAGCAGCGGTGGCGCAGGAGCTCGGCGCGATCCGCGTCGGTCAGCTCGGGATCGGCGCCGCCGGGATGCTCGCGGCCGTCGACGTTGTAGTACAGGCAGCCATCCAGCGCGTAGTCGCGCCGGAACGCGGTGCGCCACTGCGAGTTGCCGCCCCAGCCGTTGCTCGGGTCGTCCGTCGGGCGATGGTTGCGCGCGTACGCCCAGTAGAGCGTGGACTGCTCCGCCACGTCCTTCAGCAGATGCAGGCGCCCCGCGCGAACGCGGCACCCAGCGCGCGAGATCAGCAGCGGGCCCAGCGTGTAGGCGGACCAGTACGCCTCGACCAGCTCCGCGGGCGCGCGCTCGTCCGGCAGTTGATCCACCGTCACGATCTCGTGGTAGAACGGGTGGAATCCCGCGCGTTCGATCGGTTCGAGGCCGAGCTCAGCCATGAACCGCGCGAAATCGTCCCGCCCGACCGTCGCGAGCTTCCATGGCGGATCCGCGGCGGCCGGACCGAAGGAGAGCTGGAGGAGCTGGATGATCCGGGACAGCGCGTAGAGCCGGCACAGCTCCTCCTGTGTCATCGGCGGAACGGGGCTGCCGCGCCGCGTGCGGATCTCGTCCAGCCAGCGCCGCTCGCCGTCCTGCGCGCGGATCCACGGGCGGAGCAGGTCGTCGTGGAGCGCGTCGCCGTCGTAGTCCATCATGTCGTCGTACAACTGCCGGTACGGCTGCTGGTCGATGTACATGCAGGGGGAAAGCGGTGTAGTTGAGTGAGGCGAGGACGCACTGTCGGCCGCGTCGAGGACGACAAGATTGCCGTCGCCCGCCGCGGGTGGCAACGATTCGCTTGCAAACGCCGTCGAACGCCTGTCATCTTCCGCCTGTGCGGACGTTGTATCCCATCCTGTCGCCCCTCCCACCACCGCCGCCGATGATCGCACTCACGCAGCTTCGGGTCGATGCCGCGCACGGGCTCCGCTCGCTCTGGCGCGCCCGGCGCCACTCCGCCGCCACGGTGCTCACGCTGGCCTTCGGCGGCGGCGTGTCGCTGGCGCTGGCGAGCGTGGCGTGGGCAGGGCTCGGCTGGCGGGCCCCCGCCGACCCGCCGCCGTTCGGCCGCATCCCCGGCGGCGGCGCGGGCGGGTGGACCGACGAGATCCGCACCGCCGCCGAGCTCCAAGGCGACGGCTATCGCTCCATCTGCGTGGTGCTGCTCGCGGCCGCCATCGCGGTGGCGCTGGTGACGTGCGTGAACGCCGCCGCGCACGTGGTCACCCGCGCCTCGGCCCGGCGCCACGAGCGGGCGATGCACGCCGCGCTCGGCGCCACCCGCGCGCGGCTGACCATGCAGGCGCTGGCGGAGAGCGGCGCGCTCGCGCTCGCGGGCGCGCTCGGCGCGGCGGCGATCGGCGCGGGGATGCTGCGGCTGATGCGCGCGTCGTGGCCGGTGTCGGGCGGGCAGATCGCGGGCGACCCCGGCACTTCCGCCTACCTGCTGGCGCTCGCGCTGCCGGCTGCCTCGGTGGTGCTGTTCGGCGTGGCGCCGGCGCTGGGGGCGGGGCTCCGCAACCTGCACGCGCAGCTCACCACCGGCAGCCGCTCCACCCCCGGCCGCTACGAGGGGTGGCTGCGGCGCGCCATCACCGTGGCCCAGCTCGCCACGTCCATGGCGCTGCTGGTGGGCGCCGGCCTGCTGATCCGCGGCTCGCTCCCGGCCACCGCGACCACGGCGCCCGGCTTCGACCCGCGCGACACGCTCACGCTGCGGCTGGACACGCCCGCCACCCTCGCGGCCGACCCCGCGCGCCGCGCCGCGGCGCTGCAGGCGGCGCTCGAGCGGGTCCGCGCCGTCCCCGGCGTGCGCGCGGCGGCGCTGGGCTCGCCCGACGCGTGGCTGGGGCTGGGCGCGCAGGACCGCGTCACCACCTTCTGC
>Ga0190275_10002072_pt1 | contig 14547 bp, 17 predicted proteins | sample Popmic550T_FD_133745 | JGI IMG/M metagenome (GOLD analysis project Ga0190275, IMG submission 133745) | Populus adjacent soil microbial communities from riparian zone of Yellowstone River, Montana, USA - 550 T | ecosystem: Environmental > Terrestrial > Soil > Riparian zone > Trees stand | place... | reverse complement strand
CGCGGAGCGTATTGATCCGGGCCTCAAGGTTCTGTTCGACCGAGAGGACTTCCGTCGAGGAGAGCGTGACCCACGCGATAATCGTCAGGGAGCTATCGACTACGGGCCGGCTCGGCTGCGGCGCCGCCGCGCTCTGAACGGTCGCGATCGCCGCCCGGCGATAGAGCCGGGTCGCGGTCGGGCGGGCCTCCGTCTGGATGACGTTGTTGACGACGCCGACGCGGAAATCGCGCTCCTCGGTTTCGTCATCGATCTCCTGCCCGCTCATCACGAGGGCGACGATCTTCTGATTGCCGGTCGTCGGGAGGGCCGAGAGAAGGTCGATCTCGATCGTCTCCTCGGCGTCTCGCGTATAGATCGCGCCGGCGTCGTAGAGGCCGAGCGGAGTTTCGATCGAGACGCGCGTCGTCGCGACCTTGGTAACGGTCGCGCCGAAATACCCGCGCCCCGCGTCGATCGCGGTCCGGCCGATGATATCGGCGAGCGCGCGCGGGTCCTCGGCAAGATGCTGGAAGTCATCGAGCGTAACCTGCTGGTCGGCGACGATCCGGGCAATGCGCGTCATAGTGATCCTCTTGCGATGTTGACGAGATCGCCGAAGTGATAGCTCCCATCGAGCGGGATGATATCGTTCAGCGTCCGGTGGCGCTTGGTTTGCGCCGTGAAATACACCTTGTCCCGCGCAGCCTTCCCGACCCGCACGGCATTGCCGATCCGCTCAAGGCGCCCGCTACTCGGCGCCGGGATCATCCCGACGAAGCCGGAAACGCGCGCGTCCCTCTCCGGGGCCTCGCCCGGATAGTGAACCCGAAGCTCCGCGCTGAACGGCGTGATCGCCGCCCAGCTATAGCCGACGAACGTTCCATAGCTCGCCGTCTGCCGCGCAGGAACGCGGGCGGCGTCGAAGAGATAGAACCGATCATAGTACCGCTCGGCCGCCGTATTCTGATAGGCGAAGTCCCCGACTAGGCCGCCGACCATCATCGGTTGTTCGGCCGTCGTCGTCCGCTCCGATACTCGATCGGGCGTTACCTCGACAACCTCAAGCGGGTTCGCCTCGCGGTAGAGGAGCGGATTGCGGCCGCTAGTTCGCGGCGCGCGATCCGGCCCGAGGGTCAGGATGCGGGAAGTCGTCTCGTATTCCTCGGCGAACGCGCCAACGAACAACGATCCGACGAACGGCTCGCTCGCGCGCGCGATGCCGGGAACGACGATCCGCTCGACCGTCGTCGTAATCCCGCTCGCCTCGATCTTGCCGGCGAGCGACCAAAGGACTTCCGTCGTGACGCCGTTGTCAACGATCGTCGCCCTTCGCCCGTAACGCTGGCGCGCGGTGCCGGGGACGGCATAGCCGTCGTCAACGAAGCTCCCCGGCTGCGTAGGGCGATAGGGCGAGGCGTAGAACGTCCCCTCGTCGCCCGGCCCCGGCGAGCGACGGAGCGTGATCCGCAACTGCGCGAAGCGGGAGAGGAAGGCGAGGCGCTGCTCGCGCGTCTGCCCCCGCGTCGCAAAGCAACCGGCGGGCGGCACAACCGCGTCAACGACCTCGGCGCCGAGAAGGTCGATCCAGCCCGCAAGCGCCTCAAGGGTGCCCCCGCGCTGGCGAAGATAGATCGCCCGCTCGGCCGCGCGGCGCTTGCGCCATTGCGGCCAGGCATCGTCCCATACCCCGACTGTCCTCGCCCATGCGAGGAAGGGGAGCGCAGGCGAAACGATCGCCTGCGGATCGTCCATATCCGCGATCGGGACGGGGATCGCCTCGATACGGGCGCCGATCGCCGCCTCGATCGCAACCTCGAACTTGGTTCGGTTGCTCGGTAGCAGCGACGCAATTTCGGTCAAGGCACGATCTCCGAGACGACCGTAACGGTCGGGACATAGACGGCCCCGGCGATGCCGGGATCAACGTCCGCTTCGGGCTCCTCAACGATCGCTTGCTCGACGCTTCCGGCTGTTCGCGCAGCGGCGATAATACCGTCAACGCGGAGCGCCTTGCCGATCCGATGCCGCTCGTCGGCATAGGCCCGGATCGCTGTCTGCGCCCGCTCGCGGATTACTGCCGGCGAGGGGCCGAGCGGGAGGATCAGGCGGACGACGACGGCCTGAGTGACGATCGTCGCCGATCGGACCGAGAGATCATCGGTTAGCGGGCGGGCGCGATAGGGCGAGAGCGCGTCGGCGACCGCCTCAAGCTGATCGCCAGACGCAGCCCCGCTCCCCGTCGCTGATAGGATCGTAAGCTCGATCCGGTTCGTATGCGGGTTGTTGACGGCGGCGTCGAGGATCGTCGGGTCCGCCGTCAGGGCGTGGAAGATATACGCCTCGATCGGCCCGGCGACGCTGTAGGCGATGATCCCGAGTTGAACGCGAAGGCGAAACCGCTCGTCGTCCTCCATTACGGCGGGCGCTTCATCGGTCGCCGGCGTCATCACCATGCGGGCGACGCCGAACGTCGCCCCGATCTGATCGAGATCGCTGCCCGTCGAGAAGGCGAGTATCACCGACCGGGCCGCGTCGTTGACCCGCGCGCGTAGGATTAGCTCGCGATACGCGCAGACCTGCAAGACATGATTGACCACCGCGCTTTCGAGTTGAAGCGTCGGCGCGATCGCGGGGAAGCGCGCGATGAGATCGACGCGCATCGCGGCAAGGATCGTCTCGAACGAAAGCGGCTCGACAACGAGGGGCGCGGGCAGGTCCGAGAGATTGATCTGCGCCATCCCTAAACCTCTAGCGTCAGCCCGCCGGCCGACCCGACGATAGTGACGCGGCGCGCACCCTCGGGCGTAAAGTCATTGAGGAGCGCGCGAGGACGATACTCGCCCTCCATCGCGACCCGAAGGCGACCGTCACGCCCGACGCTCTCAGGGACGAGAAGCGTGATCCGATAGCGCGGCTCCCATTGCTCAATCGCCGCGCTGACGGCGGAGAAGAAAGCGACAACGGTCGGCGCGTTCAGGTTCTCGCCGAGGAAGGCGGGAACAAGCGAGCCGAACCACTCGCGCATGACGCGCTCGCCGAAGCGCGTAGTAAAAATCTTGTCGAGCGATTGCAGGACGTGCGGCCACGCCGCGATATCGGCCCCCGTCCCGGCATCAATATCGATACTCGGGTCGAGGGCCATGTCGTTGCGTCCTTACTGCGCCGCAGCTTTCGCGTCTGCCCGGCGCTTCGCGTTGATCGCCTTCGCGAGATCGGCCTTGGTCGCGCTCGCCGCGTGCTCGGCGCCCTCTTTCTTGGCGAGGGCAACGAGATCGTCGCGGCTGTAGTCGTCGGCCTTGACCTTCTCGGGCTTCGCCGCCGTTGCGTCGTCGCCCTCGTCGCCCTCGGGCTCCTCGCGACTGAGGAAGTCGGCGAAGCCGGCCTTGAAGTCATCCGAGGCGTCGTCCGGGGGCACGTTCGCGCCCTCCTCGCGGGTCGCGCTCGCGTCCCACCCGGCCCGGAAGTCGTCCGACTTGTCGGCGAGATAGCCGGCCTCATCGAACTCGTCGGCGTCCTCGTCGGCATCGCCCCCGTCGCCGGTGCCGGGCTGGCCGCCGACCGTGTTGATCGTGGTGCCGAGGCCGGCCTCGACCTCGCCGCCGGCAAAGCCGGGACGGGCGATCGTCTGCCCGCCCGAGAGATCGGTAGCCGGGCCGCCGTAGCCGACCGGCAGAACGATCTCCTGATCGCCGACGTAGAGCTTGCCGCCGCGAAGCTCGGCCGCGACCTGTCCCTCTTGAAGGGCCTCGTTCACCGCGAAGGCGTTCGGCGGGGCCACCGTGCCCGGCTGAGTATTGTCCGGCGTCATGCGACGCCGCAGATCGTCCGCTGCCAAGTCTGCCTCCTCGTTGGGATTTCGCCGCAGGTCGGTCGGGGCGAGGACAACCACGTTGTTGCCCTCGACGCCGAGGACGACGCGGCCGTGCTTGCCGACATCGCCGAACAGGATACGGACGCGTCCGGCCTGCGTGTCGATTACCGCGTTCGCGGCAACGCCGTCCGCGCGGCTGTGAAGAAGTTCCTGCAAAGTCCTCATTTCGATATTTTCCTTTTCTAGGTGTCCCTCTACGGCACCGGGCCATCGGGGTTCGGGATGCCCGTGTTCCCCGGTCCCGGCGTTACGTCTCGATGCTTGTGCGTCGAGCCTACATCGAGCGCGTCATGCCCCATCTTGCCGCCAGCTTGCGCGAAGCCCTCACCGCTTAGCTTCCACGCCACGCCGCCAATCTCGATCCGGATATGATCCGAGCGGACCCACACCTTGACCGAGCCGAAGGTTAGAACGTGCTCGTCCGGGCTTTGGCTCGGGCTGACGTTCTGATCGCTCCACGTCATCGGCAGAGCGACCGCCTGACGCGGATCGCCGGTCGGCGAAAACATCGTCATATTCTGCCCGACGCTCGGCGGCGTATGGACCTTGAGCGCGCCGGCAATCTGCGCGTAGGGAATTTTCGGCGAGAGGAGCGGGCCGTCGTCGCCCTCCCCGAGATCGAGGCGAACCCATTGCTCCTCGGCGTTGATCTCGGCGACGGGCGCGTGCCGGAATAGCCCGGCCATCCGCGCCTCAAGCGAGGCGATCCGGGCGAGGATATCGAGGAACGGATTAGCCATCCTCCTCCTCCTCGGGCGGGAGCGCTTCATCGATCATCGTCTGATCCATGACGACGCCCGAAGGCTCGACGGTCATTTCTTCGACCGGCGCGCTCGCATGCCCGCCGAGCGGTGCGATACCGATGCTCTGCCCTTCCTCCTCGGTGTAGCCGCCGGCAACGGCCGCTGCCGTGTAAAGCTCCGGCCAGTCTATCGGGCGGCCCTCGATCGCGTTGCGGATTACCTCGACAACCGGCGCGAGCGTTTCGTCGTCCTCGGCGACCGCGAGAAACCGATCGAACGGCGTGCCCGCGATAACCGGCCCGAACTCGGGCTCGGCAAAGGCGCGGACGCGATACGCCAACTGGCGCGCGGCGAAGCGCTGCCCATCCTTGGTCGGCACTCCTCGGCGGCCGTTGAACTCCTCAATCGTCTTGACGAATGCGCGAAAGACCTCGCCCCACGCCCCGCCGCCCAACCCGAACAGCGTCGCGTTGATCTGCCGCGTAAGGATCGCGAGGGCGAGTTCGAGCGTCGCGTCGGTGTCGCGGATCGCAATGCCTTCGCCGTCCTCGCCGGGAAGCTCTACGACCTCGCCGATCGCGATCTCGATGACGAGATCAATCAGCCGGTCGCCGTTGTTGAGATCGCGCCCCGATGGCTTGCTCGTCTCGTCCTCGGTCGAGATCGAGACGAAGGGCGTCGGCTCTTTGCCTGCAATCTGATCGATCGGCATCACGGCGCTGTCGAAGATACGCGCGCCAGCGAAAGTCGCGTTGTTGAGCGCCTTCCGGGCCGCCATCCGAATAGCTAGCGCGACAAGGCTCATCGCCGACCTACCCCAAGAGAACCTGAACGTCGCCGTTGTCGCCCGGATGAACCGAGGCAACGATATGACGCGGCGGCGGGCTGCCCCGCTTCGGATCGGTAAGCTCGATCCAGTCGCCGCGCTTCAACTCGAACCCGAGCGCGGCATAGGCGGTTGCGTCGATCCAGATTTCGGACGCGAACGTAACGAGCGCAGCGCCGTTTCGGAGCGACCCGGAATAATCGGTCGGCGGGGCCATGTGAGAGATCGCGACCGTCGCGCGAACGCCCTCGCGAACCGGCCGATCCGGGTCATTGCCGCCGGAATAGTCGTCGCCCACTTGCGGGCGGATGCGGATGCCCTCGCCAAAGATACCGTCGATGGTAGCCTGCGTAGCCACGTCGATAGCGTCGAAGGGCGAGGGCATGATCTATCCCTAGTAGGGAACGAAACGAGATTTCAGCGAAATGCCGTTTCGTTCACGGTGGCGCTTAGGTCAGCGTGCCCTTGAGCAGGATGCCGGGGCGCGTGCAGATCGAGAGGGCGTTCGACTGCATTTCGCCCATGATCGACTTGCCCCACTCGTCCGGCCGCTGCTTGGCATAGAGGCGCTGGCCGACCGTGTTGACGGTCTCCATGTAGTCGGCCGGGCCATAGTAGGTCCGGAACAGGCCGGTAACGCCCATCGGGACGAACCGCGCGTCGTCGGCGCCGATCCCGAGCAGGGCGCCGTCGCCCGAGGCGTCGATCGCGCCGTAATTCTCGAACACGATGTTCCCAAACTGGAACGTCGGATTGCTGCTGCTGCGGTTCGGGCCGACAAAGCTCGTGCGCAGGAACTCCGACTGCGTGTCGTGATTGTAGGTCGCGCGGACCTCTTTGTGCGTGAGCAGCTTGTCGAAGAAGTTGTCCCCGACGAAGGCGTGAATGTAGTCGAAGTTCAGGCCGCCGAGCTTCTGCCGGACGAGCCGGATCGTGCTCGTCATCTTGAGCAACAGCGCGCCGTCAGCCGGCGTAGCGTTGTCGAGATCGAAGTCGATCGGGTCGGGGACCGCGATGCCGAACTTGGTGTAGAGGTTCAGCGTCGAGCCGTCCGCATAGGTGACGATGCCGGTCACTGCGCCGAGGCGGGTATATTCCTCGGTTAGCTCAAAGTCGCTGGTATTCTGCGCCATCCGGCGGGCGACGACGCCCTGAACCGTCTCAAGCTGCGTCTCGCTGCCGAGCGCGCGGACGCCCTGAACCTCGTCGGCGTAGACCGACCACGGCCGCGAGAAGTGCGGGATCGTGATGTTCTCGATCGTGCGCTTCGGGCTATCGACCGGCTCGCCAAGCGTGCCGCGCGGGCTCGGCTTGATAAGCTGGATGATATCGCCGATGCGCTCGATCGCGACGGAGAGCGTCGAGACGCTTTCCGTCTCAAAGAGGCCCAACTGCCCGAGGCGGTTCGGCCGATACTTGAGTTCGTTGACCACCATGGACAACGAGGTGACGCTGAACGCGTCCTGATTAAAAATGTCGAGCATCGCCGATTTTCTCCGTTGGCTGCGATGCGCACAGAGACGGCCGCTCGGGCTTACGCGCCCGGCGGCCTCTCATGCTGCAAAGGTTGATGTTGGCCGGGATTACCGGGCGATGATGCCGACTGCGGCAAGCTGCGCGATCTTGAGCGCCTTCTTGTTCGCGTCGTTGACGGTGCTCTCGTAGACGAGCTTCGACTTGTTGACCTCGATGTCGCGGACAAAGACCGCGACCTCAACGTCGGCAGCGGTAGCGTCCACCCCGTAGAGGTTGATCGCAACCGCCGTCTCGGCGCCCGCGATCGCCTGAACGAGAACGTTCGGGCTCGGGGCGTACTTCTTGCTGCCGACCGCAACCGTGATGTTGAAGCCGTCGCCAACGATGAAGTCGGTCCCGCCGTCCGCGATCGCGAACTTGACCTCATCCGAGAAGGTCGCGCCGACCGCCACGTCGCCGAGAACGTCGCCGGTCGGGTCCTCAACGCGGAAGGTGCCGCCGTCCGTCGCGGCAGTAATGCAGCGGACGGTATAAACGCCGGGCATCACGCCGTCGAGAAGCGGGGTCGTTGCGTCGATCGTCAAGAGGCCGGTGCCGGTGTTGCCGCCGGCCTTGGCCGCGACCGACGCGGCGCCGACCGAAACGAGGCCGAGGATGGTGCCGGGGATGACGATGCCCGAGCCCGAGAGGATGATCCCCTTTTCCCGCGAGCGGAAGCCGTTGGCCTCGCTCATCAGGAACTCGCCGGGGTGACGGCCCTCAGTAAACGTGGTCATTCTGGATGTTCCTTATGATCCAGCGCGGGCCGCTTAGGCGAAGCGCTTGTTGATGGAAGCGACGGCCTTGCCCCAGCCGGCCTTGGCCGCATCGGGCGCCGCAGGCGCGGGGCCGTTCGCGCCGATCTCGGGCGCGTCGGTGCGCTGGCCGATCGGCGGCGTCTTGGCGCCGGGCTGCTCGGCCGTCGCGGCCGGGGCGTCCTTGGGCAGGGTCGCGAGCGTCGCCTTGGCCGTCTCGGCCGAGAGGTTCGCGTCGCTCAACGCCAGCGCCATCGCCGCCGCCGGGCGGGCTTTGCCCTCATCCGAGTTGAGGATCGCGCTGATACGATCGCGCTCTGCCTTGGCGCCCTTGGCCTCGCCGGACTTCTCGCCCTCGGCAAAGCCGACCTTCTTGCCGTCGCCCTCGGCCGCAAGCACCGCTGCCTGCAATGCCGTCTGCGAAACCATGCCCGCCTGTGCGCCGGGCAAATCCTCACGTTCCATTTTCAGTCCTTTCTTTGATGATTTGCCCGCCGATCTGGCCGGCCGGGAGAGTTCGGCCAGAACCTCATCGAGCGAGGCGATCCGATCCGCCAATCCGGCGGCTACGGCCTCCTGCCCGATGTAAGTATCCGCCTCGGTTTCGCGCGCCTTCTTGGCGCTCAACCGCGCCTTGCCGCGCCCGGCTTCCACGGTTCCGAGGAACTGATCGTAGAAGGCCAGTACGTCGCGCTGCATGTCAGCGCGGACGTTCTCGGGCAGAGGCCCGAAGGGGTGTCCGTCAACCTTCTTGGCGCCGGCGTGGATCAGCGTCGGGCGGATGCCCTTGGCGCTCAACTCGACCGAGCGATCAAGGTGCAACATGACGACGCCGATCGAGCCGACCATCGAGGTTGAGGAGATAACGATCTCGTCGGCGGCGCTGACGATGCCGTAGCCGGCCGAGGCCGCTACGTCGTTGACTACCGCGACGACGTGCATCGACTTCCGCAGCGAGCGGATTTTCTGCGCGAGCCCGGCCATGCCGGTCGCCTCGCCGCCGAAGCTGTTCATGTCGAGGACGAGGTTTTCGAGGAAGCCCTGCCGGGCGTCCGCCGCGACCTCATCGATCTGCGCGCCGATGCCCTCATAGGACACCATGCCCGTGCAGAAGTCGGCCCCGACCCACGCGCCGCGATTGACGAGCGATCCGTCGATCGTGATCAGCGCCGTCTTTCCGGCCGACCGCGTGTAGCGGCGCTTGCCATTGCCCTCGCCGCGATCCGTTGAGCCGATGAAGCGGCTCGCGTCGGGGCGAGGCGGCGCCGCTTCGGCGCCGAAGGCGTCCGCGTTGATCCGGCCCTCAAGCAGCGCGTAAAGCGTGTCTGCCGTCGAGGGGTGGATCAGGAGCGGCCGATTGATGATCCGCTGCGCGATCAGGGGGAGGAGATTGCCGCTCACGACATACGCCCTCCGATTGCGAAGCGCGACGATCGGACAATGCCGGTCACGAGCGCGCAGGCATCGGTCGCCGCGATGATCTCGCGGTCGAGCAGGTCCATGTTGGCGGCGGTATATCGCACCCGCCGCCGCGTTCCGTTGCCCTGCTCGAACTCGGCCTCGACTACCGCCCCGCCGATCATCACCGTATCGCGGAGCTCACGGAGCGCGACGAGGCGGGCGCAAGGGTCGGCCGCGATGCTAGGTATCAGTGCCACCGCCGCCCTCCCCTTCGCCTTCCTCGGGCGCGTTCTCGATCTGCTCGGTCGCGGTCAAAGACTGCGGGTAGAAGTTGTGCGGCAGGCCGTAGGTATTGCGGGCCTCCATTTCACGCGCGCGCTGCGCGTAAATGTCCTCCCAATCGCGGCCGAGATCGGTTGCGATATCGTCGTCCGACATGACGCCCATGTTGCGGTAAAGCTCGTGCGACTTCGCCGCCTTGAGATCGTCCGCGACGGGCTTCGGCTCGCCGGCCCAACGAGCGCGGCAGGCCGCCGCCCGGTTGGCGACGAAGTTGTCGATCCCGCCGGGGAACGCGATGCGTTCCGTCTCGACCTCCTCCTCAAGCCACGCCTCGTAAATCTTCTGGAGGAACGGCGAGAGCAGGAATTTCCGGCGCGCTTTCGTGATCGAATAAATCTCGTTCACGGCCGCGCGGACACTAGAATAGGTGGCGCCGCTGTAGTCGGTCGTCGCGCTCTCGTAAGTCAGGCCGAGGCAGCGCGCCATTTCCCGCAACAAGTGGAGCGAGAACTCTTTGTAGGCGGTCGCCGGCTGTTCCGGCGAATGGAAGTTCAGCTTCTCGCCGGGGAACAACTGCGCGATCCGGCCGGCGAACCCTACATCGATCGGATGCCCCTCGCCCCATCCCTCGCGGGCGGCTTGAAAGGCATCGAACGCCGCCCCGCCCTCGGCCATCAGGAGCGCTTGCTCGCGCGGGCTCAAGAGGCCGCGCAGCGCCTCCTCGGTCGGGGCCTCGCTTTCGATTGAGGCGGCGAATACCGTCTGGATGATCGAAGCGAGCAGCGTCGCGTCGGCAAGCTGATCGAATTGCTTCGCTACCTTGAGGATCGGCACGAGTATGCCGATGCCCCGCATCTGGCCGGGCTGGCCCATGTAGACGTGGATCACGCGCGGGCGGCCCCACCGATCGCGCGCGGAGACTTCAAACTCCTCGGTCCCGAGCAGCGGGTTTTCGCGCTTGGCGATATAGCTGATCGGCATCCCGTCCGCGTTGGTACGGACGCCCGAGAATAGCCGCGTGAACGGATCGGACTTGTTGACGAGCCGCGTCGGCGAGAGGAGCCGAACCTTGGTTCCGGTCGTGCTGCCGAGGCGAAGGCGCCAGACGACCTCGGAGAGAATTTCGCCGTAGACGATCCACGACTTGAAGGCGCTCTCGGTCATCTGCGCGACGGTAAGCCGGCCCTCGATATCGCAGTCCATCGGATTGCTCGACCACAAGTCCCACCGCGCCTCGACCAGCTTGCGCCACTTCTGCGCGGCGGCCTCGTCCATAGCGAAAAGGTCGTTCTCGGGCATCGAGCGCAACCGCAGGCCGCCGCCAACCGTGTTGGCGGTCGCCTGATCGATCATGCCGGAAATCCAGCCGCTATTCTGCCAAAGCTCCGTCGTGCGCGCGGCCGCAAGCTGCCAAGCGGACGTAACGTCGTCGCGGCTTGAGCGGAGCGCCGGGAGCCACTGGCTGAACACGGTACCCCGCCCGTCGCGCATGTAGCCCGCGCGAGGGCTTGGCCGGAAGGCGTGGTTCGCGGGCACCGGAACCGTCGCGACCGCCTGCGATGATTTCAGCGGAATGCGAGGAACCCGCATCTTACCTCCTAAGACGCGACGCTCCCATGTTGCGGAAGCGATCGCGGATTGACGCGGCCTGCGCGACGACGACCTTCTCGATCGCCGTCCCGGCGACCGGCGTCGCCGCCGGCTCGGCCTTGCGCTCGATCCCCTCGGGGATCGCCTGAACGTTCAGCATGTAGGCGGCCGCAGCGGCGAGCGCTTCGGCGTCGAGGAAGTGGTTCGCGCGTTGCCGCTTGATCCACTCGGGCTTGAACTTGTCGCCGAGGACGCGGACCTCGCTAAGAAGCTGCCGGGCATAATCCTCGTAGCCGTCCCCGTTCGGATCGTCGTCCTCGCGGAATAGAAAGAACGCGCCCGGCTCATCGAGCGGCGTCTTGACCCGCGAGTGCACGAGCCCTTTGAAAAAGTCCGTATTGATGTGAACGAGATCGATCGAGTAGGGCGCGCGCTTGCCCTCGGGATTGACCTCGATCTTGCTCACGATGAACGGAACGCCGTTGAGCGTCTGCCGGCCCTTGGTAGGCATCGCGACGAAGCTGTTGCGATGCGCCCACTCGTAGACCTTGTGCTCGTCGCCGCCGTCCGGTTTGTCGGGCCGGAAGCCGCTATCGACAAAAACCTTCTCGATCATCAGGCCGCCGATCGGCGCCGTCATCTTGAGCGTCAGGTCGGTCCAGACCTCGGGCTCGTTCGTCGGCCCGAGGAGATATCCGTAATCGATCAGCCACGACGTGCCGCGCGAGCCGAAGCCCCGGATCACGTAGACGAGCGATCGCTTTTGCACGTCAACGCCGGCGACGACGCGAAGGACGCCGAGCGGCGCCTTGTATCGGGCATAGGGCTGGCGATGCTCAACGATCGCCTTCCACTCGGGAAGGTCGCCCGCCGCCCCCGGCGTATAGAGTTCGCCGAAGCCCGCGTTGACGACCGTCTGAACCTTGTCCTCCTCGCCCGAGAGTTGGGCGTTGAGGAGGCGCTCGGCGCGCTCGCCCCACGAGACGAAGGGGCTGCAAAGCCCGCTCGTCCACGAGGACCATGTTGAGTTCTCGGGCTCGGCCTCGCCGGCAATTGCTTGCTCGATCGTCTGCCCCGGCGCGATCATTACGCCGGCCGCGATCATTTCGGGTTTGTGGTGATCCTCGATCGGATCGGCGCAGCCCTGCGGGCATTGCAGGAAAGCGCCGCGCCTCGCTTGCGCGGGCGTTGAACCCTTCGGCCAGCGCAGTTGCGAGCGCATCGGGATAAAGAACTCGCCGCAGTGCGGGCACGGCCACGCGAAATGGTGCCGGGTCCCCTGCTGGAATAGTCGCCAGATCGGCGACGGGATTTGCTCGGCGTCGCCGATCCGCCAGAAGGTGAGCCCGTTGACGGGATCGACCTCTGTTTCAACGATGCCCTGCGAGGGCGTCGAGACAACCGCCGTCACGAAATCCGCGTAGGTTTCGCCGCGCGCCTCGACCAGCCCCAAGGGATCGCCCTGCCCTTTGATGTTCGCGGTCATTTCATCGTATTCGTCCACGATGCCAAGCGCGAAGGGATCGGACTTGAGCGCGGTCGATGATCCTGCCGAGGCGAGGCGAACGCGAACGCCCGCGACGTTCTTGAGCTTGAGGCGCATCCGGCGCCCGCGCAGCACCTTCTCGGAAAGCGCCGTCGATTGATTGAACAGCGCCATCAGGCGCGGCTCGAACTGGCTCTCAACGAACTCGTCGGACGGGCCGACGTAGAGGATCGGCGCCGGGCGCTGATCGAGCCGGGCACCGATGATATCGAGCAGGTTGTCGGTCTTGCCGCTCTGCGCGGCAGTGACGCCGACGACGCGCCGATGCCGCCCGGCGTGAACCTTGCGGGCGAACGGGATCATGTAGCGCGTAAGGTCGGGATCGCGCGGGCCGGGGATGCCGGCCGACGCGGGATAGGTCCGATTGGCGGCGCCCCACACGTCCGGATTAGTCAGTGGCGCTGGAGTGAGGAAGGTCGCCGCCCTTCTCAACAACATCGGCAGATGCGGCGAGCGCTTTGGCGATGGTTTCCTTCGCGGCATTGACCTCGGCCTCAATCGTGCGCCGCAACTCAATGTCGCGCGTTACCCGCGCGGGGATGCTGCCCAACGCCTCGCCGACTTGTCCGGCGAGATAGTCGAGCGCGGCGGTCGCATCCTCGGCGGGGATTAACTTTCTCATGCGCTCGTCGTTGCGCATTTCGATCTCGCGGGCGCGGGCGTCGCGAACGCGACTGTCGGCGGCCGACTTGCTCGTGCGGCGCTCCTCGTCCTTGAGGAACCGGATATAGCCCTGAACGACCGCCACGAGGTTGTAGCGGCCTCGGGCCGCCGGCTTGGCGATATAGCCGGCCTTGACGAGTTGGCGGACGCGCTCGCCGCTCACCATGAGGAGACGAGCGGCCATTTCGAGTTCGATCAAGCCGGCCTTATCCGGCGTCGGCGCGGCGGCTTCGGCGGCCATTGGATTTTTTCCAACTCACGTGTTGCCAGCAGGCTGGCGTCACTTTAGGAATTGTTTCACCGGCAGCGAGCCGGGGGATTGATTGAAGGAAAAGACCGATGACCGAACTCTCTAGCATCCAGATCGCGAAGCTCACCGCCGTTATCACGGGCGGCGGCTTCAAGCGCTCGGCTACCAAGGCCGACGCGATCAAGCGCTTTCTCAAGGTCGCGGCCGAGAAGGGGATCGACGGCGACGCGATCCTCGCGGCCGATGATCCGACGAAGGCGCTAACCGAGTGGGCGATGCGCGCGCCGCTCTCGCCGACGACCGGCAAGGGCGGTCCCGGCCTCGCGCGCCTCCGCAAGGCGGCGGACGCCGAGGCGATCCGCAACGAGACAAACGCGGACGCCGACGCGGCTCGCGCGAAGGCCCGCAAGGATATGCCGGCGACCGAGCCGAAGGATCGCCGGACGGGCGTTGATACCGTCCCGGCGCCGAAGGCGGTCAGCCGCTCGCGCCTCGCGCCGACCGCGAAGATCGCGAGCGTCGTCGCGAACCCGAAGAAAGCCGGCTCGCGCTCTCACGCCCGGTTCGCACTCTATCGCGCCGGGGCGACGGTTGGCGAGTTCGTCGCGGCTTGCGTCGCCGCCGGCTATCCGGCGAGCGAGGCGAACGCCGATCTCTCGTGGGATCGCCGGAAGGGCTTCATCAAGATCGAGGTAGCGTAAATGGGCGCCGACCTCTACGCGCGGCAGGAGCCGGACGGAATGTGGACGCTGCGGCAAGAACGCTTCCGGCGCCAGCTTGCCGCCGGTCGCGAGCACCCGCACGACGTTTGCGCCACCGCCCGCACTAAGGAGGAGCTTCGCGCGATGTGCGCGGGGCTCTGGCCCGACGCCGACTATTCCGGCGCAGAGGTGGAGCTATGAAGCGCGCGAGCTACCGCGAAGGGGTTGCGTGGATCGCCATGAACGACGAGCCGGGCGCGACGACCGAGGAAACTGCCGGTCTGATCTCGGTTGCCCTTCTTGCCGACCTATTCGGCGCCACGTCAGAACGCGTTGCCAAGGACGTAATGCGCTACCGCGACAAGAACCTCTAGCCCGCCTGCCTTCAACAACCCATAAGGCCCGCCCCTCGGCGGGCCTTT
>Ga0190275_10002071_pt1 | contig 14548 bp, 8 predicted proteins | sample Popmic550T_FD_133745 | JGI IMG/M metagenome (GOLD analysis project Ga0190275, IMG submission 133745) | Populus adjacent soil microbial communities from riparian zone of Yellowstone River, Montana, USA - 550 T | ecosystem: Environmental > Terrestrial > Soil > Riparian zone > Trees stand | place... | reverse complement strand
GAGCTCCATTCGGTCGAGGACGTGCTCGGCGGCGTGCGACACCTGATCGCGGAGCGATTCAGCGAAAATGCCGAGCTGCGCGGCCGGCTGCGGCGGATTTTTCAGCGCAGCGGGAAAATTGTTTGCACAAAGGTCGAGGCGGTGGTTCAACTCGTCGATGACGGCAACACCGTCCCGTTCATCACCCGCTACCGCAAGGAGCGCACCGGCGGGCTGAACGAGGAGATGATCCGCCGGATTCAGGAGCGGGTGCAGTCGCTCCGCAGCCTCGCCGACCGGAAGGGGACGATCCTCAAGAGCATCGCCTACCAGGGCCGGCTGTCCGACGGGCTGGTCGAGGCGATCCTCGCGGCCGAGACGCCGAAGCGGCTCGAGGACCTGTACCTGCCGTTCAAGCCGAAGAAGAAGTCGAAGGCCACCGAGGCCCGCGAGAAGGGGCTCGGCCCGGTCGCCGAGGCGATCTACTTCCGCGACCCCGCCGTCAACGACCTCGACCCCGTCGTCGCCGGGCTGGTGGACCCCGACAAGTGGCTCCTCAACGCCGACGAGGTGATGAGCGGCATCCGCGACGTGCTCGCCGACATCGTCGCCGACCAGGCCGACGTGCGCGGGCCGCTGCGGAACTTCATCTGGGACGTGGGCCAGATCGCCGCGACGAAGATCGAGACGCTCCCCGAGGGGAAGGGGAAGGAGTTCGAGCCGTACTTCGCGTTCAAGGAACTGGTCCGCGACATCCCGCCGCACCGGGTGCTGGCGATCAACCGCGGCGAGAAGGCGAACGTGCTGCGGGTCCACCTCGACATCAACCGCGACACCGCCCGCGAGATCGCCGCCTACCACCTGAACGTCGCCGACCACCCGCACCGCGACCTCATCCTCACGGTGATGGTGGACGCCCTCGACCGGCTCGTGCTGCCGAGCCTCGAGCGCGAGATGCGGCGCGAGCTGACCGAGCGCGCCCAGGACCACGCCGTGCTGGTGTTCGCCCGCAACCTCCGCAGCCTGCTGCTGCAGCCGCCGCTGCGCGGCAAGCGCGTCTTGGCCGTGGACCCCGGCATCCGCACCGGCTGCAAGCTGGCCGTGCTCGACGAGACCGGCAAGCTGCTGGAGGACGCGGTCGTCTACCCGCACGGCCAGCGGAAGAACCAGGCCGAGGCGAAGCGGAAGCTCGAGCAGCTGGTCCGCAAGTTCCAGCTCTCGGTGGTGGCGATCGGCAACGGCACCGGCTGCCGCGAGACGGAGCAGCTCGTCGCCGACCTCATCGCCGACCTGGAGAACCGCCGGCTGAACCCGGTGCCCAGTGTGAGTGCGAGTGCGGGTGTGAGTGAGAACCCGCCCGCACCGGTGCCGCCCGTGGCCGAGTCGGTGAGCGCCGGACCGGAGCCGGTCGTTCAGGAAGCGACGACGACCACCCACACGGACACTCACACACACACTCACACTCACACCTCCACCGACCCCATCACCCTGTCGTCGTCGCTGACGCTCACGACGGACGTGCTCGCGGGGCCGGCCACGGTGGAGACGACCGGCGCCGCGGCGCCCGACGCCGCCACCGTGACCACGGCCGAGGTCGCGGCCGCGCCGCCGCCCCCGCCGAAGGCGCCCGAGATCAGCCTGGAAGGGCTCCCCGAGGCGCCGGCCGACCTGGCGTACGTCATCGTCATCGAGGCCGGTGCGAGCGACTATTCGGCCAGCCCGGTGGCCCGCGAGGAATTCCCGAACCTCGACGCCACCACCCGCGGCACCATCAGCATCGGCCGCCGCCTCCAGGACCCGCTCGCCGAGCTGGTGAAGATCGACCCGCAGCACATCGGCGTCGGCCTGTACCAGCACGACGTGAAGCCGAAGCACCTCAAGGAGTCGCTCGAAGGCGTCATCAGCTCGTGCGTCAACGCCGTGGGCGTGGACCTGAACACGGCGAGCGTGCCGCTGCTGCGGCACGTGTCGGGGATGAACCAGCTCGTCGCCCGCGGGGTGATCGAGCACCGCGAGCGGCACGGGGCGTTCACCAGCCGCGAGCAGCTGATGCAGGTCGCCGGCCTCGGCGAGAAGCGGTTCACGCAGGCCGCCGGGTTCCTCAAGCTGAACGACTCGCCCGAGCCGCTCGACGCGACATGGATTCACCCCGAGAGCTACCCCCTCGCGCGGCAGATTCTGAGCGAGTTGGGGCTGACGGCCGCCGACCTGAAGGACAAGGCGAAGCTGGACGAGCTGCGCGGCAAGCTGAACGAGACGAACCCGGCGGACGTGGCCGGCCGGCACAACGTCGGCGAGCCGACGGTGCGCGACATCTTCGACGCGCTGGCCCGCCCCGGCCGCGACCCGCGCGAGGACCTGCCGCCGCCGATCTTCAAGACCGGCGTGCTGAAGCTGGAGGACATCACGCCCGGGATGGAGCTGAAGGGGACGGTGCTGAACGTCGTCCCGTTCGGGGCGTTCGTGGACATCGGCCTCAAGGAGAGCGGCCTGGTTCACATCAGCCAGATGGCGAACCGGTACATCAAGAGCCCCTACGACGTGGTGGCCGTGGGCGACGTGGTGAACGTGTGGGTGATCGAGGTGAAGGCCGGCGAGAAGAAGATTTCGCTGACCATGATCCCGCCCGGCCAGGAGCGGCGGATGCCACCGCCCGGCGGCGGTGGCGGTCGCGGCGGCTTCCAGGGCGGCCCGCCGCCGCGGGGGGATCGCGGCGAGCGGAACGACCGTGGCGGCGACCGCGGCGACCGCGGGGAGCGGCCGCAGCAGGGCGAGCGCCCGCCGATGCAGCAGGGCGACCGCCCGCCGCAGGGCGATCGGCCGCCGCAGCCGCCGCGGGGCGACCGGCCGCCGTACCAGCCGCGCGGCGACCGGCCCGGCTTCACGCCGCGCCCGCAGGGGCCGGGCGGGCCGCGCCCCGGTGGTCCGCGCCCCGGCTTCCAACCGCGGCCGCAACCGCAGTCGGCGGGTGAAGGACCGGCACCAAACGAGGCTCCGAGGCCGGCCGCGCCACCCCCGCCGCCGCGGAAGGCCGGTCCGCCGAAGCCGCTGCCGAAGCTGACGGCCGCCAAGAAGACCGGCAAGGCGCCGCTGAACACGTTCGGCGAGCTGGCCGCGTTCTTCAAGCCCGAGGAGGCGCCGAAGCCGCCCGAGCCGCCGGCCGCCGAGCCGCCGCCCCCGGCCGCTGAGGCACCGCCGGCCGCGGAACCGCCGCCGCCGGAAGCGCCGCCGGCGTCGTAAGCTGTTACCCCATCAAAGCCCCGGGACCGCCGTCCCGGGGCTTTCGCATCGGCACCTTATTCGCTCCCCTCACGCCGTAGAATAAGGTCACCTGCCCCGGCACGAGGGACCGTATGCCTCCTCCTCCCCCCACACCCCCCGCGGCCAAGCGCGGCAGCCCCCTCCTCCCCGGCGGCTGGATCGCACTCGCGGTCATCACGGTGATCGCGTTCGTCCTGTGGTTCTCGAACGTCACCAAGGACATCAGCTACACCGAGTTCCGCACCCTGGTCGACGCCGGGCAGGTCAAGAAGCTCACGTTCGTCGGCCCCGACCGCGTGAAGGGCGAGGTCCGCGACAGCAGCGCCGACCCGGCCAAGACGCTAGGGCTGCGCGGCGGCGAGTTCACCGTCAGCCTGCCGCGCGTGGACGACCAGGAGAAGATGATCAAGGAGTGGGAGGCGAAGGACAACGCGTACCGCGAGGCGCTGGCGAAGCAGAACCTCGCCGTGCCCGACAAGCTGAGCGTCGGCAAGCGCGAGGAGCCGACGTGGCTAGCGCCGCTGATCGTGAACGTCCTACTCATCGGCGTCCTCGTCGCGCTGTTCGTGTTCTTCTTCCTCCCGAAGATGCGCGACCCGATGGGCGGCGGGTTCCTGAACAACTACGTCCGCAGCCCGGCCAAGCGGTACGAGAAGGGGAAGGGCCGGATCACGTTCGAGGACGTGGCCGGCATGGAGGGGGCCAAGCGCGAGCTGCAGGAGATCGTGGACTACCTCAAGGAGCCCGTGAAGTTCACGCGGCTTGGGGCGACGGTGCCGAAGGGCGTGCTGCTGGTCGGCCCCCCCGGCACCGGCAAGACGCTCATGGCGAAGGCCGCCGCCGGCGAGGCCAACGTGCCGTTCTTCTCCATCAACGGCAGCGAGTTCATCCAGATGTTCGTCGGCGTCGGCGCCAGCCGGGTCCGCGACATGTTCAAGACGGCGAAGGAGAACTCGCCGTGCGTCATCTTCATCGACGAGATCGACGCCGTCGGCCGGATGCGCGGGGCCGGCGTCGGCGGCGGGTCCGACGAGCGCGAGCAGACGCTCAACCAGATTCTCTCGGAGATGGACGGGTTCCAGCCGACGGAGACGGTCATCGTCATGGCCGCGACGAACCGGCCGGACGTGCTCGACGCGGCGTTGCTGCGGCCGGGCCGGTTCGACCGGCACATCACGGTGGACAAGCCGGCGTGGCGCGGGCGGCTCGAAATCCTCAAGGTCCACACGCGCAACAAGCCGCTGGCCGACGAGGTGGACCTGGAGCGGATCGCCCGCAACATGGCCGGCATGAGCGGCGCCGAGTTGCGGAACCTGTGCAACGAAGCAGCCCTGGCCGCCACCCGCGCCGGCAAGAACCACCTCGAACAGGTGGACTTCGACGAGGCCGCCGACCGCGTCCGCCTGGGGGCGCTGCGCGAGGAGCCGTTCACCGAGACCGAGAAGCGCCGCACGGCCGTCCACGAGGCCGGGCACGCGCTGGCTGCGTGGCTGCAGCCCGGCGTCGAGAAGCTGGACCGGGTGACGATCATCCCGCGCGGCCGGGCCGCGGGCGTGACGATGTTCCAGCACGACGAGGACCGCGTGGACCGTTCCGCCGGCGAGTTGCAGGCCCGGCTGGTGATGATGATGGGCGGACGCGCCGCGGACAAGCTGGTGGTCGGCGAGCCACTGAGCGGCGCGGTGATGGACCTGAAGATGGGCACCCGCCTGGCCCGCGTGATGGTGACGCAGTTCGGCATGAGCGACCGCCTCGGGCCGGTCTACTTCCACCAGCACGACGAGCACGTGTTCCTCGGCCGGGACATGAACGAGCCGCGCGACTTCTCCGAGGGGACGGCGAAGATCATCGACGAGGAGGTGCAGCGGATCATGACCGCGGCCCTCGACCGCGCGTCGGAGTTGCTGTCGGCGAACCGCGACAAGCTCGACCGGTTGACGGACGCGCTGCTGCTCCACGAGGAACTCGACGCCGTCGAGGTGGAGCGGGTGTTCGCGGGGGTGCCGCTGGCGGAGGTGAAGACAGAACTGCCCCCGGCCCCGCCGCCGGTCGCGGCCCCCGAACCGGCGCCGGACGTACAACCCAAACCGGGGCTGGCCTTCGGCTGATTGTCGAGCGCCAACGCCGCGCGAAGCCCGCCCGTTGCCACGGGTGGGCTTCGTTCGTTTCCACCACTCCCGTTTCGCGCCGCGGTACAATACCGCTGTCGGTTCCCGGGGAGGCGTTCGGCATGACGCGGCTTATTCTGTCCACGATTCTCGTCGCCGGAATCGGCACCCTCGTCTTTCTCCCCTCCCCGGCCCCGGCACAACCGCCCGGCGCTCCGCCGGCCCAGGGCAAGGCCGACGAGGAACTGGTCGAGCGTGTCCGCCGGGGGATCGACGGCGGCGTCAAGTTCCTCAAGTCGAAGCAGAACCGCGCCACCGGCAGCTGGGAGGGCGAGCAGTTCGTCCTGAACTTCGTCGTGAACATGGACGGCGGCACCACCGCCCTGGCCACGCTGGCGCTGCTCAACGCCGGGCTCACCGAGAAGGACGAGTCGGTCCGCAAGGCGCTCGACTACCTCCGCAAGCTGGAACCGAGCAAGACCTACGTCGTCGGGCTGCAGAACCTGGCGCTGGCCGAGGCCCGGCAGCCGAAGGATTTGCCGATCATCCAGCGGAACGCCGACTGGCTGGTCGCGGAGGCCATCGGGCTGCGGGGCGGCGACCTCAAGGGCTGGTCCTACGGCGGCGGCGGCAACTCGCTCGGCGACGGGTCGAACACGCAGTACGCGCTGCTCGGCCTGTACGCCGCCAAGCAGGCCGGGGCGCGGGTGGACGACAACGTGTGGCGGGCCATCCTGAAACACTACACCGACAACCAGGCGCAGGTCACGCCGACGACCGGCGGGTGGAAGTACCACAACATCGGCACCAGCAGCAGCGACGTCAGCTTTACCATGACGGTAGCGGGGGTGTGCGGCCTCCTCATCGCCGGACTCGGGCTCGAAGAGAGCACCCAGGGGCTCGACCCCGCCACCGGCGTGGCGGTGAACTGCGGCGTGTACGCCGAGAACACCGCGATCGCGCGCGGGATGAACTGGATCGCCGCGAACTTCAGCTTCGATTCGGGCAAGTCCGTCTTTTACAACGTGTACGGCATCGAGCGGCTCGGCCGGCTGTCGGGAGAGCGCTTCATCGGCCGCTACGACTGGTACCGCGAGGGGTGCGAGTACCTGCTGCGCTCCCAGGAGCCGGGCACCGGGGCGTTCCACAAGCCGCGCGGCATCGACGCCGCCGAGGTGCTGTCCACGTCGTTCGCGGTGCTGTTCCTGTCGAAGGGGCGGACCCCGGTGCTGGTGAGCAAGTTCGCGTGGGGCGCGTCGCGGCACCCGGCGAGCGGCCAGTTCCAGGAGGTCGGCGTCACGAAGGACGGCCGGGTGAGCTGGAACCGCAAGCACAACGACACCCGCCACCTGGTCGAGTTCGCCAGCAAGGAGCTGTTCAAGGGCGTGCCGCTGGCGTGGCAGGTGTACGACCCGCGCCGCCAGGCGCTCGAGACCGACCAGGCCATCCTCAACGAGGTCGGCATCCTGGTGCAGTCGCCGGTGCTGTACCTGAACGGCCACGGCCGCATCCCGTTCGTGGGCTTGCAGGGCGAAGGGCTCTCGACGAACGAGAAGCTGTTGCAAAAGTACGTCGAGGAGGGCGGGTTCCTGTTCGCGGAGGCGTGCTGCGGCGACAAGGAGTTTACCGAGTCGTTCCGGGCGCTGATGAAGCGGCTGTTCCCGAACAACGAGCTGCGGCCGCTCCCGGCGTCGCACGCCATCTGGACGGCGTTCTACCGCGACCCGGGGCTGGCGCAGTTCGCCGGCCTGGAGGGGCTCGAGAAGGGCTGCAGGACCGTGGTGGCGTTCAGCCCGCGGCCGATGGCGGGCTACTGGGAGGAGCACCGGTTCATGCCGAGCGGCCGGCCACCGAGCCCGGCCGGGAGCCCGCTCCACCGCGGCGAAATGGCGTACAAGCTGGCCGGGAACGTGATCGCCTACGCCACCGGGCTGGAGTTGCCGAAGCCGCGGCTGACGCGCACCGTCATCGTGGACCCGAACGCCCCCGACCGCGGCCCGCGGCGCGGGTTGTTCCAGCCGGCGCAGCTCAAGACCGGCGACGCGGAACCGGCCCCGGCGGCGCTGCGGAACCTGATGGGGCACCTGAAGGAGAAGTACCGGCTTGAGGTGTCAACGAAGTCGGAGTCGCTGTTCCCCGGCGACGACGCCGTGTTCAAGTACAAGTTCCTGTACCTGCACGGCCGCCGGCCGGTGGAGCTGTCCGAGTTCGACGCCGAGAACGTGAAGGGCGTGTTGCAGACCGGCGGCCTCCTGTTCGCGGACGCCAGTTGCAACGGCACCGAGGCGTGGAAGCGGCTCGACGCCTCGTTCCGCGCCGCCTGCAAGAAGCTGTTCCCGGACGCCCCGCTGCAGGTGATCCCGGCCGACGACCAGCTGTACGCGGCGAAGATGAACGGCGGGCAGGCGATTTCGCAGGTGCGCTGCCGACGTGAGAAGCCGGACGGCAGCGGCCCGGAGGCGGAGTTGCGGAGTTATTCGCCGTACCTGGAGGGCGTGAAGGTGGATGGCCGGTGGGTGGTGATCTACAGCAAGTACGACATCGGCTGCGCGCTGGAGGGGCACAAGTCGGCCGACTGCCTCGGGCACGACCGCGAGAGTGCGATGAGGCTGGCGAGCGCGGTCGTGCTGTATTCGCTGCGACGATGAGCAACTGACCGGCGAGCCGACCGCCGTCGGGCGGCGGGTGATGGGAACGTCACCCGCCGCCTGACGGCGGTCGGCTCGCCTTGTGGCCGTGGTCGAACATCAGTTCCCATTCGAGCCGCTGCACCCGCCGCGCGACCAATTCTGCTTCCGACCCCGTTCCGCGCACCCGCTCGCACTCGTCCACGAACGCCTCGGGCGAGTTGTAGGTGTACCCGATGGCCGGTGCGTGTTCGCGTATCTGCTTCAGCACCGGGTGGGGACCGACGCGGCGCCACCAGTACTTGCTGTTGACCGTGTCCGGCTCGCGCCGGTGCATCACCGCATGCCAGAAGTCGCGGTCGGGGTTTCCCTCGTCCGCCTGGCAAATCTGGTGACACTCGTCGAGGAAGTCGAAGCGCAGCCACAGCCCCGCGGCGCAGGCCGGCGGCAGCTCCTGAGCGGCCGCCGCAAGCTGAGCCTGCAACGCCGCGAGCGGCGTACCGGGGCCGAGTTCGGGGAGCCGATCGACGGCGAGGAGCGCGGCCACGGCCGGGCCGTAGGCGGAGGGGTCGAACACGAACGGCGTCACGCGATCACCTCGTGGACGACGCGGCCGGCCTGGCCGGTCAGGCGGTCGTCGAGGCCGTTGTGGCGGAACGTCAGCCTCGTGTGATCCAGACCCATGAGGTGAAGAATCGTCGCGTGGAAGTCGGCGACGTGCGCCCGGCCGTCCACGCCGCGGAGGCCGAACTCGTCGGTCGTGCCGTGGACATGGCCCGCCTTCACGCCGCCGCCGGCCATCAGCATCGAGAAGCCGAACGGGTTGTGGTCGCGGCCGCTCACGCCCTCCGTTTGCGGCGTGCGGCCGAACTCGCCGCCCCAGATGACCAGTGTGCTGTCGAGCAGGCCGCGCTGCTTCAAGTCCTTGATGAGCGCCGCACTCGGCTGATCGGCCCGGCGGCACATGCGGCCGTGGTTCCCCTCGATGTCGGCGTGCGAGTCCCACTGGCTGCCGGCCCCGCAATACACCTGTACGAACCGCACGCCGCGCTCGACCAGCCGGCGGGCCAGCAGGCAGCGGTGGCCGTACTCGGCCGTCTCGGGGCGGTTCAGGCCGTAAGCGTCCTTCGTGCGCTGGTCCTCGCGCGACAGGTCCACCGCCTCGGGGGCGGTCGCCTGCATGCGGAACGCCAGCTCGTAGGCCGACTGGCGGGCGTCGAGCGACGTGTCGCCGGGGCGCTCGCGGCGGTGGATGTCGTTCATCCGCGCGATCAGGTCGAGCTTCGCCCGGTGCCGCTCGGGGCTGACGGTGTCCGGCGTGGATAGGTTCAGGATCGGGCTCGATCCGTTGCGGAACTGCGTGCCCTGGTAGGTGGCGGGGAGGAAGCCGGTGCCCCAGTTGCGGGCGCCGCCGGCAACCTCGTTGGGCGTGTCGGTGAGGACGACGAAGCCGGGGAGGTTCTGGTTCACGGTGCCGAGGCCGTACACCGCCCAGCTGCCGAGCGCGGGCTTCCCTGCGAGGACGGTGCCGGTGTTCATCTGGCAGACGCTGCCGACGTGGTTGAGGCCGTCGGCGTAGCAGGCCCGCATAAGCGCGAAGTCGTCGGCGCAGGTGGCGAGGTTCGGCACCCAGTCGCTGAAGTCCATGCCGCTCCGTCCGTACTTGCGGAAGGTGCGCTTGCTGGCGAGGAGGTTGTTGCCGCCGGCGCCCATCGGGGTGATGACGCGGCCGAAGCTCGCCGGCAGCGGCTTGCCGTTCATGCGGGTGAGTTCGGGCTTCGGGTCGCAGATGTCGATGTGGCTCGGCCCGCCCTCCATGAACAGGAAGATGACGGACTTCGCCTTCGCGGGGAAGTGCGCCGGCCGCGGCGCGAACGGGGCCGCGACCGAGGGCGCGTCGGCCGCCTGGAGGGCGGAGTACGCGAGGGCGCCGAACCCGCCGCCGGCGAGGCGGAGGAAGTCGCGGCGGCTGCGGAACCGGGGAACGTGCGGGGTCATAGGAGTAAGTTATTGCAGTTTGCCGAGGACCGGATTACTAGCACGCCCGTGAAGTAACGCCGCCAAGAACGAAAGCAAATCCCCGTCGTTCATTTTCGACAAGACATCTGTCACTACAGCGAGACGGTTGTCGTCGTCGGCGAGACTCGTGAGTAGCGGAAGAGAGCAATTCACCTCTTCCTTCGTCAAATCGAGATTTTTGTAATACTGGTTCCTACTCGTACTCAGAGTGAAGGTAACAACGACTTCCCTTCGCGCCGCCCACTCGACCTCAGTTCTCTCGGCCGTAACGACCACGATGTCCGACTTGGGGTCGGGACCCTTTTTAGCCCCGGCTTTGAGCCATGATTTGGAAATGCGACCCATACAATCCCATCAGTCGATGTACAGGAATTCGTTCAGGTTCAGCAGCGCGTGGCACAGGTCGGTCACCGCGTCCGGCCCCTGGCGGTTCCGCAGGAACGCCACCAGCGCCGCCTTCTCCTCCGAGCTCGGGGGCCGGCTCAGGGCCAGTTCGACGGCCCGCGTCACCACCTTGTCGGGGTCGGTCCCGGCGTCGCGCGTCACGCGCTGGGCGAACGTCTTGGCGTGGCCGAGAATCATCGCGTCGTTGAGGAGCGTCAGCGCCTGCGGGGCGGTCGTGGTGACGAACCGCCGGTTGCACGCCTCGACGCGCTCGGGGCTGTCGAACAGGTTGAAGAACGGGTAGCGGAGGTTCCGCTTCACCGCGACGTACACGCTGCGGCGGTTCCGCTCCGCCGGGTCGGCCGACACCTTCCAGCCGCCCTTCATCTCCGCCGGCAGCTCGGGGTACACGCTCGGCCCGCCCGCCTTCGTGTTCAGCACGCCGGCCGTCGCCAGCACGGCGTCGCGTAGCGCCTCGCCGTCGAGGCGGCGGCGCGGGTACTGCCACAGGAGCGCGTTGTCCGGGTCGGCCTCGTTCGCGGTGCCGCGGGCACCCTGACGGTACACGGCCGACATGACGATCAGGCGGTGCAGCTTCTTCAGCGACCAGCCGTGCGAGCCGACGAACTCGTCGGCGAGCCAGTCGAGGAGTTCGGGGTGCGTCGGCCGGTCGCCGCCGACGCCGAAGTCGCTGCTGCTCGGCACGATGCCGACGCCGAAGTGGTGCTGCCAGGCCCGGTTCACGATCACGCGCGCCGTCAGCGGGTTCTTCGCGTCCGCGATCCAGGCCGCGAGCGCCGACCGCCGGCCGCTCGTCGTCGCGGTCGGCTTGATGGTCGGGTCCTTCTCCGTGATCGACGCGATGAACCCGGGCTCGAGCTCGTCGCCCTTGTTGCGCCAGTTGCCGCGCTTGAGCAGGAACGTCGCCGGCGGCGTCGTGCCGGTGTCGGTCATGGCGGGCGCCGCCGGCGGGGCCGGCGGGCGGTCCTTCGCCACCGCGGCGAGCTTCGCCGTCAGCGCGTCCCACTTCTCCTTGTCGGCCCCCTTCATGGTCTTGCCGACGTCCTTGCCGTCGGCCGTCACCTGCTTCGCCACCATCGCCGCCATCTGCTTCTGGAGCGGCGTCCGCTCGGCGTCGGGCATGTCCACGAGGGCCAGCAGCTCGGCCGGGAAGCGCGTCCGCTGCCGCTTCGACTCCTTGTCGCGGTACGGGGCTTCGAGCTTCGCCAGCTCGGCCCGCTCGGTCGCGGTCTTCGCCTCCCACGCGGTCCGCTTCGCCTCGTACTCCTGTCGGGCGGCGCCGGTCAGCAGCGGCGCGTCGACCGGCCAGTAGCCGGCGAAGAAGGCCTGGAAGCGGTAGTAATCCTCCTGCGTCACCGGGTCGGTCTTGTGGTCGTGACACTTGGCGCAGCCGAGCGTCAGGCCGAGGAACGTGCCGGCGGTCGTGTCCGTCAGGTCGTTGAGGATGTCCTGCCGCTTCAGCTCCACGTCGACGGCGTTGTACTCGTACGGGTAGTGCCGCAGGAAGCCGGTCGCGGTGAGGGCGTCGGGGTCGTCGGGAAAAAGTTCGTCGCCGGCGAGCTGCTCGCGGACGAAGCGGTCGAACGGCTTGTCGGCGTTGAACGAGCGAATGACGTAGTCGCGGTAGCGCCACGCGTTCGGCCGCGGGTCGTCGGCCTTGAACCCGTCGCTCTCGGCGTAGCGGGCGAGGTCGAGCCAGAACAGGGCCATCCGCTCGCCGTACCGCGGCGACGCCAGCAGCCGGTCCACCAGCTTCTCGTAGGCGTCGGCGGCGGGGTCGTTCACGAACGCGGCCACTTCCTCCGGCGTCGGCGGCAGGCCGTGCAGGTCGAACGTGAGCCGGCGGATGAGGGTGGTGCGGTCGGCGGCGGCAGCGTAGCTGAGCCCCCTTGCCTCCAGCCGGGCCAGCACGAAGGCGTCGATCGGGGTGCGGACGGTTCCCCTCACCGTCGGGACGGCGGGGCGGCCGACGGGCTTGAACGCCCAGTCGTCGGGGACATCGGCGGCTGCGGCCGGGCCGGCGAGGAGGGCGAGGGTGAAGAGAGAAGCGAACCGGCGCATCGGTCGCGGTCCTGGGTGGCGGGAGCGGGGTGGGCCACTCCCGACGATTGTACCCGACCTATTGTGTAGTGCCAATAAGAAGCCCGGGGACGGCTGTCCCCGGGCTTTCGGTCTGACCACTGTCCACTCTCCACCGTCCGCTTACTCACCGCCGCATCACCGTCGGCATGACCGGCGTGTTGTAGTTCGGGTAGCGGGTGGACGGGAACCGCAGCGGGTTCGGCAGCGCGCTCGGGCCGGGCTGGGTCGCGCTCGGGCCGGGGCGGGTGTAGCCGAATAGGTTGTTGAACGTCTTGATGAACCCGTCGTTCTTGACCTGGCCGGCGGCGGCGTCGCCGACCAGGTTGATCGTCCCGGCCGCGACGTTGGCGACCGCCCGGCTCGGGCGGACCACCAGCTTGTTCGTGTCGATCGGGACGAACCGGCCGTCGTCGGCCGCGACCGGGCCGGCGGCCAGCGCCACCAGCGCGGCGGCAATGATCCAGCGCGTCATGCGATCCCCCTGTGCCGGACGGCGCCCACCGCGGCCGATGCGGCCGCTGTCCCCCGGTGATGGCGCGTGAAGCGGTGGGAGATACCGTGGGCGGCGGGGGTGTCAAGAGGAAAACAGCAGGTGTGTGCGGTCAACGGTCCGAAGTGACGTGAAAGGTGGGGGGAACGCCCACCCGTTGCCACGGGTGGGCTTTCGGGAGGTGTTTAGTCCCCGGTCTTGGGCTCCGGCGGCCGCGGGGTGCGGACCGGCGGGGCGGCCCCCTCCAGTCGGGCGAGTTTCTCGCGGCAGTCCTGTACCGCCCGCTGGAGCTCGCGCAGCGACTCCTCGAAGCTCCGCGCCTGCGAGTCGCGGGCCGACTTCCGCTCCAGGTCGCCGGCCTTGTTCTTCTCGATCTCCGCCTGCACCCGCTGGGCCGCGTCCGTCGCCAACTTCACCTCGCCGTTCAGCACCGCGAACCGCTCCCGCAGCACCTCCAGCGTCGCCGTGTCGCGTTTCAGCGCGTCCACCGACGCGCCCACGTCCTTCTTCAGCGCGTCGACCGCCAGCGTCGCGGCGCTGGCGCGCTCCTTCACCGCCTCGATGTCGCCCTTGTAGCCCTCGATGCTGCGGATGCGCTCGTAGATCGTCTTGACGCGCGCGTCCACGTCTTCCTTCTTCGCCATGGCCGCGCGGGAGTCACGCTCGCGGTCGAGGTCCTCGCGCTTCACGACGGTCGCCAGCGCCTCGCGGGCGCGGGCGGCGTCGGCCCGCAGCTCGCTGATCGACGACTGGATGCTGTTGAACAGCGTGATCGACACCAGCGCCACGATGCTGAGGATGGTGCCGCCGAAGACTCGCCAGAACACCGAAATCTTGTGCTCGTCGGTCCCGGAGGTCGGCGGTGCGGTCGCAGACCGGGCGGTCTCGACCAGCACCGGGGTGTTTTCCGTCGTCTGCTCGTCGTCCTGGCTGAAGCGTCGGGGATTCACGTCGGGTCCGTCCTCGGGTTGCACGTGCCGTCCGTGGCCGGCGGTGGGGGTTCTGGGAACCTGGGGCGTGGGGCTATACCGCCTCCGTTCCGGAGAGGCAAGCTCACCCGGACTGGTTGATTCGGCAAGCCGCAAACCCTGGTTCGCCGGGGAGACGTGGGGCCGAAGGGGACTTGCGCCGCCGCTTGCGGCGCTGCACCGCCGCGAGCGGCGGTCAGGGCGTTACGACCAGTACAACAGGGCGCAGGATGCCGCCGAGGAACAGCTCGCTGATGCGGCGGTTGTCCACCCGCACCGCGACAACGTTTTCGCCCGGCTTCACGACCCCATCGAGCGGGACGCGGAACGGCGCCCGCCGCGGCACCCCCGCCGCCCCCTTCGGATTCGGCAGAATCGGTTGCGCCTCCACGGCCTTGCCGTTCACGTACACCGTCGCCGGGCCGTCCACCTCGGGGAACACGAGCGCGAAGCTACCCTTCCCCTCCGGCACGCGGACGGTCGTGCGGTACCACAGGACCGTGTTCTCCTCCAGCCCCTGCCCGCTCAGCGTGTTCGAGTACGTCGCCACCGCGCGCCACTTGCTGTCGTCGTGCGTCGGGCTCGCGAAGCCCTTCGCCTCACCGTCGT